>Ga0265314_10000148_pt1 | contig 105207 bp, 81 predicted proteins | sample 4126metaG_FD_203106 | JGI IMG/M metagenome (GOLD analysis project Ga0265314, IMG submission 203106) | Rhizosphere microbial communities from Carex aquatilis grown in University of Washington, Seatle, WA, United States - 4-1-26 metaG | ecosystem: Host-associated > Plants > Roots > Rhizosphere >... | reverse complement strand
CACCGTCAGCAGAAGGGTTTGCTTATCGGCCGCTGGCCACCACTGATGGATCGAAGAGTCGTGCTGCCACAGTTCGCCCAGGCGAGCCCGTTGCCAGCGGCGACGCGGCTTGGGTGGGGGCAGGGGCGTGCCGACCAGGAGCGGCAAATAACGACGGGCGAAGGCGGCAATGGATTTGCGGTCGCGTTGGAAAGCGAAGCGGGTGGCTAGTTCGTCGGCGATGAGTTGATAGTTGGGCGGTCGTTGAAGGGGCAGGAAGGCCCGTAGGAACTCCTGGATGTGGGCGGGCCAAGTAGCGCGATGGTTCCCGCCGGAGAGGTGCGCGGCGAAGGCGGCTGGGTGCTGGAGCCAAGCGGCTCGCAGACGATAGAGGTGAGCGCGACTGACGCTCAAGAGTTCAGCCGCGGTGTCGGCGTCGAGGTCGCCGCGGTTGAAAGTGTCGAGGGTTTGGTGAAGGAACCCTGCGGTTAGTCGGCTGGCGAGTTGATGTTTTGCAAGGCAACATTGAGCCCGCGGCGCGTCCGCAGGGCCAGGTTTTTCGTCGGCCTCCGCTACGCTCCGGCCTCCTCAAACCCTGGCCCTGCGGGGGAAGGGATTCACGCCCTCCTGGTAGGGATGAAAGCGCAGTCTCATTTTGTTCCCCCGGCAGTCTCATTTTGTTCCCACCCCAACATTCAAGGCGAGATCAGCGATCAACCTTAGCCTCCATCGCTTCGTGATTAATCCATTCCTAGGGCTGGTAGCCCGGCCAGGTTCTGCTACCATACCGCAAAATCATGACTTCTCGCGAACGCGTCCTCTGCGCCCTCAACCACCAGCAGCCCGACCGCGTGCCCGTCGACCTCTCCGGCCACCGCTCCTCCGGCATCGCCGCCATGGCCTACGCACGACTGCGCGATCACCTCGCTTTGCCCAAAAGGCCTATCCGTGTCTATGACCCCGTCCAGCAACTCGCCATCGTCGACGAGGATGTCCTTCAAAGGTTCCATGTCGATACCATCGAACTCGGCCGCGCCTTCGCTCATGAGGACAAATGGTGGACGGATTGGGTGCTGCCCGACGGCACGCCTTGCTTGATGCCGGTTTGGGCCAAACCCGAGCGTCAAAACGGAGATTGGCTCCTGCGTTCCCGCGTCACCGGCAGGCCCATCGCCCGAATGCCCGAGGGCGTTTGGTACTTTGAACAGGTCCACTACCCCTTCCTTGACCACGAGGACCCCAATCGCCTCGAAGATGAGCTGCCCGAAAGCATGTGGTCGGCAGTGGCCTCGCCTCCCGGACCAATCACTTCCGGGCCCGATGGTCCGTCTCTCCTCAGTCAGGGCGCTCGCCAATTGCGGCAGCAGTCTCAACGCGCCATCATCGGCCTGTTCGGCGGAAGCCTCCTCGAATTCGGCCAGTGCCTCTACCGAAACGACAATTTCTTTATGCTTCTTGCGGGCGAACCCGAGCGTGCCCATCGCTTTCTGGACAAAGCCATGGAAATCCACCTGCGCAACCTCGACCGCTTCCTTCAGGCTGTCGCCGAGCACATCGACATCATCCTATTTGGCGACGACCTGGGCATGCAATCAGGCCCTCAGGTCTCACCCGTGATGTACCGCGAGTTCTTCCAGCCCCGTGAGCGTCTCATGTGGGAAATGGTCAAAAAGCGCGCCCCGCATCTCAAAATCATGCTCCACTGCTGCGGTGGCGTCCGGGAGCTGCTGCCGGACCTCATCAGCGCCGGGTTGGATGCGATTAATCCCGTACAAATCAATTGCCGGGGTATGGAATCCGCCGGCCTGAAACGTGACTTTGGCTCCCGCCTAACCTTCTGGGGCGGCGGTTGCGACACACGCGAGGTTCTGATTCAAGGCACGCCCGAACAGGTCCGCGAACACGTCCGCCGCCAACTGGAAACCTGGGCCCCCGGTGGGGGTTTCGTCTTCCAGCAGGTCCATAACATCCTCGCTGATGTCCCGCCGGCCAATATCGTGGCCATGTTCGACTCGGTCGCAATGGCTTCATCCTAGCCTGCGAAGCCGAGTGCCTGAGCCTCAGCGCGCCGGCGGAATCCGCTCCGCCAAGGCTTCGGCTGGATAGGTCCAGATCTCTGCCAGCGTCGGATGATAGTGCGGCATCGCGGCCAGTTCGTGAACGGTCATCCGTTTAGCCATCGCCGCTGTGATCTCGTGGATCAATTCGCCCCCGCTCGGCCCGACGCATGCCCCGCCGAGGATTTCACCCGACCCCGGATCGGCCAGGAGTTTCACGAAACCATCCGTCACTCCCATGATCAGCGATTTGCCGTGATCGTCAAAGGGGTACCGCGCCGTCAAGTGCGGAACTTCGCGCGCTGTCGCGGCCTTCTCCGTGAGCCCAACGAACGCCAGTTGCGGCTCCGTGAAAATGACCTCCAGCAACAACCGGTAATCCATTCGCCTTTGGGAGTGTCGATGGGCAATGTTGTGCGCCGCAACCTCACCTTGTTGCACCGCTAGGTGCACGATCTCGTGCTGCCCCGTGCAATCGCCTGCGGCATAGATGTGTGCCGCGGTAGTCCGCATATGCTCATCCGTCACAATCCCTCCATCCTTTGTCTGGACTCCTGCCTTGCCGAGGTCAAGCCCCGCCGTGTTCGGCACGCGCCCCAGCGCGAACAGGATCTCTTCCGCCGACACCGACACCGGTTCGCCGAGGTGCTGAAACGAAACCGTTTTGCCTCGGTCGTTGCGAACCGCCCCAGTTAGCTTCGTGCCCGTGTACACCTGGATTCCTTCGCGACGGAATACCTTCTCTATCTCCATTGCGGCATCGGTGTCGAACGCCCGCAGAACGTGCTTGCTGCGTTGGACGAGCACCACCTGGACACCAAATCGCGCGAAAAACTGCGCAAATTCCATCCCGACTGCGCCGCAGCCGAGGATAATAATCGATTTCGGAAGTTGCGCCATGTCCAGCGCGTCGTCGCTCGTGAGGTACCCCACTTCGTCAAAGTCGGGCAACGGAGACGGGGCGATCGAGGAGCCGGTGGTGATAACGAAGTGCGCCGCCGTAAGCGCCGCGCCGTTGCTCAAGGCAACCGTATGCGGATCAACGAAGCTCGCCGTCGCCCGGATAAACTTGAATTTGCCACCGGCCAATTGTTCTCGCCGATAATCCGCAAACCCCTTGATCAGGGCGCGCTTGCGCGCCATCACCTTCGCGAAATCGAACCCCACTTTCTGCGCGCGAATACCCCACTCTTCAGCGTGCTCCACCAGGTGCATCACCTCGGCGGCGTAGAGCAGCGCCTTGGTGGGCATGCAGCCCCGCAGGATGCATAAGCCCCCGACTTCCACCCCGCCTTCAATTACAACCGTCCGCAAACCGGCCGCCGCCGCCGTTCGCGCCGCCGCGTAGCCGGCGCTCCCTCCGCCGACAATCGCCACATCGTAATCAAATTCTTTGCCTTTTGTGTTCACGTCGGTAATTCCTGTTCTAAGTCGAGTAGAACGCACGCGGACTCGAAAACCGGCTTCAGCAGCATTCTCCCAAGCGGCGTGCGCCAGTGATCATTTTCGGGGTACATACTAGGCACGTTCCTGAAAGGTTAAACGCCAAAAGCTAACCGCAATCGAAGGTCCCTTTAAGCGCTAGGGCCCCCTCACTATTTCCACCAAACCGGCATCCCTACGCCTCACCTCCCTCCCGCCTCAAAAACCCTCCACTTTCGACCAGGTCTGTCCGGGCGTCGTTTTCTCCTCCTTTTCCCTCGAGGTTGTTGCTCACGGCTCCCCACGCTGCGCCCTTGACCACCAGCACGTCTTCACTGTTCCATAGCCCGTAGCCAGAAATCGTTCAATCCCATGACCCAGCCTAAAGTGCTCCTCGAGATCTGCACCGCCTCCGTAGACGACTGTGAAGCGGCCCAGTCGGGCGGCGCCAATCGCATCGAGCTCAACTCCGCCCTCATGCTCGGCGGTCTCACCCCTTCGCATGGACTGATCGTTGAGGCCCGCCGCATTCTAACCATCCCCCTCATCGTTATGATCCGGCCCCGTGCTGGCGGCTTCTCCTACAGCCAGGGCGACCTGCGGGTGATGATGCGCGACACCGAATTTGCCCTCGAATCAGGCGCTGATGGAATCGCCTTCGGTTTCCTCAACCCCGACGGGACCTTGGACCGCCCGAATTGCGAGCAGTTCATCAAACTCGCGCGCCCTCGTCAGTTGGTTTTCCACCGCGCCTTTGATGTAGTCCGCGATCCGAGCTCCGTCCTCGAGCAACTCATCGACCTTGGAGTCACTCGCGTGATGACCTCTGGCCAGGAGGCCAGCGCCTATAACGGATCGGCCGCCATCTCCAAACTGATTCAGCAGGCCAGCGGTCGCATTGAGATCCTGCCCGCCGGCGGCATCACCCGCTTCACCATCGCCGATGTCCTCTCCCGCACTGGTTGTAATCAGGTTCACGCCTCCCTAACCACCGCGCGCAAGGACTCCTCGACCATGGCTCGCCCTCAGGTCAGTTTCGGTGGAACGTTGCAGCCGCCCGAAGATCTTTTCAAAGTGACCGATTCCGGCGCTGTCGCCGCTCTGCGCGCCTCCCTCGACCAATCTTAACTCCCATCTGCCGTATGAACCGCCGCCTCCAAATTCATCCCGCGCGATTTCGCGCTGCCCTTTGCTCGCACGGCGGGCCCTGGCTTCTCTTGACGCTCTCCGGCTTCCTCTTGGGAGTCAGCCAGCAGCTTCTTGTCCGCACCGAAGAGCCCAAGGCTGCCGGTGACCTGTTCCACGAACACTGCGCTGGCTGTCACGGCTTGGACGGCAAGGCCCACACACCTATGGCCCGAAAACTCGGCGTGAAAGACCTGACTCAGAGCAAAATCTCCGACGAAGAAATCGAGAAGCAGATTCGCGAGGGCAAGATCGGATCCGATGGCAAGGTCACCATGCCAGCATTTAAAAAAGTCCTGGCCGATCGCGAAATTTCCGACCTGGTGACTTTCGTCAAAGGCTTGCGCAAGGAACATTAGACCGGAATGCCGCCTTGCTGCCCAGTTGATACGGCGGGCGCTCAATTCGGGCCGGACCTCATATACCCTCGTGATTTGCCAAAAGCCGTCTGGAGAGCAGCGCCTCCAAACGCCGAGGTTCTTCTGCCGGAACGTCGAGCTAGCTCGCCTCGCGGCTCTCTGCCTCGGCCAACAGTTCGTTCACCCTGCGCATGACCGCAAAGGCATCCGCCACGTAAACCACATCCGCCTTCCCGCGCGCCCAGCCGCAATTGGGATCCAGACTGATCGCCCGTCTCTCGCCGATGAACCGCCACCCAACCGTGTGCGGCTCTTCTCCGTGACAGCACGTCGCCAGGCCTTTGGGATGCCTGGGAGTGGAGCCCGTTTGCCCCACCTGGTTGAGGTGGCTCAGGAAAGAAAGTACTGCTTGGCCCTCCCCGCTTAGATCCACCAACGATTTGCTGCTGCCCAGCGAAGCATGGGAGCGGTTAACGAACTCCAGGATGATTCTCTCCGCTTCCGGCACGTGCGTTTGCCCGTCAGCCTGTTTCTTGGTCCATCCAGCCCCGGTCACGAATAGCAGCTTGGCGTCCGGCCTGATGGTCTGGGCGGTCGCTGCGGGGGTCTGCACCCCCCTAACCTCTGTCCGCGACGGTCCCTGGAGATTCGCTGACACCGGCACAACTTTCGCTTGGCCGGCGGCGCACTCGATCGCCGGTTGGCAACCCGGGTCCAAGAGAATAAACCACGGCCGCTGCTTCCGTCGCACTCGCGCCTGGATCCTCTGCCGATAATACCAGCGACACACCGACGGTCCGTTTGCGTCGCTCGAGATTCCTGCCACGTGGGTGTCACACGTTCCTCCAAGACGATGCGCTAGCCCCGGCATTACCCGGCTCCAGCGGCTCGTACTCGGTGCCAAAATCAATGTGGGTTTGACCTCCGCCACGATCGCTTGAACAGCGGCCGCATCGCTGGCGTAGCGGCTCTGGGCGAACTCTCCGCCGCTGACTCCGATAACTCTGCCGGTACCGCATCCTGCAATCGAGTTCGCAGCTTCCTGAACGTTTTCGCCAACCAACCCCACCGACCATTCCGATGCGTTCAGAGATTCGCTTAGCGCTTTGGTCGCTGCCAGTGCCTCCAGCGTCGCGCGAGCCAGCCTGCCATCGCCCTCGGGGTGCGCTAAAAAGAGTATTGTTTCCATACTTCGCCTATCCCTGCATCCATCTCACGATCTCCTGCGCAATCTGCTCCCTCCCCATGCCTTCCACCACCTTTGTCTGCCGTTGCTGCTTAGGCAACGACACCTCCAGGAACTCCACCCCGTCTCCGGAAAGCTTGGTCGACTTGGCCCGTTGCAGCGCAGGCATTACCCCACGCATGTTCGCCATTCCCACGCGCGGATCGTTCCGCGGCTCCGGCAGATTGCCCGTCGCCCAACCGGCCACCAACGGCGCCCCGGCGCATTCCGATACCTGGTGCCGCCCCCCCTCAATCCGTTCTAGGACCTTCAATGCTCCGTTCGCTTCCACGGTGATTTGATCCACGCCTTGGAACTGATCGTGAATACCTAACTCTTCGCCCACGATCTGGAGAGTGATACCCGCACCCCGTGAGGCGGATTCCCAGCCTCCAAAAACCAGCAGCCGTGAACGATCCAAGCCCGCGATCCCTCGGATTGCCTGAGCCAGGACCAGCCCCGTCTCGGTCGCGTCGGTGAACCCTCCCGCGGGTCCGTCAACAGCCACTAGCTCGAACGCCACCTTCTGCGCCACCGTCATCATCACCTGCTGTAATTTCGCCCTCGGCGCTAGGCTTACTAGCCAAACGCGACTGCCCGCGAATTGCTTCGCGAGGTTTGCCGCCTCGTAAAGCGCATGCCCGGCCCAGGGATCCAGCACCGCGGGCAGCATCCCCTCGTTCTTTAGCGACGGTGTGCCCGGCGTTGTGGCTGGTTCGAGGGTCTGGAGCGGATCGGGCACGACTCCCCCGCAAACCACGATGTGGAAAAAATCAGACATAGTTAGTTCTCGGCTGAATGAAGTCCCCCGGCGCCCGCGCGAAAGGCGATGTTAGTGCGCTCGCTGCCTTCCTCGAGTGATTGTGCGCAGCTCCACAGGCAAGCTCCGCAGTGAATGCATTTCTCACGGTCAAAGGTTGGCCGGCCGCTGGCCGTGGCGGTGATCGCTTGCCCGGAGCAGATCTCGACGCAGGTGCGCGCCCCGCAAACCTCACAAAGTTCCGGTCGCAGAAAAACCACGTGATCCTCGCCGCCCGGCGCAGCCTGCACCTTGCCGCCCATCAACAGCGCATCCTGATGCGACACCAGCAGTTGGCCATCATAGGGAATCGCCGGCCATCCGCACATCTCCATCAATGCGCCATGCAGCGACTTCCCCTCCACGCTGCAACGTTCGCGCATTGTTCGCAATTCGGCCGCTGGAATTCTTCCCTTAAAGAACTCTTCCAGGCCGTTTAAACGGTCCTGGGGCCGCCTGATCTCTCCTCGCAGCGTTAGCTTTCCGCCGCTCATACCAGCCAAGGCCATGCCCAAAAAGCCCCGCAGGACGCCTTTCTGGAACCCATCCCTCGCGTGCGCTGCAACCATGCTCTCGGCCTCTACCCAACTCCTGCGACGCCTCTGCACATAAGTGTCCTCCAGGTTCCGCCGGGTGAAGGGCCGTTTCGCGCGTAGCAACTCAATCACGCCCTCACCCAGTTGCACCCCCGTCAGCCATGCCTCGTCCACACCGGAACCAGTGAGCACGTTGGTGCATCCCGAGCTTTCGCCAATCCGCGCGTAGCCATCCCCACCCAAACACGGCTCGCCTTGCCGGCCCGACTCTCCCAGGGTTTTTGCTCCCCAGGACCGCAGCCGCCCACCCTTCAGATGCGGCCAGATATATGGGTGCAGCATCCAGTGCTGCAGGTACCGGTATGCCGTTCGCACCGGGCTGTCGAACCACGAAGGCACAAAAATGCCCACCGACGCCACACGGTCCGGATGCACATACAGGAATCCGAAGATCTCCGGTTCAGGGAACCCGATCGTGTGCCAAACCGTACCGGGCCTCAACTGCGATTCGGGGGCTAGATCAACCACCATCTTCATCCCGACGGCCCACTCACGTTGGTGATGGCCGTCAGGCATTCCGAATTGCTCGTCCAACTGTCGCCCAACCGGCCCAACGGGGCCGTCTCCCACCACCGTTAATTGGGCCCTGACCTCCATCCCGGGTCCCCCTTGGTCCAAAAGTCGAACGCCAGCCACTCGGTTCTGTTCGATCACCGCGCTCGCCACCGGCGTGCCTGGCCAGATCTGCACTGTGCCTGTTGACAACACTTGATTCGCCACCCACTGGTTGAATTGGCCTAAAGAGAATGTCAGCCCGCCTTGCTTGTGCAAAAAGCTCGGCGTCCAAGGCAGCTCGATCGCATGAGCCTGGCTTCCACGCACCCGGTTCAGCTTGCGCACTGCTCCGTCCGCCAAACGCATCCATCGTGGGCGTCGACTTGCGCCTAATGGATCGCCTAGGTAAATCACCCGCTCTTCGCTCACCCGTGCAGCCATGGGAATCTGGGCCAAGTCCACCCCGGGAAAGGAATCGCTAATCGCCCGCGCGCGCGTCACCACTCCCGAAACCCCAAACGCAACATCGTCCGCCCGTTCGTAGCACATCACCTGCAACGGCAGGCCCGGAGCCGCCATGCTCTCCAAGGACGTGCTGCCGCTGGCTCTCTGCAACTCGCGCGAAAGGGTTGTGAGGAACCCGCCCATGGCCGGGCCAAACCCCACACACACAATATCTGCGTCCATCCGAGGGCGCTCGATGGACTGATTGGCGTCCGAATCAGTCACCGCGTTACGCCGGGTAATCCGCTGCTTCGGGAATCATCACCTCGGTCAGCCCGCGCGCCGCACGGTCCTTCGCAAGCCGCGTCCCGGCGAGACATCCGTCCAGCTTGGTCCGAAGTCGGGTGAACTGATCGAGCCCTTGCAGCGACACGCACGGGCCGCGTTTGGTCGGGTGCGCTTGCCCGGCGTCGATCAAATCCGAGCAACCTGCTGCTCCGCTCGCGATGCCCGGAATCAAACCCTCTAGCCCGTCCAGGGCTTCCTCATCGTAACAGGCGCGGCAGGCTTCGGCGTCCCAGCCTGGATGGCTCCGATAGCCATGCACCAGTTCGGCGCAGATGCGCCCAGTTTCGCCCGCCGCCCGTGCCGCCTGCACCTGTGCCAGGTCGGTCAAGAAAGGCAATAGACCCGATAATGTCTCGGTCAAACCGGCGTTCTGTGCCCCCTTAGCCTCGAGCTCCAGAAGATCCTCGATTTGCGCGTGCGATGCCAAAAGCCAGCACAGCGCGTCTGCCAGCGGGAAGCCCACGCCTTGACGGCTGCTGTGCAGCAACGCCACTCCATCGGCGTCTTTCGCTCTACGCAGATACGACAGCGTCCATAACCACAACTCCATCGCACTCGCCAGCGTGCAAGCCCCAATCCCGGGGCGTTGCGACGCTACGCGCCTTAGATCCGTGATCCAGTGCCGAACTTGCTCTAAAAAGAGCTCGTTGGTCATGCACATCGACAACTGCCTGCGTTGCACCGCTTCGGGGCCTTCGTACGTCGCCTCCAGTTGAGCGTCCATCCATTTCTGCCCAAGAAATCCCGGGCAATCCTCAGTCAGGCCATAGCCTCCCATCAGGCTCACCGCCTCCCTCATCATGTTCGCTCCATGGCCCGTATTCCAGAGCTTGCAGGCCGGGCAAAGCACATTCGCCAGCGAATCGAGCAGCACAAACTCCACCAACGGCTCCTTCTCCAGCGCGCTGATCCGTTCGGAGTCTGACGGCAGGCTCGGCTCCCATCTCAGGCGAAGCAGCTCCTGAGCGCGCTTTTGCACCGCCGCGAGCGCCTTGAACTGTGCCCGACCCCCCACGATCCCGTGCTCGTTGAACCACCGGTCTTTGGCCCGCTCGAGTGGATCGAGTTGATCGAACAGCCGCGCAGCCGCGAATCCTAACGACGCCGTCGCCTCGCCCGTCGCCCACACATCCACTAAACGGTGCAGCGCATCCTCTTTCTGCTGCAGCCCCAGATCATGCCGCGGCGAGCCGGGCGCGCCGCCTTCGCCACCGCGAAAACGCCGCCGCTGATAACGGATGATTGGTTCAACCGCCGAAAGCAGTTTCGCCGCGGTCATCAGCCCCACCGTCACCCGCGTGCGGCGAAAAACCGCCTCGATGATTTCGCTGTGGTTATAGCGCGGAACGATGACACCGTCCTTTATCGTGTACCCACCGATGATGCGGCTGGCCGGTACCTTTAAGCTGAACACCGGATCGCGCGTCGACGACAGTTGGTGCACCAGCTTTCTTGTAGGCAGCCCTCGGTCAAACAACCCCGGGTCTGGCTGCTCCAGGATCACCATGCAGCTCCCTTTGATCCGAGGGTCGGCCGAGTCCACCGCCGCCGTCACAAAATCGGCAAACCCCATGTTCGTGATGAAACGGCCGCGTTTATCCACCTGCAGCATCGGTTCCTGCCCATCAACCCATTCCGCCACCCGAACTTTCCCGCCCAGCATCCCCGTCTCCACCCCGACGTATGGGATTGGTTCCGTCAACGCAAAGGCCCCTCGCCATGGCCGCCGATCCTCCCCAGCCTTGGCCGGTGCCGCCCGCCCCATGTAATACGCCCGTTGCTCTGGGGTGCCTCGCTCGTGGATCGGCGCTAAGGCAAGATTACCCGCCAAACTGCACGTAGCCGCCCCCGCGTCCACCCAGGACAGTTCGAACGCCACCAGTGCCATCGCCAGGTTCTTCGGGCCCTCCAGGAAACCCCCGTAAACCGGGTCGAAAAACACCGCCGTCACCCCGCTCTCATCGAACGCCGCTAACAATTTGGCTTTTTCCTCGGTCCATTCGTGCGAATTGCGCCCGCCCTCGGCCACCAACTGCGCCACCGGCCCCCGGGCCACGCCCCGGGCCGACTGCACCAGCATGGCTAAATCGTAACGGTCGGAAAATCGCCAGAGTATTTGGCGAATATCGTCTCCGGGCAGGGTCTGCAAACCGGACCGAGCAGGACTGTCGATGCACGTTTCCATAACAAATAATCGCTGGGCGGCTTTGACCCGCCAGACACTCTCGAACCTGCCCCGCCTTCCCATCCCCTGACATGACCTACATCAAGCTCGCTCCCGGATTATCGGCAGTGCGGAAGTTCCTCAACCACGGCCAAGCGGCAGCCGGCAATGGAATCTGCTCCCGCGTGACTCCCACCAACAAATCAAGCAGACTCCCAATTAGCAATGAACACCAAAGAACTCATCCGGCTGGGGGTGCCCCCTGGCGAGCCCTCCCGGCGCGGAATGGACTACATCGCCCGTTACATCCTCAAAGGGTTGGACAAAACCAAGCTCGCCGACGATGTCGCAGCGGTGGTGCATGACCCCGCTTCCTTCGTTGAGGACGAGCTGCGTGGCGAGTTTGCCAAGGCGTTGATCCGCTGCGCGCGGACCATCCGTGAAGCTCCGGCCGCTTGGCGCCAGTGGGGTGAAGGATTGGAACCGGAGGCCATCAACCAGATGGGCCGTGCCTGCCAACTGCCGGTCGCCGTTTCGGGCGCCCTGATGCCCGATGCCCACGTGGGTTATGGCCTGCCGATCGGCGGCGTGTTGGCCACCGATAACGCCGTCATTCCCTATGCCGTGGGCGTCGATATTGCCTGCCGCATGAAACTCACGGTGCTCGACCTGCCCCTGCGCGAATTGGATCGCCAGCGCGAGCAGTTGATCAAAGCTATCGAAATCGAAACCCGCTTCGGGGTAGGCGCCACCTTCAAACAACGCCGCGAACATGAAGTCCTCGAGGCCGATTGGTCGGTCAGTCCCGTGACCCGGCAGAACAAGGATCGCGCCTGGTCGCAGCTTGGCACCAGCGGGAGCGGAAATCACTTCGTCGAGTTCGGTATCTTCACCAACGAGACCACAGTTGAGGGATTGCCCCCTGGCGAATACGTGGCGTTGTTAAGCCACAGCGGTAGCCGTGGAACCGGCGCCGCCGTATGCGATCACTACAGTAAGCTTGCCATGGCGCAGCATCCCGACCTCCCCAAGGAGCACAAGCACTTGGCGTGGTTGTCGCTCGACTCCGAGGATGGGCAGGAATACTGGCAGGCGATGGAATTGATGGGCCGTTACGCGGCGGCCAATCACTCCTTGATTCACCAACATCTCGCCCAGCATCTCCGGGTCCGTGTGCTGCTGGACGTCGAGAATCATCACAACTTCGCCTGGAAAGAGCGCCATGTCATCGATGGGGTGGAACGCGATGTCGTCGTGCATCGCAAGGGCGCCACCCCGGCCGGGGTCGGGGTCCTGGGAGTCATCCCCGGCTCGATGGCCAGCCCGGGATTCCTTGTGCGCGGCAAAGGCAACGAGGCATCCCTGAAATCTGCCTCCCACGGCGCTGGCCGCCTCATGAGCCGGACCAAGGCCTTGGAGACCTTCCAATGGGAGAAGGTCAACCGCATCTTAAAGGATCGCGGCGTGAAGCTCATCTCGGCTGGCCTCGATGAAGTGCCGGGAGTCTACAAAGACATCCACCAGGTCATGGCCGCTCAGAAGGACCTCGTGGAGGTCCTCGGCCAGTTCGATCCTAAGCTGGTCAAAATGGCGCCTCACGGTGAACGTCCCGAGGATTGAGCCCGCAGTGGGGCGTCGGTGCTCTCCCCACCGCAACAGGCCCAGCCGATAATCACATTTGCTGAATCACGAAGGCGAGGGGGGCCGCCACTCATCAAGCGCGGCCTCCGAGCAATCGATTCCCGCAGTCATTCCATCGATGGATCCCTCCCAGATGGTCGGCTTCCTCGCTTTAGAGCCCAGAACATCCGCTTCAACGCCTTAACAACCGCAAGGCATTCGCAATCACCACCAGCGTGGCGCCGGTGTCCGCCAGGATCGCCAGCCAAAGGCTCGTATGGCCGGATAACGCAAGACCGAGGAAAACCGCTTTCACCACCAGCGCAAACGCGAGATTCGTTCGAATCGTGCGGATGGTGCGTCGGCCTAGTTGAATCGCCTCGGCCACTAGGCTCAAATCGTCCTGCATCAGGACGATGTCCGCCGTTTCAAGCGCCGTGTCCGATCCCGATCCTCCCATCGCGATGCCGATGCTCGCCGCCGCCAGCGCGGGCGCGTCGTTCACGCCGTCCCCAATCATCCCAACGTGTTTGTATTGCTCGAGCAATTCACGAACGCGCTCGGTCTTCTGGCCGGGCAACAAATCACCTTGCGCATCGTCGATCCCGACCCGCTTGGAAATCGCGTCCACGGTGCGCTGGTTGTCACCGCTCAGCATGATGACCTTTTCGACTCCGGCAGCATGCAGTGTTTTGATCGCTTCCGCCGCCTCGGGCCGAATCGTATCCCCAACCGCGAGAATCCCGAGCACTTCGCCTCTGCAGCTTTCGTGTGGCTTGTGGCCAACTATGACCACCGACATTGCTTGCGCTTCGACTTCCGCCAACTTCTCCTCCAACTCATCCGAGCAGACGGCTGATTCGTGCGCGAAGCGGTGATTGCCCACAAAATATCGGTGCCCCTCGAATTGGGCCTCCGCCCCGCGGCCAGCGCGCTCCTGGTAATTCTCGCTGCGCGGGAACTGAATCCGCCTTTCCTCCGCTGACTTTACGATGGCTTGAGCCAGCGGGTGCTCCGAGTGCGTGTCGATCGCGGCCGCAACGCGGAGAATCTCCTCCTCGGATGTTCCGTTCCACGGAATTACCCGTTGCACCCGGGGTTTGCCTTCTGTGATCGTGCCCGTCTTGTCCACGGCGAGGGCCCTCAGTTTAGCAATTCCTTCCAGGAACACGCCCCCCTTGATGAGCACACCCCGCCGCGCCAGCGCAGCCACACCCGAAACGATCGAAACCGGCGTGGAAATAACCAGCGCACAGGGACAGGCAATCACCAGCAAAACCAGTGAGCGATAGCTCCAGGTCAGCCATGCGCCACCAAACACGAGCGTCGGGATGAGCAGGATGCCCAAGGCAAGACCCAACACCGACGGTGTGTAGTAGCGCGCAAAATCATCAACGAATCGCTGTGACGGCGCTTTCTGCGATTGCGCTTCCTCCACCAGGTGCACAATCCGCGCCAGCGTAGTCTCCGAATGGACCTTGGTTACCCGGAATTCAAACGAGCCTTCCCCATTGATCGTTCCCGCGAAAACGGCCTCTCCTGGCCTCTTTTCTACCGGCATACATTCGCCGGTGATCGGAGCTTGATTGATGCTGGACTCCCCCACCGTAATCACACCGTCCAGCGGAACTCTCATTCCTGATTTCACCGCCACGATGTCGTCCGTTTTAACCTCCTCCACGCTCACTTCCCGAAACTCCCGTCCTTCTCTCCGCAAGGCGCTTACCGGCGAGAGATCCAGCAGCCTTTTGATGGCGTTCCGCGCGCGATTGAGACTGGACGCCTCCAGGAGTTCGGAGAGCCCAAAAAGAAATGCCACCGCGGCGCCTTCCGACCACTCACCGATTGCCGCCGCGCCAATCACCGCAACGGTCATTAGCACATTCATGTCCAGCGCGAATCGACGCAACGCTCGAATGGCCTTTGGCAAAACCAACCACCCGCCTGTGATAACCGCCGCGGCGAATACGGCCGTGCTCAACCCGGCCGGCCGGGCCTGGGTCCATTGTGCCACGAGTCCCCCACCGGTCAGCATGCCGGATGCTACAACCAGGATAAGCCCGGGGCGTCCTGCAGCGCCAGGTGTGTCGCGTTCCTCGGCTTCGCGGGGCGTAGCCGTCATTCCCTCGCCTGCCAGCGTTTGGATGAGCGTCCCAATAGTGACTGAGGGGTTATGCCCGACCACGATCGTGCTGCTCATGAGGTTCACGCGCACATGGCTCACGCCCGCCAGCGGCCTGAGCGCGCGTTGGATCGCCTCGACTTCATTGGCGCAGTCCAATCCGGCGACGTGGAGCGTGCTCTGGCTTGCCGCTTCCGCCTTCGGGTTCATGACCAATGAGCCGGCTTGGGCTTCGCTCTCGTGTCCGCCACAGCAGCCACTGCAGCCGCCTCGTTGGTTTTCGGCGCTCATGAGCTTAATATTTGAGAATAATCACCGGCTCGATCACGCATAGACTATACCCCTACCCCCTATATAGACGCAAGGGTTGAATTGCCGCATTCGTGCTGTTATTCTGGGGCTGCATGAAAAAGCACACTCATTCCCGCAGTGAGCGCGAGGCCCAAACACTTCGGGTGCGCCGCATCGTCGGCCAGATGAATGCCATCGATCGGATGTTGGAGGAAGATCGTGACTGCTCGGAAATCCTCATGCAGCTCGTCTCCGCGCGAAAAGCCATCAAGTCGCTGGCGGAAAACCTGATTCACGCCCACATGCGGCACTGCATTGAAGAGGCCCGCTCTCCGGCCGAAGGACAGAAGCAGTTGCAGGAGCTCTTGATTGTGCTGGAGCGTTACGTCGAATAGCCAATCCCACGCCGCGGTGGTCTCTTTTCCTGACCCTACTCCCGTATCACCGGGCCACGTCAGCCCGGATCATTCTTAGGCCGAAGACGGTAATCAGACGTTCTCCAAAAATACTCCATCGCTTCGGGACCCGTCGGTAATTCTGTATTGCTAGCCAGCATATTCGCCGTCAATATGCTGGTGATGTTTACACGCCTTTATCCGTCACCTAGCCATTCCTTTTTCCTTTTTGGCCCTCGTGGGACGGGCAAAACCACTTGGCTGCGGCAGGTCTTGTCCGATGCGCTCTGGTTTGACCTTCTGCGCACACACATAGTGCTGGCCCTCACGCGCCAACCAGAATCGTTTCGCCAACAGGTGGAGGCGCGTCCGTCCGGAAGCTGGGTGGTAGTGGACGAGGTGCAGCGGTTGCCTAGTCTGTTGAATGAGGTCCACGCGCTGATCGCGGATACGGGACACCGGTATCGCTTCGCCTTGAGCGGATCGAGTGCGCGTAAGCTCAAGCGCTTGGATGTGAACCTGTTGGCTGGCCGCGCTGTAAATCGCCAGTTCTTCCCCCTCACTTCCCAGGAGCTCGGTGACCATTACGACTTGGATCGCGTGCTCCGGTTCGGGTTGCTGCCGCAGGTACACGCCGAACCGGACCACGCCCTGGACGTGCTCGACGCTTACGTGTCGAACTACATCCGCGAGGAGATTCAGCAAGAAGCACTGGTTCGCAGCCTCGATTCGTTCGCCCGGTTCCTTGAGGTCGCCACACTCATGAACGGTCAAGTCGTCAACGTGGCTGGCATTGCCCGCGACGCGGCCGTAGCGCGCCCTACGGTACAGGGCTATTTCGAAGTCCTGGTAGACACCCTCATCGGATTCTGGCTGCCGGCCTGGAAGCGCCGTGCGAAAGTGAAGGAGATTGCCAGCCCGAAGTTCTACCTCTTCGACCCCGGCGTTGCTCGCGCCCTGGCCGGACGCTCGCGAGAACCGCTTGAAGGATCGGAGCGCGGGTTTCTGCTGGAAACCTGGGTGCTCCATGAGCTGCGGGCCGCGATGGCTTTACACAATTCCGGAGGTCAGCTCCATTATTGGCGGACTCCCCACGGGAGCGAGGTCGATTTCATCTGGACTAGGGCGCACCGGGCGGTGGGCTTCGAGGTCAAGGCCTCTGAACGCTGGCGACCTGAGTTCGGCGGGGCGATAAAAGGACTATTGGCCGAGGGCATCCTCCAAGCCGGCTTCGGTGTTTACACTGGAGCGACGGAACTCAAAGACGGTTCGCTTCACGTGTTGCCGTTGAAACGCTTCTTCCACGCGCTAGCCCGCGGTGATCTCTTTTCGTGACCCTACGCCGGCCCTATGCCCGCATCATCGTTCCGCATCAGCCCGGATCATCCTCAGGCCGAACAGCCCCGCAATCTCATTGCCGTTGGTCGCCTCTAAGCGCACGGTTACTTTCTTCTTGCCCTCTATCAACTCTGCCGGCAGCCCAAACTCGGAATCGAAGAACCGCCATGGCCCGCCCTTTTCCACAACCTGCTGGCCCACTCGCTTTCCGTCCACCAGGATGTCAAACGTGCGCTTCCGCCACTCGTCGCTGTGGAACGTCAACACCAGCGCCATCGGATGCGTCGGGTCTACCGGCAGATCGAACGAGAACCATTTCCGCCCCCGTCGCGCCGCGCGTCCGTCCACGCGGTCCGGCCACGTATCCTCGCCCTGTTGGTGGAAATCCCGCTCCGGCTGCATCTCGCCCGGCTGTGCGAAGGCCACGGTCGCCGCCTCCAGTTTGCGTTGCCGCTCGTGCTCGGCCACAATCTCGGCCGCCCTCTTGACCCATTCGTCAGGCGTGAAGAAGTCCCAGTAAATGGCATAGACGCGCCGATGCAGTCGGTAGAACGGCACCAGATCCACGTCGGTTTCTTTGCCCACACCCTCGGTGTGAAAACACCCCGGCCGGTCTGGAATCGGCTTTAACCATTCCGCTAACGGCCGCTCCGCTGCGATCAGCACCGGCGCCGAGTCCGCGGAGCCGGCCCGAGACCCTCTGCCTCGCCGCCGTTCGCCCTCCGGCCCCAGGTCACCTGCCAGCACCAGCGGACCCCATAGAATCGCGGCGCGGCGCGGATTGTCCGGCGTCGGCTCCAGATGCACCGTTTTGGGCAGCAACAGCTCCACTGTGTCCCCGCTTTTCCAAGTGCGCTTCAGCTCCAGGTAGGAACCGGCCTTGGCGAGGTTGGTGATCGAGCCCCCATTGATTTTCGCCCCGAATCCGTCGCCAGCCCAGGATGGCCGGCGCAGCGCCACCGTGAACTCCCTCGGGGCCTCCAACGTCAACTTCACCGTCGCCGTCTCGCCCTCGGGAAAGCTCGTGATCATCTCCACTTTGGCTCCAGCCTCCTTCCATTCCGCCACCGAGGGCACGTAAAGATTGACCCAGAGACGATCCCCTGACGTGTAGTAAAGCCCGTCACCGTGCAGCGCGTGGCTCTCCATTCCGGATCCCACACAACACGTGAAGTCATTGAACATATCCTGGTATTCGTGCTGAACCCCTCGGCCGACCGGGACCATGTAGCATACCCGTCCGTCCTCGGGATCGATCGATCCAAGGATGTGGTTGAACAGCGCGCGCTCGTGGAATTCGGCGTATTCGATGTCGGGCCGTAACGCGAAAAGCCGCCGGGTTAGCTTAAGCATGTTATAGACGTTGCAGGTCTCCGCCGTGCGCCCGTCCACGCGGTCGCTCAACTTGTCCGGCTCGCCGAAATACTCATCCTTGCCGTGCCCTCCGGTGGCGTAGCTATGATGTTGAGCCACGCAGTCCCAGAAAAAACCCGCGGCAAAACCATCGCCGGGATCGCCCGTGTAGCCGAAGCGCGCGGCTGAACCCAGCAGCTCGGGCACCTGCGTGTTGCCGTGCTTGCCGGCCAGGATATCTTGGTGCCGTTGCAGGGGCTCGAGCACGGCCCGATGTTCGAACTTGTATGAAAGCGCCAGCCACCGTTTGTCGCCCGTGTCCGCGTAAAGATCCGCCAGCACCTCGTTCATACCCCCGAACTCCGTGTTCAGCACCCGCTGCGTTTGAGCCTCGCTCAGCTTGCTCATGATCGACTCCGCCCAGGCTGCGAACCGTGTCTCAACCTCCAGCGCCTCGGCATTGCCGGTGCATCGATAAGCATCCCGCAGGCCCGCGAAGGTCTTGTGCAACGTGTACCACGGCGACCACATCCCGTTCAGGTCAAAGCCGCCGGAGCGAATGTCCCCTTGGCTGACCTGTTCGAAAATGAATTCCCCGTCTTTCCCGGTGCTGTCGGTGATTGCCCCCAGGTAACCGTTGCCGCGCTTGTCTTGCACTTCCTTCATTTCCTTCACCAGGTAATCTGCCCGCTCTTTGAACCGCAGGTCGCTGGTTGCCTCGTACATCAGGCTTACTGCCGAAAGGTAGTGGCCGGCAATGTGCCCGGTGAGGTGTTTCCCCGTCACCGAGTCCCAGCCGCCGTAGCCTTGAACCTTGGTCTCGAGCCCGGCGCGGAGGCGATAACCCACCATCATGCGGGCAGGCTCCAGCTTGAGCAGATACTCCGCATCCAGGTCCTGCGCCCGCTTCAGTGGTCCGCCCGTTAGCCGCACCGCCGACATCGGGATCGGATGAGCCGCATCTTGGATGACGTTCGTGATCGCCGCCGCGCTGGCCGAACGCACGAGAAAAGCAGTGCACGGCAGCAGGAAGGCAAACCGATTCAACAATGATGAAATTCGCATGAGATGTGAACGGCGATCAAACCGTGCTTAGGGCTGCCCCGTGTCTTACCCCAGCCGCGCCGCATCTTCAAGGCTGTGCACTGTGCCCCGGAGCGCGGTCTCTATGAGCCGCAGCAATGTGACACCATCCGAACGTGTTGCTCAATCTCCTCACCTCCGCGAACCTCTGGCCCTCGCCCCAGGTGCGCGACCTTCAGGTCGCTTCAGCTCTATCAAACCACTCAGTTCCGCCTCCTCTCTGGCACGGTCACCCTCGCCCCCGGAGCGCGGCCGTCCTCGGCCGCAGCAATGTGAGACCGTCCGAACGTGTCGCTCAATCTCCTAACCTCCCCGAATGTCCCGCCCTCGTCCTCGGTGCGCGACCTTCAGGTCGCTTCAGCTCTATCAAACCACTCAGTTCCGCCTCCTTTCTGGCACGGTCACCCTCGCCCCCGGAGCGCGGTCTCTATGAGCCGCAGCAATGTGACACCATCCGAACGTGTTGCTCAATCTCCACACCTCCGCGAACCTCTGGCCCTCGCCGCCGGTGCGCGCCCTTCAGGTCGCTTCAGCTCTATCAAACCACTCAGTTCCGCCTCCTCTCTGGCACGGTCACCCTCGCCCCCGGAGCGCGGTCTCTATGAGCCGCAGCAATGTGACGCCATCCGAACGTGTTGCTCAATCTCCTCACCTTGGCGAACCTCTGGCCCTCGCCCCCGGTGCGCGACCTTCAGGTCGCTCCCGCGTGGTGGTCGCTCGCGACTCAACCGATACCCAGCATCCGCCGAAACCCCGGAGCGCGGCCGTCCTCGGCCGCAGCAATGTGACACCATCCGAACGTGTTGCTCAATCTCCTTACCTCTGCGAACCTCTGGCCCTCGCCCCCGGTGCGCGACCTTCAGGTCGCTTCACCGTGATGGTCCCCCGCGACTCAACCTATACCCAACATCCGCCGAAACCCCGGAGCGCGGCCGTCCTCGGCCGCAGCAAGGTGGCAAACTCCGAGCGTGTCGCGTCTTCTCGGACGTTCAACCTCACGCCGCGGCCAGTCCGCCCACGGTGCGCGACCTTAAGGTCGCCTCAGCTTAATTATCCCCGCGGTCCAAGCGATTCCCAACCCTCGTATACGACATTCCTGTAGGCAGCGCGTGCGCTGCGATGTCGGACGCCCCCGCGGTGCGGCCGTCCTCGGCCGCAGCACTGTGACACCATCCGAGCGTTGCCGCTACCAACGAGAAGCCCGCTCACTGCATAGAAGACGGCGACGCAACCTCCCTTGACGGGCAAAGGGGCAGGGGACTCCCGTGATTTTATCCCAACGGGATTTCGCAACAAAGCCCAGGGTCGCGCCTACCGCGCCACCCTGAGTTTGACGTCGAACAACCCGCTCGAACTCCGAAAGAGTTCCGTCATCTCGGCTCGCCACGCAAACCAGTCCCGAGCGGTGCGTGGCCCAACCGCCGGTGGCGCGCGCCGTCCGCCCTGTTCACGAAGCCCCATCTTCATCGTCTGGTCTGCTGAGCAAACCGTTCGCGGCGCTCGCACCCTCGCCGAAAAATCCTTCCGCAACACTGTATCGTGTCTCCTCCCCTTTGGGGAGAGGATTAAGGTGATGGGAACGGAGCCAAGAAACGGAGATCGCGGATTCTACACGCAATGACCCAAAGACCCTCGATCGCTCCGGTGGTTCCTGTTTCTCCCTGGCACGGCCACCCTCGCCTCTCGTCGCGCCTTACCCGCCCCTTCGTGGTACTCGGCCTCCCTCCTCCAGCACCTTCGCCGTCTTAATCTTACTCGTAATCCTGCTCTTAATCTCCGCCGCTCAACCGTTCCTTCAACCGTGCGCAGCCGCGGTCGATTTGCGTCTTGGCGCCTTGGCGTCTGCGTTAATCCGCCGAACCCACTGATCGTGATGTAACTAAATCATATAAATAATTGACAAATTCTCATCGTCGGGTTACCTTGTCTCCCATGAAGAGCGGCCATGCTCAACCGCCCCTTCGCGGCGCCGGTGGCACTAACCTTGCCTCCACGTCAGGGTCCTGTCCCTCCGCTGCCGTGCTCTCCGCGTCCGCCACATTTCTTACCTCGGCCCCGCACACCCTCTTTCCGCCCTTTGCACTTATGCTCCACACCCTCCAGAATCCCTTCCCTCGTAACCCCTGTGAATATCGGCTCTTCCGCGCGATGTTATCGGATAACCAGACGCGGCACCCGAGCGCTCCGGCCCATGCGCTAGCCTTTTACGTTCATCTTCCAGCTTCCGGTTCCATTCTCCCTGCCCTACGACCCCTGCCAAAAGTTGAATTACCCTCTCCAAAAGCTGAAATAGCTTCTCCAAAAGCTGAATTATCCTCTCCAAAAGTTGAATTATCCGCTCCATGTCCATTGCCAGATCCGGTGCCTGGCCCTGCCCGTAACATCCTCAACTCAAGCCCCATGCATGAAACCACCAGGCCTCCTCAGATCCGTTCCCTCGGCCTCCGGCCGCCAGCGGCAACCGCCCAGAGCAATCGCGGTCCAATGACAAAAAATGGTTATGCACCAAGACGACCTCCCTCACATATCAGGCCAGGATCCGTACTCGTTGCACGGAAGCCAATCACCTTCATCCCTTCGCAGGATCGCGTCCCGTATCGCTCCCCCAATGTGCGGTTGTCGGATCGGTCCAAGATAATACCACCGTTGCTAGATCCGCCTCGACGACGCTCGCCCCTTGCGCTAGATCTGAACAGTGCAAAAAAAAGTCGCTCGTATTCTCGCCCAGATCCGAGACGTTCCGGGCCTAAGCGAGCACGAAAGAATCCTGTTCGCTCGCAGCCTGGCCGCCTCCCCAGACGAGCGCTGGCAGATGCACGAGAACTTCCTCCGCTCGCACGACTTGTTCACACGCTCCTCAAGGAGAAAATTCGGTTTCAAGTAGCCGGGATGAGCGCCGCCATCCTGCAAGGCGTGCCCGCAACCACACTCGATACTCACCTATGGATTGATCTTCCGGCACGGCAGTACATCCGGGTCATCCGGATCTGCCGGCAGCTTGGCGCTACCGTTCTGGCCAACACGGTCGTGGAACTGAGCGATGGTTCTCTGGTTAATTTCCTCTACGAGGTTCACGGCTTGGAGGACTTCGGACGGGAGTTCATGAGTGCTCGTCGATTGGACTGGCTTGGGTCAAGGGTCGCCGTCCTCCCCCTGGAACGTATCCGCGAAAGCAAGCGCTTTGTAGGGCGCCCCAAGGATTTGGCCCATCTCCCGCTCCTCGATCGGACGATCGCTTTGCACCGGCGGCTCAAATCGAGTGCGAGGCGCGCCAAGCCAAAGACAGGTCCTCGGATCAGGCTGTGAACTTCGTTGCTGCGCCATGTCCGTGAACCCCAAAATGAGCCCCCCTCTCCCCTCGGGTTTTGCTTTGTTTCCCTCCCGGGATTTGGTTCCGTAGTGGGCCTATGCGTCGTAGATTGCTCAAAGACGTCAGTCGCATCGTAGTCAAGTTCGGCACCGGGATCCTCACCGATAGCCGCAAGCAGCCGGATTTGACCCAGATGGAGCAGTTGGTCGCCCAAATCGCCGAGCGCCGGCGCGCGGGTCACCAAGTCGTCCTGGTCACTTCCGGGGCCGTTGGAGCCGGCATGGGCGCCCTGGGCTACGACCGCCGACCCACCGAACTGGCCGAGCTCCAAGCCTGCGCCGCAGTCGGTCAGTCCCGCCTGATGACCATCTACCAGCGGCTCTTCGACAAGTTCGGCCTGAACGTGGCTCAGGTCCTTCTGACTCATGACGACCTCGAGCATCACGACCGCCATCTCAACGCCCGCAACACCCTCGTGACTCTCCTTCATCGCGGTGTCGTGCCCATCGTCAACGAGAACGATGCCGTGTCCTTCACCGAGATCAAATTCGGCGACAACGACAAGCTATCCGCTCTTGTCGCTTGCCTCCTCCCCGCGGATCTTCTCGTCATTCTCACCTCGGTGGACGGGTTGATCCAGGATTTCGGCAAAGCCAACCCCCGCATCGTCCCTTCGGTTACTTTGATCGATGACCAAATCGAAGGACTGGGCGGGGGCACCCAAAGCGCAACCTCCGTCGGCGGCATGGCATCCAAGCTCGAAGCGGCTAAAATGGTAATGCGTTCGGGCATCCCTCTCGTCATCGCCTCCGGCAGAAAACCCACTGTCCTGGCGCAGGTAATGGCCGGCGAAACCGAGGGAACCATCTTTGTCCCCCAGGGCGAACGTCTGAAAGGCCGCAAACGATGGATCGCTTTTTTCCATTACCCAAAGGGCACTTTGTTCGTCGACAACGGTGCCCGCAAAGCCCTGCGCGAATCTGGCAAAAGCCTCCTGCCTCCCGGCGTCACGCGCTGCGAAGGTGAGTTCGCCTCCGAGGACGTCGTGCGCATCTGCGACCTCGATGGCACCGAGTTCGCCCGCGGCATCGTCGAGTTCGATTCCGCCAAGATCACCGCCGGGGGACTCCCTCGCACTGAAGTGGTCCATCGCGATAACCTGGTCATTCTCTGACATGAAGAAACCGCGCTCGATCGACAAGCTCCTCGAGGTCATGGCCAGGCTTCGCTCGCCGACGGGCTGTCCGTGGGATCGTGAGCAGGATCACATGAGCCTTCGATTTCATGCGGTCGAGGAGGTCTACGAAATGATCGACGCCATTGAGGCCGGCGACGATCACGAGTTGGAGGAGGAATTGGGAGATGTGTTGCTGCAAGTGGTCTTCCACTGCCAACTGGCCACTGAGCGTGGCGCTTTTGATTTCGAGCGAGTCGCTCGCCGGTTGGTGGATAAACTCGTCCACCGCCATCCTCACGTCTTCGGCACCAGCGAAGCCAAAACCGTCGACGCGGTTTGGGCTCAATGGGAAAGACTCAAACGCGCTGAGAAGAAGGGGACCCGCCACGAGCGCCCCTCCGCTCTCGATGGTATCCCCAAACACCTGCCCGCCCTGCTCCGGGCAGAGAAGTTAGTAAAAAAGGCTCGAAAAGCTAATCTAATCAGCACTTCGGCCCATCACGGCCTGAAGCGCCGTTTCACTCGCAAGCAAGTCGGCGCGGAGCTGCTGGCTTTGGCCCAGTATGCCCAGTCGCGCGGTTGGTCCGCCGAAGAGCTATTGCGCGCCGAGTCCCGCGCCGCCGAGCGCCAATGGCGTCGCAAAGAATCCCGCGCCTGAATTCCCCAGTCAATGTACAAGGGTGTGTGTCAGCACCCTCCAAAGCAGGTCTCCACCCCCCCGCTTCCCATTCGTGATCTTAATCGTAATCCTAATCTCCTCCGTCCATCGGCGTGTCGCGCGACCCCCGTTCGCATCTATTTGCCCCCTTCCGGGACGCGATCGTGCCCTGGGAGCTACGGCGTGCTGCCCTGCTGAACGTTTTGGGCCTTCGATGCCTGAAGCGATCCGCAGGACTGTTGACCGTCCCGGCTGAATCGGAACGAGCCGAGCCGGGATCATTGACCTAGTGCCCGCTTATAATCTGGTGGTTCTTCCCCGTAGCCTTGCTTCCTACGGGCGATCGCCGGCTCGATGATCTCCCTCCGTACGTCAATCTCCTCGTTGAAGACCTCTCGCCACAACCTGCGAGTGTTTTCCGGATATCGGTTTGGCGAATCCTCGTCGAATGCGGGGCGAAACAAGTCCACCGCATGCTGCAGTTCGAGCTTCAGTTCGGCTGAAGTGGGATGACCCGTAAGCTGCCGGATGCGCTCGAAGGCGTTCTCATCCTTCGAGTCCAGCCTGTTCAGCTTGCCGATGAGAATATCGAGCGGATGCGGTATGGTGAGGGTCACATTGCGCCGCTGCACAGACTTTGCCCGTTGCCGCCACCGCGGACTTGTGCGGAAGCTCAATTCAAATCCCGGTTCGAGATAGAATCCCCCGTGCGTCTTGTCCAGTTTGGCAGCAGCGATCAACGCGGACAGATCCTCATCATCGTCGGAGAAGAGGTCCACATCGCCGCTCATCAACTGGCGGTCCACCGTGAGTTGAAGTGGCGCCGATCCGAAGAGGGTAAGGTGAAATGGACGATCCTCGGGAAGCGTCGCCAGAAATCTCTGGAGCAACTGGCCGGCGGGTGTCGTCCAGTCAATCTCCCCGGTCCACCAGTTGTCGGTCAAAGGCATCTTTGCGCGGGCCGATGCCCAGAAAATAGAGCGCCTGCTGAATCAGCCGGTTGGTTACTTCAGAATCCTGACTCAAGCGAAGAGCCAGGGTTCGCTCACGCGGTCGGAGCGGGCGGGATTCCCGGCGAATCAGAAGGCGCGCGGCCAGACGCGACTTGCGCCACGCCGTGTCCACTCTGTTCCCGACCGTTGTCATGAACAAAAACTAATGCATACTGCGACGCTACGCAATCCTTCGTAAGAGCGGCGTAATCCACATGTGCATTTCGGCGCTCTCTGCGATGGCGCTGGATAGCGATGAGTCCGCTCCGAACCGGCCGTTAGGACGCGGAGCCGCCAGGAATCTCGAACAAGACTCCAGAGGTTCTTGCGGCCTCGGTCCGATCGTGGATTCCAGGGGCTCCAAACCCCCTTCACCCAAATCGCCGTTCGGGAAGCCTAAAAAACCAACGGCCGCTTCTCCTAATTTCTCCGTGTCACCAGCCTTCACCCATGGCAGCTTGGAAGAGTGATGAGCGCCGATCAGCTTTTTAATCCAATCCGCCCGGACATCTTCGAGATCCAAACCCGGGCTCAGGGACCGGTTGGATCCTTGCCCCTGACCGCCGAAATGCTCCTCACCCAGCCCAGCGGCAACTTGTTCGGCCTCACCCAAAACGCCGGCATGGGCTGGACCCCCAGCCAAGTGGCCGGGAAGAATTTCCTCATCCTGAGCACCCAAGGCGGCCTGCGCGCCCCCGATGGCAAACCCATCGCCCTTGGTTATCACACCGGCCATTGGGAAATTGGCCTCCTGGTGGAGAGCGCCGCCGTCGAGTTCAGGCGTCTGGGCATGCTGCCCTTCGCCGCATTCTGCTCCGACCCCTGCGACGGCCGCACTCAAGGGACTCCCGGTATGTTCGACAGTCTCCCTTACCGCAACGATGCCGCTCAGATCTTTCGGCGTTTGATCAGGTCCCTGCCAACTCGAGTCGGTGTCCTGGGAGTGGCGACCTGTGACAAGGGTCTCCCTGCGATGATGATGGCCCTGGCCGGCATGCGCGACCTGCCTTCATTGTTGGCTCCAGGCGGTGTGACTCTTCCTGCTGTCGGAGGGGAAGATGCCGGCAAAATCCAGACCATCGGCGCTCGCTTTGCTCACTCGATGATCACCCTGGAAGACGCTGCTGAGCTGGGCTGCCGCGCCTGCGGCACGCCCGGTGGGGGATGCCAATTCCTGGGCACTGCTGCGACTTCCCAGGTCGTCGCCGAAGCCCTCGGCTTGGCCCTGCCACACACGGCCCTGGCTCCCTCAGGTCAACCGGTCTGGCTGGAAATCGCCGTGCGTTGTGCCCAGGCGCTGGTGGATTTGGAGAAGCGCGGCATCAAGAGCCGCGATATCTTGACCACCGGCAGCATCCGCAATGCAATCGCCGTCCATGCCGCTTTTGGCGGCTCAACCAACCTGTTGCTCCACATCCCAGCCATCGCCCACGCGGCCGGATTGCCGCGCCCAACCGTCAACGATTGGATCGAGATCAATCGCCGCGTGCCCCGGTTGGTGGACGTATTGCCTAACGGCCCAATCGGCCATCCCACCGTCCGAGTGTTCTTAGCCGGCGGCGTGCCCGAAGTAATGCTCCATCTGCGCCGCTTGGGTCTGCTCGACACCGACGTATTGACGGCCGCAGGCATAACCCTGGGGCAAGTCCTGGATAGCTGGGAAGCATCTGCGCGCCGCCGACAATTCCGCGAGATTCTTCAACACCTGGACGGAGTTGACCCTGACGACGTCATCTTGCCGCCGGCGCGTGCGCAAGCCCGGGGCTTGGCCAGCACCGCAACCTTTCCGCGCGGCAACCTTGCCCCTGAGGGCGCGGTGATCAAGAGCACCGCGATCGATCCCGCAGTCGTTGATGACTCGGGCGTGTTTCGCCACGAAGGGCGCGCCAAGGTGTTCACTTCGGAACGCGCCGCAATGCAGGCCCTCAAAAACGGAGGCATCCAAGGCGGCGACATCCTCGTGCTCGCCGGCATCGGCCCAATGGGCACCGGCATGGAAGAAACCGCTCAGATCACTATCGCCTTGAAACACCTGCCCTTTGGCAACCGCGTGACATTGCTCACCGATGGACGCTTCTCCGGAGTTTCCACCGGCGCCTGCATCGGCCATATCGGCCCTGAAGCCCTCGCCGGCGGACCGATTGGAAAATTACGCGATGGCGACCGCATCCGAGTTGTAATCGACCGGAGGCGTCTGGAGGGAAGCTTGGATTTCATCGGCGAAACCGAATCCGAGGTTACCGTCGAGGAGGGCGCACGAATTCTGTCCTCGCGCGCTCCTCATCCTGGCTTGGCCCCGAATCCGGCCCTGCCCGACGACACTCGTCTCTGGGCCGCCATGCAGGCAGTCGGTGGGGGGACCTGGGGGGGCTGCGTCTTTGATGTCGAGCGAATCGTGGCTAAACTAGGTAGCTGAGCCCGACAGGTTCGCGGCCGCTTGCGCCGCCAAATCGAGGAGCGTGTTGGGGAAAAGCCCGAGACCGAGCATGCCTACCACGCACACGCAAAGAGCAACCTGGATCGGCCGCGAGAGCTGGATCGGCGAGAGGTCGGCGCCCGGACTGGGCCAGTAGATGGCTCGGATCACGCCAAAATAGTAGTAGAGCGAGACCACCACCCCGACGATTGCCACGCCCACCAGGCAATAGAAACCGTGCTGGGTCCCCGCCTGCGCCAGCGCCGATTTGAGCAGAAGGAATTTGCCAAAGAACCCCGCCAACGGCGGAATGCCCGCTAATGAGACCATCGAGAGGGCGAGCGTAGCCCCGAGAAGCGGCGAACGCTGGTGCAGGCCCGATAGGGCGCTAATACTTTCCCCCTCGATGCTCCGCATTGCCAGGCAAATGACCGTGAACGCCGCGAGCACCGTGAACAGGTAGCCCGCAAGGTAGTAGAGAACTGCGGTCGAGCCCGCCACGCTTGACGCCGCGATCCCGATGAACAAATAGCCGGCGTTGGCGATGCTCGAGTAGGCGAGCAGCCGCTTGAGGTTCTGCTGAGGGATGGCGCACAGATTACCGTAAAGGATGCTCAGCGCTGAGACGCAGATAAGCAGTTTAACCCAATGGCCCGTGATTGCTGGAGCCGCGGCATGCAACACCCGCAATAGAAGAACGATGCCGGCGGCCTTTGAGCCGACCGCCAGGAACGCCGTCGTCGGCGTAGGTGCGCCCTGATAAACGTCAGGTGCCCAGACTTGAAATGGGACCGCAGCCACTTTGAAGCCCAATCCAACGAATACCAGGAGCAAACCCAACGCCAGCAGTCGGCTGGTCAGCACCGGCGGGGCTGACTCGGATAGTTGCTGGAAGTTCATGGTGCCCGAGGCGCCGAATACCAAAGCAATGCCATACACCAGAAAGGCCGAAGACACAGCTCCCAGGATGAGATATTTGATCCCCGATTCCAGGGACGCGGCCCGCCCGCGCTGAAAGCTGGTGAGGATGTAGAAAGTCACCGTGATGAGTTCCACCGAAACAAACAGCAAGCTGAAGTCGTTCGCCGAAGCAGCGAACATCATCCCCGCCAGGGCAAATAGGGTCAGGGAATAGTATTCGGCGATACCCGTCTCAAATCGTTCCGCAAACTCGACGGACATCAACAACACCAGAATGGCGGCGAGCAGGAAGAAGCGCTTGAAGAACAGACCCATCGCGTCTAACACATACATCCCTCCGAACGCTAGCTTGGGCTCACCCGATGTAATGGCGAAGCTGGCGACAAGAATACAGAGCAGGGCGGCTGCGGCCGCATAACCCAAACGCGCTTTCTGCTCCCGAGGCGTCCAAAGGTCGAGCATCAACAGGCCAAGGCCCGTGGCGATCACCGCGACTTCCAAACCGATGATTGTCAGGTCGTTCATCTCGAAACAGGACTAGCCGCTGAAGCAATGGTGGGCTTCTCCGCTAGGGAAGCGATCTTGGGAGCCGCACGAGTTGTGCCCTGCATCGCTGCCACGATTCGCGCTGCGCTGGGTTTGATCTTGTCCACCAGCAGGCGAGGGACGAAGCCGAACACCAGCAGGCTTACCAGCAGTAGAATATAAGGGAGTTTGAACCCCAGGTGCGGGGCATCCAGGAGGCTGGTCCATCGCTCGGGGATCGGCCCGTGCAGGATGGCCCGCATCGCCCGGAACATGTAAACCGCAGCGATGATCAGGGCTCCCCACGCCGCAAGAACCACAACCCAAGGATAGGCTTGCCAGGCCCCAAATAATACCAACGCCTCACCGGGGAAATTGGCGAACCCGGGCAGCCCGCACCCGGCCAGCATGGCCATGGTCAAAGCAGTGCCGATGAATGGAAGTTGGCGAAGCAAGCCGCCCCCCAATTGATCCATGTTAAGCGTGCCGGTCCGCTGATAAATGTAACCGCTCAGCCCGAAGCTCAACGCCGCCAGGAACCCGTGCGCCACCATGATCACCACCGCCCCGGTGATCCCCAGAAGGCTTAGGCTGGCGATCCCAAGAAAAACAAAGCCCATGTGTGCCACGCTCGAATTACCCAGAAGCAAGTTGAGGTCCTTCTGGCGCATGGCAACCAGTCCGCAGAACAGGATATTGCCCAGACACAAAATAGCGATCACGTGTGCCCAGCTCCGGGCCGCGTCAGGCAACAGCGGCAAGGCCACTCGGATGAGTCCGTAGAGACCGAATTTCTTCAGCGCACCGGCATGCAGCATCGCGGTGGCCGTCGGCGCGGCGCCGTAGCCCATCGGAGCCCAGGTGTAGAACGGCCAGAGCGAAATCAGGATCCCAAATCCGAAAAGCAGCAGAGGGAAGATGAGATGCTGCGTAGCCAAGGGCAGGGGATTCACCAACACCCGCGCCGTGAGCGTCGGGATGTCCAAGGTGTTGGCCCCGAGATTGACATACAACAGAATCAATCCGGCCAGTGCGATCAACGCCCCCAAGCTCAGGTAAAGCGTCATCTTGAAAGTGGCGTAGTTCTTGTCCGCTCCGCGTCCCCACACGCCAATCATGATGAACGTGGGCACCAGCGCCAGTTCGTGGAAGAAGTAGAAGCAGAACAAATCCAATGACGCGAATGCGCCAAGGATGCCGCCGATCATCATTAACAGCAGGCAATAGTATTCCTTTGAGCGTTCCGTGATTTCCCAGGACACGCACGCGGCCGAGAACGCAACCACCGACGCCATGAGCAACAGCCCGATGTTCAATCCGTCAACCCCTACGTGATAGCTGATCCCCAGCGTGTCCACCCACGGGATGTTGGTCTCAAATTGGAAACCCGCGCCGCCGGATTGGAACCGTAGAAACAGGCCGAGAGCCCCAACAAGCGAGCCGAGACTGGCTGCCAGGGCAATGAGCCGGAAAAGAAATTGATAGCTGCGCGGAGTGGCTGCAATCACTGCGGCCCCCACCAGCGGACAAAAGATGATGAAGTTCAGGGAGCTCATGGACTTAGCCGATCAGCATGAAGTAGAGCAGCAACGCCACCCCGGCGGCTAACAGGAATGTGTAGGTTTGCAGGTTGCCCGTTTGGGCTAGCCGCAACACCCGCCCGAACAATTCCGTCCCTCCATGAGTGCCCTTGACCAGGAATCCCGCGATGATCCAGCGGTCGATGATGTCCGCCGCGCGCGCCAGGGCGTCTTGGGTGACGGCGATGATCCGAGCGTAGAGTTCGTCGAAATAGAAGCGGTCGCGCATGGCTCGTGCTAAGCCTCCGAGCTTGGCGGGAAGCGGATCTTGGACGCAGTTCCAATAGAGGAACCACGCCCCCATTACCCCCGCCAGCGCCGCCGCTAAGCCGCAAAGGGCGGGCAGAGGAGCCTGTGCAAACGGCGCGATTAACTGGCCCAGCCAGGAAAGGGGGTGGTTGGGATGTTGTTCGGCAAATTGCTGTTCGAAAAGCCGATCGATCCCCCAAAACCCGGCCAGCAGGCTGGGCACGCTCAGCAGCAAGAGCGGCACAATCATGACCAGGGGCGATTCTTTGGCGTGGTCTGTCGCTTGTGACTTGGCCGGTCCAATGAATGCCACCAGCACCAAACGGAACATGTAGAAAGCCGTCAGCATGGCAACCGCGACTCCCACTACGAAAAGGACCGTGCCGATGGAACTATGGCTCTCCCACGCGCGCGCCAGGATTTCGTCCTTGCTGAAAAAACCGCTGAACGGCGGCAACCCGCACAATGCCAGGGTGCCGATGAGGAACGTCCAGAACGTGACCGGCATCTTGGACGTCAGCCCGCCCATCTTCCAAATGTCCTGCTCGTGGTGGAGGGCGTGGATGACCGACCCGGCACCTAAAAACAAGAGCGCCTTGAAAAATGCATGCGTCGTCAGGTGATACATCGCCGGAGTCGGATCGTGTGCATGCCCGCTCAGGCCAACCGCCATCACCATGTAACCCAACTGCGAGAGCGTGGAATAAGCCAGGATCCGCTTGATGTCGTTTTGTTGCATCGCCATCAGCGCGGCCAGCAAAGCAGTGAGACCACCGATGCACGCGATCACATCGAGCGCGACGGAGCCCGGCAGATCGAGGAGAAAGAACACCCGGCAGAGCATGTACACGCCCGCGGCCACCATCGTCGCGGCATGGATCAGCGCGCTGACCGGCGTTGGGCCCTCCATGGCATCAGGCAGCCATACATGTAGCGGGAACTGCGCCGATTTACCCACCGCTCCGCAGAAAATCAAAAGACCTGCAGCGGTCGCCATGGCCCCCAGGGCTTGGGGATTGGCCGCCATCTTGTGCTGCAGCTCGCTAAAATTGAGCGTGCCGAGCGTCCCCCAAACCATCAAGATGCCAAGGAGGAACCCGAAGTCGCCCAGCCGATTGGTTATGACGGCCTTCTTGGCCGCATCCGCCGCCGCGGGCCGTTCGTACCAGAAGCCGATCAGAAGGTAACTGGATAGACCCACCAGCTCCCAGAAAACGAAAAGCATCAGGAAATTGTTCGCCAGCACGATCCCCAGCATCGCGAACATAAACAAGCTGAGCCCGGCGAAGTAACGTCCCACTCCTCGGTCCTGGTGCATGTACCCGTAGGAGTAGATGTGGATTAACCCCCCCACGCCAGTGACCACCAGAAGCATCATCAGGCTGAGCGGATCGAGACGCAAACCGAGATCGGCAACCAACCCGACCGTAGCGTCGCCTACCGAGAGCCACTCCCATCGCGTTTCCCCCGCAATCCCGTTGCGGTATAGAATCACGCTTAAGAAAAAGGCAATCACAACCGCGCCGATCGACAGGCGCGCGCTTGAATCTCTGTTGCGCAGCGTAAAGAGAGAAATGCCTACCGCCGAAATCAGCGGAAGCAACAAGATGAGCCAGGGAAGGGTATCCAGCATGGTCAATACTTTAGCCTGGTCAGGTCCTCGACGTGCGTGGTCTGGCGCTTGCGGTAAAGGGCGACAATCAACGCCAAGCCCACCGATACCTCCGCTGCCGCCACCGTGATGATGAAGAACACGAGCACCTGCCCGCTAAGATTGTGATTGAACCGCGAGAAAGCTACTAGGGCGAGGTTCGCCGCGTTGAGCATCATCTCCAGTGACATGTACATGATCAGGAGGTTTCGCCTCACGATTACCCCCAGCAGCCCCAAGCTGAAGAGCAATGTGCTGACGATCAGATAATGCTCCAGCCCAATGCTCATCGAAGGTCCTTTTTGCTCAGTAGAATCACCCCGACCATCGCCACCAGCAGAAGCACCGATACAATCTCGAACGGCAGCAAATACTGGTGGAACAGCAGCTCGCCCAGTGCGCTCGTGCTTCCCTCCAGTCCGGGCTCTGCCGGGCTGTTCGAACGCGAACTCACGATCGCGCTGTGGAAGATGATCGCGATCGCCGCCACCGAGACCCCGCCTCCGATCAACCCCAGGATCTTGATCTTCCGCTCTTCCTCCTCCTTCAGGTCGAGCAGCATAATCACGAAGAGGAACAACACCATCACTGCCCCGGCGTAAACCAGGATCTGCACCGCGGCGAGGAAGAACGCGTGCATCAACACGAACAGCCCAGCGAGGAAGACGATGGTCAGGACCAGGAACATGGCGCTGGTCACGGGATTGCGGCTGAAAGGGTTCGCCACTACCAGGAACCCGCACAGCAGGGTCAACGCCGAGAATAGGTAGAAGAAGGCATCTTGCATGTTCAGCGCTTCCTAAAGTGCTTTTCTGATTCGGCTATGGTTGCTGCGATTCATTGACACCGGGAAGCCCCTCAGGCGGGAACCCCTTGGCTGCGCGCCTCTTCAGCCTTGTGTTTCCATTTGTGGATTTGGTCTTGGTGCACCCCGCCCATCGATAGCAGCTTTTCCTTGTTGTAAACCATCTCCTTGCGGCTCAAACCCGTCAACGAATAGTCTTTCATCAGAAAGATCGCTTCCTCCGGGCAGACTTCTTGGCAAAAACCGCAGAAAATGCACCGGAGCATGTTGATCTCGAACTCCTTGGGGAGTTTCTCCACGTTCCCAGTAGCCGGATTGGCCTCTGGCCCAGGAGGAGTTATTGAAATGGCACGCGGCGGGCAGATGAACTCACACAATTGGCACGAGACGCATTTCGTGCGTCCGTCCTGGTCTCGCACCAGGTAGGGGGCGCCCCGGTAGCCCTCCGGCACCGCCCATCTTTCCTCCGGGTACTGCATCGTCACCTTCTTTTTGAAGAAGTGACGCAACGTCACCCGAAATCCGCCGATCACCGCCGGCAGATACATTCGCTCCCAGAACGTTAAGGGTTTTCGGTTGACGATCATGCGCTTCGTATCCAAAGAACCACCGCCGTGACAACAATGTTGGCCAAGGCTAACGGGACGAATCGTTTCCAGCCTAGTCCCATCAGCTGGTCATACCGGAATCGAGGCCACATCCATCGCACCCAGATAATGACGCCAAGCAAGGTGAGAACTTTGGCCAAAAACAGTCCCACATGCACGAACCCCATCGCCATGCTGGTGGCCGGATGATCCAACCCCCACCAGGGCAGGGTCCAACCCCCGAAGAACAAAGTCACCATCATCGCCGCAGCCGCGATCATGTTGGCGTATTCGCCCATGAAAAAAAGCGCGAACTTAATCGAGCTGTATTCCACGTTGTAGCCGCCGGCAAGTTCCTGCTCGGCTTCGGGCAGATCGAAAGGCAGCCGGTTGGTCTCGGCGAACGCCGCCGCCAGAAAGATCGCGAACGCCAGCGGTTGCCGGAACACCAGCCAATGGGTGAGCCCCGGCGCCTGGTAGCCGATCACGGTGCTCAAATTAAGATCGCCGACCAGCAGAAAGACCGGGATCACCGACATCCCCATCGCAATCTCGTAGGAGATCAGCTGAGCGCTCGATCGTATGCCCCCCATGAAAGGGTATTTGGAGTTGGCCGCGTAGCCTGCCAGCACGATCCCATAAACACCCAGCGACACGATCCCGAAAGTGTAGAGCACGCCCACGTTCAGGTCCGCGATCACCATCTTCTGCTCTCCGATGCGCGAACCGAATGGAATCACCGCCACCGTGATCAGGCTGGGGATCATCATGATGGCCGGGGCCAGCCAGTAATAGATCTTGCGCACGTGTCCGGGGACGTAGTCTTCCTTGAAAAAGGACTTGGCTCCGTCGGCGATTGGCTGGAAGAGACCAAAAGGGCCGACTCGGTTGGGGCCAATGCGATCCTGAATGAACGCCGCCACCCGTCGTTCGACATACACCGCGTAGGCGACGATAAACATCATCACCGCAACCACTGGCACGATCTTCAACAAGCTGAAGAGCAAAAACCGCGTGATGCTGCCCTCGGAAAGCCCGTTGGTCACATCGGCAGGTTCCATTAAGGCGATCATACGTGCAAAAGGCTAGAATGGCTGACACGGACCGCCGGTTTCGAAATCGGGGACGCCGTGAGTGCCTGAATCCCAACGCAAACCTGCGCCGCTAGAGGCTCACCCTGCCGATTCTGAAGAATGTAGGTTCGCATACTCTTTCCCCGGCTTAAATCCGAACGAGCACGCCCTGGTCACCTAAACCAGCCCAGGTCAAGCCAGTGAAGGCGGGGACCGCGGTTGCCATGCGGTTAAACAAAGCCTCGATCGATCGGGCCGGGGCGTCGCCGCCCAGCCCATCGAGGATGTCCTGAAGGAAAACCCACTCCGCTCGCGAATCACCCGGTGCCTCAACGGCTTTCATGAACTTTTGTACGCGCCCTTTGATGTTCGTGAACGTGCCGCGTTTTTCAGCGTGGGCGCATCCCGGAAGCAGGCAGTGCGCCAGCCCCGTCGTCGCATTGGGCAGGATGTCGCTGACGATGAGCATCTCCAGGCGCCGGAGCATATCCTCTCCCATGCCGTGTTTGGTCAGATCCTCTCCGAACGAGATCACAGTTTTAATTGTCCCCGCACGGATGCCCTCCGCGATCTTCGCCAGCGCCGAGCCCATCGGTGACGCCGCGATTCCGATGAGACGCGCGCCCGTGCTATTGGGGTTCTTATCAGTGGCGACCAGCAGCGAATCGCCTTCCCCCGACCGCGGGACCGAGTCAGTGATGGCGCCCACGCGTTCGGCCAGGCGCTTTAGGAGAAAGAGCTCCTCGTTGGTCTGGCGAGCGGAGGCGATGATGGCTACCGAGCCTGGCTTGGCAGCCCGGAGACATTCGTTGATCTGCGCAATCGCCGTTGCCCAAGGCGCCGGAGCCACCTTGCCATCGGCCGAGCGCGCCCTGCATTCGGCCAATCGGTCCGGTCGTCCGATCCATTTGTAGTTCAACCGCCCCGCATCGCACATCCAGCACACGTTCACCCCGTCGTTTTCGCGCGGTTCGTACCGATAAACCCGATTCTCGCGCTCTCCGATCACGATGTTGCACCCCGTGCCACAGCTGGTGCAGAGGCTTTTAACTTCCCGCAAAAACCACACCCGCATCTGGAAGCGGAAATCTTTCGAGGTCAACGCCCCCACCGGACAGATATCAACCGTGTTCAGCGTGTAGTTATTGTCGAACGCCCGCCCAGGATAAGCCGCTAGAGTGCTGTGGCTGCCTCGATCCAAAAACCCAAGCGCATCATCCTTAACCACGTCGCGCGTAAACCGAATGCAGCGCGAACAGAGAATGCACCGCTCATCGTCCAGCACGATCCGTGGACCAAGATCAACCCGCTTTGGCTTATGGACCTTCTCCTCAACGAACCGGCTTTCCGCCTGCCCGTGCTCCACCGAGTACTCCTGGAGTTTGCATTCACCGGCTTGATCACAGATCGGGCAGTCCAGCGGATGGTTGATCAGCAGGAACTCCAAAACTCCCTGCCGCATCTGCTTTACAGTAGGCGTCGAGGTGTAGATCTCCATGCCGGGCGAGACGGGCGTCGCGCAGGCAATTGCTGGGCGGGGCGACTTCGCGATGATCGGGCTGCCATCCGGATTCTTCATCGGCTGCCGATCGGGTCCCAATGAGGGAGTCCCATATTCGACCAGGCACATCCGGCAGTTCCCAGCCACCGGTAGCTTCGGATGATAGCAGTAATACGGCACGTCTACTTGGGCCATTTGACACGCCTGAATCATCGTCGTTGCTAGTGGCTTGCCGCCGAGCGGATCAGGCATCGTCTTGGGCACGGTCACAGCACGCCCATCTACCTTCACCACGATGGTCTCGACTGGGGGTGGGGGATTCGTCGTGGGGGCGCTCATCGAATGGCGGGAAATGTATGTAGCTGGGCTGCGGCTCCCTTCGCCGCCGACACTTGCGTGGCCGCTTCCTGGTGGCCAACACTCTGGGTGACCGTTGCGGCCCGTTTCGTTTCGTCGGCCAGCCCTCGGGCTTGAAACTCGTCTTTGAATTTCCCCACAAAACTTTGGACCGGCCAGGAGCAGGCCTCGCCAAAAGCGCAAATTGTGCGGCCTCCGGGAATATTGTCGGCGATGCGAATCAGATAGTCGGCGTCTTGAGCGCGGCCCTCACCCTCGGAGAGACGATCCAACGCCTTCGACATCCAGAGCGAGCCTTCCCGGCACGGCGTGCATTGACCGCAACTTTCATGGGCGAAGAACTTGCTGATGTTGGCCAGCGAAGCGACGATGTCCGTCGAGTCGTCCAAGACGATGATCGCCCCCGATCCCGACATGCTGCCGGCCGCGATCAGCGACGTAAAATCGTAGGGCAAATCTAGTATGTCTGCCTCCTGCTCCACATCCTTGCCGTCTGGCCCCTTCTTCTTGGTTTTGAATTTATCCCCCGCCTTGAACACTTTTGCCGAAACCCCTCCTGGGATCACAGCCTTGAGCCTGCGGCCGGGCCGAAGCCCGCCTCCGAAAGCCGGATCGTTGATCAACTCGCCCAGAGTCACTTTCCCAACCTCGATTTCGTAGTAACCCGGCCGATTGACATGCCCGCTCAGGCAAACAATCCGAGTGCCCGTGTTGTTTGGAGTGCCCAGTTTCGCGTACTCAGCCCCGCCCATCTGGAGGATCTGTTTGACCGCACACAGCGTCTCCACATTGTTCACGATCGTTGGGCTCAGATAGAGGCCCAAAATCGCCGGAAAATACGGCGGCTTGACCCGAGGATAAGGCCGTTTTCCTTCCAGTGACTCGATCAAGCCCGTTTCTTCACCGCAGATGTACGCCCCTGCGCCACGATGCACGTGGATTTCCAGATCGTAGCCCGAGCCCAGAATGTTTTTCCCCAGGAACCCATTCGCCCGCGCCTCCTGCAACGCTCGGTTGAGGATCTTCGCACCCTCCGCGAACTCACCTCGGATGTAGATGTAAGCCAAGCGCACGTCGTTCGCGTAACAGGCCACGATCATTCCCTCGAGCAATTGGTGTGGATCTTTGTGGATGATCTGACGATCCTTGAAGGTTCCAGGCTCGGATTCATCCGCGTTGCAGATCAAGTAGATCGGCTTGCCGCTGCGCCGGTCAACCAGCGACCACTTCAGGCCGCAAGAGAATCCCGCTCCGCCGCGACCCCGCAGCCCTGAGACCGTGACCTCTTGGCGGATTTGCTCCTGCGGCGACTGGGTCTTGCCGTCAGGCAAGCTCTTGGGCGCCAGGGCCATCACTTTGCGGAGCACCTGGTAGCCACCGACCCGCTGATAACAGTCCAGATCCGGCGTATAGCCGGGCTGATCGATGTACTTTAAGGTGAGACGGTATTCCGAGGGCATGGCGAGAGTTTGCGATCTTGACTGTCAAGACGGAGCCTGTAGCTTGCACGCAGCGGTATGCCGGATGGTGTAACGGTAGCACAGCAGACTCTGGATCTGTTTGTCATGGTTCAAATCCATGTCCGGCAGCCATACCGCTGCTGAAGTCGGCGTGGCGTTTCCATTTCGGGCGGCCAGGGAGCTCATGAGGGTTAAATGCATTTGTCCATGATCTCCGCCGCTTTTTGCTCCGTCACTCCCTCGTAAAAGTCGTCGTTGCACATCATGACTGGCGCGGTCCCGCAGCCGGCCAAACACTCCACAAACTCAACCGTAAACTTGCCGTCAGCCGTCGTCTGCGCTCCATGCCCGTCGGGGTTCAACCCAAGCTTGCCGCACAGCCGGTGATGCAATTCTCCCGATCCCCCCAGCGCGCAACTGAGCGTGCGGCAGATCTTCAAATGAAACCGGCCGATCGGCTTTTGCCGGAACATCGGATAGAAGGTCACTAACTCCAGAACGTTGATGGGCTGAAGTTCAAGCTTCGCGGCGGTCCACTCAACCGCCTCCTGCGAGAGAAAGCCCAGGTGGGCTTGTAGGGCATGGAGCACCATGAGCGACGCGCTGCGCTTCTTGGGATAATGCGAGATCAGTTCGTCGATCTCGGCCTCAAGTGAGGCGGGAAGGCTCAGGCTCATCGGTCGCACTCCCCCATCACGAAGTCGAACGAGCCGAGTATCGCTGGTACGTCGCTAATCATGTGGCCCGGCAGAAGGTGTGGCAGCACGCTGAGGTTCACGAAGGATGGCGCGCGGATCTTCAGCCGATGCGGCGTCCCGCCGCCTTTGCTGTTGATGTAGAAACCAAGCTCGCCTTTGGGGTTCTCAGCACTGTGATAGACCTCTCCCGGCGGAGCATTCACTCCCTGCGTCACCAGGATGAACTGGTGAATCAACTCCTCCATGCTAGTCAGAACTTTCTTCTTGGGAGGCAGCACGGTCTTGCCGTCGGGGATGTTGATCGGCCCGCCCGGAAGCTGATCAAGGCACTGGTGCACGATTCGCACGCTCTGTCGCATTTCTTCCATCCGCACCAGGTAGCGGTCGTAGCAGTCGCCCACCGAACCTAACGGCACATCGAACTTCAATTGGTCGTACACCAGGTAGGGATGTGCTTTCCTCACGTCGTAATCCACTCCGCTCCCGCGCAGGTTCGGCCCTGTTAATCCATAGTCGATCGCCACCTCACGCGGCAATACGCCAACATCGCGCGTCCGATCCACCCAAATCCGATTTCGTGTGAGCAGTTCCTCCACTTCCTTGAGGTTCACCACCACCTCCCGCAGAAACTGGCGGCATTGCTCCGTCCAGCCATCAGGCAGATCACGGCTCAGTCCTCCGATCCGCGTGTAGCTCGTGGTGAACCGCGCGCCCGTGAGGCTCTCGCACAGGTTGTAGATCTTCTCCCGTTCGGTGAAAGTATGGAGAAAGACGGTCAGTGCACCCACGTCCATGGCGAAGCAGCCCACTCCTAGGAGATGCGCCGAAATCCGCGCCAACTCGCAGCAGATCACTCGGATGTACTGACAGCGAGGCGTTAGCAGCTTCTCGATGTCCATCAGCTTCTCCACCGCCAAGGTATACGCCACGTTATTGGCCAACGGTGCAAGGTAGTCCAGTCGATCCGTGTAAGGGATGAACTGGGTGTACGTCATGTTCTCCGCTATCTTCTCATCCCCGCGGTGCAGATAACCAATGTCCGGCGTAGCCCTCGAAATGATCTCGCCGTCCAATTCCAAAACCAGCCGCAGAACGCCGTGTGTTGATGGATGCGATGGTCCCATGTTCAAGACCATCTTCTCGCCTTGAAAGTCTTGAAGATCGTCTTCCGACGGCGGTTGAGGCGTTTGCGCTGCCATCCCGGCAGCCGCTTGGCTCGCTCGCGCGGCGGCCTCGGGAAACTCGATTTCTTCGATGCGGTTCGCCATTACTTCTCCGTGATTCTGGCCCGAGGTTCCCGTTCAATCGTGTTCTTGCCGCCTGCCGATGTCACGAATGGCCCCCCCTGCAGCGGCGCCGCCCGCGTAAACGCCACCTCCGGCAACTCCGTTGGTTTCCCAACCAAGGGGAAGTCCTTGCGCAGCGGAAAGTAAGGATAACCCTCCCACATGATAATCCGGCGCAAATCAGGATGGCCTCGAAAACGAATTCCCATCAGGTCGTAGATTTCACGCTCGTGCCAGTCGGCTGTGCGCCAGATGCTTGAAACCGTCGGGAGTTCCGAACTCTCTTCGTTTACCTGGGTCTTGATTCGCAGCCTGCAATGATGCCCCAGGCCGTAGAGTTCGTAGACGATCGTCCAACGAGGTTCTGTGCCGTAATCATCAACGCTCGTGATGTCCAACAAGAAATTACAGCCCAGAGACTCTTTGGCAAACGCACACACGTCGGCGATCCGCTCCGGATCCGCTACCGACACGGTGGTCTCTTCGCGGAACTCTGGAAGCGCAATGATTAGTGCCCCAAACTGTGTTTGGAGTTTTTGGGCCAGTTCCTGGGGGGGCATGGCTTTGGCGGGAAGCGGCGGTCTGGGTCCGATCAGCTCGTGTGCTTCAAACTGGAAAGTGCCGGCTCTCGCGCCACTTTGGCTTGAAGGTTCAGCATGGCATCCAGCAAAGCTTCCGGCCGGGGTGGGCATCCCGCCACGTAAATATCCACAGGGATGATGTTGTCCACACCCTGCAGCACCGCGTAGCTGCGATACATTCCGCCCGTTGAAGCGCAGGCTCCCATCGCGATCACCCACTTGGGCTCTGCCATCTGGTCGTAAATCCGTTTGACCGCCAGCGCCATCTTGTAGGTGACCGTGCCCGCCACAATCATCACATCCGACTGCCGCGGAGAAAAGCGCATCACTTCCGAACCGAATCGGGAAATGTCAAATCGACTCGCCCCGACTGCCATCAGCTCGATCGCACAGCAGGCCAATCCCATCGGCATTGGCCAGAGGGAATTCTTTCGAAACCAGTTGACCGCGGCGTCCAGTTTGGTGACGACCACGTCGCCTTCGATTTTCGAGTCGTAAGTAAAGTCTGTCTTCGTCTGCATGACCGGGCGGGGGTAGATGCTCGCCATCCGGTGGAAGCTAGACTTGGGGGTACAGCGACGCAAGTTGAATTTGTGAATTATTTCACAAGCGCAGCTTACACCCGTTATTTAGTGTGCCTTGCACGGGTCGTTCTCACTCTCCACTCTTCGCCTTTAAACCATTGATCCCCAATAGATTGAACTTCCGGAGCGCCGCCAACAACCAGACCAAGTCTACGCCTTCGGTGCTGAATTATTCTACCCACCGTGGCCGATTAAAAACAGCAACCGAAGGAGCGCCAAGCTTAGGCCGTCCAGAGTCCCTTAAACCGTGTCCGCCGCGAGCACACGCATGATCTCCTCTATCGTCGTCACCCCGCGCAACGCTCTGCGTAACCCATTCTGGAAGAGAGTCTGCATGCCTTGCTGAATCGCGACTTGCTGGAGGGCGCGGGTGGGCATTTTTTGGAGGATCGCGTCCCGCATCACCTCGTCCACCACCAGCAACTCGGTGAGAGCCGTGCGCCCGGAGAAACCGGTGTCTAGGCATTCGTTGCACCCAACACCTCGGCGTAACGTTGCCGTCTCGAGCGCATCCTGCGGCAGCAACTTGAGCATCGACGCGTCGGGTTGATACGGTTGCTGGCAGAAGCTGCAATTGGTCCGGATTAAGCGCAGGCCCAGCACGCCGTTGATTGCCGAGGAAAGCAGGAAAGGCTCGATTTCCATATTAATCAATCGAGCGAACACGCCAGCCGTACTGCCGCTGTGAATCGTGCTGATCACTAAATGCCCGGTGAGTCCTGCCTGTACCGCAATGGCCGCGGTCTCCGGATCACGAATCTCGCCAATCATGATCACCTGGGGGTCCTGCCTCATCAGGGACCGCAATGCCCGTGGATAGGTAAATTCTTTCGCTGGGTTAATCTGGGCTTGGCTGATCATCGGAAGGTTGAACTCCACCGGATCCTCCACCGTGCTAATGCTCATGGCCGGGCCTGCCCGGTTTACTATGTGGGTCAACGCCGCGTAAATGGCCGTCGTTTTTCCGGAGCCGGTGGGCCCTGTTAGCAAGACCAAGCCGTTGGGTCGGCACAACAGGTTCAGGAACAATTCGAGCGTCTCACCTTCAAAACCAAGATGAGCAAGACTGAAGCTGCGGTTGCTGGGATCGAAGATTCGAATCACGATCTTCTCCCCGCGAACCGTGGGAAACACTGAAATGCGCAGTTCGACGCCGCCATAATCCGGGTTTGCCGGCACGTGTCCTTCTTGCGGAAGATCGTTTTGGTAAGAAATCAGGCTCGCCATGACCTTGAGGCGACCCGAGATCTTCTCCATTAGATCGAGAGGCAAATGAACTAACTCCTGTAGCACCCCGCACAGGCGAATACGCACCACCAACGTGCTTTCCCATGGCTCGATGTGGATGTCGCTGGCGTTCGCCTTGACCGCGTCGATAATCAGGTAGTTGACCAACACCCCGACTTCGATGCCCTCCTGGTCCGTTACCGCCTGCAAATACCGGGTTGTCTCATTCATAGGTCGCCCTCCTGGTTCTTCACGATGGTCTTTACTAGTTTAGTGTCGCTACTTAACCCGCGCTCGGCCCCTTTGGCCAGCAAGAAAACCTTGGACGCTATGAATAAACTGCCGGCGAACCAAGGCCGCTGTGCCAAAACCCGTCTGAATTAGCTCTTTGGACGAACCCAAGATGGGTTTAGTTCAATCTCCCAAACAAATCCGGGTCCCCGTGAGATCCTATTAGGGCCCGATCCCTCAGCCCGGCCGCCAATCCCCACTGGAGTTCTGGCCGAGGGCCCTATTCACCTTGGCGGTGCGGCTCAAATGAACGATAGGTCATGCTAATACTTCGCCCTCCCCATCTCTCGTCCTTGACCCGGCCAGCCGATCGGGTGCATACACGTTACCGTGGAATCAGCCGGACGGAGAGCGCCATGAGGACAGAACTGGGCACGGTGGTCATTAATCCATGACGAGCGCACCGATCATAGAGATCGACGGCTTGCCGTTGGGAGATGGTTGAGTCTCTCTCCTCGATGGGCATTCCTCCCACAACCACCGTTCTGCTGCTGGTGATTTGCGCCATCAGCATCCTTGCTTTTCAAAGGCCGGGCCTGATGGATCGGTTGATGTTTCGCCCGTTCGATATCCTGGTTGGGCACCAGTACGACCGGCTGGCGAGTTCGGCGCTCATCCACGCGGACCTGCGGCATCTCCTCTTCAACGCCTACAGTCTCTACGCTTTTGGCAGTAGCCTCGAGTTCGTCGGACCGTGGCTGTCGCACCCGGCGCCGTGGGCCTGGGCCGGTCACCCGGGAGTCACCTCTCCGCTCCCTCGGATGCATCAATTGCATTCCTTGAATCAGCATGCCGTTCTCCCAGCGACCAGCGCTTTTTGGTGGAACTACTCGGGTCCCATCTTTGTACTGGCGGTCTTTTGGTCCTCAGTGGTAGGTGGCAGCCTGCTTTGCCTTTGGCTGCATCGGAACGAGTCCTACAGTGCCCTCGGAGCCTCCGGCGGCGTCTGCGGTCTCATCTACGCCCATATCTTCCTCCTTCCCAATAGTGGCATTGGTCTCTTCCCGCTGCCTGGGGTCACTGTGCCCGGTTACGTCTATGCCATTGGCTTCATTCTGATTTCCGTCACCTGCATGCGTCGAGGCGGCGATGGCGTCGGCCACGACGCCCACCTCGGCGGCGCCATTATCGGCCTCGGCGTGGCTACGATCTTCTACCCGCGTCAGATTGTGCTCCAGAACCCCATCCTCTTTCCGGTAGTCGCCGTAATTTCGGTGACCCTGGTCTTTGTCCTGGTGCGCCACCCGCTCCTCTTCGACATCGGCTCCATCAAATCGTTTCGTGATGATCATAAACCCAACCAGCGCTACCAACGCTACGACGAGGCCCTCCAACGGGCGCAGGATAAAGAGGAACTGGACGCCCTCCTCGACGTGGTTGCCCAGCGCGGCCTGCGCCGCCTCAGCCGGCGTGACCGCAGACGCTTGGAAGAGCTCTCCAGGCGCATTTGATTCGGCCCTGCGCCATGCCGACCCTCGGAAGCTAGCGCCCACGAGACACCCGAAACGGGCTTTCATTGCCGTTGTGCCGCCCGCCCTAAACCGCTAGACTGATGGTCCAGCCAGGAGCCGCAGGTATCCCGTCTCGGGATGCTCGTTGCGCCCCATGGCATACAGATGCCTGTTGACGGCTCCGCTTTTTCAAAACATCGGCTACCAGAAGGAAGAACCCCATGAAAAGCTACCTATCCCGGTCACGGCGTCAGTTTATTCGGGCCGCTGCCGCAAGTTCCGTTGCGCTGGGTTGGCTCGGTGGCCATCAGGCGCCCGGGCTGATGGCCTCTGCAATCTCCAAACCCGCCGTCCTTGGAGGCAAGCCTGTCCACCAGGGTGGCTGGGCGAAGTGGCCCCAATGGTGGGAGGCGTGGGAGCCCGAACTCCTCAAGGTCTTCCGGAGTTGCCATTGGTTCCGCTATTCCGGCAGGCGCGTGGAGGAATTCGAGGAAGGGTACGCCAAACTGGTCGGCGCCAAACGTTGCTTGGCTACCGCCAGCGGCACCACCGCCCTCATGGTGAGCCTGCACGTCATGGACGTGGACGCCGGCGACGAGGTGATCGTTTCACCCTATACCTTCGTGGCCAGCTACAACGCGATCCTCAGCTGCAAGGCCCTGCCTGTATTCGCCGATACGGACCCTGCCACACTCACCATAGACCCGGCTTCGATCCAAGCACGAATCACCGAGCGCACCCGCGCCATCATGCCGGTACACATCTATGGGATGCCCTGCGACATGGATCCCATCACTCTCATCGCCCGTAATCACCAACTCGCCGTGGTGGAGGATGCATGCCAAGCGTGGCTTGCTGAATACAAAGGCCGCAAATGTGGCACGATCGGGGACCTCGGCTGCTTTAGCTTCCAGGAATCCAAGCATATGCCTGCCGGCGAAGGCGGCGCCATCACCGGCATGCGCGACGAACTCATTGACAAGTGCAATTCTCACCACAGTTGCGGCCGCGCCTGTGGGACCAACCAAGGCACCGGGTGTTTCACCCGCGGCGGTAATTTCCGCATGATGCAGGCTCAGGCTGTCATTCTCTTGCAGCAATTCGACAAGCTCCTGAAGGAAACGGAGATCCGCAGGGCCAACGCGGACTACCTCAGCGCCAATCTCGGCCAAATCCCCGGTATCACCCCCGTCCGCCTGCCCGAGCACAGCCGGGCCGTCTGGCATCTCTACCCCTTCCGCTATGACGCGACTCACTTCAGCGGCCTTTCCCGCGACGCTTTTGCCAAAGCCGTGTCGGCCGAGGGCGTCCCCTGTGGGGGCGTTTACCATGAGCAGTACTATGACGGCCTGCTTGACGAGGCAATCGCCTCCCGCGGATTCAAGCGGCTTTGGAGCGCCCAACGGCTCAAGGCCTACCGGGACAGCTTCCAAGAGCTCAAGGGCAACAAGCAGGTCTGTGAGACCACCGTCGCCATGACCCAAAACTTGCTCCTGGCCGATCGGAGCGATATGGACCAAATCGTCGAAGCAATCCGAAAGGTTCAGGCCCACAGCGCTGAGATCAAGAAAGCTTGAGAGCACAAAATCGACTCCAAGAGGCCCCGAAGCTCGGGAACGTTGCGATTTGCAGCCGAAGATTCGAAAGCCTCGTATTCTTGCGTCTCAACGGAATCGAACTTTTAGCCGATTGCATGGCCTGGGAGGAATTGGCCTCATCGGTGGCGGCCAGCGCCATCGACCGCGATGAGGCCACCGGGCGCCTCCGGAAGCCGCTACCTGGGAGTTGATCCAGAAGTTCCGGGGCTGGGAACCCCGCACGTGGCTCCCAAAGCCCCCCGGCCCTACGATAACTCCGCGGCACGACCCGCTAGTCTCCCTGGTAGTCGTGCCAATGCCTTGGCTCGGTGGCTAATCCCGTTCTTGACTGCTTCTCCCAACTCGGCGAACGAGGCCGCATAGCCCTCCGGCTGGAAAAGTGGATCATACCCAAACCCCGCTTCACCGCGCGGTGCGAAAAGCATGTGCCCCTCGCAAGCACCTTCGAACAACTCTACCGGCCGATCTGCCTCGGCCGAGAGTCGCGGGCCTCGGGTCCCTAGCCGGATGGACGCCAATGCCAGCACACATCGAAAACGAGCGGTGCGCTGCTCCGTTGGCACGTCGGCCAGGAGCCTAAGGAGTTTTGAGTTGTTCGCGGCATCGGAGGAATTCGCATGACCAGGACCGTTCGAATCCAAGGCTGCAAAACGGGCCGAATGAACGCCCGGTAGCCCCCCGAGGGCGTCCACCTCCAACCCCGAATCGTCCGCTAGCACCCAGGCCGGAGCCTCTAGTCGACCATGCGCGTTCTCCTCTAACCATTTTGCCAGTGCAATCGCTTTCTTGGCCGCGTTGGCCGCGAAAGTGTTTCCATCCTCGATCACGCCGGGAGCCTCGGGAAAGTTGGCCAACGACAGGAAATTGATCGACGGACCCAGTACGGCACGGATCTCTTCCGTTTTATGACGGTTTCGAGTCGCAATCACCAGAGTGGTCATGGCTTGGACTCATACGCACTAGCTGCCCGATTGCCAATGCTCAATTCGCGGCAAGCTGGCACTTTGTCGATCTCGAGCCCTGCGCACTGCTTCCTCGTCAGTTCCGGTCTCCTCGCGCCCTCGCGCCTGCCTGATTACTGCAAGCGGTAGAACCGCTGGCCCTCTTGCGTTTGAATCGTGACCCAATTCAGATCGTTGGTGACCACAGAGCCGTCGGTAACTGGTTGCCAAGACCCGGACACCAAGTTGGTCGTGGACCAGAGCTCGATCCCTCCTTCCCCGGCGGGCCACGTAAGATCTAGTGGCCCGCTCTTTCCGGTGGCTTTCAAGTCCAGCTTGAGCACATTGGTCGGCCACCGGTATTCCTCCGATCCATTCAGCGGCAGGCGCCACAAGGACCCGGCTTGGGAGGGGATCACCGAGTTAGTCGTCCCACCGGTGCATCGGACCCGCGCGGGAGTGCCGAACCGCATCGGGCTCAACTCGAGCAGGAAGCGCCGCGCGCGTGGCCAGGTCTTCAAGACCCAGTCCGCACCGTCGCGCCGAAGCCAGACGCTCCCATCGGTGCGCAAGTCGCCAAAATCGATGGCACTGCCTGCCTCGTTTAAATGGAGGTGGTTCAAGGCCGATGGATCGACAATCGAACGCGTTTCGGGAATGAACGTCACCGATGCGCCGTTGTTGGCCAGCCGGAGCGTGCCCAGTCGGATCCGGGACTCCCCACCATCCACTCCCAGAAGGTTCAAACGTGCGCCGCTCGCCGCATCGTATAACCCAATTAGCCAGTCGTAATCGCCGTCCTTGATGTTCGTCCCCACGCTCACCGTGTACGGGCCGTCGCTGAGGATTTGGCCCGCTCCCCATTGGCTGGTCGGCTCACTCAGCGCATGGTCCTGCTGGAACTTGATGATGTTCGTCTGCGTAAAATGGACAAAGCACGTATAATTGCCCCCCACGGCCTCGCTAATGTTCCAGGCGTAGTTCACCCGGAACTTGCGCGTCCCAAGCTGCTGAAACTGGGTAACCGTTGGTCGGACATGACGGTAGCCAGACATATCCCAGTCGATGGTACTGCGCGCATTGGCGAAGACCGAGTCGCCCGCGTCCGCAAAGTCGGTCACGACCCCGCTGCGCAATGTCGTCCCGGCAGTGATGCCATTCCCCTCCGCCACCCACCCGAAATCCGGCAGAAGCCACCCTCCCAGAGCAAGACTGTTGGTGTCGGCGTTCGCGGTCACCGTAAGACCGTTGTCGTACGTAATGCGAACCCGGTTCCGAGGAGTTTCGGATTTGGCGGCGGCAGTTGAATCAACCCAATTCCCCTCCAGCCAATATGAGATGTCTAAAGGCTTCGCGTTGCCGTAGCGGGCCGTTAGCGGCGAGAGTAGATGATATTCAAGCCAGGCGTACGGGATGACGGAATAGAGCGCACTACCAAGAAAGCCGGCATGGCCGTACGCAACCTCCTGAACACGGTATTGATCCAGCACCGCTAGCGGGACCGACCCCGGCCAGTTCGTCGTGTAATCCGTCGGCCACCAGCGCTCATAGTAACCCATGCCGTGATTGAACTGCAGCGGATGGATCTTCAGCAGGTCGAAGTCTACCTGAAGAGGGGCCGACAGACCCAGGTTTGCAGGCCAGCCGGTGCCATACTGCGCCTCGACACCATCCAGCCATCCGCTCCAGTAGAAATGGCTGTTCCCCTCGCCAAACACCGGGCCGGCATGCGTCGTCCGCTCATAGGCCCAGAGCTGTCTGTGAATGTCCCACACTCGCCCGAACATGCCCCCGCCTACTTCCCCCGCGCGCATGTCCACGTGAAACCACGGCGCCACCGCCGAATGCACGTCGAGATAGTCGGCGGTCGTGTTATATCGCTGATGAATCGCCGGCGATTGGGTTGCCGCCAGACGCAGAATGGCGTTCGGCTTCTCGGCAAAGGACTGGATCCCCGTGCCGGAATTATACCACGCCGTCATCAGGTTGCCCTGCGAATCAAGCGCTACATCGTTGGTCGTGTAGGCGTCATAATTGGGGTAATAATCGACGTAATTCTCGTGTAAAGCCGTTCGTATCCCTGTTCGCGTGGCGGTCGCAACCAGGTTGCTCATCCCAGTGTCCCCTCCTTGACCCGCGTTTGCCGGGATGTGCGCTGGAAGCGCGTTGTCATAACCGCTCCGCTGCCACACATGCACAAGGGCGACGCAATTGGTGACGCCGTAATCGGCCAGCTTGGCCAGGTTGCTCCCCACATCGGCAAAGTTCCCACCCCAAATGTCCAACACAACCTTATCCGCCAGCAGATCCAGGAATGGGGACGGCGGACTCGGCAAGTTCGGAAACACCTCTCCTTGGTGCCAGGCCGCCGAGTAGATAATCCGTTCCTGCAGCCGGTTGCGGGTGCCATCCGTGAGTCCACTATACGTGGCCCGGCCCGCCTCCTGCGACGACGCAGCGGACGCCGTCCAATCCAGGAACGCAGAGACAAATAGATTCTCAATCGGCAGAAAATAAACACTGCTCCCTAGGTACGGCACCACCGTTTGCCGCCGCCGCAGCGTCGGTCCCCAGCCGCCTGGGTCTAGCAGGGTTGCCAACGGCTGATCGCCCCTGACCGTCAATACCAGGCTCTTGCCTATCAGCCGTCCTGCGGTGCTGACCACCACATCGCTCCCCCCGACATGGTAAGTCGTGTAGAGCGCTACCCCTTCGTTGGTAACCTGGAAGACGCTGCTCCGAAACACCGCGGGCCCTGTCCATGAGATCGCAGCCGTGTTGGCAAGGGGGACTGTCGCTGAGTTGTCGCCGGTCATCCGTGCCGCTAAGCTCAAGGTGCCAAACAGAGCATCGCTCGCCGATTTGGGGGCGGTCCAGGTGTAGTCCAGTGCGCCATCGACGCCCTCGTAATGAAACCGCGCGATAGAGTTGCTGAGTTGGTAGCTCGTCTGATGTTCGAACCCGTTTCGCGGCGCTACATCGCCTGTCGGGGCGGACCAAATGTTGGAAAGCACCAGCGGGGGCGGCGCTGGGTGGCTTGGCGGTGCTGGCGGCGTGTAGCCTTCGAACACCACTTCGCGCTCACCCCATAGCGAATAATCGTAGGACGCATCGTCGCGCGGCCCGGGATCGACCTCGAATCGGACCACCACTTTCGTTCCTGGGGACGAGGTGAGATCCAGTTCAAACGGCCGCCAGACATCGTTGGTTTGGTGATACTCCACGCCTTTGACGCCATTCGTATAAACCCGGAACGTGACCCCGTCAGATTTCCCCACGATATCCGACTTCATCGCCGTCGCACCGCGAACCCGGATCAGGGAACTGGTCGGCACCTGGAAGGTGAACTGCTGGAACGTGATCCCTGTGCCGTTGCGCCAAGGGCAATGCAGCAGGAAAACCTCTTTTCCGTTCTGGGTCCCGTAAGCTTCGCAGGCTACCCCGGTCTTGTCTTCGAAGAATCCCGACCACCCCATGGGAAACTGCTGCTGGGCTTGGCCGCGATACGCGTAGCCCACCGAGTAAAGCCCCAGATCGTCCAACTTCATCATCACTTGGTCCGGCACGATCACGGGTTGCGCTGCGGCGCTTCCCAGTAGAAACCACAAAACCATAACGCCACTAAAACGCATGCCAGCGTTACAGCACACTCTGGACCATCAGGATTGTCAACCGCATGTTCCGCGCAATGCCCTCTCTCCGGGCCTGCTAATTCACGTTAATCCTAATCCTAATCCTAATATTAATCTTAATCTTAATCCTAATCTTAATCTTAATCCTCCTCCTCCTCAGTTTAGTAAAGGATCCGTAGCAAACGCAGCGCGGTGTCTGGATTTGCGGTCATGGTGTGGACCTCAGTCTGGCTCTGTACGGCTGTCTCCGTTCCCGCCGAGTATTGAACTGGTCAACCTCAGCTATGCGCCAGCCCCGAAGCCGATCCTGCCGCCCACTCCAGCCCACTTTCTTCGTGACCACACGTAAGTGCCGTGCCATAAACCGAGCCATGCCAAAATTGAATCCTGAGCAGATAAAGACAGCCATGGCATCCGTTCCTGCATGGCGGCGGAAGGGCTCGGTCATCTCGCGCACCTACGAGGCCAAGGACTTCCTTGCCTCGATCGCCTTTGTGAACCAAGTCGCCAAACTGGCCGAGAAAGCCTGCCACCACCCGGATATTGCCATTGCCTGGAATAAAGTGACCCTCAGCCTCACGACCCACGATTCCGGCGGGTTGACTGAGAAAGATTTCGCGTTGGCCGCCGCCTGCGATAAGAAACTCAAGCCCTAGCCTCTCCCCACCGCAGCTCTGCGACCCATCTCCCGCCGTCGACCGCTCATGACCGAAGCACAAACCGTTTTTCGGCAAGCCTTCGGGTTGCCAGCTTCCCAGGAGGTCCTGGCTCCCGGCAGAGTCGAATTGTTGGGCAACCACACCGACTACAATCAAGGGTTGGTAATGGCGCTGGCGGTGGACAAGTTCATTTCCATGGCCGGATCGCGCCGCAACGATGGTAAGATCGAACTCGTTTCCAGCGCGTTCCCGGAACGGGCGCAGTTCAGTATCAGCGACTTGACCAAAGATCCCTCCATCCCTTGGGCGGATTATGTGAAAGGCCTCCTGGCGCAATTCCAGAAACGAGGCATTCATTTCTCGGGTTTCAACGCCGCCATCCACAGCACTCTCCCTCTCGGGGCAGGGCTGAGTAGTTCCGCGGCGCTCCTGGTCGCCACCGGGTTGCTGGTTCGAAAACTCTTTCCTTACGTGCTTCCCGACTCCGGCATCCTCGAACCGCCGGCGCGTGACCGGAACGGGCTCTTACCGGCCCTCAGCACCGCCGAGAAACTCTCCCTCGCCAAAATATGCCAGGCCGCCGAAAACCAGTTCGTGGGCGTCAACTGCGGCTTGCTTGATTATATCACCTCTCTATTCGGCAAAGCGCATCAGGTCGTTCTCATCGACTGCCTCAATCTGTCGGTGGCATGGACGCCCTTGACTGGCGAGGCCGTCGTGGTGATCTGCCATTCCGGAGTGAAGCATGCGCTCACTGGTGGCGAGTACAACCTATTGCGTCGGCATTGCGAGTCGGCGAGCCAGGCGCTCGGCGTACGCTCCCTGAGAATGGTCGAGCCCCAGAGCCTTTCAGCCAAGCAGTCCCAGCTCGATCCACGCGTCTACGACTGCGCTCGCCACATCGTGGGTGAGAACCAGCGAGTGATCTTCGGTGAACGGGCGTTGCGTGGGAACGATCTGGAACAGTTCGGGCAGTACCTCTACCAAAGCCACGAGAGCTCGCGCGACCTGTTCAAGAACAGTTGCCCCGAGCTGGATTTGTTGGTGGAACTCGCGCGGGCTCATCCTGCCTGTCTCGGCGCTCGCCTCACCGGAGGAGGGTTCGGCGGCGCCACCCTCAACCTCGTTCGCCGCGACCAAGCACCCGCCTTTCAAAAGTACCTTGTCGACGCCTACGCCGCCCGCGGTGGACCCAGAACCCAGGCCTGGGTCTGCCAAATCGTCGACGGCGCGGTGTAAACAGGCACGCCGCGCACGAGCGCGGGCGGCGCGGCGGATCCGCATCTTCAGTGAATCAATTGGCTCTTCTCTGAGCTAATCGGGAGCAGGCGGGGATCACAAATTCTAAATGCAAGGACGCAAGACGCAACGCTGCAAACCAGTCCCGCCCGCGTCCTGCAAGCACCGGCTTTCCCGCCAAGCCACCTATCGCACCAATCGGGCCCTCTCCGCGGGCCTCAGCTGGGGGTAAACCTTCAACCGCGCGGATGCCGCCAGCACGCGGGCGTTCGAGTTGGTGTCAAAGGAGAGGAACCAAGTGCATCCGCTTAATTGGGCCAAGGCAACATGCATCGTGTCCAGGGTGCCCGCCCGGACGCGCGACCCAAAGCGCTCAATCAACTCGATCGTGCGACCCGAGGCCCGTTCCCAGGCCACGGGATAACGAAGCCAGGTGCCGGCCTCCAGCCTCTCGCTGAATATCTCCCAGGGTTCGCTACGGGATTGGCCGGTTTGGTTCATGAAGGCCCTTCTCACCTCAAGTTCTGCCAGCCCACTCACCAGGAATGGGAGAGGCGACCTGCGGACAAATCGCTCGGCCACTTCCGTCTGGCCGGCCACATTGAAATATAGGGCCGCGATGAAGTTGGCATCCAGGTAGTTCACCGCCTCTCGTCGGCCCGCAAATCGTCCACCGGGTTGGTTGCGAGTTGCCCCCTGGACTTTAGCCATGCGAAATGCGCGTCCCAGTCCACCGTGGCTCCCGAATTCCGCTTCGCCGCCTGGGGCCGTCCCAGACAGAGCGTCACCGCCGGTTGCCCCGCCCCGACCACCACGACGGCCACGCCGCGGCGCGCCTCCGCCAGTGCCCAGCCGATCCGTCGATGAAACTCGCGAGGTTTCAGTTCGATCATCTTCATGTCAGGCGAATTTGCCTGACAGAGGGCCCCCAGTCAACCTCTCCTGGCGGCTTGGCGCACGGCGCACCCTCGCATCGTGTCCCTTCTCCCCGGGGCAGAAGGTAGGATGAGGGGGAACAGCGCTTGAACGCCATTCAGGCCCTCAACGAGCATTTCGCCTTTGTCCTCGGCCTTTCTTACGTAACTTGCGTACATATCGGATATTCCCTAGGGTGTTATCGGGTAATTAGATCGTCGCCGCCACCTCAGACCCGTCCCAAACCGCCGTTTTCCATCCCCCAGTCGCACTCCGTTGGTCTCGCCGCTTCTGGCCCCGTCTTGCCGCTCAGGCCAATTTGCGCTTACCATCCATCCGCTATGACGCAGTTTCGATACAGCCTCCTGATCCTCGCCCTCTTCCTGGTGGGCGCGCCCGGCTCACTGCGCGGCCAAGACAAAAGGCCGTTGGAACTGGAGGATCTGTTCCGCGCCCAGCGGCTCAGCGACCCCACACCTTCTCCCGATGGCAAGTGGGTGGCTTACGTCGTCGCCAAAGTCAACAAACCCGAGAACCGCACCGAAAGCCACATCTGGCTCGTCCTGACGACCGGGAACGAGGCCCGTCAACTCACCAATGGCCCCAAACACGACCGTCACCCCACTTGGTCCCCGGATGGCAAGCGCCTGGCGTTTGAGTCTGACCAAGGCGGTTCCACCCAGATCTACGTGATCGGTGTGGATGGCGGCGAGGCGCAACCGCTCTCCAGCATTTCCACCGAGGCATCCCAGCCCGTGTGGTCTCCCGACGGTCGCTACATCGCTTTCATCTCCGCCGTCTTTCCCGAATATTCCGACAAGCCCTTCAACGAAAGCGATGCCTTGAACAAGAAACGCATCGACCAGGCCGAACAAAGCAAAGTCAAGGCACGGGTTATGACCCAACTCCTCTACCGGCACTGGGACAGTTGGGTGGACGGCAAACGCCAACACCTCTTCGTCATCCCTGCCTCCGGCGGCGAACCGCGAGACCTCACGCCCGGCGACCGTGACGCCATCCCCACCTCGGCCACTTTTTCGGCCGGCGACGACTTCGCCTTCTCGCCCGATGGGAAGGAAATCGCCTACACGGCTACCCCAACGCCATCTCGCGAGGAGGCCTGGCATACCAACCACGACCTCTATTCCGTCAACCTCGAAACTGGCGAACGACGTCAGCTCACCACCAATCTCGCCGCTGACGGTTACCCACGTTACTCACCCGATGGCAAATACCTGGCTTATCGAGCTCAGGCGCGTGCCGGGTACGAAGCCGACCGCTGGCAACTGATGTTGTTGGATCGGAGCAGCGGACAATTGCGCAGTCTGACCGCCAACTTCGATTCCGGCGTCGAGGAGTTTGTTTGGGCACCGGACTCGAAAAACCTCTACTTCGCCGCCGAGGAAAAGGCCTCCAAGCCCCTTTGGAGCGTCAAAGCGGCCGGAGGCGACGTTACCCGCATCGTTGCGCATGGAGATAACTCCCAGGTCACGGTCACCTCCGACGGCAACCACTTGGTGTTCTGCAGCCAGATGTTTTCCCACCCAAACGAGGTTCTCGTTACCGATACGGCAGGAGGTGACCCGCGAGCCCTAACCCATGCCAATGATGAGTTGCTAGCCCACATCGAGCTGGCCCCACCGGAATCGGTGCAAGTGACCGGCGCGGGCGGCACGCCGGTCCAGATGTGGATTATCAAACCCCCAGGCTTCAAATCCGATTCTCGCTATCCGCTTGTGTTTTGGGTCCATGGCGGACCTCAGAGCGCCTGGATGGATGCTTGGTCGTTCCGTTGGAACGCCCAGCTTTGGGCCGCCCAAGGCTACGTCCTCGCTCTCCCCAACCCCAGGGGCAGCACCGGCTTCGGTCAGAAGTTTACCGACGAGATCTCGGGGGATTGGGGCGGCAAGGTTTACGAAGATTTGATGCGGGCTCTTGCCTATCTGGAGGCCCAACCGTATGTCGATACCAACAAAATGGCCGCCGCCGGCGCTTCCTACGGCGGCTACATGATGAACTGGTTCCAGGGCCATACCGACAAGTTCAAGACCCTTGTCACCCATTGCGGAGTTTACAACTTCGACAACATGTATGGCGGCACCGATGAGGCGTGGTTCGATGAATGGGATCATGGCCTTCCCTGGACGGATCCCGACTTTGACAAATGGTCCCCCCACCGCTTTGCCGGAAACTTCAAGACCCCAAACCTGATCATCCACAACGAACTCGACTTCCGCATCCCGGTCACTGAAGGGCTGAATGTTTTCACCGTCCTCCAGCGCAGAGGCATCCCCTCGAAACTCGTCTATTTCCCCGACGAAGGCCATTGGGTCCTCAAGCCGCAAAACAGCGAGTTCTGGCACCACGCCGTCTTCGATTGGTTAGCAGAGTACCTCAAATAAACTCGCCTGAACCCCTCATGCCCAAAAAACCCGCTCCAACCCAAGTGACCAGCCCCGCCGAAGCTTTGCTCCAGCGTTTCGTGCGCTATGTCCAGGTGGATACTCAAAGCCGCGCCGACATCAAAGAGATCCCCACTACCAACGGACAATGGGATCTGCTCCGTCTGCTCGAGAAAGAATTGCGCTCGCTAGGCGCGCGCCATGTCCATCTCGGACGCCAGGGTCATTTGATGGCCACTATCCCGGCCACCCTGCGACAACCGGATCTGCCAACGGTCGCTTTTCTCTCCCACGTCGACACCGCTCCGGACTTCTCCGGTAACGGCGTCAAACCCGTCGTGCACCGCGCGTGGGACGGCAAAGCCATCCGGCTTCCGGACGACCGCTCCCGCGTTCTTGACCCTCAAATTGACCCCGAATTGGCTGCCGCCATCGGCATGGACCTCGTCACTGCCAGCGGAAAAACCCTCCTGGGCGGCGACGACAAAGCGGGTGTCGCGGTCATCATGACCCTCGCTGAAGAACTCCTCCTCCGCCCCGACATTCTCCACGGGCCCATCCGCGTTTGTTTCCTGCCCGACGAGGAAGTGGGCCTGCGTGGAGCCTCCACTTTGGATCTAAAAAAACTGGGCGCCAACCTGGGCTACACTCTCGATGGCAAAGGGGTAGGGGAGGTCGTCGGCGAATCCTTTTCCGGCGACTCTGCCACCGTGACCATCGTCGGTGTCGCCACTCACCCCGGTGAGGCCAAGAAGCATCGGATGGTCAACGCCGTCCATCTGGCGGGTAAACTGTTGGCCGCCCTGCCCCGTGAATTCATCAGCCCGGAAACCACCGATGACCATCAGGGCTATATCCATCCGGTCGGCATCGAGGGGAACGCCGCTTCCACCAAAGTCAGTTTCATTCTCCGGGATTTCGATGATGCCGGCCTGGCCGACAAACATCGGCGCCTCGAGGGCCTGTGCTGCGGCCTCCAGGCCGTCGAACCACGCGCCCAGTTCCGCCCCGAATTCAGCCGCTCTTACCGCAATATGGCCGAAGCCCTGCGGCAGGATACCCGGCCCGTTGACCTTGCTCTTGAAGCCACTCGCAAAGCCGGACTTCAACCAACCTCACCCCCCATCCGCGGTGGCACCGACGGCTCCATGCTCAGCGAACGAGGCTTGCCCACGCCCAATCTATCCTGCGGCGAGCACAACGTGCACGGCCCTCTCGAGTGGGTTGCTGTGCAGGAGTTAGAGAGGGTGCTCGCCACCTGTCGCGAACTAGTCCAAATCTGGGCCCAAAAAGGCACTGGCTATCGCGGTTACAGGCCGCAGCCTTGAGAGAATTGTGAAGCCCCGGTGGCTTCGTCCGCGCGAGAAGATCGTTGCGCTCAGATAAGCGGTCACCCCTCTCCGCCCGCGGCAATCAGGGTGTGGGCTCCTCAGATCCGCGTTAGCAGTACTTTGGCCCGGCGAACCCAGGGTTTGTCCTTACGCCGTTGAAACGGCGGTGAATGGACGTCGTCCGATAGCATTTCCTCAGCTTCCCTCCGGGCTTCCTCCTTCATCCCCTTAGCTAGGTAGAGCTCGGCCAATTGAACTCGCGCCCGTGCGTAGCTGTGCTCTTGTAGGACCTCTTGCCATACCCCGATCGCCCGATCAGATTGGCCCGTGTCAGCGTAGCACTCGGCCAGCGCCATCAGCGAGTAACCGTAATCGTGCGCTGGATTCTCTGAACGGACCTTCTCCAACAGCGGCAGCGCCTCCGCTCCTCGTTTCTCGCGTAGCAGGCATTGGGCGTAATGCGCTCGAGTGTCGAGATCCTCAGGGTCACGTTCAAGAGCCGCCTTGTAACAGGCCTCCGCCTTGGCCAGCCGGCCCTGCTGGAAGTAAATATCGCCCAGTTGGCAATGGTGATGCGCCTTGTCTAGGTGGTGGATCTGGTCCTCGAGCTGCTTAATGCGGCGCCGGTCGAACGATCCCGGCAATTCAAAACCGCGCGTTGCCGAGGGTGCGGCCCGGTACACCATGAAGAAATACAGAACGGCGTTGATGACCGGGAAAATGAAGATGAAAACCGCCCAAAGCCATTCCTCGCGCCGCACGGCGTCGATCAGCATCCACAAATCGAATACGCCGAACAGCCACAGCAACGGGTTGCTCAGCAACGTATCAGGCGATAGCCACTGCAGAAACGATAACGCCAGCATCAGCTGTAGACCCCCGTTCGCTCCGCTTCCCACGCGCTAGGGCCGCACTCGGCCAGTAGCGGCACCTCCGGGTTGCGGAAATCAACGCCAGCCAACGCCATGTAGTTTGGAAAAATCTGCGTATTTTGCATGAATCCTCGAAAACGCTCAGCACCCGGCCCGAGCGCCATTAGCGGGACATAATCCGAGGTATGCTGGCCGGAGGTCCAGCCGACTCCCAAATGGTTCGCTAGAAGCTGGCCCAGCTGCACCGTCTTCGAATTCATTTGATCGTACACCGTCGCGCCTTTTTTATTCAGGAACTCCAGGAATGCCGCCGCCTTTTTGTCCGGCACTCGGTAGCTGGTCACCTCTCCAATCAGCTTCTTCACCGCCGCCGTCTCCGAAACCTTCTCCAGCCTCCCCAGCAACACGTCCAGGGACTGTCGGCTGTTCAAAATGTTATGAAAAATGGGTGAGCTTTGCGCGTATTCGTCCCCCGTTCCGTTCAGGCCCGGATTCGCCGTGCTGTGGTCCGTCGTGACGATGATCAAGGTGTCCGGCACGCGACGCTGGAAGTCCAGGCATACTTCAATCGCCTCATCGAAAGCCACCTGTTCCCGCACCGCCGTCGCTATGTCGCAATCGTGGCACCCATGGTCCACGCGTCCCCCTTCCACCTGCAGAATGAATTGGTTTTCGCGCTCCAGCTTAGCGAGAGCCCTTCTTGTCATCTCCGCCAAAGGAGGCACCTGATGAACAAGTTTCTTATCCTGCAGCCGGTCGATCTCAAACGGCAGATGACCGCTCGCGAACGTTCCCAGCCAGGGCCGGTCGAGCGACGCCTTCGCTAGCATCCCGGCTTCGTCCATAACCTCGTATCCAGAGGCCTTGAATTCGGAGCGCAGGTCCCGCTTGTCTTTTCGCTGGGTTGGATCGAAATACTTCTTGCCGCCGCCGCACAGAACTTCGATGCCCCTTTCCAGGTACTGTGCCGCCAAGGTCTCCGATGTTTGTCGGCTCGACGCGTTGCCCGCGAACCCAGCCGGCGTTGCGTGCGTAATCTCGGTCGTGGTAACCAATCCCCGCTTCCAGCCCGCCTGTCCCAACACCACCAACAGCGGCTTGAGGTCCCGCCCATCGGGCAGTTGGTTGATCGTGCCGTTCTTCACCCTGGAACCGCTCCCCCAGCTTGACGAGGCCGCGGCCGAATCCGTGACCAGGGAGTTGAGCGACCTCATGTTCACCCAGCCGAACGAAACCTCCGCCCTCTGGCCTAGCTCTAGCCATTTTAGCCCACGCTGGCGCGACAACCGCGAAAACTGATCGCTCAGCGAAAGCGTGCCCATGCTCATCCCGTCGCTGACCATGTGAATGATGTGCCGCGGACGAGCCCCTGCCATCGGGGCCTGTGACGGACCGGCCGCTTCGACCGCTTGCGCCAAACGCGGCAGCCCGACCGTTGTCGCTGCCGCGAACGCTGCGCGATGTAGAAAACCACGACGAGTGCTCGACATGGTCCGCACATTAACTGCCTGGCCCATGCCTGCCAACCGCGTTTTTGCCGGTCGCCGCCCGCGCTTCCCCCATCGGCTAGCCGGTGACTGGCCTGGCACGCGGCCATTCTTGACACCCCTAGTGCGCTACGCGAGCCTTCACCCCCGATGAAGTTGCCCTGCGCATACACTCGGCCGGCGCCCCTGGCTGCCTAGCTATGCTCTTCAACTCAAGCGACTTCCTCCTGTTCTTCCTGATCGTCTATCTCCTCTATTGGAGAATCCCTGATTTCCGCAGGCAGAACCTCCTCCTCCTTCTCGCCAGTTACGTCTTCTACGGAGCCTGGGACATCCGCTTCCTTCCGCTGATATTCTCCACTGGCCTCATCAATTACGGGATCGGGAGCCGTATCGCTCGAGAAGCACGCCTGCCTCAACGTAAATTGTGGCTCACCCTCGGAGTCTCCATTTCCCTCGCTACCCTCGCCTTCTTTAAATACTTCAACTTCGGGATTGAGTCCGCGGCCTCGGTGTTGAGGCACCTGGGCATTCAGCCGCACCTCTCTACCCTGAATATCATCCTCCCGGTGGGAATCTCATTCTACACCTTCCATGAGATCAGTTACCTCGTTGACCTCTATCGGCGCGAAGGACAGCTCGCCAGCAACTTCGTGAGTTTTGCGCTCTACGTCGCCTATTTTCCCCAGTTGGTTGCCGGCCCGATCCAACAATCCCGGTTTCTCCTTCCTGAGCTGGAGAAGCCCCGAACGATCACGGGAGAGGACTTGCGCCTCGGCGCGATGTGGATCTTGCTCGGCTATGCCAAGAAGGTCGCTTTCGCGGACACCCTCGCCCCTCTGGTCGATCGGGTGTTCGACCATCCCGCGGGCTTTACTGGCGCCACATTTCTCATGGCTACCCTGGCCTTCGCCACTCAGATTTACGGCGATTTCGCCGGTTACACGCTCATCGCCCGCGGTTTGAGCCAGCTCATGGGCATGCCCTTGATCGAGAACTTTCGCCGCCCGTTTCTGGCCTCAGATCCACGTGACTTCTGGCGCCGCTGGCACATGAGCTTGTCCTCCTGGCTGCGTAATTACCTCTACCTCCCGCTCGGTGGCAACCGTCTCGGAACATTTCGAACTCACATTAATCTAATGCTCACCATGCTGCTTGGAGGACTGTGGCACGGAGCCAGTTGGAACTTCGTCCTTTGGGGCGGATACCACGGAGCGCTGCTTTCTCTCAGCCATGCACTTGGTTTTGGGTCGAAAAGCGACCAGCCATCTCCCGCCATCCGCGCCCTTCGTATCCTCGTGACCTTCCTGCTGACCTTGTTCGGCTGGCTCCTGTTCCGAGCCCGTGCCCGAGAGCAGATCGTAACCATGATACAGGGCCTTTTATTCAACTTTCGTTGGGATCAGGAGACCACCTTTATCGCCATCCCGACCCTCACCATTTTCGCCCTCCTCATGGCCTACCACCTCTGGCAGGAATTGAGCGCCGATGCGTTAGTACTCCTCGAAGCCGACTGGCGGCTGCGCTCCGGGGTTTATGCCTTCTTGTTCCTCGTCATCGTCGCGATTGGCTTCCGCCCTGTGCCGTTCGTGTATTTCCAATTCTGACGCCGAGTGAAGGCCGCATCCTCCAAACCCGATAGACCCGCGCCCCAACTCACCGTCTTCGAAGTGAGCCCGTTTAATCCCCGGAGCTTTCTTTTCCATCGAGATCGGTTAGGGCGCTCTCGATGGTCGTCCTTGCTCGTCTTCGCCCTAGCCATCGCTGCCGCCGAGCTCTTCCTGCGGCTCGTCCTCCCCTTTCAGTTGGCATTCGGCGAAACATGGTTTACGCCCGGTATCCACCTCCCCAATCCCAAATACGGCTACGTTTTCGCTCCCAACTATCGGGGCTTCATGTTCCACAGTGACAAAGTCACTCGCGTTCCCCTGGTCCACGACCAATACGGCTTTCGCCCCCCGGGAATCAGTCCCCAGACCAATATAGACGACCAGGTAGTCCTTATCGGCGGCAAGTCTGTCGCCTACTGTTACGGTCTGCCCCAAGAGCACACCCTCCAGTCGGAGATGGCACGTGCCGGGCCTTGCCCCCTTCAGGTCTGGTCCGCGGCCTGGCCGGGTTTCTCCGAAGACATGATGTTCCACGCCTACCGAGATTTCCTCGAACCCCACATCGCCCCTCCCAAAGTGGCCATGCTGCTGTTGTATCAGGTGAAGTTGGGCTATTACGCCGATCTACCCGCTGACCCGGACTTACTGCCGCCTCCCACTTTGGATTCATCTTCCCGCTATGTCGACGGGCTGGTTCTGCCACCTCGCCCGATGCCCAGCCGCTTGCTTGGAGCGTATTTCTATAAGTCATACTTCCTCGCCCGCCTCGCGGCGAATATGGATTCTCGATTCAGCTTGTTATCTAGCGCGGAGCCCGATGGAGATCTGGAGCGTGTCGAACAAAAACGCCTAGTGGGCTTGAAAAGATTCGCGCGCTTCGTTGCCTTCATGAACGACTACTTCCGCCAGCGAAACACCAGGTTCGCGGTTGTTGCATTACCGGTGTGGTACCAGGACGCGGATTACACCGGGATCAAGAAGGTCCTGCCGCCTAACGTTCCCTACCTCGACCTGCACCAAGAGCTTAGGCCGCACCTGACCCCCGACGACTTCATCGCTGGGGGGCACTTTGGCCCGCGCGCCTCTGCCCAGGTGGGGCATCGCCTGGCTGAAGAGGCCTGCCGGCTTCTGCGCGAGGACAACCACCAATGAACCATTTAGCAGTCGACGTTTTATGAATCAACTCACTCGCCGAGCCTTCCTCACAACGGCCGCTTCCGCTGCCGTGGCCTTAAGCCTCCCCCCGGCGTCCGCCGCTGCCGACGCCCCCAATGGGCGCTTCAAAATTATCGGGTTCAGTAAAGAATTCCAGACCCTTAATGCCGAGGACACCGCTGACACCGTCGCCGAAATCGGTTGGGACGGCATCGAGTGTCCCGTGCGCCCCAAAGGACAAATCGAACCCGAGCGCGCAGCGGACGAGCTCCCCAAAATGGTGGAGGCCCTCAAGAAACGAGGCAAGGAATTGACCCTCATGACCACCGCTATTACCAGCCTCTCTCAACCCCAGACCGAACCGCTTCTGCGCTTAGCCGCCAAACTCGGCATTCAGCGCTATCGCCTCGGTTTCTGGAACTATGACTTCGCCAGGCCCATCCCAGATCAGGTCCGCGAGATTGCCGCCCAGGTGCGTGACCTCGAGGCGCTCAACCGCCAGCTTGGCCTCAAGGCCGGCTTCCAAAACCACTCCGGTCGCACCAACGTCGGCGCTGCCGTGTGGGACATCTGGACCATGATCAAGGACTTGGATCCCCGCTACATGGGTGTCTGCTTTGATATCGGCCACGCGACCATCGAGGGCGGGACTTCCTGGCCCATCCAGTGCCGCCTCATGCAGCCCTATTTCACCGCCGTCTACGTTAAGGACTTCTTGTGGAAGCGCGCGGGCGCAGAATGGCGCCCCGAATGGATCATGCTGGGCGAGGGAACGGTTAACAAATCATTCTTCTCCTGGCTCAAAACCACCGGCTACTCTGGACCGATATCGCAGCATCACGAGTACGATCATGGCCAGGGCCAGGTCATGGTGGCCAAAATGAAGAAAGATCTCCAGGTGCTCCAGGGCTGGCTGGCGGAGTAGACCCGCCGCCTTACACCGCGTTCTCGCCCCGCTCGTCTGTCCGGATCCGAACCGCTTCCTCAACCGGATAGACGAAGATCTTGCCGTCGCCAATCTTTCCCGTCCGGGCCGACTTGATGATCGCTTGGATAGCCTCCTCAACCCGCGTGTCGGGAACGATGATCTCCAGCTTCACCTTAGGCATGAAATCTACGATGTACTCGCTGCCACGGTAAATCTCGGTGTGCCCTTTCTGGCGCCCATACCCTTTGACCTCCGTAACCGTCATCCCTTGCACCCCCACGTCGTGGAGGGCGTCCTTAACGTCGGTCATCTTGAACGGTTTAACTATGGCTTCGATTTTTTTCATAATTCTAGTCGTTGTAAGCCTTCTCTCCATGCTGTGACAGGTCCAGCCCGATGGCTTCCTCATCCTCGTTCACTCGCAGGCCGGCCGTGGCATTCACTACCTTGAGTAGAACAAAGGTGATTCCGGCGGAGAAAACAACCGTGAACGCCACTCCTTTACATTGGTTAAAGAACTGTTCCGTTCCCCCGGCGAGCGTTACCACGTGGCCCCCCGCCTTGAACGTGCTGGCGATCGCTGGATTAACTGAAGGATTCGCCAGCCACCCCAGCATCAGCATCCCCGTGATGCTCCCCACTCCGTGTACCCCGAACACGTCTAGGGAGTCGTCATACCCCAGCGCGCTCTTGAGCTTGGAAACCGCCAGGTAACACACCGCACCGGCCACCAAGCCTATGCACAACGCTGCCGGCGCGGTAACAAATCCTGAAGCCGGCGTGATCGTTGCCAACCCTGCCACCATGCCGGAAGCCGCGCCCAGTACGCTGGATCTCCCCTTCAACAGCCACTCCAACCCGGCCCAGCTTAAAGCCGCGGCCGCGGCGGAGAAGTGCGTGGCGGTGAACGCGCTCGTGGCCAAGCCGCCCGCACTCAGAGCGCTCCCGGCGTTAAACCCAAACCAGCCTACCCATAACAGCCCACAACCGATCAAACTCAACACCACGTTATGCGGCGGCATCGGCTCGGCCGGGTAGCCCTGGCGCCTCCCCAAAACCACCGCGCAGACCAGCGCCGAAACCCCCGAACTGATGTGCACCACCGTCCCTCCGGCAAAATCCAGGACCGGAATCCGGCCTCCAAGCGCCCAGTTGAACAACCCTCCTTTGCCCCAGACCATGTGCGCCATCGGGAAATAAACGCACGTCACCCAGAGCAACGTGAACGCCACGTAGCTGCTGAATTTCATGCGTTCCGCCACCGCACCGCTGATCAAAGCCGGCGTAATGATCGCAAACATCATTTGAAAGAGCATGAACGTCCCCTGGGGGACTGTCGTTGCGTAATCGGCGTTGGGTGCGCTCCCTACCCCTTTCAGCATCCAGTATTGCAGCGGGTTGCCCACGAAAGCGTTGCTCTCCCCAAAAGCCAAACTGTATCCAAAAAACATCCAAGCCACCGACACCAACGCCATCAACACCAGGCTATGCATCATCGTGCCGAGAACGTTCTTGCTCCGCACCAGACCACCGTAGAACAGGATCAGTCCTGGCGCCGTCATCATCAACACCAGCGCCGAACTCACCAACATCCAGGCGTTGTCACCAGTATTCAACGCTCCGGCCGTGTTTGCGGCCTTGAGGGTTTCTTCCAACCGACCCAAGCGTTGTTCCATCGAAAGCGCCTCCGGAGCTGCTTGGGCGAATGCCGGCGGCGAGATGAGAAGCAAGATTAGCATCATTACACCTAACTGTACCAATCTTGATATCGAAGACATAGTCATCGTTGCTCAGCCTAGTGGCCCCCCCGGAGGTGTCAAGTGATCACCCTGCGATCACTTCAAAAACGATCCAAAGTTTGACCCTCATCAACCTCGGTTCACGGCGACCTCCAGTTGCTAGGCATGTGCAGGGTGCTCTCAGGCCGGCAGCTTATGCCTGCCAAGAGAGAGACGGAAACCATCGAAGAGTCCGGGCAACGAAATTAGGTTAACGACGCTCGTGCCATACCTTCGCGGCGGTATTCGACCGCATGAAACACCGGCTGGTGTTTCCTGGGCAGGCGCGGATACGGAGTCTTGCCCAGGCTGGAAAGCGCCGAGAACTTGCGGCTTTGAGTCCCGGATGAGTTTGCTTGTTAGCATGCCTCGGGCTATTTCATAGCCATGAACGCGATCGCCCTCCGCCCAAAAACGGTCTGGGGTGAATACGCCGTGGCGCTTGGGGTCTTCGTCGGCGCATCGTTGCTCAACCTCTGGCTTCAAAAGTGGACCGGCTATCAGGCGATCGCCTTGGTTAATCTCCTAGCCGTCGTTCTGCTGGCTCTGTTCGTCGGCCGCGGGGCGATCTTGTTCGGAACCACCTTAACCGCTTTCGGATGGGATTTCCTTTTCGCCCCGCCCCGCTTCTCCTTCCACGTCGCTGGATTCTACGACAAAATGATGTTGTTCACTTATTTTGTCGTCGCGCTCACCGTCGGCCAATTGACTGCCCGCTTGCGCGCACAACGCGAATCCGAAATCAAATCCAAGCTCCTCGCCGAATCTGAACGGCTCAGCCGCACCCTGCTCAATTCCGTCTCCCACGAACTGCGCACCCCAATCTCGGCCATTACAGGCGCTGCCAGCGGATTGCGTGAATCGGGTGGGCTTTCGGTGGTGCAGCAGAAACTCGTCGTTGAAATTGAGACTGCCAGCGGTCGCCTAAACCGCGTCGTTCAAAGCTTGTTGAGCGCCGCGCGTATCCAATCCGGTCAGCTCCATCCAAAGCTCGATTGGTGCGATGTCCGCGACGTGCTTCGCGCCGCGTTGCGCGAAACCGCCGAGCTCACGGAAGGACATCCCCTCGAAACGACCATTCCCGCGGGCCTGCCTTTGGTGAAAATGGACTTCGTGCTCATGGAGCAAGCCCTAGCTAACCTGGTGGCCAATGCAGCGACCCACACGCCCCCCAAAACACCAATCGACGTCACCGTGCGCATCACCCCTGCCAAACTGGTGCTGGAGGTCGGAGACCGAGGACCTGGCCTGCCTCCTGATCAGTTGGACCGGATTTTTGACTTGTTTCATCGCACGCCACGTGCCAAACCCGGTGGCACCGGCCTCGGACTGGCGATTGTGAAGGGTTTCATCGAAGCCCACGGCGGGCGCGTTCAGGCCGCCAATCGTTCCGGCGGCGGCGCCCTTTTTAGAATCGTGTTACCTGCCACTAACCCGCCAAAGCTGCCGGACGAATCCTCGTGAGCCCACCCTCAAGCCCGCCACCTCTCTCCGTGCTGGTGATCGATGACGAACCTCAAATCCTGCGGCTCCTGACCATCACGCTCGAGGCCAATGGCTACCGCGTCGCCACAGCCAGCGGCGGACAAGAGGGAATCGCTTCCGCGGCTCAACACCGCCACGACGTAATCATCCTTGATCTGGGCCTCCCTGACCTGAACGGAGTCTCTTTGCTCAAACAGCTTCGTGAATGGACGCAAACCCCTGTCATCATCCTGACCGTTCAGGATTCTGAGTCCGACAAGATCGAGGCCCTCGACAGCGGCGCGGATGATTACGTCACCAAGCCCTTCAAGACCGGCGAACTGTTGGCGCGATTGCGCGCGACCCTGCGGCGTTCCGACAAAGGCAACACCGAAGAACCTATCCTCCGATTCGGTGCCTTAACGGTGGACCTCGCCGCCCGTCGCATCACCCGCAACGGCGAACCCGTCAAACTCACCGCCACCGAGTACGCCCTGCTCAGGTTGTTCGTTCAACACGCTGGCAAGGTGCTGACCCATCGACACATTCTCCGCGAAGTCTGGGGGCCGGAGCACGAACAGCAAACCGAATACCTCCGCGTTTACGTAGCCCGCCTGCGCGAACGGTTGGAACCCGATCCGGAATCCCCGGTCCTTTTGCTCACCGAGCCTGGCGTGGGCTATCGCTTCGCTGAAACCTGAACTGCCTCACCACTTCAATGGTGTTTGCGCAGATATAAAAAGAGCAACAGGAAGCTCAGCATCCAAAGCGCCAGGATGCCGATGATCATCGGCAGCATCCGGAACCGGGACTTCCAAATCTGAGGCGCTTGCAGCCGCGTGTGCCGGCTGGTCATCGTCACGATCTCATAATTCTCCAGTTCGTTCCTCATTTCGATCGACGATTGGTAGCGTCGCTTCGGATCGCGCTCCATCGCATGAAGAATGATTTCCTCCATCACCGGGGTGAGCTTCGGATTTACTTTCCGCGGCGCCGCCGGATCACCCGTCACCCGGGAGTTCATGATCACGTACGGGCTATCTCCCCCAAACGGCACCTCCCCGGTGGCCATCTCGTAGAGGATGGCCCCGAGGCTGTAGATGTCCGTTCGCTCATCGCCTCGGCTCCCTTTGACCTGCTCCGGAGCCATGTAATCTGGAGTGCCCATCGCCGGGGTGAATCCGGCAAAAGTCAACCGTCTCGACGCCAGCGATTTGGCGATGCCGAAATCCATGATTCGGATCGTGCCGTCGTTGCACAGCATGACGTTCTGCGGCTTTAAGTCACGATGCACAACCTGCTTTTGGTGCATGTACGAAAGCGCGGTGCAGATGTGACTCGCGATCTTTGCGGCATCGGGCTCGGGCAAAGGACGGACGCTGTTGAGCAGTTCGCTCAAGGTCTGGCCTTCGAGATACTCCATCGCGATGTACGGCCGGCTTTTCTTTTCGACCGGAAAAAGCTTCAGGATGTAAGGGTGATCCAGTCGAAGCCCGATTTCCTCCTCGCGGCGAAAGCGGTCGAAACCCGCAGGATCGCTCTCAATCTGCAAATGAGGGATTTTCAGCGCCACGGCCTTGCCGGTTTGACGGTCGTTGGCCTTGAACAGCGTCGCCATGCCGCTCTTGGCGATCAGGTCCGTGATCTCGAACCGCTCGTCTAGTAAAGTCCCCACGCTCACGTCCTTGCCCGTGGCCTTCGCGGGTTTCGCAACAACCGCCCTGCCTGGTTGTTGATCCACGTCCCAAATCTGAACCAGTTGCAGGCTGACGTTGTCGCTGGCTTGGCGCTTCTCAGCGAATTGGATTAAATTCTTGCAGGCTTGGCCCGGGTGATTCTTGTTGATGATATCAAGGATCTCCTCGTCCAGCACAAACCCGTATAGCCCGTCAGAGCACTGTAAAATGATGTCACCTGGTTGGAGAATCTCGGCCAGCACATCATAGTGGCAGATCGGCTCGGAACCGATGCTCCGCGTGAGCATCGAACGGTGCGGACTGGTCATCGCATTGCGTTCGAGCAGCAGCCCGAGTTTCACCTGCAGCGAGGTGTAGGAATGGTCGGTCGTTAGCCGCTTGATTTTTCCGGCGCGGATTAAGTAAGCCCGCGAGTCGCCGACGTGCGCGATCGTCGCCTTGTCCCCCCGGAAAATCGAAGTCAGCATGGTCGTCGCCATGCGGCCCTTCTCGCGGGTCGCCTGGAAAATCCTCGCCGATGCGCTCTCGTAAATCTGTCTGATTATGTCCGCCGGCGACGATTCGGGTTTGGCCTCCCGAAAAACGTCAATGGCAGTTTCCGCCGCTAATCGGCTGGCGATCTCCCCGTTGCCGATGCCCCCCACACCGTCGGCAAGAATCGCAATGCTGCCGATGCTCTGCCGCGCGTGAAAATCCTCCGGCTCCCAAAAGACGACAAAATCCTCGTTATGGTCGAGGACTGCTCCAACGCTCGAGACTTGGTAGCATTTGACTTTCATGGGCTGGCGAAGGTTAGCTCCTAACTTCTTGAACCGGAAGGGGGGATTCTCAAGGCGCATCGGTTGTTTACCATCTCGAATAGCTCAGCCCCAGTCCCTGAAGCGCTCGTGGCTGGACCTGCACCCGATATCGATGGTTCTTCACGCTGCCACTCGCGGACACTCCAAAGCGCCCTGCTCAATGAACCACCAGCTCCGGTTTGATATCCAATCGATCAAGCCGGTTGCGCAACGTCGCCCGGGAGATCCCAAGCAGCTTTGCCGCCCGCAGTTGGTTGCCGCGGGTCTCTGTTAGTGCATGGAGAATGAGCTGACGTTCCATCGCCGGGATGATCCTAAAACGCCGGTCCTTTCGTGACCAATCGAATAACGTTCGCGACACCTGGGCCATTCCATCCGGGCCCTGCCCAGACCATCGTTCCCGCACGACGCGGCCCTCCGGCTGAACTTGATGTCTATTCTCGGGCACACCTACGCAGTCCAGCATATGAGGTGGCAGATCACCTAACATGACCGTGTCCCCGCGCGAGGTTAGAATCGCTCGTCTGACCAGTCGCTCCAGTTCCCGCACATTGCCTGGCCAATGGTAACGCTCCAGGGCGGAGATCACCTCCGGCGCGAAAGTCTTCGCCGGGGCTCCAAAAGCATCCGTGCTTTGGGTCAGAAAGTAGTCGATCAGCACCTGCAGATCCCCTGGCCGTTCGCGCAGGGGCGGCAAATGCACTGAACATGCACGGAGCCCGTCGAACAACTCCTGCGTTGGACCGCGGCCGATCATCTGTTCCTCGATTCCCTCTCGAGTTGCAACCATGACGCGCGCATCCAGCCGAGAGCCGGTGCTTCGAAGCGGTTCGTGGTTGAGCAGCCTTCGGAGGTCCTGCTTTCCCTCCTGTGAGAGGGCGCCAAGGTCATGAATAAACAACGTGCCTTGCTCGGCGTAGTGGGCCGTACCCCACTCGAACGAGCTGATTGACCTGCTGCCTACTCCATAATCATCGAGGGCTCCATTCGTGGTTGAGCTCTGCCTCGGCCTCGACCGTTCGATGCTCACAAACGGCTTCTCGCACCGCTCGCTGTGCTGGTGCAACGCGCGAGCCACCATCGTCTTGCCTGTACCCGCCTCGCCGCTGATCAGTACTGGGGCATCGCTTTTGGCCAGACCCGGGAGCGACGTGATAACCTCGTGCATTGCCTCGCAGCGGCCAACGATCGCTTCCTGCCAGTCCTCTTGGTCGAGAAGCGGCTCGTACGAAACACGGTCCCGTGACTGGTGCGCCATCGCGAGAGCCGCCCCTACCGCTTGGCGCCAGCGCACCGCCTCAAGCGGGCGGGGGAGCGCGCCGTAAGCTCCATAACCTCTCAGCTCTGCTGCGTCCAACTGAGTGCCGGCCGAGACGACCAACAAAAGGACCAAACGCCGGTCAACTCTGCGCAGTGAGGCGATTGTCTCGGGCGAACCGAGCCCATTCTCTGCCAAACTGACAATCGCCACCACCGGCTCGGGCAATGGAAACGCCGCGCACGCTTCCTCAGCGGTCGCGAAAAAAGCCAAACGAAGTTCGTGGGGATGAAACGTGCGCCGAAAAAACCCCCGATCGGATGCATCTGACGCTACCAGGACGAGCGTGCCCCTATCCATGTCGATAGATCAGTTGATACCCACCACCACACCCTGCACATGCCTCAAGGCCCTCATGCTTTTCTCTCTTTTGGCGTTTCTCTTTGCGGAAGGGTCGCGCCGACTTGTTTTGTCGGCGCGACCTCAACGAAGTCCGCTATGATCGAAGGATTTATCGTCGACCGTGGATTACGCTGGTTTTGGAGTGAGCAGCATCTCCTTGCCCAGTTCTCGGCTGCGTTTCTTGAAGTAGAGCAACCCGTAGATACCCCAACCGCCTGCAACGCCGAGGGCGATATACGGCTCCTTCCAGCTCATTCCGCTAACCATGAACGGCCCGATCAAGTAGAACAGCATGCAAGCCAGGTTCGCCACCAACCCGAAGATCGGCACGAACATGTGCTTAAACCCGTTGAACGTGTGATGTTCCTTAAATGCCACCATGGCAATCAAGCAGGTGACCATGTAGAGCAGGAACGTCCCGAAATTGCTGATCAACGTGATGATCACCAGCGTATTTGGCAACTTCGCGTAGGTTTCCGGCGCGAAAATGCCGAAGCTGTACCAAATGTTCTTGTACTTCGGATCGAGCGCCGCCGGCGTCGTTCCACCAAGATAAACCGCTACGGTGACGATTCCCAGAAATGCCGATATGATCGCCAGCGTCCAAATCGCGCGATGCGGTGACAGCGTCTTGCCGTGAATCAATCCGAAGTGCGACGGCACTTCTTCGTCCCGCCCCATCGCGTAGGTCACCCGGGCGCCAGTGCTCAAACAGGAGAGGGTCGTGCCGATCAGCGCTAGGAATACCGTGCCCGCCTGAACCAGCATGAACGCCTTGCCCGCCGAATAACTCCCGAACAGCCATGTGCCCGTGATCACCATCAAGTCCCCAATCGGCGCCCCGGAGGCGCCGGCGGCGGGGATGTCATACCCGTTGTGCAGTAGATAGTTCGCCGCGAAATACTCAAACAGGTAACAAACCCCGCCTTGGATCGCTAGCGAGAGCAGGACTGCCCTCGGGATATCCTTCTTCGCATTCCTTGCTTCCTCACCCATCGCCGTTACCGATTCGAATCCCACCAGGATCAGGATCGCGACGCAGGCTTGGATGAACATCAGGCTCAAACCGTGCGGCGCGACGACCGAACCAGCCGAGGGATGAAAATGGAAAGTTTGCGGGTCTTTCGCGTCGCCAGCTTTGCCAGTCATGGCGTCCTCCGCCTTGTAGCTAACCGTGAACGGATCCGGAACCGCATGACCGTCTTTATCCAGCGTGAGCTTCCCCTTGTCGTCTTTGGTGAACGACGGATAAGGATCGCCCTCACTCAGGCCCAGTGCTGTCAGCGCTCCAAGCACTGCCGCGTCTGTGTTCTTGGCTTTGTCCAGATCGTCCTTGGTGACTTGACGATCCTGTTGTTTGTACACCGGTTGACCTTTGTCATCGGTCTTGGGGGTGCTGTCCGCCCAGGTATCTTGCACCGGCTTGCCCTTGTCGTCCGTCACATTCACCGATTCCACGTTGTAGTTAATCGCCGTCCCGTTGGACAGGTGGTAGCCCTGCGACCCCTGAGGATGATGCACGCGGTAGGCTATCGCGATGATGGAGAAGGTGACCAGCGCCGCAATCTGAATCACATTGATCATCACGTTGACCACCGTTGTGCCCGTCACACCGCGATACGCGATGTAGGACACCCCAAACGCGAAGGCCACGCAGAAGAGAATCATGAACAGCGGGCTGTTGTAGGATCCGCTGAACGTGTCTGGGAATAATTGGTTCAACAAATACCCGCTCAGAATCGCAGTTACGCCCACCATGCAGCCGGGATAGACCCAGTAGTAGAGATGGCTGGCCCACCCCGTGAAAAACTTCGCCACCCGCGCAAATTTGTAGTGGGTCGACCGGGACAGAAATGCCTGTTCCGCGTAAAGATAGGATGATCCGGCGCCTGGAAAGATTTTCGACAACTCCGCGTAGCTAATCGCTGTGGCGAAACACAGCAGGAGCGCCGCCACAATCCCAAACCACATGGCGGCACCTGCCAGTGGCGCCCCGTAGAGTGCCTGAATTTGAAACGTCAGCCATAGAAACGCACCCGGCGCGATCAGCGCCATTGCGTTTGAAGTCAGCCCGGTCAAACCCAGTGTTGCCCGGGTCGTGGGCTTCTCCCCACCCCCGGATGTTGATGCTTGATTTGCCATAGTTTGTTTGTGCTCTTGGTGTTTTGGTTTGGTCTTGTTGGTCGCCTAGATGGCGTGTTCATTCTTCTCCTCCGTGCGGATGCGCACGGCTTGTTCGATTGACGAAACAAATATCTTCCCATCCCCGATCTTCCCTGTCCTCGCGCTCTTGAGCACCGCTTCCACCGCCGCGGCCGCGTGGGAATCCATCACCACCACTTCAATCTTCGCCTTGGGCAGGAAGTCCACGGTGTACTCGCTCCCGCGATAGATCTCGGTGTGGCCTTTTTGCCGCCCGAATCCCTTCACCTCGCTCAGCGTCATGCCTTCGATCCCAATTTCGTTGAGGGCGTCCTTCACCTCTTCAATCTTGAAAGGCTTGATGATTGCTTCGATTTTTTTCATTTCGTTAATCTCATCGGTACACACCGCACCCGTCGCATGTTTTGCATGTCTTCTTTACCCGCCCACCGGACTTGGTCCTTCAGGGCGACCCGGGCCTCACGAATGTGTGCCGCTTATGAAAACTCCCTGAAGCATTGGAGGTGCCAATCGTTTTTCAGTTCACAACACGCTTGATATAAACATCTTAGGAGAGCGATGATTTCGTTTATACCTTGTTTATCTGTTGCCGTTGCTTTTTAATGAAATATTTATGGCCGTGCTGTTTCATTTTGCCCAGCAAGGGAAATATTTAGCACCGCCTTGAATCAAAATCTCCATTCTCACCCTCAGTTCCGAGCCTGTTATTGGCTCTCCCAACTGGAGGAGAGAACCTCGGAGATCAGCCTAAAGCCACTTTCATAGTCGCGCCCGGACGCGCGAGACTAATGGCTGATTGCCTCGTCTGGGCCCTCAGCCAGCACTGATCCGGACTCGCCTCCACCAGGGAGCATAAGCAGGGCTGAGATCGTCATGAACATGCCCGTCAGCACCAGCCACGCCGCAAGCTTGGGCTCGGTCCCGTGGTCTAGCATTGCTTTCGCCGCCAAAGCGACAATCGTCAGATTCGGACAAAGCAAAAGAAAAGACCGACGATCTGCCCCGATCCGAGGCCAGCGGCGATCGAGCATTTCGCGTACTCCCAGCAACAGCCCCGCCCCGCCCGCAGCGAGCAGCGTCGTCCACTCCCATAGTAGCTCCCATTTCAACTGCAGGCCAAGCGCTACAAAGAACACCGGTATCAGGAATCGATGGCTAATGGGTGCGATGTAATCTCCCAGCGCGACGCCGCTATGCTTCGCCTGGCTCATCGCAAGGCCTAAAAAGAACGCGGTCTTGGCCGCCGCTAACCCGAGCCGCTCGCCCAGTGCACAGATTGCTAGCACCAACAACACGAGCAAGTGGATGCGCCAGCGCGTCGTACGTTCCAAGATCATTTGGAACAGATTGGTCAGGTGCGCAGCGAAACGTGCGATGAGATAGACCGTCGCTGCGATCCCCGTAAGCTTGATTAGGATCACCCAGCTCCACCCGCTCTTCAACGCCGTGGTTTCTACGGCTAGAACAACGATCGCCATCACCTCAAGTGCTACCATCACGTGCAGCACGAAGTCCCTCTCCTCGGCCGTGAAACCAGGATATGCCTTCCACGCCGGATGGGCCATGCCTACCGAACAGGCCGTGCAAGCCGCCGCCGCAACCAGCGATTGCAGCCAGTCTAGTCCGGCAACGGACGCTAGCGCTATTACCACCGGATACTGCACAAACGCCCACACCGCCGCGCGACGCAGTGGGCCGACGAAATCGCGCCACGGTGGCAGCTCAATTTCCAATCCGACCTCAAACAGCAGGAGAAGGAACCCAACCTCCCCGGCTTGATCCAGCATGGTGCCGACTTGTGCATTCACCAGGGGTTCGAGCAGGATGCCAAAAAGGACAAAAGCGGCAAACACAAGCGCGGGCCGGCCCAGTTTTCCGCAAACTCCCGGCACCCCCATGAACAACAGCAGCAGGCAGATGATGACTTCGATGTTACTCACGACATTTCGCCAGAGACGCTGGCCTACAGGGTAGGGGACCGGGCGATGGTTTGGCAATCAGCCCCTCTCTCCTTCCAGTTTCGACCCAGCGGCCGTCCTGCTCTCTTTCCAGCGCTCCACTGTAAATCCTGGAGCCATGGACCATAGCTTGCGCGCAGGGGCGGTTTCCCGAACACTCGGCACGTGAACTTGGATCGCATGTCGCAGCTAGCCAAGAGACTTCCCGGCCAGGGTCGCCCAGTTCTCCTCACCTGCGTGTATGGATTGGGTGCGGGTTTGGCGGCGGTCGCTTTCCAGGCGGGGATCAACCTATTGTCCCGCCTTACTCTGGTGAACCTTTCAAACCAAGGCCGAACCACTTTCCTTTTGGGAAGCCTGGGAGTCATTCTCTCGACTTCACTGGTGGTTGGCTATTTGCTGAATACATTCTGCCGCGAAGCGTCCGGCAGCGGGATCCCTCAACTCAAGCTTGCGTTCTGGAAGGAATTCGGCGTCGTGCCGTGGCGCGTAGTCTGGGTTAAATTCGTCGCCGGCATATTGAGCATCGGCGGGGGTTGTAGCCTCGGCCGCGAAGGGCCGAGTGTTCAACTAGCTGGTGGCCTGGCATCCAATCTCGCGGCTCGGCTCGGCGAAGCCAAGCAGTCCCGCCGTTTGGCCGCGGCGGCGGGCGCCGGGGCTGGGCTCGCGGCTGCATTCAACACGCCGCTCGCCGCCGTCACATTCGTTCTCGAAGAGATTATCGGCGACTTGAACAGTCGTTTGCTTGGCAGCGTCCTGCTCGCCTCGGTCATCGGAGCTTTTGTTGTTCACGGGTTAATCGGGAGACAACCCGCCTTTGTCTTGACCGGCGCCACCACCCCCGTCTGGCTGGTCTACATTCAAACGCCTATCGTTGCTGCCGCCGCGGCACTGATCGGTGTCCTGTTCCAGAAATGGACCTTGGCTTTGCGCGCCCGGCGCCAGCAGTACACCCGAGTGCCCCCATGGATCCGACCTTCCTTGGGTGGAGTTGTCACTTGGACCCTGGGCTCCGCTGTTTTTCTAGTGACTGGGCACATGGGTGTGTTCGGACTGGGTTACAACGATCTCTCTGCCGGCTTGAACCATGAACTGAGTTGGAAGCTCGCTCTGTTGTTGTTGGCGACAAAACTCGTCGCAACCGTCGCCTGTTACGGCCTTGGCGGCTGCGGCGGAATCTTCTCCCCGACCCTCTTCCTTGGTGGGATGTGCGGCATCGCCTTCGGGGGCCTTTCCTCGCTCCTCATCCCCTTGACCGGGCCCGATCAACTGGCCCTAACCGTCGTGGGCATGAGCGCGTGCTTGGGTGCGGTAGTCCGCGCCCCAGTCACCGGAATCCTGATCGTTTTCGAGATGACTCACGAGTTCTCCCTCGTGCCGGCCTTGATGATCGGCGCTCTCGTGAGCGAGACCATCAGCCGGTGCTTGAATCACGCTAATTTCTATGATGCCCTCATCGAGCAGGACGGCCATCACATCGAGCACGTTAAGCCACCGCGCGACATGCAGACCTGGCAACAGTGGCCAGTTTCCGCGATCGCCAATTTTCGCACCGTCGTCCTGAGCGATCTGGCGCCCGAGAACCTCACCAGCGCCTTGAACCAGCATCCCTATCAGCGGTTCCCGGTCGCTCAGGGCGGCGCGCTGGTCGGCATCCTCACACGCAAAGAAGCCGAAAGCGCCCTCGCCGAGAGGCGTGCCCCCAGGCTCGAGCCCGCTGTCACTTGCTTGCCTCAGCAGACCGTTCGCGAACTCCAATCTCTGCTCATAGATTCTACCGCTCTCATGGTTGTTTTGCTCGACGATCCTAAAGGCAAAATCCTTGGACTGATCACCCTGCATGATCTGCTTCGCGCCGAGGTGTCCGCCGCCAAGGGCGGCGAAGGACCCTAATGGGGGCATTTCGATCTAGCCGCTACGTCCCTCGCCCGAACCTACACCGTTCTCCGGAGGACCGCGTCGTTCTGCCTACTGTTGCGGTGGCTCCGGACTGGCTGCGGGTTTATCTCGACGCACCACGATGAACCAGGCGGTATTCGTATCTTGGTCCGCGCCTATGATCGTCATCAGCTTGCCGGTAGGCTGGGTGCTCGTGCAGACTGGGTTCCCTTGACTCAGCGCCGTAACCTTCCTTTTCTTCGCCTGGCTGAGGTCTATTTCGACCCTGCGTTCCTTACTGAGTACCACACTGGTCCTCAATCCCGGAACCATTGACACCTCTTGCCGCCTCACCTCCCAGTAGTTCTTCCACCTGAAAACCGAGTGCAACGACTTCGAAAGCTTGGGCCCTACGAGCTGGGCGCCCGCTGTTGGCGGCCTATCCTCGTCGTTGCCGTGAATGAGCTGAACATAGTATACCACCTTCTCCTCGGCTCCGGCCTGAGCCAGGGTCGAGGCGAAAGTAGCGAAGGCCAATAGACACACCCACGATTTCATAGACACCATTTGGAAACTACCGAACTGATCGGTGCGGGTTCGAAACCACACCTTCTCCGAGCCATGACGCCATTCTGACCAGCTCGTAGGCTCTGTTCCGGCCAGCCACCACACTCACTCCCTGCCTGCCGGCGGTCGCTCGACGACCGCCACGCATGAAACGCATGGAACGCATGGAACGGCTACATGGACGCTCTGGAGTCTTCCCTTATTTGATGAAAATGTGGGGAATCCCTAGCCAGTGGCTTGCGGTTGTGGACCTCCACGAGTGGCCAGGGCACGACCTATCCCAATCGGCTTTCACCTCACCGGATGGTCAGCAATGACCCGATCAGAATCCCGACGCTGCCGTCGCGCTCCGGGTGAATTCCCCTGCGCGCGCCCTGTTCAGAGACCCCAACCCTGAACCAGCTAAGCCTTCACGAGCGATTCGGGAGAACCGCCGCCCTCTGGATTGCCCGAGTAGCCCGGGAAGGTGCCAGATTGGGCGCCGAAGCCGGCGCTCCCACTGGGGGCTTTGCCCCGGTGCTCGTGGGCGGTTTAATCCCGTTCTCGGCGAAGTTCAGCGTAAATTCCTTGGCCCCGAGACGCACCCGCACTACCCCAGCCTTCGCGTCAATCCTCAGTACCTCCAGATTGGTAATGAATCCGTCACGCTCTCCCTCGCTCAACAACCCAGAATCCACAATCGGTCGGCCGGGCGTTTCCAGCACAAACATGGCGCGCCGGACCGACTTCAGGACAGTGATTCCCGTGAGTTTGAGAGCCGAGATTTCCTTTGCTGGATCCTCCTCCGCTGCAGGCGCCGGTGGCGGAACTGGACGAAGTCCGAAAGGATTCCGATCCACAATCACTTCGTAGAGCCCTGAACCTCCTTGCGGATCCACACCAACCCGGGCGGACGCCTCCGTGGCCGGAACGGCCCGCGCAGGCGACGCAATAATCTGGCGAACATTGGTGACTGGCATGGCAGCGCCGGGAGCTGTCGCGAACACCAGCCCGAGGGCTGCCATTATGGAAATTGAGAGCCTTTGCCTCATTGTGTTGTCTCTGGATCGAAATTCGCGCGAGCTTGCATGTACCATTATGAACACAAATACCCCAGACGCCAACCTTCGGCAACCACCGGGGCTTCAGAATCCCTCACTCGGTGGACTCTCCGAGGCTTTCTAAACCGCGCCGCTCTTCATCCTTGGACCGCAGCTAACCCTCATCCCCGAGGCCCAGCGCCACTCGCCACGCCAACGGACCTCACGCCACTACAGCACCCGCCAACAGGAGAAGAACAGGAGCGCCACCGCGCCGAGGATCGGCAGCAGAACGGGGATGGCATATTTGTATACGTACTCCGCAAAACCGGGCGTCCGAATCTTTGCTCGTTCGCAAATCGATTTCACCATGAAGTTCGGGCCGTTGCCAATGTAGGTGGCCGCTCCAAAAAAAACCGCTCCGAGTGAGATGGCCATGAGTTCACGGTCTTGCGAAGTGGCGAACTGCAGGATCTGCGCCGGTTGATCCATGGTCAGCCCTTGGCGCCCAACGGCGACGGCTAGAAAGGTCAGGTAGGTGGGCGCATTGTCCAGCGCCGCCGATAGACCTCCAGTGGACCAGAAAAGCCTCATGCTCGTATCCAAACCCAGTTGCCCTGCGTGGTGCTCCAGCCAGTCCAAGGCCGGTGCCATAGTCGCGAAGATGCCCAGGAACAGCCACGCCACCTCGCGCATGGGTGCGAAACTGAAGTCGTTTGCCTCGTGGACCGCTTTGGGAGTCGCAAACCAGGAACCGAGTCCCGCGACAACCATCACGGCCTCGCTAGCCCCCGCCGGCTCACGCAGGAACACTGCCCCGAGGATCATCGACAAAAACGCCAGGTTCCTCATTCCGTCAAACCTCCAGGCTTCTTCAGCCCTCTCCGCTTCATGATTATCGCGCGGTGTCCGCAGGAAGTTCTTTCGATCCAGGGCGTAGAAGACACCCACCAGCCCTGCCATGACCACTGCCCATGCGGCCCAGCATTTCGTCAAAACCCACCAGAAGGGCACCCCCTTAATGTAGCCAAGAAAGAGCGGAGGGTCGCCGATTGGCGTCAGACAACCTCCCACGTTGCTAACAATGAAGATGAAAAAAACCACATGGAACCCGCTGATCCGGTATCGATTCATCCGAATCCAAGGCCGAATCAACACCATCGATGCGCCGGTCGTGCCAATCACGTTCGACAACACCGCCCCAATGAGGAGAAAGACACAATTGACCGAGGGCTGTGCCAAACCCTTGACCCGGATGTGAATGCCCCCTGCGACCACAAACAGCCCGCCAATGAGCGCAATGAAACTGGCGTACTCGTGGGCCACGTGAAGCATCCGACCGCTCTGGCCCAAGATAAGCACGTAGTAGATCACCGTTATCGCCGCTAGGGACACCGCCACCATCGGGTAATTCGCTTCCCACCAGTGGCTGTGCAGGTAGGGCATAAGCGCGATCGCCAGCAGCATCAGGCCAAAGGGCAGGATCATCACCGGATGCGGCCCAGGACCGCCAACGGTGGCCGCTAACAGCAGATTGGCCGGTGAACCGGGCAAGCTCATTGAGATAGCGAGGGCTGCGTGCGGTCGAGGTCACCCACAGTTACCGTGGTTGACGGGCCAGTTAGCCCACTACTTCTTTGGGTCCTTTGGGGCCGAACCCTTGGCGCTGGGGTCTTGAGCAGGACTTGGGGCTGTCTCGGGGGCTGCAGCCGGAGCCACCTCAACTGGCGCGTTCGCGTTGAGTTCCCCGAGCACGGACTCAGTCAGATCGTGCTTGCCGCTCGTGTAAGCCACCGTTGGCACGTTGTTGCCGCTCTCCCCGGATGTGTCCAGGACCAAATCAAAATCCCCTGCGCGCGCCTTGGCGGTCAATACCACCTTGATCTCGGCCAGGATGTTCGCGCGCAACCGTTGTTGCTTTTCGTTGATCAGGGTGCGGCTATGCTGAAGAAACTGGTTCAACTCGGTTTCCATCTCCTTAATCTCGCCGGCCTTGGCCTTGGCGTTGTTCTCCAGCTTCTTCTTTTCCTCCGGGGCGATCCCCGAGTCCCCGTACTGGGCAACCATCTGGCGAAAGCTCTCGTTCGCCTTCTGATATTGGTCCAGGAGCTTCCGAAAGTCCTGGTCATACTCCTCGGTGCGTCCCCGCAGGTCCGCCGAGGCGGCTTTCGTCTTCCAATAACCGTCGAAGACTCGCCGCATGTCAATCGTAGCGATTCTCGTCTGCGCGCAGGCGGTCCAACCGAACCCCGCCAGCACCATCCCGAGCAGCCAAGTCCTCAACGTGGTTCCAGTCAGAGTGTGCAAGCAACCTCACCATAGGGGCTCGTCGCCCCAGAAGCAAACCCTTTGCCCCATCGCTCCGCCCCGAGCTACCGGCTCCGTTCCCCAGCCCTCGAATCGTAATCCTAATCGTAATCCTAATCTTAATCTTAATCGTAATCTAATCCTAATCGCAAATCCTGAGCCCTGGAACGTCATCCGAACCTCCAGCTTTCCTCCCCCTAACCCGCACCTCCGACCGCCTAAAGGACCAGCATTCTGGGCGCAAACATTTCCTACCCTTCAGTCGCACGCTGCATTACGCTGTGCCATCACTGATCACGCTTGAGATCTACGTACACGCTGACATGAGTGCGCCAACTAACAAACCCGGGGAACCGCCGGTTCCGGCAGCCGAAACCGATTCCCCGTCCGACTTTATCCGCGATATCGTCGCTACTGACCTCGCCGCTGGCCGTCACACCCGCATTCTCACTCGCTTTCCGCCCGAGCCCAACGGCTATTTGCATATCGGCCACGCCAAATCCATCTGCCTCAACTTCGGCATCGCCCGCCAGTTCTCCGGCATCTGCAACCTGCGGATGGACGATACCAACCCAACCCGCGAGGACGTGGAATACGTGGACTCGATCCAGGCCGACGTCGGTTGGGTTATCCAAGGCTGGGCCGACCACGTCCTGGCGCCCCAGGTTTTCTACGCGGCCGATTACTTCGAGAAGCTCTATCAGTACGCGGTGGAGTTGATCAAGATGGGCAAGGCCTATGTGTGCGATCTAACCGCCGAACAATTGGTGGAATATCGTGGCGCGCCCGATCGCCCCGGTCGGAACAGCCCTTACCGCGACCGGCCGATCGACGAGAACCTCGACCTCTTCGCCAGGATGCGCGCCGGAGAATTCCCCGACGGCACTCGGACCTTGCGCGCCAAGATCGACATGGCCTCATCCAACATCCACATGCGCGACCCGGCGCTTTATCGCATCCGCCATGCCGAACACCATCGGTCTGGAAATAAGTGGTGCATCTATCCGATGTACGATTACGCCCATTGTCTTTCCGACTCTATCGAGGGCATCACTCACTCCATTTGCACTCTCGAGTTTGAAGTGCATCGTCCGCTCTACGACTGGATCCTCGAGCAATTGCCCGTTCCCCAGCCCCGCCCGCACCAATTTGAATTCGCCCGGCTCAATCTCAGCTATACCGTCATGAGCAAGCGCAAGCTGCTCCAACTCGTTCAGGAGCACCTCGTCTCCGGCTGGGACGACCCGCGCATGCCAACCATCGCCGGCTTGCGTCGCCGGGGCGTCACTCCCGAGGGCATCCGCCATTTCTGCACACGCATTGGCGTGACCAAATATGACGGCCTGACCGATATCGCTTTGCTCGAACACAGCGTCCGCGAAGACCTGAACCGCCGGGCTCTGCGGCGGATGGGCGTGCTGCATCCCCTTAAGGTCCTGATCAGCAATTACCCGGAAGACAAGGTCGAGCAACTCAACGCCACCAATAACCCTGAGGACCCCTCCCTGGGAACGCGCCCGTTGCCCTTCTCTCGCGTGCTCTTCATCGACCGCGAGGATTTCATGGAAGTCCCTCCAAAAAAGTTTTTCCGCTTGTTCCCTGGCAACGAGGTTCGTCTGAAATACGCCTATGTCATCAAATGTGACCAGGTGATCAAGGACGCTGCCGGTAACATCACCGAACTGCATTGCACCGCTGACCTGGAATCCCGCTCGGGCGGAGCCAACGCCACACGCAAAGTCAAAGGCACCATCCACTGGGTTAGCGCCGCCCACGCCATCGACGCGGAGGTGCGTCTTTATGACCGCCTCTTCACCGTTCCAGAGCCGGATGCAGGCGGTGATTTTAAGTCATTTCTCAACTTGGAATCCCTCCAGACCCTCACGGCGTGCAAGCTCGAGCCGAGCCTCGCCACCGCAACTGCTGACCAGCGTTACCAGTTCGAGCGAATCGGGTATTTCTGCCTTGACCCACGCGACTCTCTACCAGGCAAGCCGGTCTTCAATCGCACCGTGCCGCTCAAGGACTCCTGGGCCAAGGAGTCTCAAAAGCCTAGTGCCGGAAAAATAGCAGCCATACCACCAGCAACATCGGAAGCATGATCGGCAGCGTGTAGCGTCCGATGTACCCGAGGAAACTCGGCGTATGAACCTTTTGGTGATCGGCGATCGCTTTCACCATAAAGTTGGGTCCATTGCCAATGTAAGTGTTCGCGCCAAAGAAAACCGCTCCAACACTCACTGCCGTGATATACGTGGTAAATCGCGGGCTCCCCAAAAGATACGCCACCTGGATCTGATCGGCGCTCACGAGGCCCCGTGCCACCTCCGCTGAGTGGTGCTGCAGTAGAGCTTGCCACGTCCACTGAACCTCCGCCGCGTGCGGCCCGCCTATCGCCGCCAAGCCCTGGCCATGATTCTGAACCAATTGCGCCACTTGGGCCACGACACCCGGGTCGATGAATCGGCCGAATAATGCCTTCAGGAAACACAAATACGTTGGGGCGTTGTCCAGCACGCTGGAGAGACTCCCGGCTCCCCAGTAGAAAAACCCCGGGCTCGCCAGCTCGAGTCGGCCGGCATTCTCTTGCAGCCAGTCCAAGGCTGGCATCATCGTAGCGAAAATACCCACGAACAATATCGCCACCTCCTTCACCGGCCCGAGCGTGAAATCGTTCGCTTCGTGGATCGGTTTCCGCGTGCTCCAGTAGGACGCCGCTGCCGCGCCGATCATGAGCGCTTCCCTCAAAAAAAGCGGCTCATGAACGAAAACCGAACCAACAATCACCGCCAAAAAAACCAGGTTGAGCAAACCCTCCAAACGCCATTGTTCCGAATGCCCCGTTTGAGCGCTGCGGATTCCTTTCGGCGCTCGTAAGTAATTGCGCCGATCGACCACAAAGAACGCCACCAGCAACAGTCCTACTCCGACCAACCACATCGGAAAGCAACGCTCCACAACCCACCCAAAAGGCACCCCCATCAAATAGCCCAGAAACAACGGCGGATCTCCGATCGGCGTCAGACACCCGCCCACATTGGATACGATAAAAATAAAGAAGACGACGTGATGTCCCGTCAGGCGATACTTGTTCGTTCGCAGCCAGGGACGGATCAGCAACATCGAAGCCCCGGTAGTACCTAGAAGGTTGGCGGCGACCGCGCCCACCAGTAGAAACAAAACGTTCGTCCCGGGTGTCGCCTCGCCCTTCACCAGAATGTGGATCCCTCCCGAAACGATGAACAGCGACCCCACCAGCGCGATAAAACTGAAATACTCGTGCGCGGTTCGCAAAACCGTTCCCCGCATTTGGAGCCCAAAGACGTAATAGGCGACAACAACGGCAGCGAGGGCGAAGGTGACTTTGCTGTAATGCCTGGACCACCAACCCGCGAAAAAGAAAGGCGCGAGCGCGATCAGGGCGAGCAACAGGATGAACGGCGTGATCATCCATGGGCTCACCGCACTCATCCCAGCGTTCAAATCCATGGCCGCATTACGATTCCCAACAAGAACGAGCGATTGGTTCAACCGGCCGGCTCCCTAGCCGGCGGCTCATTTGCGGGGAGCCAGCCCGAGGAAAATGAGATCCCGCGCGTCGGAGGTCTCGCCGGAAGCGGCCTGCCTCCGGTCTTTTGATATCCTCCGAAACCTGGACTTCGGACGTCGCTATCGCGCCTGCGCCAGCCTCTTGCGCAGTTGCCAGTAAAGCACCGCTCCGTATCCACAGACCACGCCGCCCGTCACCCACCATTGCGCAGTACCTGTAAAGAGCAAAGGACACACCAACTGCACCAGCGCCAGCGCCATCAGCAAATAAGCAACTCGCCGCATCGAGCCGGGCATCACCGCCCATCCGGTGTTGAATTTCCCGGTCGCTTGAAGGCGTTGGTAACGGCGGTTGGCCGCATCTTGAATCAGGCCAAACGAAACACCGATCATTCCGCCGGCGCTCAGAGCCACTAGGCATCGAAGCATTTCAATCATTGGTGAATTCATTGAAAAGAAAGTTGAGTAAATAAGCAAGAAAGGTTGCGCGGGCATCCAAGGACGCCCGCGCAACCCATGTTCAGTTCATTCGACTTGGTAAGCGCACGGCGATCTTAGGCATCGCCCTTCATCATGGGAGTCTCGCCCTGCTTGTCCATTACCATCCCACCATATCCAGGCACTCCCATCTCCGGCAGATCCAAGCCTTCGATCTCCACATCCTTGGATACCCGGTTCCCTACCAACTTCTCGCCGATGTAATAGACAATCAGCGAGAGCACTGCGAGGGTTACGAAACAGGTGACCACACCAATGAATTCGGCGGTGAGTTGGCCGAAGCCGCCGCCGTAGAATAGCCCCTTCACGGGTCCCGGAACTGCATTCCATCCGTCTCCGTAGGTGCCATCGGCAAATAGCCCCAGAGACAAACAGCCCCAAGCGCCGTTGACTCCGTGCACCGAGATTGCCCCGACCGCGTCGTCGATGCCGATCTTGTCAAAGAAGAACACGGACTCCACTACCAGAACACCGGCGATTAAGCCTAGGATCGACGCACCACCCGCGCTCACGAAGGCACAGGGACAGGTAATCGCCACCAGGCCCGCTAGCATCCCGTTGCACATCATCGACGGATCCGGCTTCTTGGTCCGGAACCACCACATCCACAGCGTCGCGCCCAGCGCGCCGGTCGCCGAGGCCAACATCGTATTCACCGCCACTACCGCGATGCGCAGATCCGTGCCCGCTAGGCTCGACCCCGGGTTGAACCCGAACCAGCCGAAGGCCAGAATGAAAGTGCCCAGCATCACCATCGGTATGCTGTGCGGCATGATCGGGTGGACCAGTTTCCCGTTCTTATCATACTTGCCGTAGCGCGGTCCGATCAGCCACGCGAAGATCAGCGCAATCACGCCGCCCTGCATGTGCACAACCGACGACCCGGCGAAATCGATGTGGCCGTGGCCGATGCCAAAATTGGCTCCGAGGTTGGCCAGCCAGCCGCAGCCCCACACCCAGTTGCCAAACACAGGATACATGATCGTTCCGATCATGCAGCCGTAGATCATGAATGCCGAAAACCTCCACCGCTCCGCCGCTGCTCCCGTTGGGATTGTCGCGGTGGTATCCATAAACACCATTTGGAAGAGGAACAGCGCGAAGGCTGCCGAGTCGTAGCCCGCGCCCTGGAGCAGAAACCCTTTCCAACCTAGCAACCCTATGAACTTCCCTCCTATCGTAAAGCCCAGCTCGTGGTTCAGACCGCCATAGCCGCCCATGGTTGCGATGCCACCGTTGTTCGGACTCAACGGATCAGCCATGCCACCAAACATGAACGCAAACCCGCATAGGTAAAACCCTAACATACCCATCGGGTAAATCATGAAGTTCATTGCCATGGTGTGACTCGCGTTCTTCGCGCGGCACAACCCCGTTTCCACCAGCGCGAAGCCGGCTTGCATGAACATCACCAGGAAGCCGGTGATCAACGTCCACATGAAGTTGATCGCCACTCGGTTGTGACCCACCGAATCCGACAACTTCACCGCCAAAGGCTCGAGCTTCGCTTGGGCGGTATAATCGTCGAAGGCCTTCTTGGCGTCGGTGTAAGTTTTGACCTTGGCTGGGTCCTTCTTGTCGTCGGCGCTTAGATCAGCGGGCGCGCTCACGACAAACGGACCGTTGGGTGATTGCGCGTCGACCGATAACCCAGTGGCAAGGCCGGCCGGATCGGGCTTCGGCCCGGTATCGGCCGCAGCCGGTGGGGCGGCGGCGGCGGGTGCGTTAGTGTCCTCTGCTCTCAGCATCATGCTGGTGAGCAACAGCACAGTGGCTGCTAAGGGAATAAGTCTCCGAATCATAGTTATTGGTTGAATTGGTGTTATGCTTAAATGGTAGTGGCTCTTCTTTATAAGGCTTGCTCTCCCTTCTCCTCGGTCCGGATTCGAACCGCCTGCTCGATGGCCGAAATAAACACTTTGCCATCGCCGATCTTTCCAGTCTTGGCGGTCTTGATGACAGCATCGATCGCCGTCTCAACCAGTGTGTCCGGGATGACAAATTCCAGTTTGATTTTGGGCAGGAAATCGACTGTGTATTCACTGCCACGATAGATCTCGGTATGGCCCTTTTGGCGGCCAAACCCCTTGACCTCCGTGACCGTCATACCGGAAATACCGATTCCTCCCAGGGCGTCTTTGACGTCCTCCAGTTTGAATGGTTTGATTATGGCTTCGATTTTCTTCATAGGTTGCCGACAGTGAGAGGTCGGCGTTTGCGGACCGCAGCTAGGTTGTATGGCAGACAACGGTGCTCTTGGCTCCTCGCCCCCCCTCGCACCGTCAAGACTAAGCGCATCTTCATTTGCCGCGGCGGAGGTAAAAGAAAGATAGAAACATCATTGCTTTCGGTATGTTCTAACCTCGACACCATCCAGGACCGGCGGCGTCGACTGGCCTTCAATCCGCGGCAAACCATGCAGCAAACCGCTAAGCACCTTCAGTGCCAGCGCAAGTCCTCCCGTCCGCCCCTGGTCCTGAACTGCTTGAATCCCAAGTGTTCCACGCTCAACGCACCTTGCGACGCTCCTGTCGATATCTTCTCCCACCGATCACCCTCTGTCTGATTTTGACCAACCTGCTCGCTTCCTGAACTTACGCGTTCACGGCCTCGAGCCGCCTGTATCCTCATTTCTAAAATCCCTTCGCACAAATTGAGCCCTCAGCGGATCACAAACTCTTGCTTGATATCCAGTCTCTCCAGCCTCTTGCGCAATGTTGCCCGAGAGATCCCGAGCAGCTTCGCGGCCCGCAGTTGGTTCCCTCGCGTCTCTGCCAGCGCATGCAATATCAATTGCCGTTCCATCGCCGGGATGATCCGAAATCGACGATCCTTGCGCGACCAGTCAAACAGCGTCCGCGACAACTGGGTCAAGCCGTCCTGCCCTTGGCCCATCCAGCGATCCGATGGCGTGTGCGCTCCGGAAGCAACCGGCGCTCGTGTCTCTGGCATCGACACACAATCCAGCATGTGCGGAGGTAAATCTCCAAGTAACACCGTCTCGCCTCGGGAGGTCAGCAGCGCCCGCCTGACCAACCGCTCCAGTTCTCGAACATTCCCCGGCCAGGGATAACGTTCCAAAGCTGTAATGACTTCCGGCGCAAACCTCTTTCCAGGAGCCCCAAACGAGTCCGCGTGTTCCGTCAAAAAATAGTCGATCAGCACTCGCAGGTCCCCGGGCCTTTCCCTCAGCGGCGGCAGGTGGATCATGGTCGGCTGCAGCTCATCGTACAGCTCCTGGCTGAGCCTGCGGGACATAATCTGCTCCTCGATCGGTTCGCTGCTCGCAACTACCAACCGCGCATCGATCCTCAAAGCGGCGTGTTCGCTCGGCACCCTCTGTAGCAAGTCCAAGAGCTCTTCCTGCCCCTCGGAGGAGAGCGCGCAAACCTCGTCGATGAAGAGCGTGCCCCCGTCCGCGTAGTGAGCAGGGCCCCACTCAGTGGGCCAAAGCCGCTCGTAATCATCTTCTTGCGACTCTGCGCTGCCGCTCGATCGGTCTCCTTCCCCAGGCTGCGACTTTCCAATTGCTACAAATGGCAGCTCCTTGCGGCTGCTGTGTTGGTGCAGCGCGCGTGCTATCAGCGTCTTGCCCGTCCCTGGCTCGCCGCAGATTAGCACCGCCTGCTCGCTATCCGCGAGCGTCGGTAGCGAGGCGATCACGCCATGCATCGCTTCGCAGCGGCCCACGATTGCCTCTTGCCAATCCTCTTGGTCAAGCAACGGCTCGTACGACACCCGATCGCGGCTCTGGTGCGCCATCGCCAATGCCGCCCCCACCAGCTGGCGCCAGCTCGACGCCTCGAGCGGGCGTCCCAACGACCCGTAGGCCCCGTGCTTGGCCAGTTCGCTCGCCTCAAGAGCCCGGGCGCCAGGTGCAATCAGCAATAACACCGAGCGCGAATCAACCTCTCGCAGCGCCGCGATCGTCTCGGCCGAGCCTGAGCCGTCCTGCGCCAAACCAACGATCGCCACCACCGGCTGCGGTAATGGAAACGCGGCACAGGCCTCTTGAGCGTTCGCAAAAAGCCCTAAACGAAGCTCATAGGGATGAAACGTCCGCCGAAAGAAACCGCGGTCCGAGACGTCGGAGGCTACCAGGACAAGTGTGCCCCTATCCATGCAGAGAACGTGATAACTCGCTTGGGTGTGCGCATTCTTAGGAAATCGTGTCTAGCCAATATATCTAATGTTTCGTGTAGCAATTCATGCAAGGCCCACCGAGCCATGCAAACGACCTAAGCAAAAACCATGCAAGCCTGTCTCCGCGAAGGAAATGAGGTCGTATTTCTCAACCTCCGGCCGCTATATCCACTCACGTGTTGTCCGAAATCGAACTCCCTGGGTAATTCTAGCCACGTCCCACAATGAGCAATACACCGCACCACTTTCTTCTTTTCCCCTCCGATGCGCTTGGAATCCGGGCCTGGCTAGCGGCCGCTCGGACGCGCTCTACCCAGCTCGCCCCATCAGCTTGGCACTATGGGTGCTTCTACCCTTTTCTGGCCGCGCGGTGCGAGTTCAGCGGCCCACTTAACGTTTTGGTCCAGCCGACAGTCCAAACGCTCCGGTCCCTTTCTCCCTTCGTGTCGTTGGTGATCGGGACCGCTGGCTTTGGCGGCAGCTACTAGCTATGAAGAAAATCGAAGCGATTCTTAAACCGTTCAAGCTCGAGGAGGTAAAAGATGCATTGGCCGAAGTCGGCATCGAAGGAATGACCGTCATCGAGGTCAAAGGCTTCGGCCGCCAAAAAGGCCATACCGAGATCTACCGGGGAAGCGAGTACACCGTCGACCTGCTGCCCAAAATCAAGATCGAGGTCGTGTTGCCCGACGAAAAAACCGAGCCAGCCATTAAGGCAATCATGGCCGCCGCGCGCACTGGCAAAATAGGCGATGGCAAGATCTTTGTCGTTCCTATTGACTCGGCCGTGCGCATCCGCACCGGCGAAACTGGCCAGGCAGCAGTGTGATTCTAGCCGATGTTCCCCGCCTTCTTCGTGGCATAGACGCCGGGCGCCATTGATGCCAGACTGAACCGATGGACAGTTTGCAGGTGCATCGGCCGCGCAACGTGGACTGGAAGCGGGCGGCCGCGTTGCTTTATGGGGATTGGGGCACGAGCAAGGCCTACGTCATCGGCTTGGCGTTCGTCGCCGCTGGTTATTCCTCGTTCCCCATCATTCTCGCCGTCTGTGCCCTCACCGGGCTGGTGGGCTACAATTACGCCATCGTCTGCAAGCATTTCCCTGACGGCGGCGGCGTTTATTCGGCCGCCCGCGATCAGAGTAGGCTGCTGGCGGTCGTGGGTGCGCTCCTTTTGGCCGCCGACCTCATCGTGACCGCCTCCTTAAGCGGTTGGTCGGCTATGAGCTATTTCAAGGTCCCCCGCGAGTGGATCGCCGTCAGCACCATGGGGCTGATCGTCTTCGTCGGACTGCTCAACTCCTTCGGCCCTAAACACAGCGGCAGCCTGGCGGTGTCTTTGGCGGTGCCGACCGTCGCCGTCGTCCTGCTCATTGTCTGCTGGAGCTTGCCCTACCTCACCTTCGACCATCTCGAGCATTCCCACGACAGCTTTCGCAGAAACTGGACCGCCTTCGTCGGCGTTATCCTCGCCCTCAGCGGCGTCGAGGCTATTGCTAACCTCACCGGAGTGATGAAGCTCGACGCCGGAGCCTCTCTGGATGCGCCCAAGGTCGGCCTGACCGCAAGAAAGGCCATCTTGCCGGTCGCTCTCGAGGTCGTGCTTGGGACCGCATTGCTCGGATGGGCGATGCTATCCATGCCTCACACCATGGAAGGCCAGATCCGTGAGCGCTACGAAGACATGCTCAGCCTCTTGGCCCAATACTATGGCGGCATGGCCCTGGGCAGCACCTTCGGCCACATCTTCAGTCTGGTCGTCGGGATCGTTGTCGGTATGCTCCTGCTCAGCGCCGTCAATACCGCCATCGCTGCTCTCATCGGCCTCTTCTACCTCTTGGCCCGCGATGGCGAAATGCCTCGTGCCTTCACCAAGCTTAACTCACATGGCGTACCCTGGTTTCCTTTGTTGATTGCCGCCAGTTTGCCAATTCTGGTGCTTTTGTTTTCCACTGATCTGGAGGGATTGGCCGACCTTTACGCGATCGGCGTCGTCGGCGCCATCGCCGTCAACCTGGGCTCATGCACCTTCAACAAAGCCCTAGCCCTTCACTGGGGCGAGCGCGGCGTGATGGGCGTGACCTTCCTCATCTTGGTCGGTGTCGAACTGAGCATTGCCAAAACCAAACCCAACGCCCTGCTGTTCGCGGTCTGCGTCCTGGGTCTCGGCCTCGGGCTTCGCGGTTATTCTCAACGCCGCGCCGGACTGCGAACCATGGTGCTGCCCCAGGAGCTGGCTGCTGCCATCGCGCCGGAAAACCTGTCCCAGTTCCGTCCCAACCTCACCGCCGGCCAGGTGATCCTGGTTGCCGCCCGTGGGCTCACCCCAGTCCTGAAATTCGCCCTCGAGGAGGCCCGGCTTCGCCAGGCCGCCCTCTACGTCCTCTACGTGAAGGAACTTGCCGTCAACATGCCCGGCGGCACCCTGGTCCCACAAAGTGCCAAATGGCAGGCCGATCACCACGCCTCCGCCATCATGTGCAGCATGTTCGAGCTGGCCAGGGAATACTCCGTCTCCGTGATTCCCCTGTATGCCATCAGCGAAGATCCCGCCGGCACCATCGTCGATCTGGCCGCCACCATCGGCGCTGATATCCTGATGCTCGGCGCCCCTAATCGCCCCTCCTTGGTCAGCCTCCTCAAGGGTAACATCGTCAGCGCTGTCGCCCGCGGACTCCCCTCCAACATCCAGCTCCTGATCCATAGCTGAGGATCTCGGAGGGGCTTTTCCGTTTCCAAGTCGCCTTTCTCATCATCGTAATCTTGCTCGTAATCTCTCTCCCCCTAATCTCTTGCCCTTCCCCATTCACCCCACCGCCGCCCGTCCAAAACAGTGCCCTTTGCCATCTCACGTCGGAACCTGAACGCCTTGGCAGGTCGGATCTTCAACCTGGAGACGTCGACTCCTCGCAGCCTCGCCCGCCACAAACTCGGACATTGACTTGGTGGCTCCACCCGCTATCATCTGCTCCGACAATGAACGTTGGCAGCCCTTGGTATCGCAGTGCGTTTGCGGGTAAGTATTACTTTACCCGCTATCCCTGCGTGTAAGGCTGCCCTGGACCCCGAAACCAAGCCTTACCGCAGGCGGACGCCTGCGGTTTTTTTGTCGAAACCCGGCGCCAAGCGAGAAAACCACTATGATTGTTGTTCTTAAGCCCGGAATCAGCAAACGCGACGAAGCCGCCGTTCTGAAGGAAATCCGCAAGCTCGGCTACCGCCCTCACATCATGCGCGGCGTCGAGCGGACCGTCATCGGCGCCATCGGCGACGAGCTCACCCACAAAACCCTCGAGACGCTCACTACCTGGCCTCAGGTCGAGAACGTCATGCCCGTCCAGAAACGCTACAAGCTCGTCAGCCGCGAAGCTCACCCCGTCAACTCGAGTGTCAACGTGCGCGGCATTGTGATCGGCGGCAAAAAGGTGCAAATCATGGCCGGCCCTTGCTCCGTCGAAAGCGAAAAACAATTGATGGCCGCCGCGGTTGCAGTAAAGAAGGCGGGCGCCACTATCCTCCGCGGTGGAGCCTTCAAACCTCGCACCTCGCCCTACGAATTCCAGGGCCTGGGCGAAAAGGGCCTCAAGCTCCTGGCCAAGGCCCGCGAGGAAACCGGCCTGGCCATCATCACCGAGTTGCTTTCAGAAGCTCATGCCGGCCTTGTCGCTAGCTATGCCGACATCCTCCAAATCGGCACTCGCAATGCCCAGAATTTCCAACTCCTCATCGCCGCGGCCAAGACCGGCAAACCCGTCCTGCTCAAGCGGGGCATGACCATGCGGATCGAGGAATGGCTTCTCGCGGGGGAATATATTCTAGCCAACCAGAACCCCAATCTCCTCTTCTGCGAGCGCGGCATCCGCACCTTCGAAACCGCCACTCGCAACACCTTGGACCTCTCCGCCGTTCCGATCATCAAGCGCGAGGCGCATTCTCCGGTCGTGGTCGATCCCAGCCAGGGCTGTGGCCGTGCCGATTTGGTCTCCGCCATGTGCAAGGGCGCGGTGGCCATGGGGGCGGACGCTTTGCTGATCGAGGTTCATCCCAACCCTGCCGAGGCCTGGAGCGACGGCGCCCAGCAGCTCTCCTTGGAAGGGTTTGCCCGGCTCATGGAGGATCTCCGGCCCTTCATTGCCGCCGCTGGCCGGGAGTAGTGCCTAATCGCCGAAGAGCTTTTTGAACTGCTCGCGCGCCTCCGCGGCTCGATCCGGGCCGGCCTTGGGGGCGTATAGTCGGCTCGCGAATTGAAACCACTCGCAGTGGTTGGAGCGATCCTTGTCCACCACCGGGTCGGCTTTCGGCTCGGTGCATTGGTAAGCCGCGCTTTCACTGTACCGCGAGCAATTGAGGCAAACCCGCAACTCAGCTCGGCACTTCTCGCACGTGTCACGCCGTCCGGGGGCGCTCTGGTAAGTCCACACCCAGCCGCATTGATGGCAATGTCGCGTTTTGGTCACGACGCGGAATCTAGCCGCACGCCCTCTTTTTCGCAAGGGAACTGCCCTTGCCCGGTGCTTCGCGCCCGGCTATCACGGCATTCCTTCCCTGGACCCTGGTTCGCGCTCATTTGCCCAACATCTTAAGGACAATGAAAATGAGAATGGCTCCGCCGAGTCCGCCTCCGAGGAGGAGATACAACAGAGAAAACCCGGCGGCCGCGAACATTGGTATGAGCATAAGTATCAATCTAGGCGCGTGGGTGTTGCCTCGATATGGGGTATACTCCGGTTCGAGGTTTCGCCATGCCCTCCCGAACGGACGAATGCCCCGCCCGCCCGTTTTCGCCCCTGACCTCAATCGCGTCCTTCAACGATCGCCCGCCTCCTGACCTACATTTCAATTGGCGTGAATGGTGTCAGGCGGATCACGGAGAAATATGGAAAGCATGACGGAGAGACCTCGGAGCGCTTGCCGTCCTCGGCCGCAGCAACGTGATGCCTGCAGGGATCGATCCACCGCGAAGCACACCGAGAACACGAAGTGCGAGCCTTTGTCCGGGATTGAAGCCGTTAGGCTAATCCACCGTGTCCAACTGGCGCACCTCGCTCTTCGCACCCGGGTTCGGACGCAGCATGCGGCGTTGACGCAGCCGTTCCCCGGCGTTGCGGACGACGGGAATCGGCTGCTCAGAATTGATGTCCAGCCCCGTCACGTACATTGCGGCCGAGCCAGTCATGGGCAGTGGAATGAAGTCCTGCACCTGCTGTAGATTCCATTTCTCCTTTTTAAGGAACTGTTCCACCGCGCCCATCTCCTTGTCCGTGCAGCCCGGGAAACTGGAAATAAAATACGGCACCAAATACTGTTCCTTCCCAGCCTCCTCGCTGAGCTCGAAAAACTTCTCCATGAAGGCCGGGAAATCTCCCGCCGGCTTGCGCATGCGCCGTAGGACCCCGGGGTCCATGTGCTCGGGCGCCACCTTCATGTGGCCGCTGACGTGGTTCTGAACCAGTTCTCGCATGTACTCCGGGGTGCGCAGTGCGATGTCCATCCGGATGCCCGACTGCACAAACACATGTTTTACCCCCGGCTGTTCGCGGGCTCCCCGCAGCAGCCCAAGCTGGGCCTTCTCGTCGATGCCGAAGTGGGGACAGATGCTTGGCCACAGGCAGCTTGGCCGGTGGCACGTTTTACACGCCTCCACGTGCCCGTTCTGCGATGCGTAGAGGTTCGCCGTCGGACCGCCCAGATCGGAAACGGTCCCACGAAACGTCTCCGATTCCGCCAGCTTGCGGATTTCCTTGAACACGGAGTCCGGGCTGCGGCTGGAAAGGAACTTGCCCTGGTGGAAACCGAGGCCGCAGAACGTGCAGCCGCCGGCACACCCGCGCGACACGATGATCGAGTCCTTGATCGTCGCGAAGCCCGGAACCCGCTGCGTATACGACGGATGTTCGGCCCGCTTGAACGGCAATTCATACAGCGCGTCCAAATCGGGTCCATCAAGCGGCATTGCCGGAGGTTCCATGAACACGGCACGGTTCCCGTGCCATTGCACCAGCCGTTTCCCGCAGTATGGCGTTTGCTGCGCCTCCACCACCTTGGTCAGCCGCATCAGGTGCCGCTTGTCGGCCTGCAGATCCTCCCACGAGGGGAGGACTATGCAGTCCGTGAAATCCATGGTCGCGGCGGCTTTCGCGCCGAGAAATCTGGCCGTGCCCGGAATGCCCGCGAGGTCGGTCTCGCCCTCATTGAGGCGGCGTGCGATCTCTCGCGCGGCCGATTCTCCCATGCCATACACCAGGATGTCCGCCTTGGTGTGGGACAGGATCGACGGACGAAGTTTGTCTTCCCAGTAGTCGTAGTGCGCCACCCGGCGCATGCTCGCCTCCATCCCGCCAAGCACGATCGGGACTCCTGGGAACGCCCGCCGCGCCATTTGGGAATAGACCACGGCGGCGTGGTTTGGGCGTTTCCCGGGGACTCCCCCCTCGCTATACACGTCTTCCTTGCGCCGGTGCCGGCCGGCGTTGTAGTTGGAAACCATGGAGTCCAGGTTCCCGGCCGTCACCCCAACGAAAAGCCGCGGCGCCCCCATCACCGTAAACGCCTCCATGTTTGTCCAATCGGGCTGGGCGACGATTCCGACGCGATAGCCATCCGCCTCCAGGACCCGGCCGATCATGGCGGATCCAAATGACGGATGATCTACATACGCGTCGCCCGTGATGATCAGGACATCGAGCCGATCCCAGCCCCGCGCCTGCATTTCGGCGCGGGACATCGGCAGGAATGCATCCTTAGCGAAAGCTTGATTGACAGTGGCTGCGCTCATTTCAAGTAACCTATCTTCCGCTATTTCCGCAGGTTAGCAAATGAAATGGAATGGACAACGAAATCAAATGGCCTTGGTCCGAACACCGGCCGCCCATGATTTTCATCAGTTCGGCCGAGGCTCAACGCAGTGCCGCTTCCTGCCATCTCTCAACCCAATATCCGGCAGTGCGCCGTGCACCCAGAGACCTCACTGGTAATGCGGAGGCTTCTGCTCGTTGGACTTCATACGTTCCAGTTCCAGCGTCTGCATGGCGCTGGACTGCCGCTGAGCTTCCTTGCTGAGCCGGCTCAGCAGTTTGCCTTGCTCTATGACCACCCCGTTCAACTGCTCGACCTGGTGCTCCAGGTGCGCAAGGTGCGATTCCAGCCTGTCCATGCGCTGGGAGTTTTCGTCTGGCATCCTTGGATTGTGCCTCTGTAACGGTCCAAAGTCGAATCCAGCAGCACGGCCTCTGGCGGCGGGACTTGTTCCCGGATGGCCGACGCGGTCTGCCGTCACCTGGGCGCTGGTTTCTTCTCTCTTGGCCCCGGTTCATGCCCCTTAATGGAACAGGTTGGCGCCTCGCCAAGCTTTCCGAGGCTATAGACACCGCCCGCAGGGCAGACGGGCAATTTTGGAAGGTACGGGGCTAGATCCGACATCGTGGCTTCAGCCCCGGCGGCCTTGCGGTTCTCCAAGGCCCACTGCTGCTTCGCTGCATCGAGTTGCCTGAGATTGATCAGACAGGCGTTCTTCTGGGCCGTCCCGCGCGCTTTGACAAAATTGGGAATCGCGATGGCCGACAACAGGCCGGCTGTGCTTACCGATGCCAGTGAAGGGGTGCTCAGATGTTGCTCGCCGCGGAATTCATAAGAGTCTTCTTTCTTCCCCCCGTAGACGTAGTCGACCCGCTTGGGACGGGCTTGCATGGATGATGGCCAGAAAGTCCAATCGATCATCTGAAGCCACTGAGGTAGATCGGGCATGGCAACCTTGCTGTTCCCTATCTTCTCGGTCGGCGACGCTGGTTTGGGTGACGACAGATTGCCGTGCAGCGAACACGAGGGTTCCGCTCCCAGCCCGCCCACTTTATATTCTCCTCCCCCTGGACAGACAGGCTTTGTCTTCAAGCGGCCGGAGACCACCAGTTCATCCAAAGTGGCTCTCCGGGAACCCTCGAGCGTTTTGGCTTCATTGATGAGACGCATCTGCTCCACGCAGACATTCATCTGCGCGGTGGTGCGCGCCTTCACGAAATTCGGCACCGCAATCGCCGCCAGCATCGGGACCGAACCCAAGGCGCTTGGATTGAACCCGGCGTTCTTCCACGTAAGAAAGTTCGCCCCCTGTCCCGTCGCTTCGCGCCATACACGCTCGAATTCCCCTTCGGCTGTGATCTTCCTCTCTTTCGTGCTCAACTCGGCGATCAAGGTCCTCGGATGTAGCGAAACCAGGATGCTGTTATCCGTGATCGCCCAGGCGGGAGAGAACATTGTGGAAAACGGAGCCCCTTGGAGCACAAGATAACGAATCTCCACGTCCTCCACACTGGTGTGCTCGATCTCGAACGTCCTGTTGGGCTGGGCGCGCTGATAAGCCCCGGCGAGATCTTCCAGCCGCTTGACCGCTTCTACCACGGTCGCGCGGTTGTGGACCTCGAGACCGAGGCTCATGTCAATCGATTGCATCGCGTTGATCAGTTGCCCCCCCGCCGACGACTTCGAGAAAAACACCACTCCAGGACCGAGCGCTTTCAGGAGCGATTCAAGATTGATTCCCGATCGGGTCTCGAGGTCGGCCAATCCTTTGTCGAGCTCCTTTGTTTCCTCACTTCCCAAAGCTTTGCGGATCGTAGACATCGTTCCAGCGAAATCGTACGAGCACACGCCGACCTCAGTCGCGTCCGCGGGCACCCTCGAGACTAGTGCGCGATCGATCCGCGTCATCCCGAACAACCCCGCCAGGCCCGTTGGTGGCCCTGCAAATTGCAGTCTGGCCTTGGTTTGGTAAGCGCCCAGCGCCTTGTCGAACTTCAAAGCGCTATAAGCGTAACGAAGGTTCCCAATTCCCAATAATTGCAAAGTCTGCCTCAGCTTCTCTTTGGAATCGGCGGTTCTAGTCTGCTCCGCTGCCAAGGCCATCAGCCCCTCGAAATCCACGAATGCGCAAGCGCCTTCGCCGGGTTGGTAAATACTGCGAAACCGGCTCGCTCCGATTTTGGAATTGCCCGGCGCGGCCGCGATCCTTGCATATACCCGTTCCACGTCCTGACCCAGCGCGGCGATAAATCGTCCTCCGGCAATCCCGTACGCGAAAACCTCTCCGTCTTGGCTCGACACCAACCAATGGCGCTCACCACGCTTCGCAATATTGCTTTTAAATTGGTCGCGGAAAAACTCTGAGAGTCCGCCGAGAAAACTGGCTGCCTGTTCCGCATTTTCCCCGACATCTGAAATCATGAAAAACGAGGCGTGGAGGCCCCCAGCGCCCGATGACGCGCTACCGGCGGAGGACAAAATGCAACCCGCTGCGGCTTTGCCCGGAAACAGAGTCCAGACATCCTCTAGCTTAAAACCGTAAGCGGTCTGAACCTCCCCCATTTTATCCCGGAGCTTTCGCAATCCATGCTCCCGAAATCGATCGACGGCTGGATCCTGGAGCATTTGCCCAAGCTCTGTCCCCTGGAAATCCTGACGAGCTTGGGACACATCCTCGACAATGAGGACCAAAGCGGCCTCTTCCGGAATGGAGTCGATGATGCGCCCTCGATTGGCGGCTTGGACATCCGGCCACCCAAGCGAGCCGCCAGCCAAAAGGGTCCACACTACCAATCCATTCCACGTGCGTAGTCTCATGGTAAATCCGATGTTAGCGGGGCTCTTGGATCCACGTTCAACCCGGCGCCGCCGCCAGCGGTCGCTCCGTACCGTCTTCGATCGGCCAGTCCCACTCGTCGCGCGACTCTACTGCATTCAGTCACGGCTTCACAAGCACCCCGTGACCGAACTTCATTAAACCGGCCGTCCTGGTAACCACGGTGGGCATCCACACTCGGGGCCGGATTACCCAAGGCATGCCGCAGCACCCGCTTTCCCTGGAGTTCTGGGATGATTACAACACTCCTCACAATGCGGAATTCCTCGGTCTGCCCGCCGAGTCCGATTGGAACTTGTACCCTCCCGACTTTATAGACTCGTCGCTGATTCGCAACCCGCTGATCCACCAACTCAGCCGTGATATGGGCCGCTACTCCCCCCGCACGCGTTTCGCCGAGTGTTTCCTCAACACCTCGAATGGTCCGGTCGCTTTTTCAGGCAAGGCCGGCGGCGACTATTTCGGCTTCTACACCATCGAGGAGAAAATCAAACGCGGAAAGAACCGGGTGAACGTGGCCCGGCTCGACCCTCAGGACACGCTGCCTCCACAGGTGACGGGCGGATATGTGCTCAAGATTGACTCCTACGACTCCAGTCAGACCACGTTCTCTGACGCGGCCTCGCAGAATCCGATCGTATTCGTTTATCCCCCTCGCTTGCAGATGTCCACGGCGGCACGTCAGCCGCAGCTCCACTATATCAGTAATTACTTCGCCCAGTTTGGCTCGGCGCTCTGGAGCCCAGGCTATGCCAACCCCGCCACCGGTTATCCCGCCTACATCGATGTGGATTCATGGATCGATTACCACCTCCTCGAGTGCTTTATCGACAATGAAGACGCCTTCCGCTTGAGCGGCTACTTTTTCAAGGACCGGGACCGAAAGATCGAGATGGGGCCCCATTGGGATCTGCACATCTCCATGTCCGATACCCCCACCCAATGGGCCAGCGGTCAAACCGATTTCTTCAGCGGCACTAACGGTGGTACAGGCGTCCGCTGGTGGCCTCGCCTATTCACCGATCCCGACTTCTGGCAACGCTGGATAGACCGTTGGGCCGAGGTGCGCTCGCAAATCCTCACGACCAGCCACATCAACGCCGTCGCGGACGGTCTGAGCGCGCAGTTAACCAAGGCCGTTCCCCGCGAGGTGGCTCGCTGGGGCTTCGGCAACAGTTACCGGCAAGAAATCAGCAGCCTCAAAAGCTGGGCCTCCAAACGGCTGACCTTCATCGACTCGAATATGTTGGGCGCCCCCGTCTTTAGCTGCAACGGCGGCGTCATCACCCAAAGTCTTACCCTCACCATCTCGGCATCCACCCGCGAGGCCAACAGCAGCATTCTCTACACCCTGGATGGCACCGACCCGCGTTTGCCAGGCGGCGCGATCTCCCCGCTCGCCTTGTCCAACCTGAACACTGCCACCCTTACCCTCACCAACAACGCCCGGGTCTTCGCTCGCAACTGGAATCCTGCCCACCACAACCTCACCGGCCATGGCAACCCGCCCATCAGCAGTCCGTGGTCTGCCCCGACGATCGCCACCTTTGTCGCTGCCACACCGCCCTTGGCCATCACCGAAATCATGTATCACCCGCCTCCGGGCACGGACACCACGGACAGAGGCCAGTTTGAGTTTATCGAACTCAAAAACGTCTCCAGCAATCCCCTTGTCCTGCCTGGCATCCGGTTCACCCATGGCATCGATTTCCAGTTCACCGCCGCCGGCCCTATCACCAACCTCGCTCCAGGGGCCTACGTTGTCATCGTCAGGGACCAACAGGCCTTTCTCTCTCGTTATCCGTCGGTGACCAACATCGCAGGCCAGTATACCAACAAACTCGACAACGCCGGTGAGCGCCTCACCTTGGAGGGTGCGTTCCAGGAACCGATTCTGGATTTTCGCTTTGGCGACCAGTGGTGCCCGGCTGCCGACGGCGCCGGCTCCTCGTTGGTCATCCGCGATGAATCTTCTTCCTTTGCCACCTGGGGCGAGCCGACGAGTTGGCGAGCCAGCTCACGATGGGGCGGTTCTCCAGGCCAGGCCGACCCGCTTCCCCCTGAGGTTCCCGCTGTGGTCATCAATGAGATCCTTAGCCATCCCGGTGCCGGCCAGGCTGATAGCATTGAGCTTTTCAATCCCACCCCGAGCCCGGCAGACATCGGTGGTTGGTTTCTTACCGACAACCTCGACCGTCCGACCAAATATTCCATTGCCGCCGGTGTCGTCATTCCGGCCGGGGGATACAGAGTATTTACGAGTTCCGAGTTCGGTTCAGACGCGGCTGACGGCTTTGGCCTCAGCTCACTGGGAGAATCTGTCTATCTCCTCTCAGGCGACGGCACGAATTTGACCGGTTACGCTCACGGCTACCAATTCGCCGCGCAACTTACCGGCATCACCTTCGGGCGGCTTGTTACCACCGACGGTCGCGAGCACTTCGTCGCCCAACGCGCCAATACCTTGGGCGGCTCGAACTCCGGTCCCAAGGTCGGCCCGGTGATTATCAGCGAAATCCTGTATTCGCCCCCTTCATTTGGACTCGCGCCGGATCAATTGGATCAATACGTGGAACTAAGGAACATCTCCAACCAAGCCGTGCCGCTTTTTGACCCACTGTATCCTGGCAACGTGTGGCAAGTTCAGGGCTCGATCCAGTACACGTTCCCTCCTGGCGTTTCCATGCCGCCACGGTCCTATTTATTGTTGGTCAGCTTTGACCCCATCCAGGATCCGATTCGCTTGGGCTGGTTCCGGCAGCGCCTTGGCGTCCCGGCCGATTCCCTCGTTTATGGGCCCTACCAAGGCAACCTCGCGGACGAGACCCTCGGTGTCGCCCTCTACCAACCCGACTATCCGGTTGCCTCGCCGTCGGATCAGGAGGGGTCTGTCCCTCAGGTCTTGGTTGAGCAAGTGCATTACTCAAGCCTCCCGCCATGGCCCGGCGATGCCGACGCGACCGGCAAATCTCTGCAACGGCAGGCGGCCGCTGGCTTCGGCGATGACCCTGCCAACTGGCGGGCTGCTTCCCCTACGCCGGGTTCTCTAAATGAGGGCGCAGCCGCCCTCGACTCCGACAGCGACGGTATGCCCGACGAACTCGAATTGCTCGCCGGCACCGACCCGCTCAACCCACAGGATTTCCTTCGCCTCGGCCTCGTCTCCGTTCACGATGGAAGCTGCCTTCTCCAATTCTGGAGTCATCCCGGACTCAGCTACGCGGTGGAAAAGCTTGCTGAACTCGGAGAGTCCAACACCTGGCTCACCCTCCAGGACCACATCATCGGCGCTGAAGGCCCGCAGTTCATCGCTGACTCAGCGGCTAACGGAGCATCGTTTTACCGCCTCCGCCTCACGCCCTACTAATGGCGCGCTAGCGCCTCCCCGAGGACCGCGGGTCTATGACCCGCAGCGCGTTGAGACCTCAAGACGCCTGACATCACTCCGGACCTATCACGTGCCACGACCACCCAAGTCGTTGCAAGTCATAAACTTGCGCCTCGCCCCAGACGGACCGCGGGTCTATGACCCGCAGCACGTTGCCGACTCGCCGACCCGCCACTCCATCCACCAGCATAATTCCGCCCCCCCCCTTGCTTCGCTCTCTTCGTTCTCCGCCCTTCGTTCCCTTCGTGTTAGGCCCCCTCACCCCGCGGGTCTATGACCCGCAGCAAGGTTGGAACCTCAAGACGCATAATTCCTGTGCCCCCCTTCCGCGGTGGCATCCGTGTCATCCGGGAAATCCGTGGTCCAGCCTTCGTTTCCCTCGCGGCCTTCCGATTGTGAATCATGCCCGCTCCCCCCAATCGCCAATCCCCAATTTCAAATCTCAAATTTCCAATTTGAAATCCTCTGCGTTGTCGTCCATCCAGTCCACGCCGTCCATCTCAGTTCGTAGCACTCTCCCCCAAGGGCTGAAGGCCCGTAATGTGATAGCCTGGGGTGCAGCGCGCAGCGCATAGCCCCAGGTAACCCAACCCAAAACACATTGCCCAGCCCTGAAAGGGCGCCACTCTCCGACCGCAATAAAGGCTTCCCCCCCCGACGGACCGCGGCTCCAAGAGCCGCAGCGACGTTGGAACCTCAAGGCGCATGACATCACTCCGGACCCGATCACGCATCCCGAGCGCCTTAGCCGTCGTGCGCCACAGACTCGCGGCCCGTCTCCGCCGGACCGTGGCTCTTCCGTCGACCACCCGGGCGACTCGTTACGCTATCACCCGCAGCGCGTTCCCAACCCACCTAGCTCGTTGGAGGAGTCGCGCTGTAGCGGCGGTCTGTGACCGTCGCTCGCGGAGCACATCCGCTCAAGTCTCTGCCACGGCGATAGTCCTTGACAGGAATTCGGAGGTCATACCTCACTAACGTATGGTGACACAAGGCATTAGGAAAGTCGGTCGTGCACGGACCTGGGTACGGGTCGTTCGTCTAATCAATGGTTCAGCACCATGATCCCCGCATTCCAGAAGCACTATTTGCCGTACGGGGGCTTCATTCGCCGGATACCGGCGCACTCAAGCGAGTTTATTCGAGTTGAAGTGACCGTATGGCCAAGCGCGTGACTCCTCGACGGCGCGGTTCGTATGGGATTGATGCCCCCTTCGCGCCGGCATTTCTTGCCGGCCTGGCCATCCTGTACCTCATGGTGGCAATCGACACCGGCAAGGCGAGGTTCTGGCTGGCTTTCTCCTTCACCTTAGCCTTCGAGGCTTTCTACCTCCACGGCACGCTGCGAGGAAAGTTCGTGCTCTGGGCCGATTTGCTCGATCGGTTGAAGCTTCGGGGCGATGAGCGCATCCTGGACCTGGGATGCGGCCGGGGTGCGGTGCTCCTGATGGCCGCGCAACACCTGAGCACGGGCCGCGCCGTGGGCGTGGACCTGTGGCGAACGGTCGATCAGTCCGGCAATTCGGCCGAGGCCACCCAGCGCAACGCCGTCGCCGAGGGAGTGGGGGATCGGGTCGAATTGCACACCGCCGACATGACGGCGCTGCCCTTTGAGGACAATGGCTTCGATGTGGTTCTCTCTAGTTTGGCAATCCACAACATCAGCGGGCGTGCCGGCCGGGAGAAAGCAATCAGCGAAGCGGTACGGGTGCTGCGCGCTGGCGGTCGGCTGCTAATCCTCGACGTCCGGGGCACCCGGCAATACCAGGCACACCTTGCCAAACTCGGGATGTACGATGTCGCCCGTGGGAGGCTAGGATGGTGGTCCTGGCCGGCCCGTCTCGTAACCGCCACGAAGCCGCAACCTGGCAATTGAGACAGCCCTGGCATGTTTCATAGGATCTGGGAGACTAGAGTCACGGAGAAGATCAGCAAAGCACGGCGGGGACGACCGTGTCGAACCAGACGTTGCCCCTGACGGGGCGGGCCATCAGGGTTCTCAGATTTGCACGTTCTGTGCCCCGCCCCGCACCTGAACGTGGGCGTTAAGCCATATCCCCGCCTCCTTCCCTTCGTGTTCTTGGTTCGTGGAGGAGAGTTTGGCTCCCCTTGTCGATTCCTGTGCCCCCCTTCGCCGCCGCATCCGTGTCATCCGGGAAATCCGTGGTCCAGCCTTCGTTTCCTTCGTTCTCTGCCCTTCGTTCCCTTCGTGTTAAACCTCCTCACCCCCGGCTCTAAGATCCCCCGCAACGTTGGAACCTCAACACGCATAATTCGTGTGCCCCCTTCGCCACCGCGTCTGTGTCATCCGGGAAATCCGTGGTCCAGCCTTCGTTCCCTTCGCGGCCCTCCGATTCTGGATCGGGACCGCTCCCCCTCGGCCCCATCTCCCCCCATCTCAAATCTCAAATTCCCAATTTGAAATCCTCTGCGTTGTCGTCCATCCAGTCCACGTTGTCCATCTCGTCCATCTCCCTTCGTCGCGCTGTAGCGGCGGTCTGTGACCGTCGCCTCTCCAAAACCTTCACACCTCGGACCCGACATCCAGACCGCTCCGTTGTTCTGTCCCCGCGCTTCGATCCCTTCGTTCTCTGCCCTTCGTTCCCTTCGTGTTAAGCCCCCTCGTCCCGCGGCTCTAAGAGCCAATGCACCGTTGGCACCTCACCACGCATAATTCCTGTGCCCTCTTCCGCGGTAGCATCCGTGTCATCCGGGAAATCCGTGGTCCAGCCTTCGTTTCCTTCGCGGCCCTCCGATTCTGGATCGGGACCGCTCCCCCGCGGCCCCCGCCCCCCCCCATCTCAAATCTCAAATTCCCAATTTGAAATCCTCTGCGCCCTCGTCCATCCAGTCCATGCCGTCCATCTCAGTTCGTCGCACTTTCCCCCAAGGGCTGAAGGCCCGTAATGTGATAGCCTGGGGTGCAGCGCGCAGCGCATAGCCCCAGGTAACCCAACCCAAAACATATTTCCCAGCCCTGAAAGGGCGCCACCCTCCGACCGCAATAAAGGCTTCCCCCCCCGACGGACCGCGGCTCCAAGAGCCGCAGCGACGTTGGAACCTCAAGGCGCATGACATCACTCCGGACCCGATCACGCATCCCGAGCGCCTTAGCCGTCGTGCGCCACAGACTCGCGGCCCGTCTCCGCCGGACCGTGGCTCTTCCATCGACCACCCGGGCGACTCGTTACGCTATCACCCGCAGCGCGTTCCCAACCCACCTAGCTCGTTGGAGGAGTCGCGCTGTAGCGGCGGTCTGTGACCGTCGCCTCTCCAAAACC
>Ga0265314_10000147_pt1 | contig 105307 bp, 85 predicted proteins | sample 4126metaG_FD_203106 | JGI IMG/M metagenome (GOLD analysis project Ga0265314, IMG submission 203106) | Rhizosphere microbial communities from Carex aquatilis grown in University of Washington, Seatle, WA, United States - 4-1-26 metaG | ecosystem: Host-associated > Plants > Roots > Rhizosphere >... | reverse complement strand
TGAAGAACCACGAGAAAGTTCGTTCGATAATCCAGCGCTTGCGCTGAACATGAAACCCTTTAGTACCGTGGGGAGGCTGCACGATGTCCAATCTGAGCTTGCCCCAAGGTCGCAGGGCTTTGACCCAGGAAACCAAGCGGCCTTGGTATCCTCGGTCCGCCCAAATGATTTGCAACCATCCGAAGGTGCAGACCAATACCGACAGGAGGCGTTGGGCTCCCACACGATCCTGCATGCCTGCCTTAGTGATCCGTACGCCCAGCAGCAAGCCCAGCGTGTCCACCGCCAGATGGCGCTTGCGGCCCTTGATCTTCTTGCCCGCATCGTAGCCGCAGGGACCACCCTGCTCGGCCGTCTTAACCGATTGGCTGTCAATAATAGCCGCAGTAGGCGCCGCCCGGCGCCCAAACGCCTTGCGCAAGCGATCCCGGAGCCGATCGTGGATGAACTTCCAGGTCCAGTCCTGGCTCCACTTACGAAAGCAGCCATAGATCGTACTCCAGGGGCCGAAGTCTTTGGGCAACAGTCGCCACGCGCAACCCGAGCGCACGATGTAGAGAATGGCGTTGAGGAGTTGGCGGCGCTCCAATTTGGGTGGGCGTCCGCGCTTGCCGGGTTTCGCCTTGGGTGCTGGAACCAAGCCTCTGATTTCATTCCACTCTTGGTCGGTGAGGTCGGTTGGGTACGGATGCATTTGCATCCGCCCTATTTATGACGCCGGGCTCATGTGGTACAACATAAGTACCTTACTTATGATTGGCCATTACCCATTTTCAAAACACGCTCTAAGCTTGCCCAGAGGGCAAGGTTTACTTCCCTCGTAAAGACGGCATATAGTTCATGTTCGCTCCGATTGTCGTCAGCGCTCGGGCGATCTCCGGCGAACTCGGGTGGAGAAACCTGCCCAGGGCCAAAGCGGTCTTGGTTAAGTGCCAGAAGGGGTTGGGGGGTAGGCCGCCTGCACGGATGCGATGTTGAAACGGAAGGTCGCCAATGGACGCCAAGTCCTCGTGGTCGTCCCCTTCAGGGGTCCCGAACGAAGCGAGTATGTGGTCCACTAGATCCACCGATTGCGCCAGAATCCCCGTCGCTTGGAAGAGCTTACTCTCGCTCGTCCCTGCCCAACGTTCCCGCAAATCTTTTGCGATTAAACGAAGTTCAACGCCCATCCTCACTAGGTGATCTTTGACGGAAGTCGACCCGGGTTCGCGTTGTGAATGAGGTTTTCCGGACGGGGTCGACGCATCGCTGCTCGGTTTGAGCGGCAATGCCACGCCCGCTGGGCTGGAAGCAGGCTCGCTCTTGGAGGCCGGAGACGTTATCTCTACGGGAACCGGCGAGGCTTTAGAGGAAGCAACGGCGCTGGACTTTCGAGGCTCAACCTCCCAACCCGGTCGCCGTTCAGCGCGAGCCGTGCGGACAACCTTCAAGGCAGTGGGCCACATGCATCCGACCATTGTGAGCACCCCCTCGTAGCCGCCTGCGATCAGTTGAGCTGGTTTGACTCCAGGCTCCGGAACGTTTCCGCGCACTGCAATTGTTAGGTATCGACAAGTCTTCTCACAGAACGGGATACCACGTTGGTCTTTGATCATGGCAGTTTCCTTCTGCTTCAAGTCGCTTGGTTCCTCCAAGGCCGCGAGCAGGGCTATTTGAGCCAGACCATCCCGACTCTTCCGATCGAAATGGACGATGCCAGGCGGATAGATGCGGACGAGAACGAGGTTGGGGTGGGACCTTGAGCTGTAGGTCTTTTCTGGTGCGCGGTCGATCGTGCTTGTGGTAGAATCGGTGTCATCCCAGACCACCACCCTGAACTCCTTCGCCAGCGGTCCCGGCTCTTGGGCCGATCCGTCACCGTGATTGGGCTCCTGGTCGCGAGCGAGCTGTCGAGCATCCTTGATGCTCATACTCGCGCGGACTCGGCCCTCGGCGATCCCGGACTGGATGGCTTCAGGCGGCACTTTGCTCAGGGCTAGCAGCGCAGACGGCGAGGGAGGCAAAAACGGCAAATTTGCCGTATTTGTCAGAGCAGGATTGCGTGAAACCCGCATCGAGCGCTGGGCGAAACTCACATCGAACTTAGCCGGTTTGGTTTTGAAAATTCCCAACCACTCGCCGTGATTGAGTTTCGATTTAGCTGCACAGAGTACTAGGCCGAGTTGGATATAGGCTTGGGCGGTTTTGCCCCATGCCTGGTTGATCTGCTTAACCCAGTACTCTGGCGTCGCGTCATCGACCAGCTCCGGTTTGCCACCCGGGCCGGTTGTACCTTCTAGGCTTGGCGAGAGCAGCGGCGCGATGATGACCGGTCCACCAACTGGTTCGTGCTGAACTGGGACTTCGGCCAACTGCGCGAGGCCCACCTTGCCGCAGTAAGCCCCGGGTGTTGAGTCAGGTGGTTGTGGTACCAATTGAGTGGCGCTTCCGAGACTGGTGGGGCCATCCGCAGTGGGTTGGCCCGATGCGGCAGCGGGTTCGCCACTTTGGGCTTGCCGGACCGCAAGCGCTTTCCCATCCGCGTCCGTTCCACCTGAGTCAACTTGATTGGCAACCTGCGTCGGTGCAGGGACAATGGTTGCCAAGCCTTGAGTTAATTGAATTCCTTCGGTTGGTTCCTCTTTCATACGTGTTCCTGGGTTTAGCCGCACTGGCTATCGATAGAGGCAAGGATGGATTGGAGGTTGAACAAACGAGTGTCCCGTGTCTTTCCTGGCTCGCGAGTGCTGCACATGCGGATTCGACCCTGGTGACTTGGCCGCTTTCTCGCGGGGCTCACCACAGTCATGTGGTTCTGGTGCGATTTCCGGAACCTCCGGTTGCGATCCGTCGGCATTGGCGCGGGTGCCCGAGAGCGTTCGCTTGCGTTTGGCCGCCTCCGCAGCATAGAAGGGCATGAGGTTGACATCTATCGCCGCCCGCTGAGCGGGGGTAAGATTTCGATGTGGATGCGCGGCGGCGAGGTAATCGAGCACGTTAACACCTTCAGGCAGCGGCTTCGTGAGCAAGGGTATGCCCAGGCGTTCGCATGCAGCACCCCGGCGAAGCCCATGAAGAAGCTTGCCCTCGTGGAGAATGGCGGTTTCGATCTGTCCGTCTGCACGGATGCTGTCCATCAATACCGCAATCTCCTCTTCGGTGTGTGGCGGGTACGCTTGCGCCGGTGAATCGATCTCGTACCCGTCCACTCTCAGTTGGGGATCTGGGGCGGCGCTTGCTGTGGGCTTGTCCTTTGCCGTATCGAGGCCCGAGTCCACCGCAAGATCCTCGTAGGGTCCCAGGTTCGAGGTCGTCACCTCGACTGCTTCGGGTGTTGCTTTTCCATCGAAGCTGTTTGTCATAATGGATCTCTCCAGACGGGCGCATCAGCGCTCACTCGTAATCGATAGGTCTCTGGCTAACAGTTAACGGTCGTGCCTGGACTTGTCAAAATAAACATGGCAGTATCTTTCTCATGCGAACCAGAACCAGCCGGGCCGGAAAGGAGCACGTGTTGTTAGGCGTGTGGATCGACCGGAGCATCTACGACGGGCGCATCAGCGCTCACTGGCAATCGATAAGTTGATGGTTAACAGTTAACGATATTGCCTTGACTTGTCAAGATAAACATGGCAGTGTCTTTCTCATGCGAACCAGAACCAGCCGGACCGGGAGGGAGCAAGTGTTGTTAGGCGTGTGGATCGACCGGAGCATCTACGACGGGCTTGAAACCACCGCGAAGAGTCGAGAAATCAGGGTGGCCGATGTGACCAGAGATATGCTAGCGCAGTCGCTTGAAACGCAACGTCGCAGGCCGGACGCTGAGCAAATCCTCGACAGTCTGTTGAATCTCGACGAGGGAGAACGCGAGGTGCTGCGGCGACAACTTCGAGCATCGAGTCATAACAAAGCTCTGCACTTGAAAGCACTTCGTGCGAGCAAAACAGCTAACGCAGATGTCCAAGCATCAAGCACCTCCAAGGGCAAATCGGGGACATAACAACCGCCTCGGCGTGACCGAAGGTCCGCAGGTCACGGGGGATCTGGGCCCTCCAACGGTGGTCATCCCGGCCTCCAGGTCTATGTGGTCCGAGGCAGCTGGTGAGAGTCCGCTCCGTTACCCCATCGGTACACGACGGGCTATGGTCGGTCTGGTTTTCTTTGGCTTCGATGTGGCATTCCAAACGCACCATGAATTCCATGACAACCGCGCGACAGACTGCGCAGCGAACGCAACCCATTATTCTATCACAACTGACCGCTCGAGTCTTGTTGCGCGTAACGGATCGCTTTTGTCCGTGGCCGGTGACAATGGGTTCCCGCAGCGCGACCAAACCCTCGGGAGTCCAAGATCGGCGCGTTGGTTCGATCGCGCTGGCAACCTATCGTTGGATTGGGCCGACAGGCTACGTGGCCAAATAGCCTGTCCACTTGTTGAGAAGGTTTTTGTGATCCGCTACCAGCCCAGCATTTCTAGAATGGCGTGTCGCGCCTATGATCACGTCCACGGACGGTTTGGTCCACGATTGGTGGAATGCACCTCGTCCGCCTGACGCGTTTACGTTTTCTCGGACCTAGGAGCGTGGATCGCCAAAATTCTTCTGTTCTTAACAGGCATGATGAGCGATCGAGTTTTATTGTCATGGCTGCGGGAAGGTTATTCCGCTCGGCTGGACACCGATAAGACGGCGAAATTGCTCGGCTTCGGCACGCACGATCTTGCTCCGCTTGTTGGCGCCGGTTTGCTCAAGCCGCTCGGTAATCCTACGCCGAACGCGCCGAAATACTTTGCCCTTGTCGAGGTTCTTGCGCTGGCAGCTGACCGCGATTGGCTCAATCGCGCAACCAAGACTCTAGCGAAACACTGGCAAGCCAAGAATCGCGAGCAACGAAACAAACGTGCCAACGGGAACGCGCCTCCTGGAGGCGAAGGAATGTGTACGCACGCCGAAGCCAACGATGTGAGCGTTGCTGACGGCACACCAACGAATGTCTAAGCCCTCTTCGGTCGCAAGGCCGTAAGCATCAACCAGAACGCTCCCGCAAAGTCGAGGCGAGCGCAGGGCGCTACCATGGCGACCGTCCCCTTGAAGAGCAGCGGCCCATAAGGCGCATACTCGGGGCATCGGCGTCGATTATGTTTGTGTTGCCCCGCGATGAGCTGCCGGATTTAGCCTTGGCAATCACGAGAGATCTGCGGTTTCTCTGGGGCGACGGGGATGTTGGCCACGGGCATGGCGGTGACCCTTTTTTCGTATTCCTCTAGCGACGGGCAGATCACCTTGGCCCCTTTTGCGTAAGCCTGGTGAACCGCTTTGCTGGAGTGGCCCAAAGCGGCCTGGGCAAAGCGTTCAGGATAGCCATGCTCGAAAGCTCTTTCGGCCCAAGCGTAGCGGTAGCTGTGAAGGCTGACGCCTTCAATCTTGAGGAGGCGGCAGCGGCGGCGAAATTCCGCAGCGCGGTCCCCGGCGCTCGCTTGGTTCCAATAGGGGAAAAGTGCTCCCTGCTCGGGAAGCTGTCGCAACAGGGCCTCGAGTCTTGGCCCGATGGTAATCCTGGCCGGTTGGGCGTCAGCCTTGAGCTTAGCGCGTTGGAACCACAGAATTCGTTCCTCCCAGTTGATGTTAAGGCTGGCCAAGTTTACTACATCCGACTGGGAGCCTCCGGTCTCCCAAAGTAGCTCGTAATAGAGCCGCCGCTCGGCATTGCCCTCGCTTGAAGTGATCCTTTGATGTTCGGCCTCGGTGATCCCGCGCTTCTGACGCCACTTTACGTTTGGCCACATGTTGGGAGCCAGGATGGGCCAGTTAAGCCATCCTAGGCCGATGGCCAAATTGTGCAGGCGGCGCAGAAAATGATTAGTACAGGCAGTCCCACCGCGCAGGGCAACCAGGAGGTCGGCGGCGTTGGTTTCGATGATCGGTTTGTGCCGCACGCCATCCAACGCGTGGTCTCGCATGGCGCGGGCGTAGCGCACTTGAGTGCTGGCTCGGCCATGGGAACAAAGCTCATCCATGACCGCTGACCAGGTCCGTTGGGTCGAGTCGGGGTCGCTGGCCGATAGGTAAACCCGTCCCAGGTCCCGGTTGAGCAATGGACCTTGAGCCGCGTCGTTCCTAGCGTGCAGGAGCCTTTCGGCGTCTGCTCGTTTTCGTGTGTGCAGGCTGGTCTGCTTGCCGCTCAGGCTATCGTGGACGTAAAAGACGCCCTTACGCCGGAACATTCGGAACCGCTTCCTCATACCGTATCCATTGGTTGTGAGGATACAGGGGAGCGAGGTTGGCTGGTTAGCGGGTAGTGGCTGGATTGGCGGCAGATGGGCGCGAATTGTGGCGGAATTGTAGCAGTGGAAACTGACCTGCTGACAAAACCGCTGACACGGGCCTGTCGTTCGGCCTGATTGGAAGCACAAGTCGTTGGGCTGGAAGCGCCAACGAAATGGCTCCAGAGGTAGGGCTCGAACCTACAACCCGCCGGTTAACAGCCGGCTGCTCTACCATTGAGCTACTCTGGAACTCAGAGGACGGGCAGTGTATGTGCGGACGGTTGAGGCGTCAAATGGTTTCCCGTCCTGATTCACAACCCCGGCCGGAGTTGACATCCTGGCGCCGCAGCCCAGTCGACCTTAATCCAACACCCGCCCGAAATTCCATTAGCTCACCAAGTGCCATCCACCAACAACGAAGTCGCATTTCGGGCCAGGTTCTCGGCCAGAACTGGAACCACTTGGCGTTCCGCGCTTGCCAGGTCCGCACCGACTCGAATTGTCGCCCGCCCAATAACCTCCCTATCCAGCACGGGTTTGCCGCTGATGCGATCCCGAGCAATGATGTGGGCCACCAAACTGACGTCCAAGTCGCGCGGCGTGATGATGTCTCGTGGGTCAAAAGACACCGCTGATCGTTCGTAACGCACGATTTTTCCGGTGACGACAATGTCGCTATCACCGCGCGACGCCAGCTTGTAGGTTCCATCCTGCTGCAAACTGGTCCGAAGGGCCGAGGCAACCGCTTCGATCAATCTCGGTTCGTAGGTCTGGTTCTCGAACGGGAAGACCTGAATGGTTTTGGAACCCGCCACCACCCCATTGGTGGGGCCGAGGCGATAACCTGCGCAGCCCGTAGCGATCCCCATTAGAATGGCAGTCGCGATCGACGGTGCTAGCCGGCTCAGCAATCGCCAGACGCCGGAGCTCTCCGAACCGCGGGAGCGTTGAGATTTGAGTGGCACCGTAGATGTCTCTTGTCGAGTTCCTAACGCCTGCCGCGACGCGGTTCGCCGATGGGCTCTAATGCCTTAAGATCGACCGCAGCCTTGGCCGCAGCTTCTTTGGCGGCAACCTTCTCCTTCAGGATCGGGATTCGTTGTTTCGCCTCGGTCGCGTACTTGGAATCTGGATCCTTGATCAGCACCTCGTTGTAATAGACCAGCGCGCCTTCTAGTTGGTGCTTTTTCTCGTAATAGACCGCGATCCTGAAACTGCCCTGCGCCTGTTCGGTGCGCAGTTTGACGATGATCTTCTGGGCTTCGGCAACCCTAGGGTCATTGGGAAACAGGAGGATGAAATCATTGAACGTCGTGATCGCGTCCGAGGCGACGCTCTGGTCGTACTCCGCGGTCGTCGCCTGCTTGTAGCGTGCTTGACCGAGCCGGTAGGTGGCTTCAGCTGCGACGTCCTTTTGGTCGTGGTAAACATCCGCCGCCTTCTCGTATGCCTTCGCGGCTGAGGCGTAGTCCTTTTGCTTTTCTCGGGCGGTCCCGATCTTGAGCTGAGCTTGTGTCGCTACCGAGCTATAGGGGCCGTTGCGAATCAGCTTGGCGTACATATCTGCCGTCTTCTCCATCGAAGGAAAGAAGGGAATGTAGCCCCACAGCTTAAACCATTGTCCGGCTAGGAACCGATTAGCAATCTCGTATTGTCGGTGGAGCACATCATCGTAGTTCTCCGCTTTGGGGTACTTCTCGATGAGGCGCTGATACTCGTTGAACGCCTTCTCATCCATCCTTCGACCTTCGTAGCAACGAGCCAGCACGTACTGCGCCTGAGGTGCATAATCGCTTAAGGGCCAACGTTTCACAGTGCGACGCGCGGCCTTTGTGGCTAGCCGGTATTTCTTCGAGTCGAAGGCCGCCTTGGCGACTTCGTACTGGTCTTTTGCCCGAGCCCTCACCCATTTTCCGCCACCGACAGACTCATAGGTCCAACCTTCGCCAGGCCGATAGACCAGGGGCGCTGGGCAGGTCAGTGGCCACCCCACGAGGCAGGCCAGGACCAAGGCGAAGAGCAGCACGTTGCGATTCATGTATCTGCACCGTAACGAAGCGGCAAATCCAAGTCAATAAACCTAGGTGTCTCGAGCCCTCGCCCCCTCGCTTGGTTTCGTGGGCGAGATTCTCCCCCGCAGCCATCGGTTGGCCATTGCTGAGGAAATCCACCCATGGCAGCACCCTGGGTTGACCCGAGGGGCTTCCTCGGACAGGGTAGGGGGGTATGCGTTACGCGGACGCGCTGAGATTTCTTTATGACCTACGGTGGTTTGGGCTGAAGCTTGGGCTCGAGAACACCCGACGACTGGCCGCCCTGGCGGGCAATCCGCACGAACGGCTTCGTTTCATTCACGTCGCCGGGACAAACGGGAAAGGTTCAACCTGCGCCATGATCGAGAGCATTTATCGCAGCGCCGGCATGCGGGTGGGCCTTTTCACTTCTCCGCATTTGGTGAGCTTCGGGGAGCGCATCCAAGTTGACCGCGTTCCTCTCAATGAGCTCCAGGTGGTGCGTTTGGTGGAGGAGATGCACGATTTGTTGGCCGAGTTTCCCCGCGACCATTCCCCTACCTTCTTTGAGGTTGTGACAGTCATGGCCTTCAAGCATTTCGAGGCCTCGGGCTGCCAGTTGGTCGTCTTGGAAACCGGGATGGGCGGACGATTGGACGCCACCAACATCGTCAACCCTTTAGCCAGCGTGATCACTAACGTTCAACTGGATCACCAACAATGGTTGGGTAACACCATCTCCGAGATCGCGGGCGAGAAGGCAGGAATCATCAAGCCAGGAGCGCCCGCCCTGACAGCTTCAGATGATCCCGCGGCGCTCGAAGTGATTCGGCAAGTGGCCGCCTCCAACCGATCGCCGTTGACTGAAGTTACGCCCGCCCAAGCCCTGCAGCCGCCCCTCGACTCGGTGATGCTGCCGCTGCTTGGCGATCATCAGCGGCTCAACGCCGCGCTCGCTGTGGCTACTGTCCGGACCGTCGCAGCGCAAGCTAACCTGGCGGAGTCGCGTCCAGGGGCAGAGGCATTCGGCCCCCTCCAGTCTATCACCGATCGGGATTTGTCCGCAGGGTTGCGAAGTGTCCGCTGGCCAGGCCGGTTGCAGATCATTGAATCGCCTGGCGGCCAGATCACCCTCCTCGATGGCGCCCACAATCCGGCCGGTGTCGCGGCCATGGCCGCGGCGGTAAAAAAGCATTTCCCAGGGCAGCATCCCACCTTGATCGCCGGCATCCTTCGGGACAAGGACTGGGCGGAGATGTGCGACGCCCTGGCGGGCATCGGTTCAACCATCGCCTTCGTCCCGGTCGCAAGCCTGCGGACCGCCGCGCCCGAAGAACTTGCCCAGAGCCTCGCCCGTAGCCATCCGGAGGTCCGGGTGCGCACCTGTCTCTCGCTTGAAGAGGGGCTCGCTTCGACGACTGAAGCCCCGCTTCGGATTGTCACGGGCTCACTTTATCTTATTGGTCAGGCACTGCAGCTACTGGACCCCAAACTGGCCCCGCGCAACGACGAGCGTGGCCTAAATGAATACATTGCCGCGGACGCCGGACGAGTCAGTTCAGATGCACCCATTTCGCCAGGTCGAAGTTGACGATCAGTTCGACCCCAGCCAGGAATGTAAGGGTGTAGATGACCCAGACAAATCGATCCTCGGAGATTCTGCGGTTAAGCCAGATCCCCAGCCAGACCCCGGCCGGGACCAGAATCAAATAAGTCGCGCTAGCGCTAAGGGTTCGAGCGTTGATGATCGCTTCCGCAGGCAACCAACTCCAGCCAATTAGCTTCCGGTCCAGGCAATAAAACGGGAGCTTGATCCAATTGACCCAGGTGAAGACCAAGACCGTTGTGCCTACGTAAAGGGTTTTCGGGAGCCTTTGCGGGATGAGAAACATGCTCACCACCGGCGCGGCGCCATGGGCGAAGGTGGAGGTGATTCCCGCGCCAATCCCGCATGCCCAACCCAGGGGGTAATTCGGCGCAAACACCCCCTCGGCGCGGAACACAAGATCCTTCACCAGTTGAAACGAGACAAACACCACCGCCAACAACCCGATAGCCAGATTCAGCTCCCGTGCCGAGAAGCGTCCGATCAATTGCACCCCCAGCAGTACCCCCACCACAACGCCTGGCAAGAGATACTTGAGGTTCTCGCCCCGCCACTTGCCCCAGTAATGGTAGATGGAGAACAAATCGCCAGCGCAGAGCAAGGGCAGAAGGATGCCAATTGCGTCCTTAGGCCCAAAGGCGAGTACGCACAAGGGAGTGGTTAGCATTCCCAGCCCCCCGCCGAATCCCGCCTTCGAGATGCCGATAAATAAGGCCGCCAACACGGCTATAGCCACTCGCCCGGGTTCGTGCACCCGGATCGTTTACGGGCGACCTCGCCTAAAGTCAATCGGTACCCAGCAGAGTAACATCATTCAGACTCTTCAAAAGCAACAACGAGATGATGCCTCGGCTGTGCACTAGGTGACGCCTACCGGTCCGGACATTGCGTGGCGGCGGACGCGTGTTCCGCATGAATGATGCCCTGGACAGCCAAGGAAAAGTAGCCAACACTCGCTCCTTCAGCACTCCTGCTGACGTCAGTTTCAAACTCGCGGCGGGCATGTTGACCATCTCCTGATGCAGGCTGCCAGGAGGTGATCCGGACTCTTTTCACTCGTGAACGCCTGGGCGATCGGGTTCCTGCGTTGTCGTCTGTGCATCGGGCTTTGGCTTGGCCTAGCCTGCCTGTGCGCTGTTGCGCGCGGCGGGAATGCCCCTGAGGGCCCTCAGAATCCATCCAAGCCGTTCTCCATCGAGCAACGCGAGGGCCGCGCTTGGCTGGTTAGGCCCGAAGGCCGCCAATTCTTCTCTTTTTGGGTCTGCTGCGTGAATCAGGGCGACTCGGCTGCGAGTTTTGACGCTTCCAATCCTTCGTACGCCGCGAGCCAGCATTACGCCACCGGCGGCCAGTGGGTCGAGCGCACTCTGAACCGACTCAAGGCGTGGGGCGTCACCACCATCGGCGCCTGGAGCGATTTTGCGTCCTTGCGCCAATCGACGCAGCCCGACCTTGTCTTCACCCCTGTGCTCCACATCGGTTCGACTGCGGGAGCGCCATGGTGGGATATGTGGGATCCCAAGGTGGTTGAGCGGATGGACCAAATCGCCCGGCCGCAGATTCTGGCCCTGCGCGATGATCCCAGGCTCCTTGGCTATTACACCGACAACGAATTGGGCTGGTGGGAGGCGACCCTATTCAAAATGACCCTCGAGCAAACCGCGTCGAGTGACCAGCGCCGGAGGTTGATCGACTTGCTGCGCGCCAGTTACCACTCGCGTTGGGATGAATTACTCAAGGATTTCGAGCCCGAAGCCGCGGACGACTGGAACGACCTTGAACAACGCGGGATGCTCTACTTGCGGCCAGGAGGGCAGGGGATTCGGGTCATGCGCCGCTACCTGGGCCTGTTGGCTGAGCGATACTACTCTCTGGTCCACGAAATCATCCGAAAATATGATCATCGTGCATTGATTTTAGGCGACCGCTACCAATCCTTCTTCTACCCAGAGGTCGCGCAAGCAAGTGCTCGATACGTGGACGCAGTCTCAAGCAACCTGAACGCCGGCTGGAGCGATGGTTCCTTTCCCCGGTTCTACCTTGAAACGCTTCACGCCCTAACTCGCAAGCCGATACTGGTGAGCGAGTTCTACATGGCTGCTCGCGACAACCGAAGCGGCAATCGCAACAATCACGGCGTTTTTCCAGTCGCCCAAACTCAGAAGGAACGAGCCCGTGGTGCCCTAAGGCAGCTCCGGTCCCTTCTGGCTCTGCCTTGGGTGATCGGCGCCGATTGGTTTCAATACTATGACGAGCCTACTCACGGGCGCTACGACGGGGAGAACTTCAACTTTGGGCTGGTGGACGTCAACGACCGGCCCTATTCGGAATTGACCGCGGCATTTGGCGCCGTGGATTTGAGCGCAATTAAATCGAAACCCGCCCCCGCACGGTGGGATGCAACCCTCGGCGTTCCGCCTGCCCCCCACCAGCCGATGGGCCAATTCGAGCCAACGCGCGCTCTTTTGCACTGGGACCGTGAACGTGGGTTCGTTCCCCCTTGTTCGGAGCTCCCTCAAGCCGATATGTACATCTGCTGGGACCCACAATCGATCTATCTCGGCCTGTACGCCCAGGATCCAATCGAGGACGCTTTCTATCGAGGCCGGATTGTCCCTAAGAACGATCGGGCCGAGTGGATCATCGCAATCGTTGGATCCAACTCCCCGGTTCGCGCAAGGCTGGGGGCCGGACTCGAGCCGTTGGTGAACCACCCATCCGTCGGTATTGTGAATCTCTCTGGTCTCAACCTCAATGTACGGAACATTGCTGCCATGGCCTTGCCCGCTCGGCTCTTTGGCAAAACCCGGTTTCACTCAGGCGATGCAGTGGAATTCTCGGCGACCCTCTACGGTCACCTCCAGTCCTATCGGGTCGATTGGAAAGGCACTTTCCGCTTGGCAAATTAGCAGAACCACCGCTGATGCGCGGAAGCCCAGGCCGCCTTAGCTTCTCCCGTGGGGAGGTGGGTAAACGAAGCCAGCCTTGGTGTTTTGCGCTTCCGCCTCCACTCCCCACGCAGGATCCACCCGATTTGAACTACTGGGGAGATTTGGCCCCGATTCTGCTTTTTTCTGGGGTAGATCGGGCTTTACAAGCTGATAAATGGCGGTAAGGTTTCCGATCAACGACACAATTATGCGAAGCAAGCTCTCACTTTTTGCCGCGGCGGCTTTGGTTGCGGCGCTGTCTGTAGGATGTGCCGGGCCCGAGAAAAAACTCGGACGTGGTATCAATAACGTGACGGAATTCGCCCGCTTGGGGGAATTGCGCAGGAGCGTCGAGCAAACTGCTCTCCAGGACGGAGCTGCGGTTGGTTACACCACGGGCTTCCTGCGCGGTATCAACCGTAGCGTCATTCGAACTGCGGTCGGAGCATTTGAGGTCGTGACCTTCCCTATTCCCAGCTATGACCCCTATCTGGCCCCTGGCTGTCCGATTATGCCTGACGCCTCGGTGAAGCCAGTCTGGCCTGACAGCTATGAGCCGCACTTGATTTCGGATACGACATTTGAGCCCGATGCGGCGCTTGGCTTTAGCGGGGGCGACATGATGCCCTTTGTGCCCGGCAGCCGTTTCCGGGTCTTCGATTACTGACCGCTTTTTGAATCATCGGCGCCAACATTGCCATGTTGGCGCCATTTTTGTTTATGGCCACGGTTCGACGGTCCCCTTGTAAGGTCAATCTCCTCCTCAACGTCTTGGGCAAACGCCCCGACGGATTCCATGAGTTGGAGACCATCTTGCACCCCATACCGGTCTTCGACGAACTGAGCTTCACCAAGGGGGGCGCAGGCATCAACTTAACTTGCAGCGAGCAGTCATTGCCCGTGGACCACCGCAATCTCGTGTATCGTGCCGCAGCTTTGTTCCTCGAGGCGGCGGGAATTCCGGAGGGAGTTCACATCCACCTCCAGAAGAACATCCCTCTCGCAGCAGGCCTGGGCGGAGGCAGTGGCAACGCGGCCGTCACCCTCTCGGCGATGAACGAATTGTTTGGCACCGCCCTCCCGCCCCAGCGGCTGGAAGAGTTAGGTTCCCAGTTGGGCTCCGACGTGCCATTCTTCCTGCAGAACACGCCTGCGCTTGGCACGGGGCGCGGAGAGCGAGTTCAACCCTTGGGTTGGTTTCCTGCGCTCGCGGACGCTTGGGTCCTCCTGATCCACCCCGGTTTTGGCATTTCAACCCCATGGGCCTACCAAAACCTTGCGCGTTTCCCTGACGCCCTGAACGGAGACCCTGGCCGCAGTACCCGCCTCCTCGCCCGTCTCGGGGCAGCGGAACTCAATCAAGTTGGGCCGGAACTCTATAACTCGCTCGAAGCCCCAGTTCTCGAGAAATACCCTATCCTTCGCCTCTACCAGGACTTCTTGTTGGAACAGGGCGCGGACGCCGCGCTGATGTCCGGGAGCGGCTCTACAACTTTCGCCTTAGTCTCGAGCCAGACGGTTGCCGAGCGCATCCTGGAGCATTTTGGCAGCCGGTTCGGCGATCAGATTTGGACTGCATCCGCTAAATTGGGACCCACCGCCTGAGGTTCCAGCCCAGCCGGCCAGTTTTCGCTTTGCACGGCCTACTCCGGAAGCTACTTTGCTAGCGCGTTGTCCGATGGTGTAATGGTAGCACAGAGGTCTTTGGAGCCTTTAGTCCAGGTTCAAATCCTGGTCGGACAGCCAACACCTCGGGAGGATTGCGTCACGCTGCCCACTTGGTCACCAAGGCGCTGCTTCTTGTCCCCTGGTCCGGCTTCCGCCTAGCCGAACCCGGCCACAGGCGCTGGTAACAGCCCTCCCAAACGCTGTGCGTTGCGGTGGGCACTTGCATCACTGACCGTTCGTGTCAGTTCGGCCACGGTGAACGGTTTGCTCAGAAATGCGCTGATCTCCAGCCCCTTCAACTCGTCCAGGGCATCTTCTTGACACTTTCCACTAGTGATCACGATAGGAACGCCGGCATCCTTCGATCGAATTGCTCGCACCAACGCCGCTCCGTCCAAACCTGGAAGAAAAAGGTCCGTGAGTACCATCGAGATGGCATGCCCATGCACGTTGAACACCGACAGCGCCTCGCTCCCATCGCTCACGGACATCACGCGAAAACCACACCGCTGGAGAGCCATTTCGGTGAGTTCCTGTACACTTGGCTCGTCTTCAACTAGGAGGATTGCTCCTCCCTGACCTCGTGCAGTTGGATGGGTGATGCTCATAACGTTCGTGCCGAGCCAGACCATTACCGCAATCACCGCAAAGCACTCCCCGTATCTTGGTGAATCATTGGCAAAGATTGTCCTCTTCCGTCCAGCCTTCAGCTGCAACCGGCCTGCCAGCTACTTTGTTACGGGCGCCTGCGCCTGCCGAGCGAGGTGATGGCTGCTTTCTGCACGGGCTCACCGCGCAGCTTCTTGCGTTTTGCACCACCACCTTTCGCCGCGCGAACCGTTCGTGCTGAGGCCCCTTTCTTCATATGGGATGACTTACCCATTGGCGGAAAGGCAGATAGAGAGGTTCGACGATCACCATCTGGCAGCGGCGACAGGCGCATTTAGTCGCGGCATATTCAAAGCGGCACCCGCCAAGGCACCAATGCGGATGCTGGCAAACATACCGATGGCGTTCCTGCTGCTTTGCCTCGATCAAGCGGCCCGAGCCGGCCTTGCCGCCCCAAGCTTCGAAGAACGTGCGGTCGCAGCAGTCATCGTCGCGGAGGCCGGGGGCGAACACGCTGCCCGACCCATGCGCTCAGCCGCGCAGATCGCCGTCGCCGAAGTGATTGCGCGCCGGGCGAAGATTCGAGGCCTAACCCGTCTCCAGGTTATTCAGGAGCGCGGTCAGTTCAGTTGTTTGCTCCACACCTCGCTCGAACGCTTGATGCGACAAGCCCAGCGACACCAGGGCTATGGCGAAGCGCTCGAGATTGCGCAGGCGGCTTCCTATCCGAACCTCACGCACGGCGCTACGCATTTCACGCGAAAGACCGAACGGCCTTATTGGGCGATCGGCCTCCATCCGGTAGTGGTGATTGGGAACCACGCTTTCTATCGACTAGCCCGCTGAGGTAGGCGGGCGGGTATTGATCCACTCCGAGACGGATGGGCGAGTTTGGATCAAGTTCCCCGCGTACCCTTGCATCGCTCGCAGCCCAGCTTGATTTCCAGCCGCGAGTGACGGTAGATTGCCTCAATGATATCGCGCGGAACGCCATAACTTATGCCATGGTGGGTATAGAACAAATTTGCTCCGCCTTCGTTCCAAGTTAGTCGCGGGCTCCGCCCTGACGGTTTTCTGCCTCGGGCTCGGTTTCCTCGTTCACCGTTCCCGCTACGCTTCTAGGGATGACGAGGACTTTACGAGCGCCAGCACCAGGGCAGCCCAGGGCGTCGCTGCGCGCACCGCGGCGCTCGAGGAACGTGAAGCGCGCGTCGACCGGACCGCTTGGGCCAAGGAAATGATGGCCGAGGATTGCGGGCGCACCTTCGAGTCGCTTTGGGACGCCATCAACGCCTCCACGAACAAGCTTCGCGCTCTCGCCGCCTTCGAGCCAGGTGAGCTGACTCTGGGACAGTGGGACACTTCCGAGCGCGTCGCCAAGGGGATTAACATTTGGGGTTCGTCCGGTCCCGGCCGAACTCTGAGCCCCGAACAGTGGGCCGGTTATGTATCCGAACAAATGGACCGTGGATGGAATCTCGACCAAGCTGAGTTCCGGCACAATGCCTTCGACACCGATGCCAGCGGGCGCCCAGACAGCAGCCAGTTCTATTTCTCCGCTCATTTGTTCAACCCTGGTCTGAGGTTGCGTGCGGTCTTGGAGGGCGACTTGATCGTTCGTTGGGCTGATCAGCGGTCCGCTGATGGAATGCAAGCAGTCAAGAGTCTCGATACCAGCCATTTGACCCTCAGAACACGGGCTGGGGAGGCTCCCTTTCAACCCCTCCTCGTCGCTGAGATCGAGCCTCCAGTCAAGTCGTTCCCTATCGATCCTGTGTTGCTCTACGACCTGGATGGCGACGGTCTGCCAGAGATCATTCTTCCTATCAAGAATCTAGTGTATCATCGCCAGTCCGATGGTTCGTACCGGCCTGAGCAGCTTGCCGCTCATCCTCCCGGAATGATTCATTCCGCCCTGATCGCAGATTTTGACGGTGATGGGGTTGCGGATCTGATTTGCGTGAAGACGGAGGGCTTAGTTCTGTTCAAAGGGTCGGCAGGAGGCAAGTTCGACCTTCCTGGACAACTGGTTTGGGCTGCAACCACCCCTCTCGTCGATGCTCTCGCGCTTGCCTGTGGGGATATCGATGAGGATGGAGACCTCGACGTGTTCATCGGGCAGTACCGTGTCCCTTCCTTAGGCCAGATCCTCCGCCCTCATTTCTACGATGCCAACGACGGCTGGCCCGCTTATTTGCTGACCAATGATGGCCACGGCATGTTCACCGACAATACCGTGAAGGCTGGATTGGATAAGAAGCGGACCCGTCGGACCTACAGCGCTTCACTCGTGGACCTCGACGGCGATGGTCATCTGGATCTAGTCGTTGTCAGTGATTTTGCGGGCATGGATGTCTATCAGAACGATGGTCATGGACATTTCTCTGATAAGACCCAGCAGTGGTTGCCCGAGAACCACGCATTTGGCATGTCACAGACCACCGCCGACTTCAACACGGATGGCTGCTTGGACCTCCTGATGATTGGCATGAATTCTCCAACCGTGGATCGGTTGGATCATCTGGGATTGGCTCGCCCGGATTTTACCGAAGACAGCACCATGCGCGGTCGTATGACGGTCGGCAATCGCCTGTTCCTTGCTTGTTCCGAAGGTGGATTCAAACAAACGTCGTTCAGCACTTCGATTGCGCGCAGTGGCTGGTCGTGGGGATGCGCGGCTGCCGATTTTGACAACGATGGCTTTCCTGATGTCTATATCGCCAACGGACACGAGTCTAGACAGTCAGTACGCGACTACGAAGGTGAGTTTTGGCTGCACGATATCTACGTGGATGATTCCGTCGATGACGCTGCCGCGAGTGACTATTTTACGAAGAAGTTCTCTCGCACCAGGGGCCAAGGCTGGTCTTACGCCGGCTATGAGAAGAACCGTCTCTATTTGAACCAAACTGGCAAAACCTTCCTCGAAACCGGTTACCTGATGGGTGTAGCGCTGGAGCAGGACTGCCGCGTTGCATTCGCGGCTGATTTAGATGGCGATGGTCGAATGGATATTGGGGTCACCACCTTGGAAGTTTGGCCAGAGTCGAAGCAGACCCTCCGTCTTTATCAGAACAAGATCCCAGATGCAGGCCACTGGATCGGGTTCAGATTCGTTGAAGAACCCGGCGCGCCATCTCCGGTTGGCGCGCGCATTTTGCTCCGCTACGCCGGAGCTAAATCTGTCCGGCAGATCGTTGCCGGCGATTCGTACCGCTCGGAACAACCGGCGACTCTGCATTTTGGCTTAGGTGGCACTGATCACGTCGAGAGTGCGCAAATCAATTGGTCGTGCGGCCAGCAGTTGGAGTTGATAGATCCGAAAGTCGACTCCTACCACTCCATACACGCGCCCGCGCATCATTAGTAGACCCTCGTACAGCCATCAAGACCAGGCTAGCCAACCCAGGCGTACTGGGCCTTGCCGACCTTCTTGATCGACTTGACGTTCTTGCCCGTCGTGTGAAACCAAGTATAAACTCGGTTCGAGGGTACATCCAATCGACTGGCGATCTCGCGGACCGTGATCCCGGCTTTGCCCGCGCCCTGGACCAGAGAGATGATCGCTTCCTTAACCTTGCCGCGTTCCTGTCGTTGGACGCCAGTCACGAGGCGGACCGGTCTTCCCAGGCCCTTCGTCGGCCCTCCATCGAACGAACTAAGCTCTCGGTCGATTTGCGCGACTCCAGCCAGAAGCACTTCCTTCTTTTCCAGGAGTTTTGCAATCTGTTTGAAATCCGCTGAACTTAACGATGTAAGATTCATGTACAATCATACTACAGTAAGTTGCACAATCCGCGCAAGGGCTTCGTTGGGGGAAATTTCATGAACCTTATAAGCGACACTTCGATCTTAGCACCTCCGGTTCCACCTCTGTTACGCTGGAGTAACGCCTATAAGGTTTCAACGGGATGCTGGGCAATCCTCCACATGTGACCCTATCCTCCCTCGTGGACGAGCGGGCGCCTTACTTGTCAGTACCCTGTGGCTGGTGCTCGGTGAGCAGGAATTTCCGCAGGTCGGCTAACTTGTCTGTGTTGATCAAATCAACCCCGGCTTCGAGTTGTGCACGCCACAAAGCTGGTGAATCTGGCCCCCCCCAAAACCGCACTTTCCGGCCTTGTTGGTGTGCTCGGGTCACGATTTCGCGAAGCAATAGATTCTCATCATTGGGCATCTCCTGCCAGCCGCGCCACTTGAAGTGGCTGGACCAGTTTTCGCTGATCCACGGAATCAGCCCGCTGCTGGCTGTGCCAGCCAAATCTGCAATCTTGCCGTCGAGTGCTGCTCGGCGCACCGGCAGGGCGGTGAGTGCCGCCCGTGGTTGCTCGCCGGTGAGCACTGCCGTCACGGCGTTGGTCTGTGTGATATCCTCCCTAAAAACCGTCAGGATATCGGCGTATTGTTCCAGGATTGGCTGAAGCACCTTCCAGGTGCCGTCGGTGTCGCCTTTGAAGTCGATAAGCAGATAGAACTCGCGTGCACCCGCGAAGATCCGCCCTTGGTTAGCTTGGGCCCGCTTCCGCAACGGTTCGAGGTAAAGGGCTTGGAGAGTCCGCTCAGGCTTGACCTGGCTGCGGTCGTGCGCCACCAACAATTTGCCGTCCACTAGGTGAACGTCGGCCTCAACACTACAAAACCCCTGATCCAGGGCATCGAACAGCGGGTGCTTGTGCTCGTAGTCGTTGTGAGCATGCACGTTAGTCAACGGAGTTACCGCTGTCTCATCGGCTAGCAGTACGCTGGCAAACAACAACGCGGCAACGGAGCAGCTTATCAAAGCCATGGTATTATAGGTTGGCGCTGAGTGGCGCTAGGCGAATGCTACTGACACCGATACGATCCAAAGGCTTGCTGCGCTCTCCTCCGGATCCCTCGGCGGTTGGCAGATCGCCTATCCTGGACAGGACATCCAGGCCGCTTATGAGTTCACCAAAGGCTGTGTACTGGCGGTCCAGGAACCCCGCTTCAGCCAGACAGATGAAGAACTGGCTCCCCGCAGAATCGGGGTCGGACGAGCGGGCCATTGACAGCACGCCTTGCACGTGTGGACGGTCGCTGAACTCGGCCTCGATAGCATAGCCCGGTCCACCCGTGCCCCAAAGATGCTCCGCAGCGGGATCCTTGGTCAGTGGATCACCGCCCTGAATCATGAATCCTTGAACTACTCGATGGAACGCCGTTCCATCATAGAATCCCTGCCTCGCCAGCGTCTTGAAGTTCTCCACCGTCTTGGGGGCAACGTCGGGCCAAAAACGGACCACCATTTCCCCGTGAGTGGTCTTGATGATAGCCACCTCTTCAACGGTCTGCCTGAGGTCGGGCTCGCCCGATGGAGCGGGCGAGCCTCTACCACGGCCTGTCAATCGATCCCAAAGGCCCAAAATGTCCCCCAAGGGTTCCGGATAGGGTGACTGAGCTATTTAACGGAATCTGCCGGGACGATTTTCACGCTCGTGAGTTCGACGCGGGTCACGGGCTTGCTGCGTTCCCCTCGACCGCTGGAGGTAACCGGGCTATCCCCCAGTTTCTCTAGGACGTCGTCTCCTTTGATCAGCTTTCCAAAGGCGGTGTATTGATTGTCGAGGCTGTTGGCGTCTCCCAGGCAGATGAAGAACTGGCTCCCTGCCGAGTCTGGGCTGGCCGAGCGCGCCATCGAGATCACGCCGCGCCCGTGGTGACGGCTATTGAACTCCGCTTTGATCTGGTAACCTGGGCCGCCCGTGCCATACGAAGCCTCCGCTGCCAAGTCCTTTGTGTTTGGATCGCCGCCTTGGATCATAAATCCCTTAATGATCCGATGGAACGCCGTGCCGTCGTAAAAGCCCTTCTTAGCGAGCTTTTTGAAGTTCTCCACGGTGTTTGGTGCGACATCGGTCCAAAACTCAATGACCATTTCGCCTTGGCTTGTTTTCAGTACAGCGACTTCTTTCACGTTGGGTAGGGTTGCGGCAGGATGCGGCTCTGGTTTCTTCTCGTCTTTTTTGTCGTCCTGGGCCTGCGCACTGACGAGCGCAACTGCCAAGCCCAGCATGCCAATCAAAAATCGTGCATTCATGGCCCTAGGTTGGCAAGGAAAGGGGCTTGGTGTCACGCCTTGTTTTGGCGGCGACCAACGCCGCGCCCTCGTAGGCTCGGCGGCCAGACCGGGCTACCCACCTCGGGGTGGCTGGTGCCGACTGCTCAGACTCCCTGGTCCCTGCCGCCCTGGAAAGGAACGAAGGGCAATGATACGATCACGGCTTCACTCTCCCTTCCGGCTTGGTGAAGGCGGAGGTGGGTCCCGATCTGGTTCGCCTCGCGCCGCACATACGCCAGGGCAATGTTGCCTCCCACAATCCGCGATTTAGCCACGCTCGTTACATAGCCGATCTCTCGTCCATCCTTGCTGAGTTTGTCGCCTCTGCTCGGAAGCACAGGAAGTTCGTCGTTCAGCCGCAAACCCCGGAGAGCCTTGGCCACCTGGCCATAGGTTCGGATTCGGGCGATCACCTCTTGGCCGATATAGCAACCTTTCGTATAGCTGATCGCCCTATCATCCAAGCCAGCCTCTGGCGGCAGATTTGTCTCATCAATGTCTTGGCCGTAACGTGGAATGCCGCCCTCGATGCGAGCAAGCTCCAAGGACTGCCATCCACACCAACGCCCTTGCTGAGCCGTCATGGCCACGGAAAGCCTCGCCGCCGCCTCTTCCATAGCCTTGATCGGCACAAACCAATCACAGCCCCTCGTTCCCAGACGCGGCTGGTTTGCGAGATAGATTTCTCCCAGGGTCGAGTGCTGGGTGATCGCGATCGAGCCTGGCATGGCTGGAATCGACACCCCTAGGTCCAGCGCGGTTATCGTATCTTCAGTCCGCGGCCCTTGAACCGTTATTAAGCCATAGAACGGCGCGGCGTCCACCACCTGCACGTCATCGGCGACCGCGTATTGTTCCAAGCGTCGAGTTATGCTCGTGGTGAGTCCGGGCTCGAAATCCAACAACAGCTCGTTCTCTAGCCGATAGATGTTCATATCGCTGAGCATCTTCCCTTTGGCGTTGACCAGCGCAGCGTAGCAACCGGCGCCAAGCGACAGATGCTTGAGGTCGTTGGTCACTTGCCCATTCAGGAAGCGCTCCCGGTCCGCTCCCACCAAACAGATCCGGCCACGGCCGCTCAGATCGATCGCACCCACGGTACGGCATAAGGCATTGTGCTCGGCTGTCGGGTCGCCGTAGTGGTCAGCAACCTGCATTCCGTTGACCTCGGTGAACCTCGCACCAAGCGATAGATGCCGATCGGCTAGTTGCAGCGTGCTCATGTTGTTAGCCTAATCGCGTTTTGGACCCGTTTCACGCCTAAAGGGATGGTGCTTGCCGGACCCTGACCTCTCTGTCATTGGTTGCGCATTCTCGAACCACCGTTCCGATGACGATTTGGCGCGAGCTTTCCCGCGGTAGCCCGGGGCTACACCTTCTGGGCCAGCCCTCCATTCCAGAGGGGTGGCCCACAATCCCCGTTGCCCTCCGTGCCCTATGCCTCATCATCGTCGTCGTGTTTCCCCGAGCAGTTTCGTGCGCCGATGTCAACGTTCCCGAGGGGAGCCAATTGGTGGCTATGGTGCGACGAGAGCATCCTCGTCTCCTTGCAACGATTAAGCAGTTCGAGGTTTTGATCGAAACGACCAAGTCGGTCCCTCTTTTGGAAAGGTGGCGTGGGCAACTCGCCGCGGAAGGAGACAGAATCTGCTCCGAGGAGGTCGCGAGCTACCGCATCCCGGATGGGTTGCGTTTGTTGGACACCTCGCGCCGAGTCCTGGAGCGTGTTTCGACGCTCGCCTTGCTTTATCGATTGGAGGGTCGCGACAAATGGGCCGGCCGGGCCTGGAAAGAGCTCGAATCCGCTGCCGGATTCCCGGATTGGAACCCCCGCCATTTCTTGGACACCGCCGAGATGGCTAGGGCCTTCGCCATCGGATACGACTGGCTTTACGATCGATGGACCCCGAACCAGCGCGCTATTCTCCGTCGCGCCATCGTCCAGAAGGGGCTCCAACCGGGCCTAAACGCCTACCGTGGCACCAGCGACTTTGGCTGGTGGGTGAAGGACACGCACAACTGGAACCAGGTTTGCAATGGCGGGCTCGGTATGGCGGCTCTTGCCATTGCGGACGAGGAGCCGGAGGTCGCTGGAGCCATCCTCCAAGGTTCATTGAGGTCCATTCCTCTGGCCATGGATCAGTTCAATCCCGACGGTGGCTGTAGGGAGGGTCCAGGCTATTGGAACTATGCCACCGCCTACAATGTCGCATTCATCGCTGCCCTCGACACTTCGTTGGGTACCGACTTTCACTTATCCGATCTGGCGGGATTCTCCGAGACAGGCTTTTTCCCCATCTACATGGCCGGCGCGTCCGGACGTAGCTTCAATTTCTCCGATTGCGATGACTCCCCTGAACCCGCACCACAACTGTTGTGGTTGGCGAAAAGGTTCGATCACCCGGAATATGCCCAATTTCAGGTCAACGCTTCATCTGTGACCGCTGAGGACCTACTCTGGTATGATGGCGCCATGGTCCAGGCCCCGGCCCCGCATCTCCCTCTGGATAAGTACTTTCGCCGCGTCGAAGTCGCCTCTATGCGCAGTTCTTGGACCGACCAATCGGGGCTCTTCTTGGGCATCAAGGCCGGGGACAATAAAGCCAACCACAGCCACCTCGATTTGGGATCGTTCATATTCGACGCACTGGGAACGCGCTGGGTTTCGGATTTGGGCGCCGATAACTATAACTTGGAAGGATACTTCGGCAGAGGACGTTGGAACTTTTATCGCCTCCGCGCCGAGGGACACAACACGCTTGTGCTCAACCCTAGCCTTGAGCCGGACCAGGACCCGACCGCCTCCGCGAAGATCGTTCGATTCGAGTCCAAGCCCTCGCGTGCGCTGGCGATCCTCGACCTTTCGGCGGCTTATTCGAGCCATGCTCACCAGGTTCTGCGTGGCATCGCGATGCTTGATCGCAGCCAGGTCCTGATTCAAGACGAAGTTTCCTGCGACCGACCTGCGGACCTTTGGTGGTTCATCCATACCCCTGCGGCTATCAGCTTGGGTGTGGAAGGGAAATCCGCTTCTCTCAGCCTTCAGAACCGACTTCTCCTTGCCCAGATTACCTCTCCTCCTGGAGCTAAGTTCACTGTCATGAAGGACATCCCTTTCGACTGCTCACCACACCCCAAAGACCAGGCGCTCAATCGCACCACCACAAAACTTGCTATCCATCTTGATGCCGTGGAGCACTTAAGGTTAGCCGTGACTTTGACTCCTGTGATGGAGGGTGCATTGCCAGCAAAGACGCCGGAAGTTAAGCCATTGATAGAATGGTAGGCCTCGAGGCATTCCGGCGGCTTATCACACTGAGGCCATGATACAAATCGAAACTCGCCTGGGCCATATCCTCAGAATCCTGTCGTTTAGCCTCCTTGCAGCCTCGCCAGGATTGGGTTTAACGCAAGGGACAACCGCCGGTAACGCTCCGCGCTTGCCTCTGGCTGGCACGCGGATTGTTAACGTCGCCACGGAATTCGAGCTCCAAGCTGCCATGACGAATCTCCGAAACGGCGACACGCTGCTCTTGACCAACGGCGTCTATCACCTGACCAGCAGTCTCTTCGTTAACGCCCATCACAACGTCACTATCCGGGGCTTGGACGGCTGCACTAACGTGGTGTTGGCTGGCAAGGGCATGGACAACCCCAACTTCGGAAATACACGCTTTGGGGTTTGGTCAAACAGTACTAACACCACCATCGCTCACCTCACCATCCGTGATACCTATGACAACCTCGTCATCTTTAACCCGGGTGCTAGATCGCCACGTCTTTACTGCGTCAAGCTACTTGACGCGGGCTCCCAGTTCATCAAGTGCAACCCGACCGACGTGAATGCCGGTGTGGGCGTCGATGATGGCCGAGTAGAGTACTGCTGGCTCGAATACACAGTCGGCCCGCCTGGCGACCACGGAGCCGGAGCCGGGTATTTCAACGGCATAAGCGCCCACGCCGCTCACAACTGGATCCTCCGCGGCAACCTGTTCAAGAACCTCCACAACCCCGACTCCGCGGCCTACCTCTGGAATCCAGCCGTCCTGTTTTGGCGGCATTCCGCTAACACCACGACCGAACAGAACACCTTCATAGATGTGGATCGCGCCGTGGCCTACGGCTTGGAAAGCGCGACGACCTATCCCGATCATTCAGGCGGCGTCATCCGAAACAACTTCGTTTGGCTCGCCCCGGGCCTGATGAAACCGAGCCGGCTGGCTGGCTCCGACGGATCCATTATTGCCTGGAACTCCCCGCGCACCCAGATCGACCACAACACCATTCTGCTGAACGATAACGAGTCTTTTGCGATTGAATTCCGTTTCTCGACCACCACCGATGCGGCCGCGAGAAACAACCTGGCTGATAAGCCGATTCATCTGCGGGACAACGCCACCGCCGCTCTCTCCGGAAACCTGCTCGGGGCTGCTGCTGGTATGTTTCTTAATCCCTCGATCGGCGATCTGCATCTGTTGCCCTCGGCGACTGCCGCTATCGACAAAGCCACGCCTTTGGGCTCGGTGACTAACGACTTTGACGGTGACGGCCGGCCTCAGGGCTCCGGCTACGATATCGGCGCAGACGAATTCACGCCGAATCTACCGCTTGTCATCACCAACATCGTCCTGACCGGCACCAACCTCGTGCTCAGCTTCCCAACCGCCGTGGGGTTCGAATACGACATACAGCGTGCCGATGATCTGGCTTCAAAGTCCTGGACTACGATTACCACGAACGTCAACGGCACAGGGGGTTTGCTCCAAGTCAAGGACCTTACCTCTCCCCAACGTCAACCGGAGCGGTTCTATCGAGTCCGGCTCCTCCCATGACGCGTCCAAGGGACGGACTCTCAGCCAGGGCACACGGGCTCGTTAAAAAACCTAACCTCGATAGAGGATCTGGATCGCGTAATCGGTCAGGATTTTTTGGCTGCCGATGTCCACGTGGGTGTAAGTTAACGGACTGATATTGATGATGTTGCTCTCGCCCACTCGATTCAGGAAATTGCCAACGATCTCCTCGTAACGATCCCGACCCACCTCGACGCAATCGGTGTGCCGGAAGATCCTCACCTTGATCTTCTTCGGTCCATCAGCGTTCTCTTCAGCCTCCGTGTCAGTCACTTTCGCTGTAATCAGGACCTCTGCTGGCGTATCATGCACAGGCACGCTAAAATGGCGTTCGATTTTCGCGGCCGCGGAGGCGGCCATGGGATTGCCGGTGTGAACGGTGGTCGAATCGGGAGCCGGAACATTGATTTGTGTGTGGCAGGTGGGGCACTCGATATCCGAGCCGGCCGCTGACGCGTCCACAGCCAGTTCCTGTTTGCAATGGGTGCAGTGAAAAGTGATGTCCATAACGGCTTGGTGTGGTTGTGCTGTGCAGCTTAATCTTAGAAGACAAAGCAGTCCAAGGCTAGGAAAAAATGAACAAGTTTTATCCTGAGGCGGACTCTTTCCGCTCCTGACTATCCCTTCTTTCGGGGCCGCCGCAACCGGGCACCCCCCCACGCTGCACAGCTCGCCAGGGCGGTGAGCGAAATCGCGGCTCCCAGGTAAAACGGCCTGTCCTGATAAAGAAGTTCAACTTGGTTTGTGCCTGCCGGCACCTCCAGGGCTTGGCAAGCCACGTTCGCGGGCCACAGCCGCACCGCCTTCCCGTTCACTCGCGCTCGCCACCACCGGTGATGTGACTGTGCCACAACAACCATTGCCGCCCTTGTAGCTCGTGTCTGGAATTGCACCCGGCGCGCCGACCATTGCACCGCCTCGACGCTGCCAGCCGCGGTCTCGGTCACCTTGACCTCCGCTCGTGCTTCCAAGGGCAGGTAAACCACCGCCTGCGGATGAAAATCGGTCGCGGTCAGCCGCTCCATCTGGCTCTCTTCGTCGGCAAAAATGGGCTTCTCCCCAATTGTGATCAGCGGAAGAGCGTTAGTGCGGACGGACCAGTCCGTCATCTTCCCGGGCGCCGTAACCTGGGATACTCCCAGGAACTGGGCGAGGGGAGGATAGTCGCGGTTGGTCGAGCCGAGTCTGTTGAGCAGTTGTGCCGTCGTTCGCAGATATAGCGGATAAAAACCGTCCACTTTGGGAATCTTGTCCAGCAGGTTGCAATTCGCGAACAAGCCCAAGCGGCTCGCAGTGTAATCCGTGGCGGGGTCGCGTGGCATCCAATGATCAAGTTGCCACTCCGCCATCGGACTCAACATGGCCCGAGACTCGCCCAGTTTGGGCTTGGGTTGCAGTTCCGCCAAGCCCGGTTCCAGCGCCCAACGCGGAACCGTAGGGTTTTGCCAAGGCGCATGGCTCAACGTGTCCAAGCAGAGCGCGGCCAGAAACGCGATGGCTCCTGCCTTGCTGACCCGCCGGCTCGGCGATAGGGCAGCCAGCAACGCAACGGTTCCGACCACCAGGAACGTTGCGCGCCCCGCTGCGTTCTTCCAGGCCGCCCCCCAATCGTCGTGAGCTAACGGTGCGATACGCGCGATCACCACCAGGCACCCAATAGCCACCAGAACGCCGAACGCGCTCCAGGCAAATACACGCAGAAACTTTTGCCTTTCCGCCGGCCCCAGGGTCCTTGCGGCGGCCACCGTGAACCCAGCCATAGCTGGCGCTGCGAAGGTCACCAGAATCACGAACTTGATCGGGAACCGCATGAACCCAAGCGGCGGAAAAAGTTTGAGCAGAGGCCCGTAAGCCGGCCCGTGAGTGCCCAGAGCAAGGATCAATCCCGAAACTGCGAGCGCGGCCAGAAGCATAACAATACCTCGGCGCCTCCTGGCCAATCGCACCGCCCAGATGGCCAGGAGAAGCCCGGGCAAACTCAGATAATAACTGGAGAGCCAGTACTGGTCGTGTTGAGCGAATACCCCCTGATATGAGGGAAAGCACCGAAACAGCGGCATCAGAAAGTTGGCCCATCCCCACCACGGCATGGCCCAAGAATCCATCCCAAATTGCGCGTTTCGGTGCGAGGACGCGAGCAGATCGAGGAAGGGTAGCAACTGCGCAGCGCAGAGTGCGCTCACAAGGACCACCACGACAACCAGTCGGCGGAATATCACTCGGGGTTCGGCGGAGCAGGGCGATTCCGTACCCTTTCGCCCCTCGCGCCACGCCTCCATAAGCGCGCTCATCCAGAAGATGAAGACCGCTACCCAGGTCTCAGCAATGAGTTCCGGCGTACCGGCCAGCATCTGGGCAGCCCCCGCTCCGGCCCCCAACACCACCCACAGCCCGCCCTCGCGCCATGCTTTCTCCACAGCCCAAATCACCCAAGGCATCCAGGCCAGCACCGCGGTGGCATGCGGCCATTTAAGGCTGCTGAGTGCAACTCCGTTCAGGGCAAAGAGTGTGCCGGCTACCGTGGCCGCGAAGTCGTCGCTTGTCCATTCCCGCGTCAGGCGGTACATCCCAAGTCCGGCCAACCACAGGTGGACCAGGCAGAAGAAATTAAGCGACCACGGCAAGGGGAGGAACAGATACAAGAGCGAGCCTGGGTAGAGCACCATCGTAGCCCACTGCGCCAGGAACGGGATTCCCAGGCAGTTGTACGGATTCCACAACGGGATCTCCCCTCGCCAAAAGCACTCTTTGTGGTAATAGGCGAATGGGTAGCCAAAAATCCCAAAGTCACGAAAGTAAAGGCTCTGTCCGCCCACCAAAATGGGCGCGAACGAAAGCACCAAAACTGCCGCCAGGAACAGCGCGAATCGGGAGCATGTCCAGCCCTCTCGGTCTCTCATCGCAGCGCTTCCGGCCGTGTGTTCAGGACTCATGGTCGAATTCTGGGCCGTTTCGTGGCCCTCGCCGGAATCCCAGGCCAGCAACCAAGACGCTCAGTGCGCTCACGCCCGAGGCCCATTCGAAGGGACGATCTACGTACTCGATGGTGACCGAATGCCGACCGCGCGGGACTTCCACCGCTTGGAGCGCGCAATCAGCCTGCCAGAGCCGAGCATCCTTGCCATCCACTTTGGCCTGCCACCGATGATAATAGGATTGGGCGATCACCAGGATCGCTCCTGAAGTTGTTTCGACTTCGGCCTTGATCAGATTGTTTGCGAATCGGCTCGAGAGAACGCGGCTGCTTCCGGTTCCTGTGGCCGCAATCGAGGTTTTGGCTTCGGGCGGCAGAAACACGGTGTGGGCTCCGTCGAAACCAGGCTGAGACATCGCCGCTAGAACTTCGGATGGTTCTCCGAACGCCGGCCGTTGGCCGATCGTCAGCATGGGCGATGGATCCGGTAAGGGCACCCATTCGACGGGGTTGGCCGGAGACGACATGTAAGCGACTCCCAACAACTTCTCCAAACTTCTGATTCGGTTCGTGCTCGCGTAAAGGAGCGACTCCAATTCGGCCTCTGCCCGGAGTTGCAGGGTGGCAGCGCCGTTCACTTTGGGCACCCCCTCCGACACATTCAGATTCGACCACATTGCCAGCCGACTACCGAGGAAATCGGTGGTGAAATCGGGTAGCGTTCGACTTATTAGCAACTGCTCCGCTCGCGGTGAGATCATGACCCGCGATTCCCCAGCCCTCGGTGGGTTCGGGATTTCCAGTACTCGCGCCGTGTAGGCGTCGTTGGGGATGTGTGGGGCCAGACACGGCGTATGGGTCATCACGTCCAGCCAAACGACCACCAGTATTCCGAGGAGTATCCATGCCTTGCCCCGGTCACGGCCCGGCCGGAGGCCGGCATATGCGAGTCCCAATCCCATTCCCAGAAAGGCAAGCCGTGCGAGAGCGTTCACCGCCGTGATGCGCGGGACTTCCCCCGGACTTGGGTAGCGGAAGGAAGCGATTACCAGGAACGTCACCACGACCAGGCACAACCCACCGAGAATCCCAACCTGCCATGCGAACCCGTTGCTGGCGGCTGGTCTAGCCCCCCCGATGGAAGCGATCGCGTAGGCCGCCAAGACCGGACAAACGAACGATGGAAGATAGACGAACTTGATGGGAAAGCGGCTGACCCCTAGCCCCGGCAGGGTTTGCCGCAGCCAGGGATAGAGGAAGCCTTCGTTACCCAGCGCAAGCAGCAAGCCCAGAGCACCCACCAGTCCAAGGACCTTAACTCGCGCTTCGCCAACGCGCCAAAGTGCTAGAAGCGCGAACGCAAAGGGCACGATCCCCAGGTAATAGGACACCAAGAAGGCCTGCCCAGACTGGAAGTAGACGCCCTGGGGCGTGCTGAAGCAGTGGAAAAGGGGTACCAGGAAGCTCGCCCAACCCCAGCCAGGCATGGTCCACAATTGGCCCCCGTAGTCGAGTCCTCGCTGCGAGTGGGCTAGCAGGTCTAGAAACGGCACCAGCTGCGCCGCAGCCAAGCCTGCCACCAGACTCATCACTGCCAGCAACCGCCCCGCCCGCCGCCGGAACGAAGGTGCGCTCGTAGCGTCGTTCTCATTGGTCTCCCTCGGCCCGCGTTGACGCCACCAGTCGGCCAGCCATAGAGCACAAATCAGAACCCAAGTCTGGAGGATGATCTCGGGCGCTCCGGAGAGCATTTGCAGGGCTCCGACCACTCCAGCGGCAGCGATTGAGCGCGCTCCTCCATCACTCCAGGCACGTTGGGCCAGCCTGACCACCCAAGGCATCCACGCGAGCGTCACCAAGTAGTTCGGGTAGATGTGGCTGGAGAGCATTACCCCGCTAAACACATAAGCCACTCCAGCCAAGCTTGCTGCGAACGGATCTCCGGTCCAGCGCTTGGCAAGCAGATGCATCCCCGCCCCGGCTACCATGAGATGCGCCAGACAGAAATAGTTGAGCGACCAGGGCAGCGGAAAGACCAGATAGATGAGCGAGAAGGGATACAGCACCAAAGTGTTCCATTGCGCCAGGAACGGTGTTCCACAGTTGCTCAATGGATTCCAGAACGGCAGCTCTCCCCGCCAGAACGTTTCACGATGAAAATGAACAAACGGGTAGGCCAGGGTCCCGTAGTCGCGAAAGAAAAACGAATCGAGCCCACACACCACTCGGGGAAACGAAATCACCAACAAACCAGCCAGAAGGATCAGGAATCGGTTCAGTCCGAACCAGACGCCTACCTCGGTGCGCACATCCTCCCTGGGCTGGCTGGCGTCAATGGCTTGCACGAGCCATTGGAAGTTGTCGATCAGGGAGCCAGCCGCCGAACTTCATCAGCCGACGCTTCACCATGCTCGCGCAAGTCTTAGGGCTTGAGTTCGGCCTTCTCATTTCCGATGTCAGCCGCCACCTTCCAGGTGCCGTCCGGTTGGCGGCTCCACACGGTTAGATACTTGCCTTGCTTCGCCGCCGTTCCGCTCACCACAGCCTTTGATCTGACTTCATACACTCCCCAAGTGTAACCAAGATCTCCGCCTCGGGCCACCGTCGCGGCCACGGGCTTCCAACTCACGGTCGCACCGTCGCCACCTTCCAGGCTTCGTTGTATGGCTTCACGGCCATAGATGGGTTCAGAATTGGCCGGCAGTACGACCGACTCATTGTTGGTGAAACGGGCAAACGCTGCCGCGAAGCCGTGACGCACCGACTCCTGAGAAAACTCAGCATCGGCAGCTAATAATTCCTGCCGCCCTCGCTCTTGGAGCGCCTGAGACGCTTTGGCGCCACTCGCGCAGCCACCGAGCGCCGGGATCAGCGCGGCCAAACCAACCGCAAGGGCTTTCGCGCCTGGATTCATGCTCTATTTTCGGCCGGCCTTCCGTGAATGCGCCAGCAACCAGTCGTATAACTTGGGGTTGTTGTAGGTCTCTGACCAGGCATCGTGCCCAGCCTCGGGATAGATGGTCAGTTGTGCCTCTTTACACCCGAATTGCTTCAAGGAATTGACCATTCGCTCGGATTCTTCTGGATGCACCACATTGTCCTTGCCCCCGTGAAAGGCCCATACCGGCAGACTCTTGAGCGCCGTGGCGTATTTGCCCTCGGCAAGCAGGATGCGAATCGGATCCCCCCCTCCGCAGATCGGGACGATAGCCGCGAAGCGCTCGGGGTACGCCAAACCCAGGCTCCATGTGCCGTAGCCTCCCATGCTCAATCCGGTCAGGTAGATCCGCGTCTTGTCTACGGAATACGTCGCGACAATCTCATCCAGCAAAGCCAGCAGAGTCTCGTTCGACCAAGTTTGGCCTGAGGGACATTGGGGAGAGACCACGATAAACGGGAAATCCGGCTTATCCTTAACGATCTTGGGGGGGCCATGTTTGGATACGACCCACAGGTTAGTGCCGCGCTCCCCCGCTCCATGCAAGAAAAGGATCAACGGCCACTCCCGGGTGGCTTTCGTCTTGTAATCTTTCGGCAGGAATAGCAGGTATTCGGCATTGACCTTGCGCGTTATCTTTTTGGTGAACGAACGCGCTTGCTGGCTGGGATCTGATTTGATCTCTTGGCTCATGGCAACGGCGGCTAGGAAAAGCGTTAGGACAAACCCGGGGATTTGGAGGTAACTTCGCATAGAGATAGGCAGGTCGAGGGGCGGTGAGCGTGGGCCTGCTGGCGTGGCGTCATCGCCTGCACCCTATTACATCAGTTTGAGTTTGGGCAAGTCCTGAGAATCAACCAGACCCACGGGTTCGTTGCGCGAATTGACCACGATCAGGTCGTCAATATTGCGCTCGTTGAAGATCTTGAGTGCCTCCACCGCGAGCGCATCTTCCCGAATGTGGATCGGTTTTGAGGTCATCACCGACGCCAGTTTCTCATCCAGAACGTGTTCGTTCTCCGCCATGTGGCGTCTGAAATCGCCATCAGTAAAAATCCCGGCAAGTTTGCCCCGTGAATTCACTACACTTACGCTGCCTACCCGCGATCGAGTCATTACCAGCAACGCTTCTCGTACCGAGAGAGATTCCTTCACAACCGCGTTGCGCTCACCGGTCCTCATGATTTCGCTGACTCGCAGGAGCAGGGCGCGCCCAATGGCCCCGGATGGATGCCTCTTGGCAAAGTCTTGTTGCTTAAACCCGCGCGCTTGTAGCAGCGCCATCGCCAACGCGTCGCCCATGACCAGCATGGCGGTTGTGCTGGCGGTGGGCGCTAGGTTGAACGGGCACGCCTCCTTCGCCACTCTCACGCTTAGCACAACGTCACTGTGCCGCGCTAAGGTGGATTTCGGGTGGCCGGTCAAGGCGATCAACTTGACCGAAAACCGCTTAATCGCCGGCAGCAGATTCAACAACTCCTCCGACTCCCCCGAATAGCTCAGTGCCAACACGGCGTCACCGTCGCTCACCACGCCTAGGTCACCATGCAGCGCATCCACACTATTGAGAACCACGCTCGTCGAGCCCGTGCTTGTGAGTGTGGCGGCGATCTTCTGGCCCACGTTGCCGGACTTCCCGATTCCCACCACAACGATCTTTCCCCGTCCAGTCAATACCTCTACCAGCGACTCCACGGCGTCGTCGAACGCGCCGTCCAATTGCGAGCGCACCAGCCGAAGTCCGTCCAACTCGATGTTGAACACCTCCCTCGCTCTTGCTAGATGGCTCATTGAGGGGGAAGCGCTGGGGTGGGGAGGCGCCTGGAACGTCGCCTATTCCGAGTCGGGATAGCTGCCCAGGACTTTGACGAACTTGCAGTGCGGTTGCACGTGCGAGATCGCCCTCGCCACTCGCGGTTCGGAAATGTGCCCATCTAGGTCGATGAAGAAGAAATAAGCCCAGGCTTTGCGTTTGCTCGGCCGCGACTCGATCTTGGTGAGGTTGATCCGATAACGCCGGAACGGGGCCAGCGCGCGATGGAGCGCGCCGACTTCGTCACTGATGCTCAGCATCAGACTCGTCCGGTCGTGTCCGGTCGGTGGCGAACATTGTCGCCCGAGCACCAGAAACCGTGTTGCGTTCGTGGAGTTATCCTGCACGTCGTGGTGTAGCAGCCGCAGTTGATAACGCTCGGCGGCCAGCGAACTGGCTATCGCGGCCGCGCTGCGATCGATCGCCGCCAGTTCCGCCGCTCGCGTGGTCGAGGAGGTCTCGATGATCTCCACATGTGGCAAATGGTTCTGCAGCCACCCGCGGCACTGAGCCAAGGCCTGCGGGTGCGAATAGAGCTTGCGGATGCTGGTGACGGGACCCTTGCCGACCAGGCAATGTTGAATCGGAAGAATGATCTGCGAGACAATCTTCAGATCGCTGTCCACGAACATATCCAGCGTACTGGTCACTACCCCTTCGGTCGAGTTTTCCACTGGGACGACCCCATAGTCGGCGCCGTTGCGCGCCACTTCCTCGAAAACGTCGCTGATCGTCTTGAGCGGCGAGTAGTGCAGGCTGGATCCGAACCGCCGAACCGCCGCGAGGTGTGTGAAGGTGGCCTCAGGGCCGAAGTAAGCAATAGTCAGAGATTTCTCGAGCGACAACGCGCTGGACATAATCTCCCTGTACACCGCACGCAGGCAGACCTCAGTCAACGGTCCCTGGTTCAACCGAAAAATCCGCTGCAGCACCGCCCGCTCTCGGTGCGGCGCGTAGATCTCTTCGCCTGCCTTGAGCTTGATCGCCCCGATTTCCAACACATGGCGCGTGCGCTGGTTCAGCAGATGGACAATTTGCTCGTCCAGCTTGTCAATTGCCTTGCGGTGTTCAACTAGGTTCATCGGTGAAACATCAGTCTGGCTCGCCGTCCTTGAAATGTCACGTCTTCGTCGGTATCCCCGGGGACCTTCGTGGCGAGGGCTCGGCCTGTTCCTCTCGGCTTCCCGCCCGGAATGCGGCGCCAGTTGGGGCTAAGGAGGGGTCTCTGGTGAGGCTCCCGGCTCTGTGGCCGCTGGGTTCTCGGGCGCCTGACTTTCCGGTGCAGGGGGGGCCGTCTCCTCCGGCGTGGTTTCGGCCGCGGCCGCCGCCGGTTCGGAAGGCAACGTCAGCTGTTCGGGCGCCACCGTTGCTAGGCCCGGGTCCGCTGTGATCAGAGAGGGTGGGCGTTCAACGGGGATCCGGCGCAGTTCGTCGGCCGCTGGCAGATCTTCCAGGCTGCGAAGTCCAAAGTACTCCAGGAAAAGCTTGGTGGTCCCATACATCATCGGACGTCCAACCACTTCCGCCCGGCCCCCTTGGGCCACGAGCTCACGCTCCAAGAGTGTCTGCATCACCCCATCCACCGCCACGCCTCGGATTTGCTCGATCTCGGCCCGGGTGATGGGTTGGCGATAGGCGATGATCGTCAACGTTTCCAGCGCTGGCAAAGATAACTTCGAAGGCCTATTCTTTTCGCCGGCCAGGATGCGTAGCCAAGGAGCGTATTCCGGCTGACTTGCGAATTGCCAGGCCCCCGCCACACAGACCAGTCGGTAGGTCCGCCCTGCCTGTGCGTGCTCGGCCGCCAATTCAGCTAGCACTGTCTCGATTTGGTCCACCTTCACCTTCCGGAACGCGCGCGCGCCCTCGTCCTCACTCTGTTCAGCGGCCTGGATAAGGAAACCACGCAGGTCCGCCGGCGTCAGCGGTTTCTGCGCCGCGAACAGCAACGATTCCAGTATCCACTTGAGTTCGAACGTCATGTCGGAGGAGTCCCGGATGGCAACGTCGGCTCTGGCGGGGGGTCGGCGGCAGGTGGCGGTGGCGTTGGCGTTGGCTCGGCAACGGGAGCAGGCGGCGCGGCCGAAATCTCGATCTCACTAAAAGGTGTCGCCTGCGCGCACACCACGTGCTTGAGACGGATCAATTCAAGCATCGCCAGAAACGTAACCACCACCTCCGTCCGACTGGTCGTGGAGGCGAACAGTTCAGAGAAGCGGACTGAGGTTCGTGAAGCCAGCGTTTGACGCACCAGCTCGATCTTCTCGCTGACAGTCCATTTGTCCTCGAAAATGTCCCGAACACCTTCGCGACCCTGGAAGCGCTTGAGAATCGTGGTGACCGCCCCGACCAAGTCGAACAGCCCAACCTCGGGTCGAACCGCCGTCACCTCAAATTCCATGCGGGGAGGCTGGCGCGGATAGCTGTTTTCCTGCTGGGCCTCAAGCACATGCAGCTGATTGGCCGCATCCTTAAATTTCTTGTATTCAACCAGCCTGCGGATCAGTTCCCATCTCGGATCGTCTTCGTCGTCCTCCCCTTCGACCTCGGTTTGCTGCTCGACCGGCAGCAATTCGCGGCTCTTGATATACATCAACGTCGCCGCCATCACCAGGAACTCACCCGCGATATCCAGATCCAACTGGCGCATCAGATCCACGTACTCGATGAACTGGGTCGCCAGCTTGGTCAGGTTGACTTGGTAAATATCTACCTCCTCCTTCTTTACCAGGTAAAGCAAGAGGTCCAGCGGCCCTTCGAAGACCGCAAACTGAACTTTATATTCCGGCACGTGTAAACCGTGAGACGAGCCTCAACGGGCCGACGACTCTACTGAGCGTCTGCGTACTTGGCAATGCCACGATTGTGGAGTTCTCCATCGCTCCGTTGCCGAAATCCCGACAACCTCTTGCATCGTGTAGTATAGTGTTCGCTCGATGAACGTGATTACCGATAGCCGTTGCACCGCCTACCACCGGCCTGGGCACCCAGAACGGCCGCAGCGCATTAGCCAAACCATCGATAAACTCAAGTCCCAGACTACTATCCCGATCACTTGGCTGGAACCGGGGCCTGTCCAGCATCCTCAGCTTCGCCGTGCACATTCGGATCGGCTTATAGCTCGCCTGGATCAACCCTTCGATTTCGACGCTGACACCCCGGCTCACCCTGAGATCGGCGACCACGCCTTTCGTAGCGTTGGCGGCGCTCTCCACGCCCTGGAGTTGGCCCTTAAGGGGCAGCGCGCGATCAGTCTCTTGCGGCCACCGGGCCACCACGCCACCGTCGATCAAGCCATGGGCTTTTGTTACCTCAATTCGATTGCCATCGCCGTTCTCGAGGCCCTCGCTCGGGACATCCCTCGCGTCGCAGTCTTCGATTTCGATGTCCATCACGGCAACGGGACTGAGGCAATCCTCCTCGGTGAGGAGCGGGCCGCCTTCTTCTCGGTGCACCAATTCCCGGCCTACCCCGGTACTGGCGCTGCCTCTTATGAAAACGCCTTCAACTTCCCAGTGGCTCCTAGCTCTCCTAGAGCCGTTTATCGTGAAGCTCTCGCTGGCGCTCTAACCGAAATTCAACGCTTCAAACCCGCCCTCATCGCGGTCTCCGCCGGATTCGACGCCTACAGCCAGGACCCTCTCAGCGACGCACCGCTCGAACACGAAGACTATCATTGGCTGGGTGAATCCATCCGCGGCTTGGGCGTCCCGGTCTTCAGTGTTCTGGAGGGCGGCTACAGCGCTCAGTTGCCAGATCTCATCCTCTCTTACCTCCACGGTTGGGATGGAGCATAAAGTCGCCTTCCGTTCATCCTCGCCCGAGGCCGATTGACGAGAACTGCGGGTAGTGTTTCACTTGCCGTGAAATGCGCCTCAGCCTCTTCCGACGTGGACCTGTCGCGGCCCCCAGACCGATCATTCACGAGATCTCCAATCGCAGCCAGAACCCGCCAGCGCGCAGCCTCGGCCCCGCCCTCTGGATCGCCGCCCTTCTCCTCGCTTGCTCATACGCAGCATCGATTCAGGCCTCCGGCTTTCTTCGGACACGCGGCCTGGAGATCGTGGACGAGAGCGGTACACCAATCCTGCTGCGAGGCGTCGGTTTGGGGAACTGGCTCCTGCCGGAGGGCTACATGTGGAAGTTCGGCGAACGCGGAGACCGGCCCCGCAAAATCGAAAAACTGGTCAGCGATCTAATCGGAGAAAACCAAGCCGCTCGGTTCTGGTCGGAGTTCCGTAACAACTATATTGCCGAGGCGGACATTCAAAAAATCGCCGAGCTTGGGTTCAACTCGGTGCGCCCCGCCCTCAATGCGAGGTTGTTCCTGACCGAGGGCGAGCAGCCCGCACCCGTTGCCGAAGGCTTCGCTCTGCTCGATCGGCTCGTCCGCGACTGCAAAAAACACGGTCTTTACGTGATCATCGATATGCACGCCGCGCCAGGCGGACAGACCGGGGCGAACATCGACGATAGCCGAAAGGACGAGCCGGAGCTCTTTATCGATAAGCGCAACCAGGACCGGCTGGTAGAGCTCTGGATCGATCTCGCCCGCCGCTATAAAGATGAACCGGCCGTTGCTGCTTACGATTTGCTGAACGAGCCGCTGCCCGAGCGCACAGGGGCCGAGGCCAAGTATAAAGACCAGCTCGAACCTCTTTATCGGCGAATCACCGCCGCGATCCGTCAGGTGGACAAACGGCACATCATCACCCTTGAAGGCGCCGACTGGGCCAACGACTGGTCAATGTTTACTTCCCCGTTTGATGACAACCTCGTTTACCAATTCCACTACTACTGTTGGGATCGTCCGGATCACCTCAACGACATCACCCGATACCTCGACCACCAGGCCAAACTCAAGACTCCGGTTTGGGTCGGCGAGACTGGGGAAAAGGACAATGCCATTTATTGGGCCACTACCCAGTATTTTGAGGCCCATCGCATCGGCTGGTCCTTCTGGCCTTGGAAAAAGATGGCCACACTGAACACTCCCTACTCGATCAAGGAACCAGCGGGGTGGGGTGCCGTGCGCGCTTACTCACGCGGCGAAGGTAAACCGTCCCCAGCCGAGGCACAGAAGGCGTTCGATGAGTTGTTGTCCAACATCAAGCTGGAGAATTGCGTCGCTTTCCCGGACGTGGTCAACGCCTTGCTCCGCCGGGTACCGGGCCGGGTCGAGGCCGAGAACTACGGACATGAGGGTCCTGGCCGAGCCTATTCGGTTAAAAACGCCTCGGCGAAGGCCAAGTATTACCGCACCTCCGAGCCCGTTCCCACCGAGTTGGTATCCGGTGGCGACCAGGGCTGGCGGACGGCCCAGGCGATCCATCTAACCGCCGGCGAATGGACTGGTTACACCGTGGCCAGCCAAGCCTCAGCAAGCTATGTCGGCGCTCTTCGAGCCAAGGCCGGAAGCGCGCCAGCCTCGGTCCAGGTCGAAGTCAACGGCCATTCGCAGCGGCTCGGAGTCACAAACGATACTTGGGTTGAACTGCCGCTCGCGCCTGCCTCTTTTTCCGTCGGCACCAACGCGGTCAAAGTCTCCGTTCTCACGGGCGCAGTCTCGGTGGACTGGCTGACGTTCCATTGACCCCGAGCCGCTGGCCTCTCGGGGCTTTCGTCCACGGACGGCCCCTTTCGATTCGCCCCATTCACGCCCGATCGGAGCGGCCTCAACGAGCAAGCTCCAGCCAACCGCGTTGCGATTTCGCGACGGCATTATAGGCCCTCGACCCACCCGTTCTGGCGTCACCATCCCGTTTCAGAACACCTCGCTTTGCTCGTTCTGGAGCGGGTTACCTCCGAGCTGCGTCTATTGGTAACCGCCGTAGTAGATCTGCCGATTCCAATGCCTTCGCTTGACCACACAGATCCTAAGGGATCTACTACTGATGAATACGGCCATTCATGAGTATGACTACTTTTATGCGCTGGACCGGGTCGTCCGATTGTTCCCGGCCCAAGACCCTTGCCTCTAGCGTCCTCGTTGGCGCTGCCTTGCTCGCCGCCCCCCTGAGCGCGGCTGGGTACCTTTGGGAAATTGGGAAGCCGGACACCGATGACCACGAGTTCGCTTTGGCCCCCGACAAATACGGCGAGTTCCGGCAGGATGGATTATTTGTGGTCGGACGCAGCCACGCCGACGCCGATTGGCCGTACGTGCAGCCCGGGCCCGACGATTCCTGGGCTGGCAACCGGTCCCATACCTTCACCATTCTGTTCGGGCTCGAGTCTACCCCCCCGCAGGGCACGTCCACCTTGGAGCTGGCTCTCGTTGATTGCCACAGCGTAAACCCACCGTCGTTGCGAATCTCCGTGAATGGCCACGCCTTTGACCGGCCGTTGGTTGGCGGGGCAGGGGATGAGTCCATCATGGGCCAACCCACCAAGGGCAAGACTCAGCACTTGGCGATCGAGTTCCAATCGTCCGAGCTCAAGCCCGGCGATAACCAGATCGATATCCAGACTACCAGGGGCAGTTGGTTGCTCTACGACTGGGTGGGGTTCAAGACCTCGGCGCCGATCGCGCTCGCCCCGGTGAATGGCCGCACACTCGTCGATTCCATCACCTCTGAGCCGGTGTTGGTCGAACAGGACGCCAAACTCTGCCAAATCATTCGACTTTCGATCCGCCACTTCGCTGAGGATTGCGATGCAGTGGTGAAGGTCCAGGAGAAGCCGCTAGCTGCACCACACCTCAAAGCGGGCTTTCAGAGCATCGAAGTGGTGGTGCCGGCCGTTCAGCAAGAATCAGTCGCGCGCGTCTCTCTCGAAGTGGCAGGCAAGCCCGTCGCTACCCGGGATCTCACTCTAAAACCAGTCCGCAAATGGGTGGTCTATCTGCTCCCGCATTCTCACGTGGACATCGGCTATACACACCTGCAGACCGACGTCGAGCATGCCCAGTGGCGCTACCTCGACATGGGCATGGAGGCGGCGCGCCGGAGCGCGTCCAATCCGCCTGGCGCACGCTTCAAGTGGAATGTTGAGGTGCTCTGGGCAGTGGAGAGCTATCTCCAGCAGGCGACCCCGGAGAAACAGCAAGCCTTCATCGATGCGGTCCGAGCAGGCCAAGTTGGATTGCAGGCACTTTATGGCAACGAACTGACTGGCCTGTGTCGTCCCGAGGAATTGCTGCGTTTGGTGGGGTTCGCCCAGCGACTGTCGCATCTCGTGGGCCGCCCGATTGAGTCCGCCATGATCACCGACGTCCCGGGATATACTTGGGGCATCGTTCCAACTTTCGCCCATAGCGGCATCAAGTACTTCTCCATGGGACCCAACGGCGGAGATCGCATCGGTCATACGATCGAGGCCTGGGGGGACAAACCGTTCTGGTGGATTGGTCCCAACGGGAAGGATAAGATTCTCGCTTGGATGACCGGCACGGGCTATTATCAGGTCTTCCGATCACCCGAAAAACTCCTCGGTTATCTGGACCAACTCGAGGCCAAGGCCTATCCGTATGATTTCGTGCAAGTGCGTCACTGCTTGGGCGACAATGGCGCGCCCGATGTCAATTTCGCCGACCAGGTGAAAGCCTGGAACCAAACCCACGCCTATCCCCGTTTGGTAATCGCCACTTCGGAGGAAATGTTCCGCGACTTTGAAGCCCGGTATGGCAACCAGATCCCGACCGCCCAGGGCGACTTCACCCCATACTGGGAAGACGGCGCCGCTTCCAGCGCGCGCGAAACCGCCCTCAATCGCGCCGCTGCCGACCGTCTTACCCAGGCTGAAACGCTGTTCGCCATATTCAACCCCAAGGCCTACCCCGCCGAGGAATTCCAGCGCGCCTGGCGCAGTGTGATCCTTTACGACGAGCACACCTGGGGTGCTCATAACAGCATCAGCGAGCCCGACGCGCCATTTGTGAAAAGCCAATGGGCTATCAAACAGGCCGATGCCCTGGACGCCGATCGAGCGTCTCGCGCGTTGCTCGAGAGGGCTGACGCCAGTCGCGGAGATCTCATCGCGGTCTCGGGGACCGAAAAAGTGGACGTCATCGACGCCCTGAACACGCAGACCTGGATCTCTACCTACGAAGTCGTCGTGCCGGCGGAACTCTCGAGCGCAGGCGACCTGGTTCGAGGCTCCCTCGACGATCCCAATCCCCTGATCTCGCAACGGCTCCTCTCGGGCGACTTGGTAATCAGGTCCTGCTGCGGCGCACAAGCGGCGCGGCGCCTCTACATCACCAAGGGTCGGCCAGAAATCGCCAAGGCCGAAGTTGCATCCGTGGAGGGGACTAAACTTTGGACGACCGTGCAGGGCGAGGAGAGCCTCGTCGTGCGTCTGGACGAGAAAACCGGTGACCTTGTCAGCCTCCGTTTTGAGGGTAAAGAACTCGTCGACGTCAGCGGAGCAGGGGGACTGAACGCCTATTTCTATCTTCCCGGCAGCGACCTGAAGAGACTCCAGCGGGATTGCTCGGCTAAGATCTCGGTTAGGGAACGTGGCCCCCTGATCGCCTCTCTGCTGGTCGAGTCGGTGGCTCCGGGGTGTCGAAAACTCACCCGTGAGTTTCGCCTCCATGCCCTCGCCAACTATCTCGAGATTATTGATGCTCTGGACAAATCGCCGATTCGAACCAAAGAAGGGGTACATATTGCTTTTCCGTTCCACGTTCCCGACGGTGTCCTGCGTCTGGATACGCCTTGGGCGGTGGTGCGCCCTGAACGAGACCAGATTCCTGGCGCCTGCAAGAACTGGTTTACCATCCATCAGTGGGTCGATCTCTCGAACAAGGATTACGGACTGACCTGGATGACCCCGGATGCGCCTTTGATTGAGATAGGGGGAATTACCGCCAACTTGATCGGCTCATTGAGCGATCCGAAGCTTTGGCTTGATCACATCGACCCCTCTCAAACCATTTACTCCTGGCCCATGAACAATCACTGGCACACGAATTACCGGGCGGAGCAGGACGGTCCCACTGTGTTCCGCTACTTGATCCGCCCGCACGCATGGGGCTTTCGTCCCGGCCAGGCATCGGAGGATGGACTGCGGTTGGCCTCGGGATTGGTCGTTCGCCGCGCGCGGGGTCAACTCCCGGAACAGCCGCGGTTGGTTCTCGAGTCTGCCGCTGGCGTCCTGACCATGTCTGCGTTCAAACCTAGTGAAGACGGCAGGGGGATGATCGTTCGTCTCTTCAATCCCGGCGCTGAACCTCAGAGCACCAAGTTGATCTGGTCCGACCCCAAGCCCAAGGCGGTCTGGACGAGCGATAATAGCGAACAACCGCGCCAGCCACTCCTTGGGCCAGTAGACGTACCTCCGCTCACCATTGTCACCCTCTGGGCAGAATTGTGAAGCGCCGGCGGCTGCGTCCAGAGGACCAGCGGTGGCGCCCTACCTGCGGGCGACGATCCACTGAGGCCCTGCTCCGCCGCATCGGTTGCCGCGTCGCCAGTCTGAAACCGCGTTCGTGCCCCTCGGCTGACAATACTCAATTCTGCTCTGGCATCCGCACCACCGTCTGGTTAATTCGCGGTGCCGTGGGCGGAAAGAGCACAACCGGCCCTTGACTGGGGCGGACCTCGAGGTACCACTCCAGGTCGGCGTCCCCCAACGCCGCGGTGTCAGGTTGGGCGCGGTAAACACCACGGTCAATATGCTCAAGTGATGCGGTCTGGAATTTCGGCGCCCCAAGCACACGCCAATGGAGCGTGGCTTCATCCACGGGTGTAGCCGCCAGAATGATGGCCCTAAGGTTCAGACTCTCTCCCACCCGCAGGCTGGTCCGGACTGCTGGCACAATGATGCGAACCGGCCCGCGATATGCCGTGGTCGTTTCGCAGTCTGCCGGCAACGACGAGCCCAACAATTGGGCCAATTCTACTCCCGGCCTCGTCAGCAGATTTGGGAGGAGATGTTGTTCCCAGTTGGCCACCGTCCCCAATTCACCGGCATTTGAAACCAGGGCCAGGAGATGCTGGTAAACCTCCGCGACGTCCTGGATTAACTCACGTCTGAGCGGCAGAACCGTCTCTGCCGCGGCCCTCGCCCGCGTTGGGGCGTTAGGCTCGGCTTTGGCCTTGTCCATTGCGGCTTTCACCAGGCTCCACACGCAATTGACCCTCGCCATGGCTCGCATGTAACGGAAGGTGTCGCACCAGTAGTTGAACCGCGCGCGGCTGCCCGCCCCCGTCACGTTTGGTGCCAATGACTCGAACTCCGCCACGAAACCGTAGTCCTTGCTGACCGTGCTCCAGGGGCGGTTGTCCGGCCGAATGCCTCCTGGCCCGTCCACCCAATCCGCGGGCCGGGGCAGATGGCCGTCGATGCGGGCGAAGATGGCCGCCGCTGCCAGCCCTGTCCTGACCCCAAACTCGTGTGTTGCCCAGTCGGCATAGAAATCCGTCGTGCTCGGGAAGGTGTTCTCCGGTGAGGGCGAGCTCACCAGGTCCGCCGCAAAGTCTTTGTAAGCCGGCCCCCCGCAGTTGATCTTGGTAGTCCTCCCGCCGCTTTCTGCCACGATGCCAGCCACCGAGGGAAACTCCACCACCGGCAGGAACGCGATGTCGAGCCAGCCATTGGTGATGGCTAAATCGTTGAAGACATAGTCGAGCGCGCGGTTTTGTCCCACCTTGGCGAAGATGTCCAGTTGATCGATCACCTTGCGTCCCTGAATCGCGACACTGAAGACGCGCTGCCCTGCCGCCGCGTAATGGGGCTCACAAAACATCAGAGTTACCCGGCACGGGCCATTGGGCATTGGCAGGTGATAGCCCGTCAGATTGTAGCGCACCGTCTGGTAGAGTTGGGGATTATCCGTATCCGCAATGGCGTTGCCCTGGAATGAGGCACACTGCCCGCCGTTGGATCCCGCCACGAGGACCGGTTCGGGGGCCGGAGTGAACGGGTCCGGATTCCAGCGCGACTGATCCCAGGCGGCTTGGGCCAAGGCGGCCACGGCCGGTCCCAGCACACGTGTGCGCCAGTGAATGCCCATCAAACCGTCGCAACCGTATCGGCGTGCATCAGCCGCGTCTCGGCGCATCCGCCCCACCCACAGTTGCGGCACGGATAGCCCCGGATCGTCTTCCATCCAAGGGATGGCCCATTTGCCACGCCCGCGCACTTGGAGAAATCCGCGATCGACGGGCGTGTTGCCGACTTGGCGGTTGATGCAGCTTACCGCCACATCGCGTGGCAGAGTTTTATCGAAAAGGGCCCGGTCCTGCTGGGGCCCAAGCACCCAACCGCAGGTGGCCAATTTGAACGTTGCGCCCACACTTTGTGCGGCCGAGATGGCGGCCTCCAGGTCGGACAGTGTGGCTTTGACCTGTTCGTCTTTGGTGCCTTCCCAGGTCCAACCTTCGGGTGTCCAAAACCAGTAATAATCCAGCGGATAGGTACGCATGATCCGCGTGAATATTCCCTGGTAGATCTCTTCAATGACCGAGCGATCGGCCGGGTTCTTCCCCGCGGCGCGGAGACGCTCCGCCACGAGCTTGGGAACCACCAACGGAGTTTCTGTGCCGACACACGTGGCAACCCCAAACTCGCGTGCGATCGAGAAAGCGTTTCTCAGCAAACTGCCCGTGCCATTGAAGACCGCATTGCAGTCCGGCGCGTTGGTCGGCTGCGGCCAGGCTCCCTGCATCACCTCTGCTCCGTACGTATCCTGATCGAAGAGCTGTGCGGCCCCGAAGGCGAAGCGGCTGGTAGGTTTGCCCTCGTAACCCCAGTTGCCTCGCATCGTGTTCTGGTAACTCGCCGGGTAGGCGAAGCCAACCTCACCCTTGATTCCAATGTCCTCCTTGGTCCCGATCCAGACCGTCGGCTCCGCGTTAGGGGCATTCTCAGGATACGTGTGCAGACCGAAGAAGTTCATCCTCAGCTTGGGCAGTTGACCGATAACCATCGCGTAATCGTCCAGGTTCCACCAATCGGGACCCTCAGGAAAATCATGGAACGGCTGGATGCCACGAAGGTCGAAGATGGGCATCGACCTTTCGTCTAGTGTTGGGAGGTCTAGCGGGACCTGTTCATCGGGCACCACATCCCCGTGGAGGTAAAACCGGACATCGAAATGCTCGGCCAGACGATAGGCGGCATAGAGCGAACCGAGGCTATCGCCGCCCACGAGCAATAGCACCTTGTGCGAGTCGATCTTGATGGTTTTGAGCAAGAACTGCTGCGGCTCCAGTCTCGCAATGGAATCACGCAGAGCCGGTTCAGTGACGATCTGGTGCACGGTTGGGTCGGTCTTGGTGGTGATCAAGATGACCGTGTCGGCGGGCAGGCGCGCTGTGCCATGAACTTGGACGCTCGCGAGGCGGCCCGTGCGCAGGTAGAGATAACGACGCACCTCTCTCGCGGCGAAGACTTCGCGCGCAGATGCGTGGGTCGAACGCGTTATCACCGGCGGTTTCGCGGAGGGCAACGGAGCGCCGACGGTACCCTTTGCATTCAGAAACAACGCTGTGATGAGTGAAAGCAGGATTCCTCTTCGGTTCATAGGTTTACGCCTGTCGTTGGCCCGTGATTTCCGGGCATGTTGAAGTCTTCCCAGCGAGCGGAGAGAGGTCGTTGATGCAGGTCAAGAGACCGAAGGCAGTCGGTAAGGCGATGGGGACCTATGCTGCGCCTGTGGACCGTAAGGCGACGCTCATTGCCAGGGGCCAGATTGAGGGCTAGGTTGGTTTGGTAATGATGGCCCAACCCAGACATCTGGTTATTTATGATGGCGACTGCCCTATGTGCAGTGCCCAGATGCGCCTACTTAGGCGATTGGATTGGTTTCATCGGTTGCGCATGCTGCCTCTGGCTGATCCTGCCGTTAGGGAAGCGGCGCCGAGTCTCAGTCACGAAACACTGCTTGAAGCGATCCACTGCGTTACGCCGAGCGGACGCGTTTATCGCGGAGCGCGTTGTCTGCGATTTGTCGGCATGCGCACACCGTTGCTGCTTCCTTTGGCGCTACTGCTTTGGCTGCCGGGGATGATCTGGGTGGCGGACAAGATCTATCAGCGCGTGAGCCGCAATCGCTATTTACTCAGCCGGCTTTTTGGTTGCCAGGGTTCATGCGCGATCCCGCACGGGGCGAAGCCTGAGAAGCTGAACGCCTGAAGCACCACCATCGGCTTTGGCGCCGGTCCCCTGGCGACAACGGCGAACTGGCTTGCATGATTGCTGGTGGGGCGCGATTTTGGCGCTATGAAAGATGTGGCCATCCTGGGTGCTTCGGCGAACCGCTCAAAGTTCGGTAATAAGGCCGTCAGGGCTTTTCTCCAGCGGGGCTTCACGGTTTACCCCATCAATCCCAAGGAAACGGAGATTGAGGGTCAGAAGGTATATCGATCGATCGATGATGTGCCCGGGCGACCACACATGATCAGCGTTTATTTGCCTCCTGAAACCCTCCTGCCGCTGCTTTCTTCGATCGCGGCAAAAGGCTGCGACGAGTTTTGGCTCAACCCCGGCAGCGAATCCGACGCGGTGCTTGCCGAAGCGGAACGTCTCGGGCTTAACGTTGTCCAGGCCTGCAGCGTGGTTGGAATCGGTCTGTCTCCCGAGGATTTGTGACTGACGATCTGGCCCAGTCTAGCGCAGCACTCGGCATTGCCGGTTTCCGGCGGCACATTTTTCTTTGTGCCGACCAAACGGAACCAAAATGCTGCTCCAAAGAGGCCGGATTACAGTCGTGGGATTACCTTAAGCAAAGGCTCAAAGAGCTCAAGCTGGTGGGGCCCGAACCGCTGGTCTATCGGACCAAGGCTAATTGCTTCAGGGTATGCACTCGGGGCCCCATCGCCTTGGTCTATCCTGAAGGCACCTGGTACCATTCATGCACGCCGCCTGTGCTCGAGCGAATCATCCAGGAGCACTTGATCCACGGCCAGCCCGTCCTGGAATACGCCTTCGCAAACAATCCCTTGACCAGCGGTGCCTGAAATCCGCTTTCCTACCGGCTCCAAGCGTTGGAATGCCGCATCCGCCTTGGATCTCGTCTCGGCCATCAACGAGTGGTCGCTCTCTCATCTAGTGTGAGGATAAACTTCACGGTGCAAGTTGCGGCTTTGCTGCAACGGGCTTATGGTAAGTAACGAACCGAAGGAAAGCCATGAAAGCAAAACAAACTGATTCGGTACCCCAGCCTCAGCCGTTCACGCCGGGCATCACGCGTGGAATGGTTCGGGAGCATGCCTTTAGGCTCTATCGAGACCGCCTGAGCGAGCATAAAGTAAACCTCACCCTCGAGGACTGGATCCTGGCCGAGAAGGATTTGGCCGCAACCATGGAGACGGAAGCCTCTTCCGGCATGCCTCAGCATTAGTCGGAACAAAGCGCCCCTTTGGACGTCACGGGGCCAGATTCGCGGGTCTGAAGTGCGATGGTGGGTCCGAAGGTGTGTAGAAACCAGGAGCTAACGTCCAAGCAGCCAGTCGAACCCGCGCAAGCGGTCTGGTGATACGAGTGGTTGAAAGCCCGTGGCCCGGCGACGGTGTTTGGCCTCAAGGTCAAACTGGCATAGCAAGCTGACCATATTCGCCCCCCGCCCGCTTGACCGAATGGCATCCAACCCGTAGGCATACGATACCATGATCCGCCAGGTCTGGGAGCTCGAAAGATAGGTTATTCCTCCACCGACCCCAGAGTTCCACGCGCCTGGCTGCTCCTCGCCCGGCAGGTAATCAACCAAGGCCGTGGCACCGAATGCGGTCAGGTGCCAGTGGTTGGCGTAATCGGCGGCGATCGAGTATTGGCCGTTGAACAGGATGAACCGGCGTGCTGAAAGCTCCTGGTAAAAGAAGCCCGGCAAACTGAGTGGAAACTCCGCGGCTAGCGGGAGCATGCCTCCGATTCGGTACGCGCTGAGCCGATCCGCCCGTATACTGGTGCCCGCCGTTGCGCTCACTTCAAAACTCTGGAGCGAATTGGTGTGCGTGAAATCCAGCGCCGTTCTCGCCCAGATCCGGTGCGAATCTCCGTTGACGAAGCGATCTGAATTGTAGCCGTACCCGCCTGCGTCCGTGCGAAAGGCCCCTTCATACCATGCGGAGGCCTCCAGCGCGACGGCCGGCTGGAGCATCGGTTCGATGCCTCCCCAGCGCAGGCCCGCTCGCACATGGTAGGTGTATTGGTCGTCCGGAATCACGAAATTAGGAGCGGTGTCGCCGTTGCGCTCATAAAGCGAGTAATGTAGAGCGTTCCGCAGAACCGCGTACAGCGGAATGGTCGCTCCCGGGTTAAAGCGGTGATACACATTAACCGACACCTCACCCCCGTGACCCGTGAATGATTCTTCCCGCCAGTATTTCCCCTGGCGTAACTCGGAATAGGTGTCAGCGAAACCGCCCCCGGCAATCCCAATGCCGATGTCCGTATTCGGGCCGATCGCATGGCCTATGCCCAATTCCGCGTCCACATAGATGGGGGCAAGCGCCAGGCGAAGCGTCAGGTTCGTTCGTGGAAAATCCGGCAGGTTCTCGTAAAAATACCCGTACGCCGCGATCGGCGCGATCCCCTCCAAAGGTTGGTTATAGCCCATCTGAATCAACTGCCGCCTCTCGGGGTCGATCTGCCCCCAGACCGCCTGTGATCCAAGGACTACGACAACGATTCCCCACCGCAAGCTCGCGAAATGCCACATGACGACCCCTCTGGTACTTCTGGTCCCGGATTCCCGCAAGTCGTTTCCGAACCCAAGTCGCAGGGTGGGATCACCCTATCCACCCCCCTCGTCCAGCTCGCACTATGGCTCTAGAGCTCCGTCGATCATCCTCTTGGCTGTCCCTGCCCCACTTTCACCAAACCGCAACCGACTCGGCTTCGAAGATCGCTTCGAGCAACGCGACGTAATCCGGGTTAGGCTCGGTCAGATCAAACACTTTCACAGCCTCGGCACCCTCCGATCTCTGACTCGCGATGATCTTCAGAGCCAGTTCATCCTCCCCACGCGTTAGAATGTGCAGAGTCTTTGGCATGGATTAGAAGCGGAGGATGCACTGGCATCGACCGGCCAGTTGGGCCAGTTCCCGTTCATTAACTTCTTGAAGCGGGAGGGATGGCTGGCCAACGGCGCGTAGCTCGACCGCACCTGCCTGCACCAGCACCCTCGATAAGTGCTCGCCCAGAATCGGCAAGTAGCGCGTATAGTTGTCCTCCTCCAGGAGCTCGTCGGTGAACTCGCTCAGCGCCAAAACCCCTGGTCCCCGAAGATACAATCCGACCTCGGCCTTTTTCCACGCAGCGATCCCTGCCGCGATACGGACCGCCTCCGCGGGTCGCGCGCTCTTTCGTGGATCGGTGTCCACCACAATCAGCAGACGCGGGATCATTTCTAGTTAAAACTCACAAATCGGTCCGTCCCGCTGATCAGGTCGCTCACTACTGTGAGCCCGGCAAATATAGCCTTGGCGCTTAGAGGAACGCCACGGCGTTGGGCTCCGTAGGCGCACGCGTAGAGTTTGAGCCCGCGTTCATTGAGGGCCTGGAGGCGAGAGTCATCGAGTCCAAGCACGGCATCGTCGATACAATAGAGATACACGTCAACTCCACGCGCCAGGGCGGCCTCCGCGAGACCCAGGCCATGATTGAAACTTGCCGATGTCGGCTTGGTCGAGAGCATGATTCCCAGCTTCCTGCTGCGTGGCGTCATCGTCGCACCCTATAGAACTTGCCCTCTGGATGTCAAACTCGCCCAAGGATCTTCCTTTACGCCACCTGCTCTGCACTTTAGTTTTGCGCGCGCGGGGCGCCTTCCGACCCAACCCGCGTCCCCAACCCGCACAGGTTAAATGAAAGCGAAAAAGCCAGCGGCCAAAGCAGCCGCTATATCAAAACCCGCGTCGCCCGCGTCCGGCGCTCCTGGCCGTTCACTCAAGGGTAAACGCGCCTCGGAAGCCTCTGCATCGTCCCCCAGGTCCCAATCGCCAACCTCTGCAAAAGTTATCCCCAAGCCAGCCCCTCTGGATGTCCCTAAGCCTATAGAAAAGCAGTCCGTCTCGGCTCCCATCAAACCGAGCGGCGATTCAACCTCTAAGCCGATCGCCTCCACTCCGATCGTTGCCCCGCCGTCAAAGAAAACCGCCTCAAAGAGACCGCCTCAACCGAAAGCCGGGCAAGCCACGGTAGCCCCTCCATCCGCTCCGAGTATCCCTGCCGCCGCTTCACTTTCCGCCAGCGTTCCTCCCCCAGTCGTCAAAGCCCCCCCAAGCGCGGCCTCGGCGGCCGCCCCGGCCAAACCACCGGTCGTTGCCCCTGCCGTGCCTGTCGCCCCGGAGGCTCTCCGAAAACGTCGCCTTTCGACACGCGTTCACACGGCGGCTGACAAGCCCTCGGTGCTCAGCCCGATCGCTGTTTCCCCCGCGGCTCGGACTGGCTCTGTAAAGCCTGCGCTCGAAGGTCAGGCGCTCGAGTCTCGCAGAGCTGTCACTCTACCACCTAAACCCCTGCCACCGATCCCGGCGATCTTGCTCGAGGGCGATGAATCCCCGTTCTTGGAGTTGAGTGGACCCGGGGACCGCTTTGTCCTTGCTCCGCCCCAAACAGCCACCAGCCCGGAGGAACTCCCGCGACCAACGGCCGCCCCTCCCACCGAGTTGCCCGAGAGCTACGGCACCGGGCGCCTGTGGCTTACGGCGCGTGATCCACACTGGCTCTACGCGCACTGGGACTTCTCGACCGAACGCCTGAGCTTGTTCAACTCCTTTTCTAGAACGGGGCATCTGCTCCTCAGGATCTTCGTCGTCAGTGGCGACGCGGCTGCCGGCCCGCGGCCAACGGATGCGGCGGGAATCGCGTCTGCGACCATGAGCAGCGAGCCGATAAGCGTCATCGATCTCACTCCCGATGCCCGTTCCTGGTTTGTGCCGGTCCCGCACGCGGCCACCATCTATGCCGCCGAGCTCGGTTATAATGACAAAGACGGAGCGTGGCGGTCCCTGGCACTTTCTGGAACCACGATTACCCCGCCAGATTCAATCAGCCACGAGCCCTCCACCCAATTTGTAACCATCCCAGTGGATGTGCCCTTCGCCCAGGTAATGGACCAGGTCCTCTCTGTGGTTCAGGAGAATCCGGCTTTTGTCCAAGTAGTGCCCGAGTTGCAGCAGCTCTCGGCGCCGCACCTGCCAACCCCGCCTCCTTCTGAACCGATCGCGCGGACCCGCGATGTGAGCCCGAATCCAACCCCGTCTCCTGGATTGGGCGAGGCCGGAGTCTCCGCTCGGGACATTGCGGCACTCGCCCCTCCTCCGCTCCGCGCACTTGTTGCGCCTGACGCCGGCTATTTGGCGGTCCGAACTGCAGCGACTCCGGCATGGACCCCAGCACAGGAGCGTGGGCTTGCCGAGGTGGTGCGGTTGGACGGCAATCGGCGCCTCTGGATAGGCTCTCTGGACGTCACTGAGTTGGTGCGTCGCCGGCTGGAAGAAGCTATTCCCACCTCGCCCAGTCCGGAATTACAGCCCAGTCTCGCCGAGTTGCCAATTGCTGCGCCGGGTGAGGTCAGTAGCGTGTCCGCTGCACCAGGGCCGCAGCCTGTTGCTCCGGCGCGCGGATTTTGGTTCAACGTTAATGCTGAGCTCATTGTCTATGGCGCTACCGAGCCGGATGCCGTCCTCACGATCGGTGAGCACCGCGTCCGGCTGCGCCCCGATGGCACTTTCAGTCTGAGATTCGTCCTCCCGGATGGTGCCTATGACTTGCCTGCGGTTGCGATATCGGCGACAGGTGATGACGGCCGTGGCGCCGACCTGCGTTTCAGCCGACAAACTGATTATCATGGCGATGTCGGCAAAACGCCTCAGGACCCATCTCTGCATCCACCTCAAGCCGATCTGATTAATGCCGGCTAACCCCGGACCTGCACTCGGCTATGTTGCCTTAGTGCTGCACGCACACCTGCCGTTCGTACGCCATCCAGAACACGAGCGGTTCCTTGAGGAAAGCTGGCTCTACGAGGCGATTGCTGAATCCTATCTCCCGCTCTTGGAGGTGCTGCGCGGTTGGAAGAAGGACGCCCTCCACGCCCAACTCACCCTCAGCCTCTCACCGACCTTGTGCGCTATGTTGCGGGACCCTCTGCTTAAGGGCCGCTTTGAACGCCGCCTTGAGGCCTTGGTCGATCTCGCGGAGAAGGAGGTGTTCCGCACGCATTGGGATCAGTCTCTGCGGCCGCTCGCCGAACGATATTCCACCCGTTTCCAATCCGCGCTGAAGACCTGGCGTGGGTGCCAGGGCGATTTGGTGGCTGCCTTTGCAGAGTTGCAGCAATCGGGCCAAATCGAAATCCTCACCTGCGCCGCAACACATGCTCTCTTGCCGTTGTTGGCCCAGCATCCCCCTTCGTTGCGCGCTCAGATCCTCACCGCCCGCGATGATTACCGCGCTTGTTTCGGTCAGGACCCCCATGGCATTTGGCTGCCAGAATGCGCCTACGTGCCCGAGGTGGAGCCCGTTCTTCAAGAGGCCAACCTCCGCTGGTTCATCACCGATACTCACGGGCTTTTGAATGCTAATCCCAGCCCCAAATTCGGAGCCTTTGCCCCAATTTATACTCCTCGCGGAGTGGCGGCATTCGCCCGCGATCTGGAGTCAGCCAAGCAAGTCTGGAGCCGGCACGGCGGCTACCCGGGCGATCCTCGATACCGCGACTTCTATCGGGACATCGGCTTCGATCTCGATCTGGAGTACGTTGAACCGTGCCTTCCGTCGCCCGGCCATCGTGGCTTCACCGGCATCAAATACTACCGCATCACCGGCGGCGCCGGGGCCCAACAACCTTACGAGCCTGAGGCCGCTGGGGCGGCCACCGAGGCCCACGCCCGCCATTTCCTTGAGTCGCGCTTGTCCCAGGTCGCGCCGTTGGCTCAACTCATGGACCGCCCCCCTCTGATCTTGGCGCCCTACGACGCCGAGTTGTTCGGCCACTGGTGGCATGAGGGTCTCGATTTCATCGATAACGTTGTTCGACTTGCCGCAACAACATCGCCCGAGCTCCGGTTCTTGAGCCCTACCACTTATCTGCGCTTTCACCCGACCCAACAAGTCGCTCGGCCAGGCACCTCTAGCTGGGGTGAGAACGGCTTTTGGGGGGTATGGCTTAATGAGCGGAATTCCTGGATCCTGCCCCATCTGCGGGTGGCCCAAGAGCGAATGACCAACCTGGCCCGCCGGCTCCCGTCGCCGAGCCCTTTGCAGCGCCGGGCGCTCAACCAATCTGCTCGCGAAGTAATGCTTGCTCAGGCCAGCGATTGGCCGTTCATCCTTCATACCGGCACCAGTCCTGAATACGCCCGGGGGCGAGTGCGTGACCACCTCCTGCGCTTTTTGACGCTGCACGAGCAGCTCACCACCACCGGCCTGAATACGGCCGTCCTGGAAAGTATGGAGCGACAGGACAACTTGTTCCCTGGCCTGGACTACCGCTACTGGGCATAGCGGAAGGGGATGATAACTCTTGCCCGGCGCACCATTCTGCGGCAGAAGAAGGGAAGAGAATGTGACAGCTATGACTAAAGCCAAAACCGCACCCGCCGTCGTCGTTGAACTCAATCGCCAATTCAACCAGGAACTAGCTGCGGCTCACAGTTACCTCGCGCTCTCAGTTTGGTGCGAGAACAAGAACTTCAACGGTTTCGCCGCCTTCTTCGCGAAGCAGACCGGTGAGGAACGCACTCACGCCGGCAAGATCATCAAGCACCTGATCGACCGGGGTCATGCCCCGGAAGTGGTGGCCATCCCCCAACCCAAGCAGGATTTCTCCTCCCTGCTAGAGGTGGCGCAGCAGGCGCAAGCCATGGAGCAGGCAAACACCCGGGGGATCCACGCCGTCTATGAGGCCGCCCTCGCGGCCAAGGATTACCCCGCCCAGGTGCTCATGCATTGGTTCATCAACGAGCAGGTGGAGGAGGAGGCTTGGTGCACGGAAATGATCGAGCGGATCCAAGCCGCGTCATGCGCTGGCAGCCTCTCCAGCCTCGACCGCCACATAATCGGGTTTCTGACTGAGAGCAAGAGCGCCGCGGTTGCTGATTAACGGCTCGCGCTCGCTACCGCGCGCTTTCGATCAGCCGGTCCAGGTCTTCCACAACCTCCGGAGCGGTGTCATCCCAGTAGTGCGTGTGGGCGCCCGGGCCAATGCACCGGTCGCTGATCTCGCGCCGCCCGCAAAAGGACCGGGTCCCCTGCAAGTCGGGCGAGCAGAGCCAGCGGCCAACATAATCACCGCTTCGGTAATCGTTCCACCATTGCTTCACACCCAGCTCCTGGCGGGTCGCCGTCGCCGCCCAGCTGTACTGATGGGGAAACCGAACCGCGTAGAGTTGCCCCAACGGCGAGCCCATGGTGAACAGGGAGATGGGCAACGCACCGGATTCGTCGCCGGGGTCGAATGCCTTCCTCCAGTCTTCGTGCTCAGCCCGCATGTAGCGCAGCGTCTCCGCGGCGATCACAGTCCCCTGGCTGTGGGCGATAATCACGATTCCGGAATACCCGCGCTGCCCGTCCTGCGGATCTCGCCACCCTTTGAGGAACCGCATCAATCCTACGAACCTCGCCATGATGCGCGCTTTCGGGTTCCGGTTTTTTGGGTGGAGCCGCAGCCAGTTTGCCACATCGAGCGCCACATCCACGATCGCGCGTCCGCCCAATGCCAGCCAGGCGAAGTACTTCGAGCCGCCAAAGGCGAGCACCGCCACCCCCGTCGCCATGGTCATGAGTTTCGCGGGAGTACCCACCCGATTGGGTGAAGAGGTAAGGTCCCTGAGGAGGCTCCATTCAAAAACGAAGCTCATCGCCATGAATGACGCCAACGCCAAGCAGCCGAACCATGCCATTTTCAGCCCGCGATCCAAATTGTCCGCCAGCCACTGAGTATGGCTTGGCTTGTAGGGGCGCCGAGGGGGCGACAGTTCCGAGACGATCGAGGGGAGTAGCAGCCAAAGGGCGAGGAACCCCAATAACCCCAGAACCGTCATGAAAAGGGCGAACTCATCATTGCAGGTGTAGGTGATCAGGTGATGGCTGAAGGCCCGCAACGACTCGGGGCGCCTGCGCAGAGGGGTTTGCACCATGGCGGTCATCCATTTCTGGCCTGCCAGGTACAGCGCGTTCCATAATAGCAGGTTCATGACCGCTGCCAACAGAGCCGGCAATCCTAGGGTGGCGAGCACCGTCCCCATCGCTCGGCGGATCGGTGCTCCGTCCCTCCCTTGTGCTCGGGCTTCCATCGAACCCAAACCCGCCGTGACCAAGGCCATGAACATTGACAGACCAAACACGCCCCAAACCACCAGCAGTATTTTGAAAGTCTGGACCGCAGTGCTGGCCGCGGCGCTCAACAGCCTTGGACCTGGTCCCCCGCTAATCTCAGGCCAGTTAATGCAGGCCTGGAGGTAGATTCCCGTGACCAAGGCGGTAAAGAATACCCCAATCGGCAGCGCCCCTTGCCGGCGATCATGGTAAACAAACATCAGGAGCACAATGCCAACCGCCGAAGCGACCCATGCCACCCCAGCAAGGTAGCGGGCAGAAGCCGCTTCACGCGCGGTGTTCACCGCCATGCCGTGAGCCCAAAAGTAGACGACTGCCGAGATCGCGGCCGAGCCGGCCACAAAGAGCGCTAGGTATCTCCAACCGGGTAGCCGCTCCCGCTTCGCGTACAGAAAGAGACACAAGCTCCCGAAGAGCACGACCGCCAGAACCGTTGTTAACACCACCCCGTAGTGTCCTTCCGCAAAACCCACCAGCCAGGAGGATGCCAGCCCTAACAAACACAGGTTCAAGACCGGCACTGCAATGGTCAGGCTCTGTTCAGCCACCAGTTGGAACCAACGCAGCCACTTCCAGGTCGGTGATTTGTCCACCGCCAAGGCGAAATCCAGGGTCTTACGGCCAATCACGCACAGGTAAGAGAGCAGTTGGTAAAACTCGACCACCAGTTGCATCACACTGGAGGAGGCGCGCGACAGATCCGCCCAATACATTTCGTAGACGTGCACCTCCACGCTACTCGCCGCTCCTTCCTGGTTCTGTTCGACGACGTTTCCCGCCGTGGTCTCCTTCCTGGTCCCGCTCAACCGCACGGTTTCATAAACCGCGTCTTGCTGGTCCGGTACATAATCCTCAATTTGGTCCCTCGTGTAGGCTAGATCGTCTGCCGTGTCGGAACCGCGGCCCGGCACCAGCGTCTTCATCTTCCATTTTCTTGGCCCTTTCTCGCTCGGCAGACCTCGCTCCACGCCGCTCACTGGGACCCGCACCACCGCCTCTTCAAAGTGGTCGTATCGGACGCCTTGAAGTTTGCTGCTCAGCAGCATGTCCGCGATGCGCCGGACCGTCTCTTGAGGTTGTTGATCCGCCACCCCGTGAATCGCCACGACCGCCACCCTTGGGGTTGTGCTCATGGTGATCCGGTATCGAGCCTCACCCAGCCTGCCGGGAGGCTTCGGCGTGGCGGCTGACGTCCGTAACCGTCTGCAGCAGTTGCGCCACGGTGAATGGCTTGCTGAGGAAGGCTGTCACCTCAACCTGCTTCAACTCTACGAGCAGCCGGTCGTCCAACCTGCCGCTCGCGACAACCACGGGGAGACCCTGGTCCTGATCTCGGATCGCGCGGACCACCTCTAGCCCGCTCATGCCCGGGAGTTGAAGGTCGATCACCACCATGGAGAGCGCCCGGCCGAGTTCCTTAAAGATCCTCAGCGCTTCAGTCCCGTCTCTGGCAACGCAGACACGAAAACCATGCGAAGCGAGGACCACGTTGATCAATTCCCGCACCGCAGGCTCGTCGTCCACTACAAGAACGACACGTTCGGGCGCCTTGGCCACTGCGTTAAGGCCGTTCACGGGTTCTGGCATGGGAGACTAGAACACTCCTATGCCGAACGAATGTCAATGCAGCAACGTCGGCCAGATCAAACCCTTGAGCCGCTCGCAGGGCATCTCCTCGAGATGGAGGAACGGACAAAGCTAGTCCGGCATCGCCATTTTCCTGCTTGGCGGCTTGAGTTACTAACGAATTCCAGCTGGCTCACCGCAAAGAATTCTAACCGCACCCGGCAAAGCGAAAGCTACCCTCAGATCAGGAAAACCGAGGGGAGAGTGTCCAACCCACGGTCTTGGGAACCGCAAGTCACGGATCTTTGTCCGGCCCCCTTCGGAACGGGAACCCCTATTTCTCCAAGTCGACCCAGAAAAGTAGAGGCAGACCGATATCGGACTGCCTCACGCCACGGTCGAATACAGAGTCGTGCTAGGCGCTCAGGCTGGCCAGAGTTTGCTGAATCGCCGTGAAGTTTGGCAGATCCTTCGGTGTCGGCGTCTGTTCGCTGTAGCGAATCACGCCGCCTTTATCGACCACGAACGCCGCGCGGGCCGCCGTTGAGCCAAATCCCATGAGGTCAGGCAACAATACGCCGTAGGCCGCCGCTGTCGTTTTGTTGAGATCACTGGCCAGCGTGATAGTGATCTTCTCTTTCTGGGCCCACGCTTCCTGGGCAAAGGGGCTATCGACGCTAATCGCAATCACGTCCGCGTTGAGCTTGGTGTAAGCGTTGAGCCCGGAGGAAATATCGCACATTTCCTTCGTGCAAACGCCGGTAAAGGCTAGGGGAAAGAATAGGATAACCGTGTTCTTTTTGCCCAGGTTGTCACTCAGCTTGACATCGGCAACGCCGGTGGCGGATTTCGATTTGAGGGAAAAGTCAGGAGCCTTGGTTCCAGATGCGAGTGGCATAATTCGAGGTTCGATGTTTTGCGTTTGAGATTATCCGTAGCAGAGCCGCTTAAGTGGGCCATGTATAGTTCATCAGCTGGCCGGTGTCAAACCTGGGAACTGCGATACTGCGATTTCGCATTATCCGCTTGCCAGGGCCGCCTGCCAGCAATTAGACAAGGTAGCGCCTATGAGCGAGTTCTCGGTCCCCCTTCGGATGTTCACCGCCGGCCTGTTGGCTGCGCTTAGCTTAGTCGGCTTTGGCGCTGATCCCGGCTCGGCTACGGTGCCTCTTAAGATTCAGCATTCCGTTCAAGTCAGCTTCGCCACCGCCACGAACCAGGCTTACCAGGTCCTCTCCAGCCTGGACCTTGGCGAAACCAAGCAGTGGCAGCCATTGGGCGACCCGATCGTCGGCAACGGGTTCGTCGTCACGATGTTCTATACTTCGGATGCGGACCAAAAGGTATTCTTCGAGGTTCAAGACCTGGGCTCCACGAATTCGCCCGCGAGCACCAACCTGGGCGCGGTCGTCGCGGATCTGCAACTCCAGGTCGCTCAGAGCCAAACCGGAATCGCGAGTCTTGGCTCCTCGTTGTCCGCCTTGCAGGGACAGGTCGCTCAAAGCCAGCAGGGCGTGACGAATCTCAGCACATTAGTAAGTGGTCTGCAGAACCAAGTGGCGCAGCTTCAACCCGGTCTCACGAACCTGGCCCCACAAGTTCTCAGCGCCCTGGACCAGATCGCTCAGATCCAACTCAGCGTCCTGAACTTCTCCTACCGCAGCCTCCAGGGCCAATCATTGACCAACATGCCCCTGGTGCGCGCCAATCTGCACAATGCCGATCTCTCCAATGCGGACTTGAGCGGATCTGATCTGACTGGGGCTGATCTTTCCTACGCTACCCTGGCCAGCACCAAGTTCAATGGCGCGAAGCTTACGGCCGTTGTGCTGACCAACGCCAAGCTTAATGCCGATGCTCTTTTGGAGCTGTCGGCCATGGGAGTAAACGTGCAATACACCGATCTGAGCAATGAGGACCTGAGCGGACGGCAGCTCAACTTTCTGAGTTTAGGGGGATGCAATCTATCCGGGGCGAACTTCACCGATTCGAGCGTGACCAACTCGGACTTTGGGTCCAGCACGTTGGCCGGCGCGATCCTCTCTCATGGGGATTTCTCCAACGACAGCTTTGGCAGCGCGCATTTGAATTATGCCGTGATGGTGGATGGCACCTTCGTCAATACGTTCTTTAAGTTCGCTGACCTGGGTTTCGCCGATCTCTCCAGGGCGAACCTGCATATCGCCATCATGGACAGCACGAGCCTGGCGCAGGCGAACCTGAATGGCGCCGACCTCACCGGAGCCCATCTCTCCGGTGCGGATCTGACCGACGCGGATTTCTCCAACGCGAACCTCACCGGCGCTGATCTTTCCTTTTCCATCCTGACAACGACTAATTTCAGTGGCGCTAACCTAACCGGCGTCAATCTGACGAGTGCCAAGCTCAATGTTGACAGCCTCTTGGCGCTGACCTCGCTCGGAGTAAGCGTCCGCTACACCGATTTGAGCAATCAAGACCTGAGCGGTCGGAAACTCAACTCTCTCAGCTTGGGTGGCTGCAATCTCTCAGGCGTGAACTTCACGAATTCTAGCGTCGCTAACTCGGATTTGGGCGCTACCACGTTGACCGGAGCCAACCTCAGCCAGGGCACCTTTTCGAACGACAGCTTCGGAAGCGCCCGATTGATCTCTGCACTGATGGTCGGGGGCAACTTTTCCAACTCGTTTTTCAGAAACGCCAATCTCAGTTCCGCCAACCTCACCGGGGCGATCCTCACCGGAGCCAACCTCGGAGGAGCGGTCCTGGATAAGGCGGACCTCACCACCGCCAACCTGACCGGTGCCACAGGCTTTGACACCGCATCCACCAACGGCACGATCTTCAGCAACACAACCATGCCCGACGGCACGATCCGCAACGGCCCTTAGCACCGGCTGATCGACCCGCCTCCTAACCATGCGGAGAGTTGGAGCTGTCTTACGTCGCTGGCGCTCAATTCATGCGCTCCGCTATTTCGATGCGGAACATCCGTTTCTTCATCCAGCGGACCGCCAATAAATCGTAGAAAGACGCGAACAGGCGATTCCAGACTCCGTAGTTGCTGCGGCCCGCAAAACGCGGGTTATTGCGGACTGCGATCTCGATAACGGAGTAGCCTTCGATCTTGAACAGCGTCGGCAGGAACCGATGCATGCCTTTGAAGAATTTAAGGTTGTCCGCACACTCGCGTTTGAAGGCGCGGTAGGTGCAGCCGGCGTCCATGATGGTTTCACCGCTGAGCCGGTTCCGGACAAAGTTGGCGATGCGTGAGGACAGGACTCTGATCACGGAATCTCCCTGCGCGCGCACCTCGACCCTGCTGCCGCAAACGCAGTCGGCCGACTTGAGCGCGGCAAGGAATTGGGGCAGATCTCGCGGGTCGTTTTGCAGATCGGCGTCCAGGGTAGCGATGTAGCGACCGCGAGCGGCCTTGATCCCGGCCCAACTGGCGGCGCTCTCGCCGCAGTTGGCGGCCAGGCGTTGCACCCGCAGCCGCGGGTCGGTGGCGGCTAGCTCCTTCAGGAGCTCCCACGACTGATCCCGGCTGCAATCGTCAGTGATAACTATTTCAAATGTTATATCGATTGCATGTAACGCATCCGTGATCGCTCGGTGGAGCTCGCGCAGGTTATCCTGCTCGTTATAGCAAGGAATGACGAGGCTCAGCTCCGGCGCGGAGATCATGAGCCGCGATAGAAGGCCTGGATGGCGTCGCAAACGCAATCCGCCGCCTCCAACCCCATCTCGCCGTGGATCGGCAAGGAAAGGATCTCCTGCACAGCTTGTTCGGTGCGCGGGAGTGCTGGCTGGGGGCCAAACTTGCCGATGATCGCAGGCTGTTGGTGGTTCGGAATTGGGTAGTGGATGCCGGTCTCGATGCCCAAATCCCTGAGCTGCTTCTGCAACGCGTCCCGGCGCGGGCAACGAACCACATACATGTGGTACACCGGTTGGGCCCACGACCGCTCGGGCGGAGTTACTACGATCCCGGCGAGCCGCTCATGATAGCGGGCCGCTATTCGGCGGCGGTTTTCATTAAGCTGATCCAAATGTGCCAGCATCACTCGGCCAACCGCTGCTTGGATTTCATTGAACCTCACGTTCAAACCGGGAACCTCGTGCAGGTATTTATCCTTGCGCCCGTGGTTACGAAGCATCCGAACCTTCTCCGCAACGGCGCTGTTCCCGGTAACCAGGCATCCGCCGTCGCCTAACACCGTCAGGTTTTTGGAGGGGAAGAAACTGAATGCGCCAAAATCGCCGAGCGAACCCACGCATTTGCCCCGATACCGCGCGCCCTGCGCCTGGGCGCAATCCTCTAACACCCAGAGCCCGCGCTTAGCGGCCAGGGCGAGGAGCGGATCGAGATCAACGGGATGGCCATAGAGATGCACCGGAATGATACCCACTGTCCTCGGAGTCATCAGGGCCTCCAGTTGGGAGACGTCCATGCAATAGGTGTCGTCAATATCGACAAAGACTGGCCGCGCGCCGCAATGGATCAGCGGCTCCATCGTTGGGATCGCTGTGTGCGATGGGACCAGGACCTCATCGCCGGGTTTGATCCCTTGGGCCCAGTGGAGCAGGTAAACGATCATGGTCCAGGAGCTGCCCAGGATCGCCTCGCGCGTTCCGGTGTGACGCGCCAATTCAGACTCGAAGGCCTGGCATTCCTTGCCCAGGATGTATTGCCCCGAATCGATCGCGCGCATGGCGGCGGCCTTCACTTCGTCATTAACAAAACAGCGGGATAGCGGAATTCTTTGCATGGGATTCGCTTGCCGAACCTAGCTTAGCTCGACCGTCCGTCCGGTGCGTGCGGACTCAAACGCGGCCTCGAGCACGCGCACGCTTTGGTAGCCGGCCCATCCGTCCGCGCTGGGGGCTTGTCGTGATTCCACTGAATGGAGAAACGCTTGGAGTTCCGCCAACAGCGGTTCCGCGCGTGGGCACTCGATCTGGCTCCGGGCGCCTTCGACCGCTACGATGTGGCTACCCTGGCGCTCGTGAACGTTCGCGAAGGTCTCAATTTTGTATTGAGTAGCGTTGAAATCGCAAACCGCGCTCATCCGGGTGCCGGTAATCACCAGCTCGCGAGTTTTGCCGGGGAGAAAATAGTTGGTCTCTACGATCCCCCAGACCTCGCCCGCGGCGGTCTTGTAGGTTAAGGAGATCAGGCAGGCATCCTCGAATCCGCGCCCTCGTCCGAGGAAATCCCGCATCACCCCGGTCACTCGGCGCGGGGTGGTTTCGAGCAGATAGTTGAACAGATCCACGAAATGAATGGCGTCGGCGAAGGCAATTCCCGAATCGTTTCGAGGCCGTTTGAAACCGCTGAAATTGGAGCGCAGGAACCGGAGCTCGCCGAACTGCCCGTCCTGGATGGCTTTTCTAATCCAATGGGTCGCCGTATCAAAGCGAAAGACGTGGCCCAATTGGAGAATCCTGGCCCGTGCGTCGGCCAACTCGGCCAATGCCCGTGCCTCGTGAGCAACCAGCGTGATTGGTTTCTCCACGAAGACATCTTTGCCGGCTTCGAGGAACTCCCGGCAGAGGTCGAAGTGGCTCTCCGCCGAGGTCACTACCACGACTGCGTCGACCTTGTCTTTGAATTCGCGATAATTCCGGCTGAGATGGTCGTCGGGCAGACCCGAATTGTGGGCCAGCTTGAGTGCCTCCGGTTGGAGATCGCAGGCAAAAAGTTCGACGGGCAGGCTGGCAAGAGCCCGGAGGTGATTGGCACCCCAGCGGCCCAGCCCCAGCAACATAAGTTTGGTCATCGGTTCAAAAACGCACGATGGCCCGGGGTTACCGATAGGCAGCGGCGGGTTGAGGTCCGCTTCGAGGCCGGGCTACGATCCGAACTTTAATGCGATAAGCGCACCACCAGTGCAAGCCAAAAGCGGTATCGGTCGTGCCCGCCGACCCGAATAGAGTGAGGAGGCCAGGGTGTGATTGCATGGTTCAGGGTGGGGGCGGGCGAAGCATTGCAAACGAAGGTAACGGAACCTGGATGTTCCAGCCTCCGGCGTGTCCTTTCTGAAAAACGCCGATCCATTAGGATCACCGGCGAAGCGAAACCCGCGCTAGGCGTGTCCGCCGTCAGGGCAGTGGAATCGCTTTGATTTGGCTGCTCGAATCACGAAGGATGGCGCCGTGACGGCACCCTAACCCCCTGACATACAAGCGATGCCACCCGAAACTCCCATCTCCGCCATTGCCCACGTGATCCAACTGGCCATTGCGCCGGTTTTTCTCATCTCCGGCGTAGCCACCTTGCTCAGCGTTTTGGCAAACCGGTTGGGCCGCATTGTTGACCGCGCCAGGGCGCTCGAAGCCAAGCTCGAGCGCCCAGACCAAGCGAAGGCGGGGCACATGTTCGAGGAACTCATGCGCCTTTCCAAGCGAGCGCGCCTGGTGAACCTGGCCATCACCTTCGGGACCATTTGTGCCCTCCTCACTTGCGTTACGATAGCCACGTTGTTTACCGGTACTTATTTGCCATTCAAGGTGTCCAGGGTCATTACGGTGCTCTTCATCGCGGCGATGTTTTCCCTCTTCCTGGCATTGGTGGCGTTTCTCCGTGAAGTTATCATGGCCACCCGCACTTTGCGCATCGGCGCGAACCTACCGCCGCGGGGCGCGAGTTCTGCGAAGTCATCGCTACCCTTGGTGCAGGAATGACCCAGCCAGCACGCTTGTCTTAACGGGAGAGTTAAGGCGCTGATTCGACCATCCTTGGCGGAAAGATCGGGCAACCTATCGCTTCCGGCCTGGACATCGGCGGCGCGCCCGGAATAAAGAGCTGGCGTCATTCGTTCCACTTCTTGTATGGTTAAGCGCGCCTCTGATCCCTGATCGGACCGTTCATTGAGGGCCGAACCGCGCATCTCTTGTGCGCGGTTCTGACCCAAACATCAACCGGAGAAAGGAACGAATATGCAACAACGAGAGATAGTTGGACAGACCGCCTGGTCGCGACGCGACTTCGGCAAACTGACCATGGCCGCCTTCGGAGGGATGGTCCTGGGCTCCACCCTGGCCGGCCATGCGGCCGACGCCGATGCCCATGATCCCAAGCTGCTGCTGGGCGAAAAGCACGTTTGTCGCGGCCTGAACACCTGCAAAGGAAAATCCAAGGACGGGAAGAACTCCTGCGCCGGCACGGGCAACTGCGCGACCGTCGAAGCCCATTCATGCAAAGGAGACAATGCGTGCAAGGGGCAGGGCGGCTGCGAAGAGTATGCCGGGCAGAACTCTTGCAAGGGTCACGGGGCCTGCGAAGTGCCGCTGAAGAAGAAAGCGTGGAAAGCGGCTCGCAAGGAATTCGAGAAACAGATGAAGGCGGCGGGCAAGACGGTCGGGGAAGCGCCAAAAGCCTCCTGAGTCGAAGTTCATTCGCGGTCCCTTTTGGTCCAACGGTTCAACCCGGCGCGCATGGTTGCCGCCGGGTTGACTGAAACGGGTTCCCTGAGCCGTCCCTATGCCTATGCCTCTTAAGCGTTTGGGCCATCCACACCTCGGGATGGGGGTCGGCCTGCGAACCGTCCACTTCGACTATATCCTGGAAAACCATCCGCCTGTGGACTGGTTTGAGGTCATCTCCGAGAATTTCATGGACTCGCGCGGGCGGCCCCGTTACATCCTGGAAAAAATTGCGGAGCGCTATCCCGTAGTGATGCACGGCGTTTCCCTTTCGATCGGCAGTACCGACCCGCTCAACTTCGAGTACCTCCGCAAGCTCAAGGCTCTGGCCAACGACATCCACCCACTTTGGATCTCCGACCACGTCTGCTGGACTGGTGTGGCCGGGCGCAACTCGCACGACCTGCTACCCATCCCGCTCACCGAGACGTCGCTTAAGCACGTGGTCGAGCGCATCCGCGTGGTGCAAGACTTTCTCGAGCGGCCCTTCGTGCTGGAAAACCCCAGCACTTATGTCGGCTTCACCGGTTCCACCCTCAGCGAGTGGGAATTCATTGGCCGGATGGCCGAACAGGCCGATTGCGGCCTCCTGCTGGACGTCAACAACGTCTATGTCTCCAGCCAAAACCACGATTTTGATCCCGAAGAGTTCATTCGTTCGGTGCCGCACGAGCGCGTGGTGCAGTTTCACCTGGCGGGCCACACCAACTGCCAGACCCACCTGATTGACACCCACGACAACCATGTGATCGATCCGGTGTGGAACCTTTATCGCCTCGCCCACCAACTGACCGGCGGCGTTTCCACGCTGCTGGAATGGGATGCCAAGATTCCGCCCTTCCCGGTATTACATGCCGAGGTCTTAAAAGCCCGGCAACATGTTGGCGCGGATTTGGCCGACGAGAAGATGTCCGCCCCAGGGGCGGGGTTGGAAGGCGTCGCGCTCGCCGGGGACGAACCTTCTGAAGGGCCCCGCGAAGAAACCGCCGTGCCCCATCCCCTGCACCACATTGCGGCTCGAGTCGAATGAGCACCCCGGGCGCTCCATCCCCGTCCTCCGAACTCGATCGCCTGCAGCTCTGGTTCCAGACGGTCATTACCGATGCCAACGGAGTCGATTCAGGCGCCAGTTCGGAGGAAGCCCAGCGCTTGCTCCAGCTCGCTCCGGGTGAACTGGAGAAGGTCATCACCCGGTCCCGCGCTCTCAGCGCTGCCGAGCGCCTTGCCATTTACGCGAATGCCTACCATACGCGCCTCCTGGAATGTCTTGGGGAAGTTTACCCTTTCCTGAAACGCGCGCTGGGGGACGAGGCTTTCGACGGTTTCGCGTTCGGTTTTTTGCAGGATTACCCGTCGCGCAGCTACACACTCAATGAGTTAGGCCGGGACTTTCCACGTTACCTCCAAGAGACTCGCCCCGACGACGACGTCGATTCCGAACCCTCGGACAACGGATCATCGGCGGAAGAAGCAAAGGACTGGCCCGATTTGCTGATCGACTTGGCGCGGCTTGAATGGGCGATCTACGAAGTGTTTGACGGTCCGGGCGTTGAAGGACAATCCCTTCTTACGACCGATGACATCCTGGGCGTTGGTCCGGAGCGCTGGGCCGACGCACGGCTTGAGTTGGTGCCCTGCCTGCAACTGCTGGCGACGCGACTCCCGGTGAACGACTACTTCACTCGCCTGCGCCAGGCGCCAGCAGGTGAGTTCGTTCCCGTTCCTTCGGCCTGCGAATCCTTCCTGGCGCTGACGCGTCGGGATTTTGTTGTCCGCCGTTACAATCTCTCCCGGACACAATTCGAGCTGTTGAGCGGCATTCAGCAGGGGCAGCCGGTTGGCTCCGCCATCGAGCACGCCGCGCGGGTGTCCGGCGTCGGCGTCGAGCAACTCGCCCAGGAGTTGAAGCTCTGGTTCGCCAGGTGGACCGCCGAGGGTTTCTTCCGCGCGATCCGGTCGAGTGATTAAACAGACTGCCCGGACAAACCGGCGGGCTCCGCCGCAAGGGAGGAGAGCCCCGTCCTCGGGGGCACCAACGTGACCCACCCACGGAATGCTGCACCGCCAAACTCCCCGCATTCCGAAACGGTCCCATATTACCTATCGCGCAGCGGTTTCACGAGGGTAGCCGTGGACCTCTGTCCACATACCAAACGTAACGTCCCTAAACCTCGCGTAGCAACGGCTGAAACTCAAAAACGTTCGCCCGTACCGCGAGCAACCAACTGACCACCGTGAGAGCATCGGAGCGCGTTGTCTAACCTCCCGAGTGTTGAGACAGTGGCCGGCCCGCCCCCGGTGCGCGACCTTAAGGTCGCCTCACCGTAATACTCGCCGCGACTCAAGCGATTCCCAATGCCCCTACTCGACACTCCCGTAGGCGGCGCGCGCGCCACAAAATGGCGCCCCAGGAGCGCGGCCCTCCCCGGCCGCAGCAAGGTGGCAAGCTCCGAGCGTGTCGCGTCCTCTCGGGCGTTCGACCGTACTCCGTCGTCAGTCCGCCCACGGAGCGCGACCTTCAGGCCGCTTCAATCTGATCCTCCCGTCGCGGGTCGACGAGGCTTGTGTCTAGCCGGACAGCTGCGGCGCTCGGCTCAGTAAAAGGCTTCGTGATGAGGCAGGTTGTCCAGGTTCCATCGCCTGAAAACAGCATCGCTTGAATAGGGGTTATTGGGCGCAAACATTAGGGGCGCATAGGCCGCTTGGTGCAGGTCGCGCGCCCGTAGATTCGCCACGTGGCCGTCGCAGAACAACGTGTTCCAGCGCCCGGCGTGTCGTTTCTGGAAAAGCTTGGATGTCATCTTGTATGCCGTTGCTGTTAGGTCGCTTAATCCTATGGGCATCGGAGGCGAATCGGTTAGCAGCGCATTGCCATCCATGCAGTACAACCAAGGACTTCCGACGACGGTCCGTGGGGCCGTTTGGAAAGAACCCCAGCTACCCGATGGGTCGGTATTGTATTTCAGGCCCGGCGCGACGACGTTGGCGTCGGCGAGAGCGATCATTTCACTGGGTGCTACAACTTCACTCGGCTTGACCGGGCGTGTCAGCCAGTCCCTTCGATTGTTCCCCCAGTAACCTCCACCCAGCCCCAATTCACGATTATCCGGAGCTGGCCCCAGGCCCATACCGCTCTCATTGTAACCGTATGCGGAGTTGTTCCAGCGCGGATCGCAGAGCCCGGGAAGATGGTTGTAACCTGGGCATACGTAAAGACTGTTGACCGAGCGTGCGACCTGCACCTGTGCCAGGTTTTCGGTCGCCGGGTAATAATTCATAGCGGGTGCGCTCGCTCCAGTGTAATTGGTGGAAAGGGTCCACCACCGGCCGTCGGGAGGATAGGCATCAAAGTCCATGGTATAGTTGCACAGCGCAATTCCCAATTGGCGCAGGTTGCTCTGGCAGACCACCAGATCAGCCCTTGCCTTCGCACGGGTCAGCGCGGGCAGCAGTAGCGCCGCCAGAATCGCGATCACGGCAATCACGACCAGCAACTCGATCAGGGTAAAGCCCTCCCTTAAGAGCCCAACATCGTCTCTTTTCTGACCTATCCCGCAAAATAATCGCATGGCGCAATTTCCCAGGGTCTCCATTACACGCCAATGGGGGCCGATGGCAGGAACACTACGCCAGTGCTGGTTGGCCGCAAGCCCGAAGAAGCGCTCGCGGGCCCTGGAGAGCGGCCGTCCCCAGCCGCAGCGAGGTGGCAAGCTCCGAGCGTGTCGCGTCCTCTCGGGCGCTCAACCTCACGCCGTTGGCAGTCCGCCCACAGGGCGCGACCTTCAGGTCGCTTCCGGGTGACCCCTGCAGCGAGCCCGGCGGTTTCCAACCCCTCTCTCTCCGATGCCTGTTGCGGCGTAACCAATGCCGCGACCCGGTAGGCGGAGTGCGGCCGTCCCCGGCCGCAGAAATGTGGCAAGCTCCGAGCGTCCCGCGTCCGCTCCCCCGTTCGACCTTACACCGTCGGCTGTCCGCACAGGGAGCGCGACCTTCAGGTCGCCTCCATCATCGGTGAACCCTTCCTTCCCTTCTTGGCGGTAGTCCGTTTCCCTTCTCCATCATCCTCTGTGCCTGGATCGTAATCGTAATCCTGCTCTTAATCTCCACCGCCGAACCGCGCCCCCTTCGTCCTCTTCGTGGTAGCTGGCCTCCCTCGCCCCCCCCTGTAGCGGCGCGTCTATGACCGTCGCCCCCTCGCCCCCGTTTTCCTATCCGTGCTATCTGTGAAGTCCGTGGCACTCCGTTTCCAGCTCGCAGCTCGGCACCATAATAACTAAATCATAAAAGAAATTGACAAGACACCTCCCTCGCGCTATCCTGTGGACCATGAAGAGCGGCGATGCTCAACCGCCCCCGGGCAGACGCGTGGACACGGCCTTTGCATTCCAGCCGAGGTCCCACCCTCCCTCTGTTGCCGTCACGGCCACCTCGACGGAAAAACCCGCCACTCCCCCCGCGCCACCCGGATTTTCCGCAACTCCCGCGATTATCGGCTGCTCGCCGCAGTGTTATCGGATAACCGCACGCAAGGTCATTCCCTTCGTCCATTCTCCATCCTCTCTCGCCACTCGCCCTGGTCCCACCTCAAATCTCGAATTTGAAATTTCAAATCCCCTTTGCCTTTGGCCTTCAGCCTTCAGCCTTTCGAAAGATCCTTCCCCCTTCCGGAAAGATCCTTCCCGTAAGCCAGAATATCCCCCCTTATGCCAGAATATCCCCCCTTTTCCCAGAATATCCCCCCCGCCCTTTTTCACCCGCAACCCTCTCCAGGGCAACCATATGCACGAGCACAATCTTAATCCACTCAAAACTATATGTGTTGATTACCAGCCACTTGCGCATTCAAAGACATTTCATCGGGTCCCTGCCCTCCTCGCGGCCGGTTCTGCCTCTCGCCCCCAACCGCCCGGCGCCTTCACCGGCAATTTCCAAAGCCCGCACCGCCCTCGGTGCCCTCTGGAAACAACTCGCCCCACGCCACTCGGCCCTGCTCAAATGTGAAAAATCGTCGCTTCTGCGCTGCACCCCCTCCCCCCCCGACTGGGTCCACCGTGTCACCGGATCTCCCCGGACCGCGGCTCTCCCCCACCGATGAAAGCCCCGCCGCGCCGTTACGCCCGTGGATGGGCTTTTTCGTAGGCGCGCTTGAGGCGTTCGGTCGTAAGATGGGTGTAGATCTGAGTCGAGGTGAGATGGGCGTGGCCCAGGAGTTCCTGCACGCTGCGGAGGTCGGCCCCGGCATCGAGCAGATGCGTGGCGTAACTGTGCCTGAGCTTGTGAGGGGTGATGCGCGGATCAAGTCCCGCGCCGGCCAGGTATCGTTTGAGACGCAGCTGGAGGATTCTGGGGGAGACGGGCGAAGACTCGGACGCCTGGGCTTGGAAGACAGGCATTTCCCCGCGCGGCGGCTCGGGAAGAGTAGCCCAGTAGTTGCGGATCGCCTCCAACGCCGGAGCGCCGATTGGCGTTTGTCGCTCCTTCTTGCCCTTGCCGCGGACATGCAGGATTTGCTCATCCCAACGCACATCAGCCGCCCGGAGGCCGCACAGCTCGCTGATGCGCAGCCCCGAGGAATAGATGGTCTCGAGCACGGCGATATCGCGGAGGTAGGGATGTTCGTCCACGGGCGTATCCGGGTTGCTCTCCAGAGCCTGCAGTTCCCGAAGGGGTGCCGCCAGCAGAGCGGTCATTTGTTCGATAGTGAGAAATCGAGGCAGCCGTTTGCCGGGCTGCGGCAACGCCAGGTCACGGATGGGTGTGGCAGCCACATGACCGCGGCGAATGAGGAATTTGTAGAACGAGCGCAGCGCGCTGAACCGGAGCCGCACTGCTGCCCGGCTCAGTTTGTTCCGTCCCAGATAGCGCAGGTAGCTGCGGAAGTCGTCGCGCTGCAGTGTGAGCCAGGGTGGAGGTTGCGTGCGATCTGACCGATGCCACTGGTGAAAATCGAGCAGGGCGTGTTGATAGTTCCGGATGGTGTAGCCCGAGGCGCCCCGCTCCGCGGCGAGATGTTCCAGAAAACCCTGTATGAGCGGATCTTTCGGAACCGCAACAGTGCGCTGGTCGGTTTCCATGACCGCCGGCCTCTCCGGCGCGATGCTATCGCGGCGGGAACTCAAAGCCTACTTTGCCGTCCTCGGCCAGGATCAGGTAGGCCGAGAACTGACGTCCCGCGCGGGAGATGAACTGGGTTAGAAGTCCGGTGCGGCCTTCCGCCAGCAACTTGGCCATTTGGTCCCGCTCAAGGGGCTGATGAAGAATCACACGGCCGGCGTGGAACTTGCAGCGCTTGGTCTTCTCCTGCGATTTCTCGCACAGATACTGTTTCTCCGTTTCGAACACTCGACCGCCGCACTTGGGGCATTTTCCGATCGGCTCCAGTCCGGTGAAGTCGATGGGAGCGGCAGGCGGTGCTTCGGCGGCCTCCCCCTTGGACGTCTGCTTTTTGGCGCGCTCGGGCCGGGGCGCAAACTCGAAACTGACCTTCCCTTTTTCTCCCAGAACGAGGTAAGCGGCGAAAGGCCGGCCTTTCTTGGAGATGAATTTGGGCAAAAGATCGGTCTTGCCCTGAGAGATCAACTTGCGGAGCTGGTCGTGGTCAACGGGCTGTTGGAGGATCATCTTCCCCGTCCGGAAGGTGCAGCTGGGCGCGGTGCCTACTGCTTTCTCGCAGACGTAGCGCATCCCGTCCTCGAACACTCCGGAGCCGCAGACCGGGCATTTGGCCAGCGCCTGCTGGGCGCTAAAATCAATCGGGCCCGCCGCGCTGCCATCCCCATTATTGGAGCTTTGGCCGAAATCGAACTCGGGCTTGTGCTCGGGCGTGAGTCGAATAATGGCTGAGAAAGGGCGGCCCATCTTGCTGCGAAAACCGTTCAGCGGCCCGATGGTCCGTTTGGTGAGTAACTCCTCGATTTCCTGCGGCTCGAACTGGCGTCCGGCCACGATCTTCCACAGGGCGAAATCGCATGCCTGGCACTGGAACTTCTTGTAGTTCTCGCGAATCTCCCCGCCGCATTTCGGGCATCGAGCCTGGAGAGTGGTGAAGTCCCCGGGAACGGTATCGCTCTCGTGGCCTTTAGCCTGCTCGACGATGTGACGGGTCATCTCACCGATTTGGCGCATGAAGTCCGGGCGAGAGAGCTCGCCGCGCTCCATTTGTTTCAGCCGGAATTCCCAGTCGCCCGTGAGCTCAGGTGAACAGAGCTCGGGCACGCCGAGACCGCGCAAAAGGGTGATGAGCGAGAAGGCCTTGGCGGTGGGCACCAGCTCCCTGGCCTGGCGGAACAGGTATTGCTCAGAGATCAGGCCTTCGATGATGGCCGCGCGAGTGGCGGGGGTGCCGAGGCCTTTGGCGCTCATGGCCGCCCGCAATTCTTCGTCATCGACCAGTTTGCCGGCTCCTTCCATGGCGGAGAGCAACGTGGCTTCCGTAAAGCGGGCGGGCGGCTTGGTCTGGCAGGCGACGACCTCGACATCCGGCGTCTGGACGGTTTCTCCCGCCTGGACAGCTACCAGGCTGGGCGTGTTGTCGGTCTGCACCTCCTTGCCGTAGACAGTCATCCAACCCGCGTTGACCATCACCTTGCCTTCACTCTTGAACGGTTCGCCCTCGACCCGAGTGATTCGAGTGGTCACCAGGAACTCGGCTGCGGGGTAGAAGATGGCGAGGAACCGTTTGGTGACTAAGTCGTAGATTTTGGATTCCGCCTCGCTCAGGTGCTTTGGCTGGAGCGAGGTTGGGATGATGGCGAAATGGTCCGAGATCTTGGCGTTGTCGAAGATACGCTTGTTAGGGCGCACCCAGTTTTGGCGCAGGATATGATCCGCAAACGGGGCGTACGGAGTGCCGGTAAACGAGCCGAGGGTTTGTTTGACTGTGTCTTGATAATCCTCGGGCAGCGCGCGAGCGTCCGTTCGCGGGTAGGTAAGGACCTTGTGTTTCTCGTAGAGGGCCTGGGCCAGTTGGAGCGTGGCCTTGGCCGAGAAGCCGAAACGACCATTGGCCTCGCGCTGGAGAGTTGTCAGGTCATAGAGCAGGGGAGACAACTGGGTGGTTGGCTTGCTCTCTTCGGTTACTATCCCTGGTTTGCCCAGACAGCGTTCGCGAATTTCCTGCGCTTTGGTGATGTCCCAGAGACGCTCGGATTTCAGCTCTGCGTCGCCGTTTTTCTCTCTCGCAAACTTCTCGTCGAACCAACGGCCTTCGTAGGTCCCGGCAGTCGCGGCGAAGGTGCCATGGACTTCCCAATAATCCCTGGCCACGAACTTCTTAATCCGCTCTTCGCGCTCCACTACGATGGTGAGGGTAGGGGTCTGGACCCGGCCCACTGTGGTGAGGTGGAACCCGCCCGACTTGGAATTGAAGGCGGTCATCGCCCGGGTGCCATTGATCCCGACCAGCCAGTCCGCTTCTGAGCGGCAGACTGCGGCATCAGCCAACGGCCGCATCGAGGCATCCGACCGAAGGTGAGTGAAGCCATCGCGGATGGCCGCTGGGGTCATCGATTGGAGCCAGAGCCGCTCGATGGGCTTATCCACGTGCGCATGTTGGACGATGTAGCGGAAGATGAGTTCGCCCTCGCGACCAGCGTCGCAAGCATTGACCAGCGCGGTGACATCTTTGCGCTTGATCAGCTTGACGAGCAGCTTAAGGCGGCTTTCGGCCTTTTCGATGGGCTGAAGGTCGAACCGGGGCGGAATCACCGGCAGGTGCGCAAACGTCCATTTGCCTCGCTTGACCTCAAAATCCGGGGGCAAGGTCAGTTCCAGTAGATGACCCACCGCAGACGACAGCACAAAGTGGTCGTTTTCGTAATAGTCGTCGTGACGGTTAAAGCCTCCGAGGGCCTTGGCGATGTCGCCAGCGACCGACGGTTTTTCGGCTATGATCAGTGCTTTTCCCATGCTTGGGCTATAATTGCTCGTTCAACGGTTCAGTCCGACCCGGGGGCTCGCTCCAGAACTGCAAGCCCTAGCAAAGTGACCAATTTCCTTGCGGAAGTCAAAGCCCAAGGCTGATGCGGCCCGGCGGGCCCAGGTACAATGTTGTGGTATCCAGTGACTTGTAAGCCCTCAGCGGATCCTATTTGACTCTTCCTTGGCTTTGGTCGTGGAGGGCTTTCTACTGTCGCCTCCACCGTCGGGACTTCGTCAGAGCCCTTGCCGATCGGATTGGAATAGGACGTTTCCTTCGAGGTCGCTCCAACGAGTCCGTCCCCCGTCCTTTGACTTGGTTGCCAAGCGGGTCAGGTAGAACAGCGTCGGTTCGGCGATGTGCTGGTTGTTGAGGAAAGGTTCCGTGTAACGGATCGCACCGAATCTCGCGCCAGCGACGTGGTGTTGCTGGCCTACATGATTGTTCCAATCCACGCCCTCGGTCAGAAATCCCTTGGAGCCAATGTGATGCTTCGAGATGGCGCGGAGAATGACTAAGCCGTCGCGCTCGCGCTCCCGGCTGAGCTTTGAGTCGGTCTGGCGCGAATCCTCGGCCGCTTCAAAACAGGCGAGCGCGGCCTCAGCATTTTCCCAGAGGTAAGCGGTATCCCAGGATTTCTCCATGAACAGGAGGCCGGTCGTCGCGACTCCATTGCGGTCTTGGCTCATTTTGAACTGGTCGAGGCCGGCCAGACAATTCGTATAGGCAAAGGCGCGAATGTCTGGATCGCGAAGTAATCTGGAGACCATCAATAGGGTGCGGAAGGCGACTGAGTAGGCGACGTTCTCTTGGGGGTCGTAGGTGTCGTGGTTAATGCTGCCAAAGATTCCGCCTGCGTTGATGAACACAGCCGCCTTAGCCCGAAGCTGGGGCGTGTAATCAGCGAGTTTGCGTTCGGTGAGGGCAGCTTGGAGCTGGAGGATATAAAGGCCGTCGGCCGAGGATTGCCAAAAGTGATCGTTGCCGCCATCGGGCGACAGGCGGTAGATCTTGCCCTCCGGGGTGATCCGCCGGGGGAACCATCCGTTCGGGACAGGCTCGAGATGCTTGTCAAGCCACCGCGAACAGGCCAGGGCAGCGGCACGCATCCGTAGAGATCTGGGGCTCCCGTGTAAGTCGTCGGAAAAGCTAAGCAACTGGAACGCCACTTTGGCCATGGAGCCAGGACAGAACCAGTCAGACCGGTGTTTGTAGTTGAGGCAGAACTTTCCGGTGGTGGTTTCGCGATATGCCCGTATCAGGCCCGTGCCTTGGTCCAGGAATCCGCCGTCAAGGACATGGTCGAGAATGGCGACGGCTTTGGTCTTCCAAGCAGGCTGGCGGAGGAACTCTCCCATCCCCCAGATCTCCCATGCACCGCCGACTGCATTGGCGGCCCAGCCTGGTCCTTCCAAGTTGCCAAAGTCGTGCCAGCCCATGACTTCACCGTCCGGGTCCACGAAGCTGGAGATGCTGACGAGATGCCCTTGAGTGTCACCCTTCAGAGTGTGGTCGAGAGTGAAGCGAATCGAATCACGGACCGAATCAACGATCGTATAACTGGGGTTGGCGGGTAGGTAGAAACCCCGGGGCGAGGACGGTTCCGCGCTCGCCAGCGAAGGAACTAGGAGCCAGAGCGCAGCGACCACGCAGGGCATTACCGGGGTAAGCGCTTTAGGGGGTTTCATAGATCACAGGATGAAAAGCCACGAGATTGAGGGTGAACCTATATCCGCAACCAGTGCCGGCCAAGGCAAAACGGGGGGAGGGATTGCCGTAACAGCCGGAGGGACGAGTCTGGAGTACTCGTAGAATCCATTTCGCCTTCCCCCCCACCCGATTCGCCGCAGCTTCCCTCATTTTAGGCGCGACGATCATAATGCTTAATCCATGGCATGCCGTGAAATACGAACAGCTACGTTGCCCTTTAGGTGGCCAGTGGCCTGCCGATATTCATACGGGAAAAACGTGGCAGGCAAAGGCCCACCCATCGATTTCCCCGGCCGGTTCAGGGAATTAAACACCGGCAGGTTAGTCGCGGTATCGGCTGATACCGCCAGTGTCACCGCGCAGCTGCCTCTGTTACATCCCTTGGCTGGGGATGAATTGCCGCTGCCGAGCCCACAGTCAAGTGGACGACAAACGATTGCTACAACTGCTTTTTTCCGCGATGCTTCGCGATACTTTCAGAGCCTCCATACTTCGAGGCCAATCATTACGGGTCGAAGGCTTAGCCTTCTTGGCGACTCTCGGCCCGAGGGATGGAGCGGTCAAGGGACCAGCCGCTCAAGGACTCAGCCCCAGCACTACCCTACAACCCCCTCCACCATGCGTATGAAAAACTGGACTATTGGCAAGAGACTGACCGTGGGCATCTCACTTCTCATGGTTATGATCGTCGGCTTCGGTGCGTTCACCTGGATCCAGATGGCGACCATCGCCCGTCATGTGACCGGCATCACCAAAGACAGCATGCCAGCCCTCAAACTCATCGAGGACATGCGCTACCAAGTGGCCCTTCTCCGCGTGGCAAACCTGAAGCACGTCCTCTACGACACCGCGCAAAAGGCGGATCTGGAAAAGGAGGCTCAAGCGCTTGAAGTCGAGCTGGCGGACCTGCTTTCGCAGTGGAAGCGTCATGTGTTGACCGAGGCCGACAAGGATGTCTTCGCCAGGATCCCGGTCCTGCTCGAAGCCTATCGTGTTGAAACGCACAAGTTGCGCGAGGCCAGTGCACAGAACGACACCCAAGCTGCTAAGGCTTTTCTTGGCTCCGCGGGCAGGATCGGCAACGACTTTGTGGCCGCTGTGGGTGTGCTCAGGGAATCCACCAACCGGGAAGCTGAGTCTAGCGCCAAACGCATTGAAGCGACCGTAGGCTCCTCGCAGTGGCTCGCGCTGGCGACTAGCGTCGTCGTGCTGCTCCTGGGCTCGTTAATCGCCTATTTTATCACCCGCAGCATCTGCCGGGTGCTTCAGGCCCTGGTGACTGAGCTCAACACCGCCGCAGGCCAAACCACCGCTGCCGCGCAGCAGGTCTCAGCGGCGAGCCAATCGTTGGCAGAGGGGGCCAGCGAGCAAGCCGCATCCTTGGAGGAGACCAGTTCCTCGCTGGAAGAACTGGCTTCTACGACCAAGCGCAATTCCGACAATGCGCAACAGGCTAATGATCTGACCAAGGAAGCCCGTGCTGCCGCGGATCGAGGGGCAACGGACATGCAGGCGATGAGCGCCGCCATCGAAGCGATCAAGATAGCCGGTGATGATGTGGGCAAGATCATCAAAACGATCGACGAAATTGCGTTCCAGACGAACATTCTGGCTCTGAACGCGGCGGTGGAGGCGGCGCGTGCCGGCGAGGCGGGCATGGGTTTCGCGGTGGTCGCCGATGAGGTCAGGAACCTGGCGCAACGGAGCGCCCAAGCCGCCAAGGAAACGGCGACCAAGATCGAGGGGTCGATCAGCAAGACAGCCCAGGGTGTTGAGATCAGCGAGCAAGTCGCTCAGGCATTGAACGCCATCGTGAGTAAGACGCGGCAAGTGGACGAGCTCGCCAAGGAGGTAGCCAGCGCCTCACGAGAACAAACCCTCGGCATTTCTCAAATCAACACCGCCGTCAGCCAAATGGACAAGGTCACTCAAAGCAACGCTGCCAGCGCAGAGGAAAGCGCTGCAGCGGCCCAACAGCTCAACGCCCAGGCGGCGACGATGACCGACTCCGTGCATGGGCTACTCAAGTTAGTAGGAGCCAAGGAAGCAGACCGCGCTCGCTCGGCCAGAGCGCCCTTAGCAGTGCCTGCAACCAAGCCGGCTCCGATGCGGGCCGTACCGGGCCTCGACAAACGTGGCAAGAGCGCGGCCGCCGCTTTGGCGAGGAATGGCACCGGGTGCGTTTCGGCCCCGACTGTCTCCTCGGCCGACAACCATGCGAGCGCTATCCCGTTAGAGGGAGACTTCCAGAACTTCTAAATCCGGCACGGCATGCTGGGCGCAGGCCCAGCCCGTGGTCCGGGACCTGAACCGATGCACACGTTTTCTCCAAAACAATCGAAGGCCGCAGGCAGTTCTTGGCTATCTTTAGTCGCTACGACGGCCGTCGTCGGATCCATCCTCGGGGCGAGTACGAGCTGGGCCGCCGAAACCGCGACTGCGACCGGCGCGCCGAATCCGGGCCGCCAACCCGCTTCGGCGCACCCCGCCTCCGCTGGCTTAGAGAAACCCAATTGGTTATCTGACCTGTCTCTGGCGGTGAAGGAAGGCTATGACGATAACGTTTATCTATCGGGCGCTTCACCGCAGTTCCTCCCTGCGGCATACACTCTCCCGCCGGGCAGCGTTGCGGCGATCAAGGACCGAACCTCTTGGGTGACTACCGTTTCGCCCAAGATCGGAATCAACCTTGCCCCGGTTCTTGGCTCAGACTGCGTCCAGGCGATTGCACTCGGCTACAGCCCGGACTTTGCCATCTACCACAACCAACCAACAGAGGACTATCTGGCTCACCGTTTCCCCAGTGTCATCAAGGTCAAGGCCGATTCGGTGAGTTTGAAGCTGGACAACGGGTTCGCATACATCGATGGCAGCAGCGTGGCCCCCACTTATCCGGGAGCCTTGCTGAGTGCCTTCGGCACGGGAGCGCCTCGGGAACGGAGACAGCAGATCCAGGATCGCGGATCCGTGGTTCTCCAATACGATTTGGACCGCTGGTTCGTCCGTCCAACCGCATCGTTGCTCTATTACGATCTAATGACCAGGCTGGTGAATGTCACAGGGTATCAGAATTATCCTGACCGATTCGACGTGAACGGCGGAGCGGATTTAGGGTTCAAGGTGCTACCGCAACTGGCTGGGACCGTCGGCTACCGGACTGGTCACCAGTATCAGCAACAGTTCGACTTCTCTCCTTATAGCTCACCGAGCGATTATCAACGGATTGTGTTGGGAGTCGAAGGCAAGCCTTGGCCTTGGCTCGAACTCAAACTCCAAGGCGGGCCGGACTTCCGAAGTTATCCTTCGGACACCGCTACGCATATTACACCGGTGGGCAACAAACACCCGACGACCTATTTCGGTGAAGGGCTAGTCACCGCCACGGTCACCACGAACGACTGCATTACATTCAAGTACAAGCAGTTTCAGTGGGTGTCCAGCATCGGAAAGGTTCCTTACTTTGACAGTTGTTTTGACCTTAGCTATCACCGCAAGCTGACCCAGCGGCTCGGGTTCGATGCCGGGGCGCGAGTGCTGGGGGCGGACTACACCAGCGGAGACTTAGCTACGTGCAAGCGCAACGACCTGCAGTACACTGTCTGCCTCGGCATCGGCTATCAGATCGCTCCCCACATCGTCGTGAACACGAGCTACTCTCTGGACCTGGGTCGCAACGCTCAGGAAGCAGTGGTCAACCCCGAAACGCGCGAGTACGAGCGCGACTTAGTTTCGGCAGGATTGACTGTGAAGTTTTGAACATGTCTCTTGTCCCTAGTAGGTCAGCGACGGCTCACTGGATGGCAGTTTTGTCGAGGATGTAGCCTCTGCCTGCCAGGCACTTAATCCACTTGGGCGCATCGGCGTCGTCTCCCAACTTCTTTCGCAAGCGCCAAATGTGAGTGTCCACGGTTCGGGTATTGGGCAGATAGGTGTAGCCCCAGACCCCCGCGAGCATTTGCTCGCGCGTGACCAGTTCGCCTGGAGTGGAGGCCAGGAGATCCAAGAGGGCAAATTCGGTTTTCGTCAGCGCCAGAGCCTTGCCCGTCTTGAAAACGGTGCGATTCCTTAAATCCACAGTGACCGGCCCGAATCTCAGAAGCCGGTCCGGCGGCTTTTCGCGTTGAAGCCTCCGGAGCAGAGCATTCACTCGAGCGAGCAGTTCCCGAGCGTCGAAGGGTTTAGCCAGATAATCGTCAGCGCCAAGGCTGAGGCCCTTGACGCGGTCAGGGACTTCACCACGAGTGGTCAGCATGAGGATCGGCGCCGCGAACCTTTGCCGGCGCAACGTGGTACAAACGTCGAAGCCGTTCATTTGTGGCAGTATCACGTCGAGGATGACGAGGTCGGGGTTCTCGCTGAGTGCCAAGGTCAGCCCTCGCTCGCCGTTTTCTGCCTCAAGCACGCGGTACCCGACGCCGTTGAGACATAAGCGTACTCCGGCCATAATCTCCGGCTCGTCCTCAACCACTAGGATGCGGGGCAGCGGATTCACTTGGCACTGATTTTTGGCGATTTGAACCCCGTCCGGGTCGGACAGACTCACTCACTTCCCGAGCCGTTCGGTCAACGAAAGTAAAGGCAATCAAACCGAGTTTGGCGACAACATTTGCGCCATGCTCGGAGGCTTTTGGCGACTCTGCCCCGCCGTGCCCTACGTAATTGGGTCTTCAGGTGTGGCAACTGCAGGACGGATCACCACCCCCGTCGGAAGCGGACAGCACCTTCGCACCCGCACGCCAGTCATCTGCTCTGATCCTATTGCCGGCGGACGAGATCACAGTTGGCACCCATCCCGGTCCCTTCAGAGGGTCGCGTTTTGTGACAAGTTTGTGACAAGCCACGATTGGAGACTGGCTCGATGCTTCCACCAGCAGCGCCGAGGATTGGCGCCAGGCATGACTCTCGGAAAGTGAACTATGAAACGAAGCCGAACGCCGATGGCCGAGGACGAACTGATATTGGCCACCTCCAAAGAACTCTACACCTGCACGCGCGGAATGCTGCGATTGGCGAATGCGTCCCTAGGTTCGGAGGTGGGGCGAGAACAGCAGATGTGCATCGATTCTTTAGCCCGGACAATGGCGGCACAGCTCGGCGTGATGAACGATCGTCTGGAACTCGCCCTCAGGAGCCGACTGTCAGCCGGCCAACTGCCCGCAACGGGATAAGGAAACGTGCAACCCAAGTGCCTGAGTGGCAAAGAACCGGTCCGCCCATAAGGAGTGAGCAGCCTTCGGCTCAATAGAGTTAATCCCTAGGCTCGAACTATTATCTCAACTTGCGCTCCGTTTAGCCGATATGAGGGCTAACGATGTCGCGCCGGGGTTTTGCGTACCGGGAACTCGGCATTGCGGTTGAAGAACTCGCGGCGACAATTTGATGCGACTCGAGAGCGATTGGTATTGAAATTCGAGCCCTTTGCCCGATGGCTAGTCCAATGCCCATAGATGAAGCGGCGCGAATCGAGGCGCTGAAGAATTACAGTATTCTCGACACCTTGCCCGAACCGGGGTTCGACGATCTTGTGCGCTTGGCGTCGCGGCTCTGCGAGACGCCGATGGCGGTAGTGAGCCTGGTAGATTCCGATCGTCAGTGGTTCAAAGCGCGTGTCGGGGTCGAGGACACCGAAACACCGCGCGAGATCTCTTTTTGCGCTCACGGCATTGTCCACGAGTCCGACCTTTTTGTGGTGCCGGACGCGTGGGAGGATGAGCGGTTTGCGCAGAGCCCCTTGGTCCGCGAGAAACCGCACATTCGTTTCTACGCCGGTGTGCGTCTCGTGAACGACAGCGGTCACGCGCTGGGGATGCTGTGTGTCATGGACCGCGCGGCGCGCCAGCTCACGCCATTCCAGGAGGAGACCCTGCGCACCTTGGGGCGGCAGGCGATGGCCCAGCTGGATCTGCGGCGCGAGTTGGCGACGCACAAGAAAAGCCGCGAGATACTCGACGCCAGCCAGCGCGAACTGCGCTCGAGTGCCGAACGATATGCCAACATGGTCAACAGCCTCAAGGAGGTGGTATTTCAGACCGACGCCGCCGGGCTATGGACTTTTCTCAATCCGGCGTGGGAGGAAATCACCGGCTTCAGCGCGGCAGGCAGCCTTGGGAAGAGTTTTCTGGATTACGTCCATCCCGACGATCGCGAGCGCAACCAGGCGCTCTTCGAACCGATGGTCCAGCGGAAGAAGGACTACTGTCGCCATGAGGTGCGGTACCTCACTCAAACCGGCGGGTTCAGGTGGATCGAAGTGTTCGCTCGGCTGACGCTCGACGAGCGGGGCGAAATCGTCGGCACATGCGGGACGCTGCACGATATCACCCAGCGCAAATTGGCCGAGGATCGGTTGCGCGAGTCCGAGCTTCTGTACCAATCGTTGGTCGAACATTTGCCCCTGTATATCACGCGAAAGGACACTCAAGGCCGGTTTACCTTCGGAAATCGCCGGCTACTTTCGGCGCTGGGACAGACCTCGGAACAATTACTCGGCAAAACCGACTATGACTTCCTGCCGCCGGAAGCGGCGGCAAAGCTAGACCTTAACGCCCAGCTTGTTTTGAGCAGCGGGGAGTCGCTCGAATCGATCGAAGAGATTCCCCATCGCGACGGAACCACGGGATATCACCAGATGACCACCATCCCGCTGCGTGATGCCGAGGGGAAGTTGAGCGGCGTCCAGGGATTCTCACTGGACGTGAGCGAGCGATACCGGATGGAACGGGCGCTGCGAGACAGCGAGGAACGACTCAAATTGGTCATCGAGGGCAGCAACGACGGGTTCTGGGATTGGAACGTCGCAACCGGCGAGGTTCACTTCAGCCCGCGTTGGGTGGAGATGCTTGGGTACCGAGTGGGAGAAATCGAGCCGTGCTATCAATCGTGGGAACGGTTGGTTCATCCGGAAGACTTGCCCCAGGTCCTCGCCACGCTCAACGCGCACATCGAAGGCGCACTTCCCCTTTACGAGGTAGAGAAGCGGATGCTGACCAAAGCCGGCGGTTGGAAGTGGATCCTGGCCCGGGGCAAGGTGACCCAACGCGACGCTGCCGGGAGACCGCTTCGAGCGACCGGGACGCACACGGATATTTCCGCACGCAAGCAGGCCGAACAAGAACAGGCCCGGCTGATCCGCGAGCGTGATGCTCTCCTGCACCGGTTGGAGCTGGTGCTGGACCGAATGCCGATCGCCTGCGTGATCGCCGATTTTGATTTCAAGATCACGCATTTCAATCCTGCCGCTGAGCGGACGTTCGGGTTCTCAGTCGACGATGTCCGAGGCAAGCAGCCTAAGGAGATGATCTTCCCGCCGTCGGAATGGCCCGTGATGAGCGAATTCATGCAACGGATGGCCTTGGGCGAGCTCGATGCTAAGAACGTTCTGCGCAATCTAACAAAGGATGGCCGCATCATTCTCTGCGAATGGCATAACACGCCGTTGCTCGACGAAAGCGGCTCAATGATCGGGTATTTGGGGATGGCGATCGAAATCACCGAGCGCGTTCGAGCTCAGGATAGCTTGCGCAACTCATTGGAGGAGAAGGAGCTCCTGCTCAAGGAGGTACATCACCGAGTGAAGAACAATATGCAGGTCATTTCCAGCCTCCTCAACCTGCAATCCAACTGCACGAATGACACGCAGGTTCGGACGCTCTTCGCGGATTCGCAGCATCGGATCAACTCGATGGCGCTAATCCACGAGAAGCTTTACCAGTCGCGCGACCTGGCGCGGATTGACTTCGGCCAGTACCTCCGCGAGCTGGTGGAGAATCTGGGGGCAGTGCACGAAGAGACAGCGCGAGAGGTATCGGTGCAAGTAAAAGCGGACGATCTCCAACTGGGGATCGATACAGCAATTCCCTGCGGGCTGATCGTGAATGAACTCGTTTCGAACGCGTTCAAGCACGGTTTCCCAACCGGTGGTCGGGGCTCTGTTTTTGTCAATATGCGCCGCGACGGCGATATGCTTCGGCTGTCCGTGCGTGACACCGGGCGTGGACTGCCGGAACAGGTGAACTTCAACCACGCGAACTCGTTGGGGATGAAGCTCGTGTTCACGCTGGTGCGGCAACTGCGTGGGCAGATCGACTGGGAGAGTAACGGAGGAACCACGTTCAACCTCCTGCTGACCGAGGCGCGTTCAAGCAGCGCCCGGCAAAGCGTGACCGACCGCTTGACCAGATCTTTACCATGAGCCCCCCCAAAATCCTAATCACCGAGGACGAAATGTTGACCGCCCTCGATCTCCAGCAGCGACTCTGTGCGCTGGGCTACGAGGTGCCGGCGCTGGTTGCTTCGGGAGAGGAGGCCATCGAACAAGCAGCCCTCTTGAAGCCCGACTTGGTCCTGATGGACATCATGCTGCAGGGTGAACTCGACGGGATTCAAGCGGCGCAACTCATTCGAGCGCGGGCGGATATTCCGGTGATCTACTTAACCGCCAACTCCGACAGCACCACGCTTGAGCGGGTTAAGCGCACGGAAGCGTTTGGCTACTTGCTGAAGCCGTTCCGCGCGCGGGAGCTGCAAATCACCATCGAGATGGCGCTGAAGAACCACTCCCTTAAGCGCCAATTGGTTCAGGCCCATAATTTGCTCGAACAGCGTGTTCAAGAGCGCACCGGCGAGCTTGTGGCTGCCGTTGGCGAACTTCAAACGCAGGTCATCGAGCGGCGTCGGGCCGAGGCATCCGCTTCCGAGTGGAGACAGCGCTACGACCTGATCGTGGCGGCGTCCGGCCAGGCGGTTTACGATTTGGATTTGGTGAGTGGCGCCCTGATCGTAAGCCCTGGTGTCGAAGCTGTGCTAGGCCATCCGCCGGAGGCGTTGAACCAGAACATGGATCAGTGGGCGCGGTTCATCCATCCCGACGACCGCGGTCCTATTTTGGACCGTTTCAATAAGTGCCGGGTCATCGGGAGTCCGTTCGATGTCCATTACCGATTCCAACACGGCGATGGCCACTATTTGTGGATCCATGATCTTGGCTGCTTCGCGCGCGACGCGAAAGGGGATGTCGTCCGAATGTTGGGAATGATGCAGGACGTAACTCAGCGAAAGCTGGCCGAGGACAAAATCCGGGAACAAGCTGCACTGCTGGACAAGACCCACGACGCCATCATGGTTCGTGACCTGGACAACCGGGTACTTTATTGGAATCACGGCGCGGAGCGCATCTACGGCTGGACCTCCGACGAAGCCGTCGGAAAACCGATCCACGAGCTTTTGTTACGGGGCGATCTGGCCCATCTGCCGGTTGCTCACGACACCGCGTTGCGGACCGGAGAATGGTCTGGTGAGGTGCACGTGTACCCCAAGGACGGCAGGCAGCTTACCGTTCAGAGCCGCTGGACCTTGCTGTGCGACGACGCGGGGAAACCGCGCGCCTTCCTCACCGCACACACAGACCTGACGGAGCGAAAACAGCTTGAGGCCAAATTCCTCCGAGCTCAGCGCCTGGAGAGCATCGGTGCCCTTGCCAGCGGCATCGCTCACGACCTGAACAATGTTTTCACCCCGATCATGATGGCGTCTCAGCTACTTGAGGGCCGGGTGGCGCCAGACTCGCACGAAATGCTGAAGCTCCTCCAGACCAGTTCCCGTCGGGGTTCTGACATGGTTAAGCAGGTGTTGTCCTTCAGCCGAGGAAACGAGTCAGAGGTGGGGCTGGTACAGCTGAAGCATTTGATCGGTGAGATGGAGCGTGTTGCCCGCGACACGTTCCCGCGGCATATCCAAATTCGAACCGCCTTAGGCCAGAATCTGTGGCCCGTCAAAGGCGACTCTACACCGCTCTACCAGGTGTTGATGAACCTGTGCATCAACGCTCGTGACGCCATGCCCCAAGGGGGCGTGCTGACGATTGAGGCCCAGAATCGGGAGATTGACGCACCGCATGCCTCGCGACACCCGGGCTCAAATTCGGGACCCTATACGGTCCTCTCAGTGTCTGATACCGGAACTGGCATCTCGCCAGAGAACCGCCAGCGCATATTCGAGCCGTTCTTCACCACCAAAGCTGTAGGGGAAGGCACCGGCTTGGGGCTCTCCACGGTCATGTCGATCGTGAAGGCGCACCAAGGCTGGGTAGAACTCGAATCCGAGCTGGGATTGGGCACGCGCTTTCACATCTTCCTGCCGGCAGTGTCCACTGCACAGACCATGGACGACTCGGAGGTATCGGAAACCCCGGATGGCAATGGGGAGCTTTTATTGGTGGTGGACGACGAAACGGCAATCCGTGAGATGCTCAAGACAACGCTTGAGGCGCACGGTTACGACGTTCTGGCGGCGGCGGAAGGGACCGAAGCGATGGCACTTTATGCTTCCAACAAAGGCAAGATTGCCTTGGTAATCACGGATCTAGTCATGCCTTTCATGGACGGTCCGGCCACGATGCGCGCGTTGCGGAAGATGGATCCGGAAGTGAAATTACTCGCGGTCACCGGCATGCCAGGCAAGGGAAAAATCGCACAGATTGCCAGCGAGCAACAGGTCACGATCCTCAGCAAGCCCTACTCGATTCGGAGTTTGCTGACTGCGATCCGGTCAGTGCTCAATCCCGAGTCATAGAACACGGTGGACGTGTCCTTTGTCGCTCCGGTTCATTCGCACTGCAGCGTGACCATCGGGCCGGTTTTGCTGGCTCGTCTTGCCGCTATGAAAACCGCAATCAGGCTGATGCTCCCTAAAACCAGCACCACGGCGAGATAAACTGCGAGAGCGGTTGCGGTTGCCGGAATCTGTCTCGCGAGGGTCCGCACTAAGGCTAATGCCAACAAGAGTCCGATCGTCAGGCCGATCGCGATGTGGCCCAGGCCTTGCTTCAGGACAGTCCCCATCACGCGTTCGCGGCTGGCCCCGAGGGCGAGTCGGATCCCGATTTCTCTGGCGCGTTGGTTTACCGATAGGCTGATCAAACCGAAAATGCCTACGTCGGCCAAGAACAACGAAGCCGTTCCGCAGACTGAGAGCAGAATTCCGGCGCCCCTCTCGCCGTGACTCACGCTGTCCAACTCCTGTTGCACGGTTTCGACAGTGGGGACGGGAAGGTCCGGTTGTGCTCTTCCAATTCCGATCGAGTTCACGCCCGGGAGTGACGACTGAGTTGGCTCTAGTTCCTCTCAATGATAGCGCAGGCGGGGGTATTAAAACCGTGAACCGGTGTTTGGCGCGTGCAGTACTCGTCATGATTTCCCTTTACGCGGGCAACGCAGCGAGCCCTAACGAGGTCCAAGCACTCTTTGGAATGCTCGAATTGACCAACGATGTCGCCGAGCCAAAGCAGCGAGTGGCAGCCTTGCTCGTGCGCATCCCGAAGGACCACCTCGAGAGCGGATACATTTCCGTGAATGTCTGACAGCACTCCGAGCCGCATGGTTGACTCCGCCCGATCACATGCATATCCCGTTGTGCCGAATTGTAGCAAGTACTGTTCCGGAGCATCTCCTTCTGAGGGCACCCCATCGTGGCTAAAAGAAACCTTACTGGGCTTCGCGGCTGGACCCCCAGGCCTGGGGCAGATCGTGTTTGGTGCCCTGGAGGATCTCACGGATCGCAAGTCGTGATTGCGGTGAGAGCTTCCGGAAGTCAGGGTCGGGATCCTTCCCATCGAGGACGGCGAGGAGGCGATTCCAGACCAGGCGTTTGAGGGGATCGGGCAGGGCATCGAAAGCGTCAGAGTAGATCAGGTAGCTGCATGGATAAAGAAAGGTGCGAGTCTTGAGATCGAACTGGCGCAATGAACGTCCCTGAGCATCCCGGGGGCCTTGAGCCTCAAACCAGCGGGCAAACTCCGGATTGCCGGAGATCGGTTCAGTCAACGGGGCTTCATCCACGAACAGCAGGTATTTGAGGAAGGCGGTGACGATGTTCTTGAGGTAGTCGAGATGGCCGTATTGATGGAGGGCGAGTTCGCTCTCGTCCCGCAGCCGGGTGATGAAGTTGTGCATGTGGACCTGATGTTCGAGGACCATCAGTGCCACGATGTCACTCCCTTTGCTGGGATAGCGAGAAACGTCGAAAAAAGGGCTGAGATCGGTGAGGTTACCGCGGTAGTTGGGCTCCTTGGCTTGGTGCTCGAAGGCCTCCTGACCGAAGAGGTTGCCGCGGTGCGTCTGTTTACCGTGAGTGCCGGTGACGTACCACCCACCCCAGCGTTCTGCCAGAGGGGTACGATGGGTGACGAGCGAGGCGCCGTTGTTCAGGTCGACTACGCCATCCTCATCGGTGGCAAACGAACGCATGAGATGTCCTGGTACGCCCATGGTCTTGGACGTGGCGTGGCATTCCAAACATTGATCGTTTCGCACGAAGCGGGGCGAATCGCCCGCTTTTTGTTCCACCGTGTAAAAGACCCCACCCAGTTTTGGGTCCGCCATGCTCACCTCCAGAAGGGGCGCGCCCGGGATGAAACCAACATAAACAGTGTCGTTGAAAAAGAGGGCTCGCGGGGTGGTGGGGGAGATGCGTTCCCGTTGGAACGAGGTTTTCGAGAACACGAGCATTTGGGACGATTTTGGGATGCCTAGCGCTTGGAGCAGGGAAGGGAGGTAGCCGAAGTCATGGTCAAAGTTCCACTTTGGGATCGGTGGCCGCGGGTCTGTAATTGCCGAGCTGGGCGGATCGAGGGGTCGTTCGATTTGTTTCTGCAGCAGGGCGACGGGCCCAGAAGGCTCGGTCTTGTGGTATTGAAGGGTTTCTTCGTCAAAGGGCATCAAATGGGTCGCGCCCTGGAAATCCACGTCCGACGCACGTATTGAGACGCAGTCGGAGAAGACGGCGAGGAGGAGCAGGATCCAAGCGCAACCGCGGATTCGCACAGGCCTCCGGACATGCGGACGCCGTGCGCCAGGGCGCCGGGATCGATCGGGCGCTGAAGCGCGGTGGTTCTTGGTACGTGTGCTGATCATGAGCGATCATGTTCTGCATAACGCTCAGCACACGACTTGGCACGTCAAATCGAAGAGATTGTTGACCTGAGTCAATCGGGCCCGGGTCTGCCGCCGCGTTTTGGTGCAGGTCTGAGCCGCGCTGTGCACGGCATGGCTTGGCTGGCAATGGCGTCTGGGAGTGGCCCGGCTGGCCTGCTGCCAGCAGCCGGGGCCGGTTTGACATGGCCGACTTGCACCCGTACGCTCTTTTTCATGTTCGAACTTGTTGCCCCGTTTCAGCCCGCCGGCGACCAACTCGCCGCGATCGAGAAGCTGACACAAGGGCTGGTTGACGGGGTCCGCCACCAAACCCTCTTAGGCGTGACCGGGTCGGGGAAGACCTTCACGATCGCCAATGCCATCAAGAACGTTAACCGCACGGCGTTGGTGATATCGCACAACAAGACGCTGGCGGCCCAGCTTTACGCGGAGTTCAAAGCGTTTTTTCCGCACAATGCGGTCGAGTATTTTGTCAGCTATTTCGATTACTATCAGCCCGAGGCCTACATCCCGCGGACGGACACGTTCATCGAGAAAGACTCGAGCCGAAATGAGGAAATCGAGCGTTTGCGTCTGTCGACCATGAGTTCGCTCTTCGCGCGGCGTGACGTAATTGTAGTGGCCAGTGTGTCCTGCATCTATGGCATCGGCAGCAAGGAGGATTACGAGGCCATGGTGATCCCGATCCGGGTGGGATTGGAGCTGAGCCGCGACCAGTTTCTGAGCCGCCTGGTCGAGCTCCAATACAGCCGCAACGACGTCAGTTTCGAGCGGGGCCAGTTTCGGGTGAGGGGTGATACGGTTGAGCTGGCGCCCGCCTACCGCGAGGATGCGCTGCGGATCGAGTTTTTCGGCGACCAAATCGAGCGAATCACGCGATTTGAGCCGCTGACCGGGCATCGCCTTGAGAACCTGGACGCCGTGACGGTCTATCCCGGAAAGCAATTCGTTACACCGCGGGACAAGATCAACCGGGCGATTTTGGCGATTCGGGAGGAGCTAGGAGAGCGGATTGCGTGGTTCGAACAACGAGGCAAGCTGCTCGAGGCGCAGCGAGTGAAGATGCGCACCGAGTACGATCTTGAGATGCTGGAAGAGATGGGTGTTTGCTCGGGAATCGAGAATTATTCCCGGCACATCGCAGCTCGGCCGCCGGGTTCGCGCCCTTTCACTTTGCTGGATTTCTTGCCCAAGGACTACGTCCTGGTGATCGATGAGTCGCATGCGACAGTCCCGCAGATCGGCGGCATGCACGCGGGTGATTTGTCGCGAAAAAAGGTGCTGGTGGAGTACGGTTTCCGCCTTCCTAGCGCGCTGGACAACCGTCCGTTGAGCTTCCTTGAGTTCCAGAGTTTGCAGGGGCAGACGATCTATGTCAGCGCGACCCCGAGCCCTTCCGAGCTAGCATGGTCGCATGGGCAGGTGGTGGAACTGATCGTGCGGCCCACGGGGCTGATCGATCCGAAAGTCACAATCAAACCGCTGAAGGGGCAGATCGACGATTTGATTGAGGAAGCGCGAAAGAGGGTGGAGCTTAAAGAGCGGGTTTTGGTAACCACGCTGACCAAGCGAACCGCCGAGGAATTGACCGACTATCTCCGGGATATTGGGATCAACGTGCGCTATTTGCACAGTGAGATTGACGCCATCGAACGGGTCGAGATCCTGCGCGGGCTGCGCAAAGGCGACTTCGATGTCCTAGTGGGGATCAATCTGCTCCGTGAAGGACTCGATCTGCCTGAGGTTTCCCTGGTCGCGATTCTGGACGCGGACAAGGAGGGTTATTTGCGTTCGGCGACGAGTTTGATCCAGACGGCAGGCCGGGCGGCTCGTCACCTTAACGGGGAAGTGATTCTCTACGCGGACGTGATGACTCAGAGCATCAACAAGTTCGTGTCGACCGCCAACTACCGCCGGGAGAGACAGTTGGCGTATAACCAAGAGCACAACATCACTCCCAGAAGCGTGGTACGCGCGGTAGAGGACAGCCTGTCGTCGCAAAAAGCCCGCGCAGCGGAGGTGGACGGGGTGCTGCGCGAGACGGCCGGCGACTTCGATGTAACCGAGACGATCCGCGAGTTGGAATCGGAGATGCTCGAGGCGGCAAACAACCTCGAGTTCGAGAAAGCCGCCCTTCTGCGGGATCAAGTTCGCGAGCTCAAGCGGAGTTTCGACCCCGGCAATTCGTCACAGCAGACGGCTGGAGGGCCACCGCCAGAACCCTTGAAATACCCTCGGGGCTCCAAGCGGTCTCGGCCGAAAGGTCCAAGCCAGCGGCGGCCCGTTGGGAATGGGTGAGCGTTAAGCGGTTGGCACGACTGGCTCTAGCAAGGGCTCGTCGTCATCAAGGTCCGGTTCGCCCCGACCTGCCAAGAGGAGGTAGAGCGTGGGCAACACCACTAACGTCAGCAGAGTGGCAGTGATAAGGCCACCGATGATGACGACTGCGAGCGGTTTCTGGGTCTCGGAGCCAATCCCATGGGACAACGCCATCGGGAGCAGCCCAAGCATGGCCAGCAATGCTGTCATGATCACGGTGCGCATTCGCACCAGCGAGCCTTGAACGACGGCCTCGGTCGCGCTCGAGCCGGCAGCGCGCAGTTGGTCGAAATAACTGACCATTACTACACCGTTGAGCACGGCTTGGCCAAAGAGGGCGATGAAACCAATGGCAGCCGAGACGCTGAGCGGGATGCCGGTGGCCAGCAGTGCGAAGATACCGCCGATAAGGGCAAACGGGACGTTGAGCAGAATGAGGAGAGAACCTTTCACTGACTTAAACGCGTCGAAGAGCAGTACGAAAATGAGGAATACACTGACCGGCACGATAAATGCCAGACGTCTCATGGCGCGCTGCTGGTTCTCGAATTCGCCACTCCAGGTAACGTAGTAGCCGGGCGGCATGACGACCTTCTGCGCTTTGGCTTTGAGGTCGGCCACTACGCTGCCCATGTCGCGTCCCTTGATGAAGACGCCCACGGCGGTCATGCGAGTGCCATTTTCACGGCTGATGTTCAGGCTGCCTCCGATCGTCTTAAAGTCGGCCACTTGGCCCAGCGGTATTCGTGAACCGTCCGGGGCATCAACCAGGATCTTCTTAATTTCCGAGATCTGGCGTTGGGCTTCGGGCAGGCGGGTGATGATGCTGAAATGCTTTTCCCCTTCCCAGATTTCAGTGGCCGGCCTCCCGCCCAAGCCGGCCTCGACCACGTCCTGGATGTCGGCAATATTGAGGCCATAGCGATTAGCCTGCTGGCGATTGATTTCGATAATGAAGTGGGGGACCTCACCTGCACGGTCGATGTAGGCCCGTGAGACTCCGGGTACATTGCCCATCGTCTGGAGCAGTTCACGGACCTTCGCGCGCAAGGTCGCGGGTTCTTCTCCGAACACCTTCACCACAATCTGCCCGTCGATCTGGGAGATGCTTTCAAGGACATTGTCTCGAATCGGCTGAGAAAAACTGCTTTCAACGCCGTACATGGTGCTCAGCGCCGCATCCATCTCCTCAAGGATCGCGTCTTTGGTCATTTTGGGGCGCCATTGGGCCTGAGGCTTAAAATCCACAAACATCTCAACCATGTTTAAGGGCTTGGGATCCGTGCCGTCCTCAGGCCGCCCGGCTTTTGAGATTACCGATTTGACTTCGGGGATCTTGCGCACTAAGGCCCTGGCCCGAGCGCATTCGCGCACTGTTTGCTCTACCGAAATGCCTGGCGGGAGCGTCATGTTGACCCACACGGTGCCTTCATTCAACTCTGGGAGGAACTCGGTGCCTAGCTTGGGGAGGACGGCGAAGCTGGCCATCAAGGCGATGAGGGCGGCCGCAAGCACGGTTTTGGGATGAACGACGGCCCAGCCGAGCGTGGGTCGGTAGATTCGCTTGCAGGCGTTCACTAGGGCATTTTCCTCGTGCGGGACGCCCTTGCGCAGGAGCAGATAGCAGAGCAGGGGAACCAGGGTGAGCGAGAAAACCAGCGAACCGATCAAGGCCGAGGTCACGGTCCATGCCATCGGTGCGAAGATCCTCCCTTCGTGGCGTTGGAGGGCAAAAATAGGGATGTGTGCGGCGATGATGATCAGGACCGAGAAGAAGGTGGGGCGTCCCACTTCGCTTGCGGCTTCGAGAATAGCCTGACGCAGGGCATGGAGGCTTTGTCCTTCACGATGGTGGGCGAGCCTTCGGAAGATGTTCTCCACCACGATGACAGCGCCGTCCACGATGATTCCGAAATCCATAGCGCCCAGGGAAAGAAGATTCGCTGGGATTCCTCGCCAGCTCAATCCGATGAAGGTCGCAAGGAGTGATAGCGGGATCATAAACGCAACAATCGCCGCCGCACGGAGATTGCCGAGGAAGAGCAGAAGAACGAGTGTGACGAGCGTGGCGCCCTCGGCGAGGTTCTTGAAAACCGTCCTCAAGGTCGTGCTGATTAACCAGGTTCTGTCGTAATAGGGAACCAGCTTGGCTCCGGGGGGCAGGATTCGCGTGTTGAGTTCCTCGACCCTTTGTTTAACGGCCTCTAGAACCCGCGATGGGTTCTCACCTTTGCGCATCAGGACGATGCCGGCCACGATGTCGTCATCGTCATCCTGGCCCAACACCCCCTGGCGAGGGACCGAGCTGATGGTTACCTGAGCGATGTCCTTGATGCGGACCGGAGCGCCGTTATGGGCGCCGAGCCCTATTTCGCCGATATCTTCCGGAGAACGGAGCAGTCCAAGTCCCCGGATGAGGTACTGTTGGGGGCCGTGATCCACGTAGTTCCCACCTGCGTTGGCATTGCCACGGCCCAGAGCGGTATAGACCTGCTGAAGGGTGATGTTGTAGTAGCGCATCCGGTTGAGGTCCGGATTGACTTCGTACTGCTTGATGAAACCGCCCTGGCTTACAACGTCGGCTACCCCGGGCACGGTCTTGAGTTGGCGCTCGATGGTCCAGTCTTCGATGGTCCGCAAGTCGGTCGCACTGAAGTGGTCACCTTTGACTCGATACCGGTAGATCTCCCCGATCGGGGTTGAAAGAGGAGCGAGTTGGGGCTGCACGCCTTGGGGAAGATCCGCGCTTTGCAGACGTTCCACGACTTGGGACCGCGCGAAGTAGTCGGTCACGTTATCATCGAAGGTAAGCACGACGTAGGAGAGACCGAACTGAGTGTGGGAGAAGATGCGCACGCAGTGGGGAAGTCCACTGAGAGCGATTTCGACGGGCATGGTCACCTGCTTCTCCACTTCCTCGGGGGCCCGTCCAGGGTAGAGGGTGATCACGGAGACCTGGATATCAGACACGTCCGGGAAGGCCTCGATGGGCAGGCTGTTGAACGCCAATATGCCGCCTCCTGTGAAGAGCACCGTCATCAGCAACGAGAACATCGGCTGGTGCAGGGCAAAGGAAATAACTCGCTTGATCATAATGAGCTGGCCAGCGGCGATTAAGCGAGGATGTGGGCTCCTCGCGTTGTTGGCGAGGCCATCAAGCTCAACGAATCGTTACAGATCATCTGCCGCGTTTGTACCGGGCGCTAACTCGCCCGATCAGGGCGCTTACTGAAGTCGTTCGACCGCCCTAGGGTCAAGGCCAAACTGACCGATCGGCTTCGACCCTGTCTGGAAAACGGTCCAGCGGCGAGCCCGCTCCTGAGGGCGCAGGGAGCCGTGGAAACGCGGAGCGCCACGATCGTCGGGACGCGGCAGTTCCGAGGTTAGTTCCTGGGTGGGACGCGCTTCCGTAAGCCTACTTGACTACGGGGCGGAGGACGATGTTCCGATAGCTGGAACCGGTGTGGTCCCCTTGGAGGTAGATCGGACCAGGCCGCAATTCATCCGACCATAGGGCGCCGCCGGTGCAACCGAGCAACGGCTGGTTGTCGATGATCTTCTGTCCGTTGAGGATGACGGTGGCGTGCCGGTCCACTAAGGTGATATCCATGGTTTGCCATTCACCGGCTGGCTTTTCCGCTGCAACCAGCGGGGTGATGCGGCTATAGATGGCTCCCATGTTGTGGGGGTCCAGCGCTTTGCCGTAGCTGTCAACGACTTGGGTTTCGTAGATGCCGCGCAGGTAGACCCCGCTGTTGCCGCCCTTGGGCACATTGACCTCGAGGGTCAGATTGAAGTCCTCGAACTCCCGTTCAGTCCTGAGGTTGCCATAGGACTTGTGGGGGCCGGTTGCAGGCTGGTCGGGGTGGTTCACTAAAATCCCGTCCTGCACGCTCCAGCCGTTGAGGGCCTGCGCATCCGTGAGACGCCATCCGTCCAGACTCTTTCCATCAAAAAGTGGAACAGCCGGCCCGAATTTCACCTTGGACAGGTCTGGCGCAGGGGGAACGGGAGTGATTCGTTTTCCGCTGAAATTCTCCTCGTTGAAACCGTCGCCGTTGTCGCGAGCGGTGATGAGGGTAAGGTCCAGGGTATCGCCGGTCACGTGAGCCGTGATCAGATCGGTGAACTGCTGGGTCCGCGCAGGCTTGCCCCCCGCCGCTTTACGTTTCACGTCGCGGATGCGTGTGACGTAGAGCGTGTCATTGGCGATCGTGACGCTGGAAACCGGCACGACGCTCCCTCCGCCCCAAAGGATGCTGGCATCATAATAGCCGCCATCGCTGGTGACGCCGAGCCAACCCGCACCGCCCCCGGGGATGGTCAGGGCCCACCGGCCCAGAAACGGATTATCATCCGCTGCCCGAGCCGAACCATTGGAGACGGTCAGGAAAGTGGCGACCAAGCCAGCCGCGAGCCAGCGGGGGGAACAGGAAGGCGTAATCATGAACAGTTTCTACAGTTGTTTCATGGCCACGTCCAGTGCGGTGTAAAGGGTCTGCATCGTCTCAGCCGTTTCGTCGCCCATGTTTGAGATTCGAAAGGTGGTGCCTTTGATTTTTCCGTAACCGCCATCGATGAGGAATCCTTGGTCTTTGACCAGCTTCTGCAATTTGGCCACGTCGACCGAGCGGCTGCCGGGTTTGGCGCCATTATTGACACAGGTGAGCGTAACGGATTCGTACCCTGCCTCAGGGAAGAGGTTGAATCCATGGTTGGCCGCCCAGGCGCGCGTTTTCTGGGCAAGTGAGAGATGGCGCGCATATCGCGCTTCGAGCCCCTCGCTGAAGATGTCCTCCAGCTTGGACTCAAGGGCATAGACGTGCCCAATGGAGGGTGTACTCGGGGTCATGCTCTGTTCGGCGTTCTTCTGGAACTCGACGAAATCGAAGTAATAGCCCCGATCTTTGATGGTGGCGGCCTTGGCCAACGCCGCAGGGGAACAGGCGAACACAGCAAGGCCCGGTGGCATCGCCAGCGCTTTTTGGGAACCTGCCAGGAGTACGTCGATGCCCAACTCGTCGAATGGGATAGGAGTCGCCGACAGGGAACTCACCGAATCCACGATGAACATGACTTCCGGGTGCTTCTTCTTCAGGGCGGCGATTTCAGCCAGCGGGCTCATGACACCCGTCGAGGTTTCATTGTGGATCAGAGTGAGGGCGTCAAACTGGCCCGTGGCCAGCTTGGCTTCGACCTGCTCGGCCCGGATGGGAGAACCCCAAGGCACTTGGAGCGGTTCGGCCTCTTTTCCGCAGCGCTTGGAGACATCGAGCCATTTGTCGGAAAATGCTCCGCACATGCAATTGAGGACCTTGCGCGAAACCAGGTTGCGGATGGCCCCCTCCATGACCCCCCACGCGGAGGAGGTGCTCAAATACACCAATTGCTTGGTGCCGAGGAGCTGCTGCAGCTTTGGTTGGATACGGGCGTAGAGGTCCTTGAACCCCTGCCCGCGGTGACCGATCATCGGCGAGCTGAAGGCGCGGAACGTCTTCGCGCTTACCTCGACTGGGCCTGGGATGTGCAATTTGACATGTGCCATAAATGAGGGCGCAAAATATTCCCAAGAGCGCGGGCAAAGCAAGCTTGCTCTGTGGCGTGGCTGGCGATTTGATATGAGCGCATATGCAACGTCAGTTCGGCCTTTGGCTTCGCGCGGGATACGGTCTCCTGATCGTCCTGGCGTGCTGGGCCATTTGGTCGAGCGCCAACGGTGCGGACACCAACAGCGCCGGCACGAACGCACTGCCGGTCGGGCCAAGGATGGTCAAGGTGCCGGCCGAGCTGGTTGAGAACCCCCTGGCGGCCCTTGAGCGCGCGGCGACCAGCGAAACGGTGATGACCTTTGGTTTGGATCGAGTCCCGTTCCTCCAACAGCATCAGATCTTCGGAGCGCCTTTGTGGAAGTATCTCGCCTCACTGATCTACGTCCTGCTGGCGTTCTACAGCTCGAAGCTCATCGATTGGGTTGTCAGCAATCAACTTAAGGTCTGGGCGAGCCGCACCAAGACCGAGCTGGACGATCTGCTCCTGAATCTGCTCCACGGCCCGATCAAGGTCGTGTCGCTCGTCATCTTCCTGCACATCGGGTTCCGCCTATTTGTATGGCCGCCTTGGGTTGAGGATTATACGTCCAAGGGGCTTCGGCTGGTGGTTGCCTGGTCACTGACTTTCATGGCGCTCAAGGCCGTGGATCTGACGATGAGCTACTGGCGCAGAAACCTCGGCCGTGACGAGGACCGGGCGTTCAACGACCAGTTTTTCCCGATCATCACGAAGACCTTCAAAGCCTTCGTGGTGGTCGTCGCAGTGCTCCTCACCACGCAGAACCTGGGCATGAATATCACCAGCGCCCTGGCATCTCTTTCCATAGGCGGTTTGGCTCTCGGTCTCGCGGCGCAGGACACCATCGCCAACCTTTTCGGCGCGGTGGCTATCTTCATCGACCGCCCGTTCAGAATTGGAGACCGCATTAAGCTCGAGTCGGTCGATGGGGTAGTGGAGTCGATCGGATTGCGCAGCACGCGCGTGCGCAACTTGGATGGCCATTTGATTACCGTGCCCAACAAGACGATGGGTGGAGCGACGATTACGAACATCTCCAGGCGGCCGGGCATCAAGACCGAAATGAATATTGGCGTCACCTACGACACCTCGCCGCAGAAGGTCCAGCGCGCGATCAAGATCTTGCAGGATACCTACAAAGCTCACCCCAAAACGAAGGATATTCTTGTTAGTTTTAACAAGTTTGGGGATAGCGCGCTCAACCTGATGGTGGTGCACTGGTGGAACGGTGCTGACTACCCCGAATACCTCGCCGGCATGCAGGAAATGAACCTCGCCATCATGGAACGGTTTGGCGCGGAGGGGATCGAGTTCGCCTTCCCCAGTCAGACGCTCTATCTCAAACAAGACGCCGCGGCGAAGGTGGTGGAAGCTGCTGCCGCTGAGCCAGCCCCGAAAACGCCATGAGGAAGGGTCTCATCGCCATATGTCTCTCGTCCCCGCGCTCGGCGTGCATGGCGGAGTGTGATTGGGTCAGGCCTTTCACCAGCGGCTTCGTTGCGTTGCTTTTGGCGCCACTTCTCTTCTCGCTGCGAGCCGATGGGCTCGCGTCCGCTTCCAGCGCCCAACCTGAGTTTGCGGCTGGCGGCGCGATGGACGGCGACCGTTTTTCCGCACAAGCGAGCCACGCGTGGAAGGGCCAGGCCGGCAATGAATCCTGGTGGTGGGAGGTGAGTTTCCCCCTGTCGCGCAAGGTCGGAGCGATTCTGCAAGTCCAGGGCGACCACGGATTCGTGCTTACCAACGCCCCGCTGAGCTATGTTTGGCAGTCGAGCCTGGATGGGAAGGCTTGGCGCGACCTTCCGGCTACGCGGATTTCGGCGGAGCGCCGAACCTACCGGCTACATCGGCTCAGCCGGGCGGTGACCTGCCAGCACCTGCGCTTGCTCGTCCATTCGGTAACGGGGGCATTCCCGGCGTTGCGCGAGGTGGAGTTTTACGAGGAGCCCAAGGCTACGATCGACTTTCCAGATTGGATTGTCGTGGTCAATACCACCCATTGGCGTGAGGTGCCGAATCATGGGCAGGATTTCATCCCCTTGGCCAAATCGTGCCAAGGGTGGGAACACGTGCAGGCTCAGCAAGTATGGCTAGGGAGTTTTGACGAAGCCTTTCTAGCCGTGGAACCCAGGCCGCTGTGCGCTTTCCTGTCGGGCAACTTCAAGGACTGGTGCGAGGTGGACCGTAATTGGTGGCGCGGCACCCAGGAGGTCCTCAAGAACAAGCACCTGCCGATGTGGGCGTCGTGCGGAGGAGCCCAGGGGTTGGCACTGCTCAGTGAGTATGGGGTCGATCACAAGTGGGATTGCCCCCACTGCCGTGATCCTGAACACCCCCTCACCCCGATCTACACCCACTTGGGACACAATGGAGCGATGAAGGCCTGCGGCGATTATTCAGGCTGCGTTTTTGAGCGAGGCAAATACACGATTCGCCAGGTCGCCCGTGATCCGGCGTTTAACGGACTCTCGCGCGACTTTCCTGCCGAAGAGAGCCATTGCGGGCAAATCGCCTGGCCTCCCAAGGGCTGGGAACTTGTTGCCACCGCTGGCCCGGGCACAATTACCCGGTCCCAATGCCTGCGACTCAGGGACCGCTACGTTTATGCGGCCCAATTTCACATTGAATTGCCGGGCACGCCGGAGACCTCGCGGCAGATTATGAGCAACTTCCTTTCGCTGGCGAAAGGATGGGGTGGCTACAATGCCCATGGACCGCCGGTCAAGGAGCCGTCTCTCTGGAGCAGCCAGTGATCTTTCCAAATCAGACTCCACCTAATCATCAGTTTGGTTGACAGAACCATGCCCCAGGCGTAAGCCGTGACCGCGTAACACGTTATGAAATTATCTTGGAAAGGTGTTTTCCCGGCCGTACCCACCCAAATGAAGCGGGGGGGCGCGCTTGATCTCGAAGGGACCGCGAGACACATCGAGACGCTGCTGGAGTCCGGCATCACTGGAGTGATCATGCTTGGTTCCCTCGGGGAGAACCAATCTCTCGAGCCTCAGGAGAAGCGGGCGGTGATGAAGGCGACGGTCGAAGCCGTTAAAGGCCGAGTGCCGGTGTTGAGCGGGGTCGCCGAAACGGCCACCGAGATGGCCTGCCGCTATGTCCGGGATTGTGAGGAACTGGGTGCCGACGGGTTCATGCTGATGCCGGCCATGGTGTATCGCACGCCTGACCCGGCGGAAACGATGGCTCACCTGCGGACGGTGGCGAACGCCACCGGGCTGCCCATCATGATCTACAACAACCCGATCAGCTACGGAAACGACGTGACGCCGGAGATGTTTGCGCGGCTGGCCAATCAGAAGAATTTTGTGGCGCTCAAAGAGAGCTCCGCCAACACGCGCCGGTTGACTGATCTTCATAACGCACTGGGAGGACGCTACGCGATCTTCACCGGCGTGGACGACCTGGCGTTGGAAAGTGCCATCTTGGGAATCGACGGCTGGGTGGCGGGGCTGGCAGTCGCTTTCCCGCGAGAGAACCAGTATTTTTGGGAGTTGACCCTGCGCGGAGAATGGGAGAAGGCGCGGGCCATCTACCGGTGGTTCACGCCGCTGCTCCACCTGGACACCCACGTGAAGTTTGTGCAGTACATCAAGCTGGCAGTCCAGGAATGCGGCCTCGGGACGGAATGGGTGCGGGCGCCACGGTTGCCGCTGGCGGGCGCTGAACGCAAGGCGATCCTTAAGGTGATCCATGACGGCATCCAGAATCGGCCCAAGATTCCCAAGCGGTGAAATCGATCCGAGTCATTGATTCGCACACTGGAGGCGAGCCGACTCGGGTGGTGATCGGCGGGGCACCTGATTTGGGACGCGGACCGGTGGCGCAGAGGCTTGAGATTTTCCGATCTCAACATGGTGCGTTTCGGGCCGCGGTGGTGAACGAACCGAGAGGGTCGGACGTGATGGTAGGCGCGCTACTGTTGGAGCCTAGCGAGGCATCTTGCGTGTCGGCGGTGATCTTTTTTAACAACGTGGGCTGCCTGGGGATGTGTGGTCATGGCACGATCGGTGTGATCACCACATTGGCGCACCTGGGAAAGATCCCGGCCGGCGAGCACCGTTTGGAAACACCGGTTGGCACTGTGACCGCCGTGTTGCATTCTGGCGGCGAGGTCTCCGTCACGAATGTCCCGAGCTACCGGAAAGCCAAAGCTGTGGTGGTGGACGTGCCGGGGATCGGACCGGTGACGGGCGACGTTGCCTGGGGTGGTAATTGGTTTTTCCTGGTTGGGGATCATGACCAGGTTCTCGAGCTTGCACAGGTCGAGGCATTGACCGAATACACCTGGGCGATTCGTCGCGCCATCAACCAGCAGGGCTACCCCGAAGTCGACCACGTTGAGTTGTTTGGACCGCCGCAGGCGGCTGGCGCTAGCTCTCGCAACTTCGTTCTGTGCCCGGGCAAGGCCTATGATCGGTCGCCGTGCGGCACCGGCACGTCAGCCAAGCTTGCTTGCCTGGCCGCCGACGGCAAGTTGGCTGAAGGGGAAGCTTGGGTCCAAGAAAGCATTATCGGCAGCACTTTCATCGGACGCTACCGGCGTGAGGGCGAGGCGATCGTCCCAACCATCACCGGCACGGCGTATGTAAACGGGGAAGCGACGCTCTTGCTGAACGAGCGCGACCCCTTTTGTTGGGGGATCCATGGCTAAAAAAGTTCTTGTTGTTGGCGCGGGGGTCGTTGGCCTCAGCGCTGCCTATTACGCGGCCAAACGCGGATTTGAAGTAACGGTCGTGGAGCGGGGCGGCGTGAATCGGGACGGGTGCTCGTTTGGCAATGCCGGGCTGGTGGTCCCAAGCCATTTTGTGCCGTTGGCTGCGCCCGGGATGGTGGCGATGGCCTTAAAATGGATGCTCCAGCCCGCTTCGCCGTTCTATATCAAACCCCGGCTGGATCTGGACCTTTTCAAATGGGGCATGCGCTTTTGGCGCGCGAGCACGCCCGAGCACGTGCGGAGATCGGCTCCGCTGCTGCGGGATTTGAACATGGGGAGCCGGGCGTGTTTCGAAGAATTGGCCACCTCGCCAGGAAATGATTTTGAATTGGTGACGAAGGGGTTGTTGGGGCTCTGCAAAACCGAGCACCGGCTTGAGGAGGAGGCTTCGGTCGCAAAGCAGGCCAAAGAGCTGGGGATGCCCGCAGAGATCCTGGATGCCAAACAAACCGCCGCATTGGAACCGAATCTGAAGATGGACATTGTGGGAGCGATCTACTTTCCCCTGGATTGCCACCTCACCCCATCGCGATTGATGACAGGATTGAAGCAGCGTCTGGACGGGCTCAGGGTGCGATTTCTTTGGGACACCGAAGCGACGGGGTGGCGCTGCAACGGAACGCGCATCGACAGCCTGCGCACCGGGCGTGGCGAGTTGACCGCCGACGAGTATGTGCTGTGCGGCGGATCATGGTCGCCGAGGATGGTCAGGGACCTTGGGCTAAGGATCCCGATCCAGCCGGGCAAGGGCTACAGCCTGACCTTGCCCACGCCCCCGCGATTGCCTGCGATCAGCGCCTTGCTCACCGAGGCGAGGATCGCGGTCACACCTATGGGTTCCTCGCTGCGTTTTGGTGGCACCATGGAGATCGCCGGGTTCAACCAGGATATTAACCCCATCCGGGTTCAGACCATCATCCAGTCAGTTCCGAAGTATTATCCGGAGTTTGGCGGGAAAGATTTCGAGGGGGTCAAGCCGTGGAGCGGGCTGCGTCCGTGCTCGCCGGACGGGCTGCCCTATGTCGGGCGGTCGTCGCGGTTCAGCAATCTCGCCATCGCGGCAGGCCACGCGATGATGGGCCTTAGCCTGGGACCCATCACTGGCAAGCTGATCGCGGAGATTTTGTCGGGCGAGAAACCCTCCATCGACCTCGCCATGCTGAACCCGGATCGCTACGGTTAGGCCTGCGAACGCTATGACCATTTCTGCTAATCTTCCACGCCGGGCCTGCGCGCACGGCAGATTTACTCCGCTGGCCTTGGGCTTGCGCCGGGCTCTTCCGGCCGCCATGGCGACTCGGTTTCCCTGGGCGTTCTTAGTTGCCGCGACGCTGATGGGCTTGCCGGCGGTCCGGGCTGCTCAAGACGGCGATGCCCGGCTCAACGATTTCTTCAAGCGATACCTGGACGAGCAATTCCGAGCTCACCCCGTGGAGGCAACTCGGCTGGGCGATCATCGTTTTGACGCCCTGCTGGATGACCTTTCGGCCCCTGCGCGCGAGCGCTGGCTGGCTCGACTGCGCACCCTGCTCCAGCAGTTGCCCACGGAGGTGGATTACTCACGGCTGACGCGGGACGGTCAGATCGATTTCGAGATCCTCCGCCATGATCTCGAGGAGACGCTGTGGCTGAGCGAGAACACGCGGCCTTTCGAGGAGGACCCGAGGGTCTACGGCAATTGCATCAACGACAGTGTTTTCCTGCTCCTGGCTCAATCGACCATGGCCAAGGAAACCAACGTTGCCAACTGCATCGCCCGCATCGCGGAGGCCCCAAAGGTTCTCGCGGCAGCGCGCCAGAACCTCAAGCATCCGCCCAAGCCCATCCTCGAAACGGCCATCCGCCAGAACCGCGGGGCGATTGGGTTTTTCGATGGGGGCATCCTCGAGCTGGCAGGCGAAACGCCGCAGCGGGACCAGCTCAAGGCCGCCGGGAGCAAGCTGGCGACGCGGCTCCGGGAGTATCAAACGTTCCTGGAGGGAGAGTTAATGCAGCGGGCCGACGGCGATTGGCGGCTGGGCAAGGAACGCTTTGCCAAGAAACTGGAGCTGGAGCTGGATGCCGGTTTGAGCGCCGACCAGGTTTATGCCGAGGCGGAGAAGGAATTCGACCGGGTCGAGCGCGAGATGTACGTGGTCGCAAGGCAATTGTGGAGCCGCTATTTTCGTACGAAACCGCTGCCGACGGACGATCAGGCCGGACGCCGGTCAACCATCCAGCAGGTCATGACCGCCGTGAGCAAAGAACATGGCCGGCCCGAGGATCTTTTGCGTGATGCGCGGGCGACGGTCGAGCGGATCAAGTCCTTCATTCGCGACACCGATTTTCTCCGTCTTCCCGAACCCGACCGCTGCCAGGTGCTGGAGATGCCGGAGTTCAAGCGCGGCAATTCGGTGGCCTACATGGAGTCCGCCCCGCCGCTCGACCCCAATGCGTCGAGCATTTACGCCGTCAGCCCGCCGCCGTCGGACTGGGACACGGCGCGAGTTGAGAGCTATCTGGAGGAATACAACCAGCATCTGCTGCAGATCCTTACGATTCACGAGGCGTACCCCGGGCATTACGTGCAATTGGAGTATTCCAATCGCACTCCGTCGCCGATCCGCCGCGTGCTTCAATCGGGCCCCTACATCGAGGGCTGGGCCGTCTACACGGAGCAGACGATGTTGGACCAGGGCTACGGAGATGGGGATCTCCGGTTGCGCCTGATGCAGCTCAAGTTCTATTTGCGGGCGGTGGCCAATGCGATCCTGGACAATCGAATGCACTGCAGCCAGATCGGTGACGACGAAGCGCTGAAGTTCCTGATGGAAGGCGCGTTCCAATCCGAGGGCGAAGCCCGGCTGAAGCTCATTCGTGCCAAGCAAAGCTCGGTGCAGCTCAGCACCTATTTCGTTGGACGGATGGCGCACTATCGGCTGCGCCAACAGATGGAGCGTCAACTCGGGGACGGTTTCAACCTGGGACGTTACCACGAGGCCGTCATCGGGGCGGGTTCTGTGCCGGTGAAGTATTTGCCGGAACTGGTCAGCGCCCGGCTGCAACAGCCGCGCTAGGCAAGGTTGTGGGGTGGCAGTTGTGGGGTGCCGCATGGTTCAATGGGCGGGATGGATGATCTGTAATGTGGGTCGGTGCGGGCGGTGGGAGGGGAGGCGTGAGGTGGAGGTTCGAGCGCGATAACTGGGTTCGGTGCAGACTGGGGACGGTGGGTTGGATGAAGTTGCTGCGGCTGGGGACGGCCGCGCGCCGGGGAAGGTGGGGTGCCGCGTCATCGCGGGGGCAGAAAACCCACGGGGCCTGAGGTCGTGGGAGTTCCGGGCAGGGATGCAACCCGTTTGGGAGTTGTCACGTTGCTGCGGCTCATAGAGCCGCGGTCCGTCAGGGCCGGGGCGTGGGAGTCCGATGGGCGTTATGAGAATGCGACGCGTTTGGGAGCTGTCACCGTGCTGCGGCTCATAGAGCCGCGGTCCGCGGGGAGCCGGGACGAGGGATCCAATGTGGGGTTCGAGAATATGCACCGCGTTCGGAGGGTGCGACCCTGCTGCGGCTCATAGAGACCGCGCTCCGGGGAACGACGCCCCCGGGACGGGGGCTGCGGCTCGGTCGCGTGCGTTCGACGGGTACTGGGATTTGCCTGCCTCGCGGGTATCTCCACGCGCAAGCGACCTGAAGGTCGCGGTCCAAGGCGATACCGCTCTCGTTGTCGGAGGGCGGGTCATTCCGGAGCAGCGCGTTTCGGAACTCTCACGGTGCTGCGGCTCATAGAGCCGCGGTCCGGGGGAAGCCGGGGCGTGGGAGTCCGATGGGCGCTATGAGAATGCGACGCGTTTGGGAGTTGTCACCTTGCTGCGGCTCATAGAGCCGCGGTCCGGGGGAAGCCGGATTGAGTTCAAGGCGGATTTGAAATTTCAAATTTGAGATTTGGGATAGGACCAGCGGCGAGGGGCGAGTGGTGCGGGCTGGAGCGGAGATTTGAGCAGGGCCGAGTGGCGTGGGGCGAGTTGTTTCCCGAGATGGCACCGAGGGCGGTGCGGGCTTTGGGAACTGCCGGTGAAGGCGCCGGGCGGTGGGGGTCGAGAGGCAGAACCGGCCGCGAGGAGGGCAGGGACCCGATGAAATGTCTTTGAATGCGCAAGTGGCTGGTAATCAACAAAGAGAGTTTTGAGTGGGTTAAGATTGTGCTCGTGCATATAGTTGCCCTGGAGAGGGTTGCGGGTGAAAAAGGGCGGGGGGGATATTCTGGGAAAAGGGGGGATATTCTGG
>Ga0265314_10000144_pt1 | contig 107465 bp, 96 predicted proteins | sample 4126metaG_FD_203106 | JGI IMG/M metagenome (GOLD analysis project Ga0265314, IMG submission 203106) | Rhizosphere microbial communities from Carex aquatilis grown in University of Washington, Seatle, WA, United States - 4-1-26 metaG | ecosystem: Host-associated > Plants > Roots > Rhizosphere >... | reverse complement strand
TCGGAGCGCGGCACGATGAAGCCGTCGAGGCCGCGCTTCTTGAGTTCGCCCCGAAGGGCCGCAAGACGCGGCGCGCAAGTCGCCGCATCGCTCTGGTCGTCATAGCTTTGGAATTGTTTGTCCATGCCGGCGAGGTTAGCGCCCGCCGTCATGCTTCGACAAGCTCACAAAGATCACCACCCTCCCCTTGAGGGAGGGTCGAAGGCGAATTCGAGCGTCAGCGAGAGTTCGGCTTCGGGGAGGGGTCGCGCGAAGCGCGCTGGCGCACGTTACCCCTCCCCAAAAAATCTTCGCTTTGCTTCGATTTTTCGACCCTCCCTCAAGGGGAGGGTGGTTTTTGTTTGGGGTCTCTCAAGCACCAGCGCGCTCCACGACCCATCCCGCCGCATTTCGCGCAAGATCAGGCCATGCGGGCGGTAGAAACTGACAACTTGATTCTCCTGCCAACGCAGCAGTCCCGACAGCACCAGAACGCCGCCCGGCGCCAGCAGGCGCACAATGCCCGGCGCCAGCCGCGTCAGCGGCCCGGCCAGGATGTTGGCGACGATCAGATCGAACGGTGAGGCCTCGGCAATCGCGGGATGAGTGGTCCCATCCGCCACCACCGCGCGCACGAACGGCATTTCGCCGTTGATCGCGACATTCTCCCTGGTGACCGCGATCGCTTCGGGATCGATGTCCGAGGCGATCACACGCCGCCGCCACAGCTTCGCCGCCCCGATGGCGAGCAGCCCGGTGCCGCAGCCCAGGTCCAGCACATGCGCGAAGCGCCGCCGCTTGGCCAGGTCGCTGAGCGCGGCAAGGCACAGCGCCGTGGTTTCGTGATGGCCGGTGCCGAACGCCATGCCCGCTTCGATGCGCAAGGGGATGATGCAAGGCGGCACCGTGCCCGCATCGTGCGCGCCATAGACGAAGAAGCGCCCCGCTCGCACCGGCGGCAGGCCCTCCTGGCTGAGCTTGATCCAATCGGCATCGGGCAGGATGATGACGCGCACCTCGTGACCCGCCAGCTTCGTGAGCAGATCGCCGTCGGGCATCGCGCCATACAGCGCTTCCACCACCGCTTCGTCCTCGAACGGCTCTTCCGCGATCAGCACCGCCTGCGGCCCCGTCAGCTCGAACGCAGCGGCGACATTATGCGCCTGCTCTTTCGTCAGCATGACGGATGCTTTCCAGAGGGGTGGGGTGATCATCTGGGAATTGCTTACATCAGATTGTCATGGCCCGCAAAAGCTGACCATCCAGGTGACGAGATAGAATAGCGGCAATTACGGACCCTTGCTTTTCGGTGGCGAAATTGCGCCCTTTGTTTGAACATCAATGGATATTTGTATTCGAGGCAATTGAGGGAATTGCTTGTAACAGCGATCCTCCAATTCAAATAACGGATACACATGATATTTCATCGCGTGCTCCTCTAATTTCCGAACACGCGGATCAACTCTTGAAAATTTTGTCGTAATGTGCGCGGCACTCCAAGTGACATCCTGGCAAATGTAGGAGCCAATTGTTTCAAAATCACAGGCATTGTGATCCAAGCAGACTTCTATCTTTCCGAGCATGCCAACATAGTCGGAGATTGGTTCAAAGAGCTTCATCTCATCAACTGTCGTGAATCCTACTCCTTCTGGCGTAAATTCCTGTTGGCTCTTGTCGCCGTATTCTACCAGGGCATTAAACGAACTCTGAATTTCAGGTCTTTGATATTCGTTCACAATGGTCATGGAGCGATCAAAGCGCTGCATGTAAAGGGTGTCGGAGTTAAACCAAGTTTGGTACACGGCGAATCCGATACCAAGAACGACAGCGAACGTCTGAAGAACCCCAGATATCGTTTGTATCTCAACCGAGTATTTCTTCAGCATCTTGTCCACCAACACATAAGAATTGATTGACCTAATTCCAGCGCGGCAACATTTACCCCCTCTGCACGAACTGGTCGATCACCTTCTTCTCGCCCGCTTTGTCGAAGTCGACCGTCAGCTTGTTGCCTTCCACGGCCTTCACCCGCCCATAACCGAACTTCTGATGGAAGACGCGTTCGCCCTTCGCGTAATGCGTGGCCGAGGGATCGCTGGTCTGCACCGTGAACGCCTGCGCTTCGATCAGCGGCGGGCGGGCGCGTGGCGTGCCTTTGTTCGCCTGGGCGCGGCGCCAGCCGGGGCTGTCGTAGGTGGACGCGAATTCCTTACCGAAGGCGTTGTCGCGGAAGCCGACATTGCCGCCATAGAAGCCTTCATCCACTGTGGTTTCCACATGTTCTTCGGGCAGTTCCGAAATAAACCGCGACGGCAGTGCGCTTTGCCAGCTGCCATGCACGCGCCGGTTGGCGGCGAAGGAAATGAAAATCCGCTGCTTGGCCCGCGTCAGCCCGACATAAGCCAGCCGCCGCTCCTCTTCCAATCCCGCCAGCCCGTTCTCGTCCATCGTCCGCTGCGAAGGAAACAGCCCTTCCTCCCAACCCGGCAGGAACACGGTGTCGAACTCCAGCCCCTTCGCCGCGTGCAGCGTCATCAGGTTCAGCCGGTCACCGGTTTCGTTCTGCTCGATCTCCATCACCAGCGAAACGTGCTCCAAAAACGCAGCCAACGACTCGAATTGCTCCATCGAGCGCACAAGTTCCTTAAGGTTATCCAGCCGCCCCGGCGCCTCGGCCGATTTGTCGGCCTTCAGCATGTCGGTGTAGCCGCTTTCGTCCAGGATCATTTCCGCCAGCTCGGTGTGCGGCAGATGTTGCGCCACCCCGCTCCAGCGCGAGAAATTCGCCGTCAGTTCGCCCAGCGCCTTCTTCGCCTTGGGCGGCAGCTCGTCGGTCTCCACGATCTCGCGCGCTGCCGTCAGCAGCGGAACTTGGCGCACCCGCGCGAATTGGTGCAGCGCCTGCACGGACGCATCACCGATGCCGCGCTTGGGCTTGTTGACGATGCGCTCGAAGGCGAGGTCGTCGTCGCCTTGCGCCACCAATCTCAGATACGCCATCGCATCGCGGATTTCCGCACGCTCGTAGAATCGCGGACCGCCAATCACCCGATAGGGCAGGCCGAGCGCAATGAAGCGATCTTCGAATTCGCGCATCTGAAACGAGGCGCGCACCAGAATGGCCATCTGCACGAACAGGTGCCCCTCGCGGTGCAGCGCTTCGGCGTCGGACGCCACATGGCGCGCTTCTTCTTCCGCGTCCCACACGCCCTGCACCTTGATTTTTTCGCCGGGCTCGCCTTCGGTCCACAGCGTTTTGCCCAGCCGTCCCTTGTTCGCCGCGATCAGGCCCGAGGCCGCGCCCAATATCGCGGGGGTGGAGCGGTAATTGCGCTCCAACCTAATCACCTTGGCGCCGGGAAAATCGCGCTCGAAGCGCAGAATGTTTTCCACCTCCGCGCCGCGCCAGCCATAGATCGACTGGTCGTCGTCGCCCACCACGCAGACGTTTCCGCCCGTGCCCGCCAGCAGCTTCAGCCAGAGATATTGGACGACATTGGTATCCTGATACTCGTCGACCAGGATGTAGCGGAAGCGCTCGCGGTAATCGGCCAGGATGTCCGGGTGGCCGCGCAGGATGGTCAGCGTATCGAGCAACAGATCGCCGAAATCCGCCGCGTTCAACGCCTTCAGCCGCGCTTGATATTGCCCGTAGAGCATGCGCCCCTTGCCGAAGGCATAGCCGTGCGCATCGCCGTCCGGAACGTCTTCGGGCCGCAGGCCTCGGTTCTTCCAGCCGTCGATCATCGAAGCCAGGGTGCGCGCCGGCCAGCGCTTCTCGTCGATGTTCTCGGCCTCGATCAATTGCTTCATCAGGCGCAGCTGATCGTCGGCGTCCAGAATGGTGAAATTCGATTTCAGCCCCGTCAGCTCGGCGTGGCGACGCAGGATGCGCGCGCCGATGGAATGGAAGGTGCCGAGCCACTGCATGCCTTCCACCACGCCGCCGATCAGCGCGCCGATGCGCTCTTTCATCTCGCGCGCGGCCTTGTTGGTGAAGGTGACGGCCAGGATCTGTCCCGGCCAGGCGCGCCGCGTCGCCAGGATGTGCGCCAGCCGCGTCGTCAGCACGCGCGTTTTGCCGGTGCCCGCGCCCGCCAGAACCAGCACGGCGCCGTCCACGGCTTCCACCGCTTCGCGCTGCTGTGCGTTCAGTCCGGCGAGATAGGCTGGCTCGCGCGCCACCGGCGGCGCGCTCGGTTGCTCGCCGAAAGCGTTATCCAGCGGATCGGAATAGCGCCCGCTCATGGCAAAATACGCGAGTCGTGGGACATCGCGCTATTGTAAGGGGCTCAAGCGTCCTTATCCAGCTTGTGTCCCTCGACGCCGCGTGCGTCCATTTCGGCCCGCTTTTTCGCCAGTTTGTGCTTGCTTTTCGACACGCCGTGCTCGGCGCGGCTGGCGTGGGCGATGACTTCTTTCGCTTGGCGCGCCTTGACCTTGCGCACGCGCTTCAGGTTCACGATCTCGCTCATTTTTTCGTATCCCGTTCCATCATTTTGCGGAAGGCGGGCCGGCCGGTAATGCGTGCCGCATAATCCTTCAGCACCGGTGTTTCCGCAATCATCTTGAACAGCATCATGAAATGGACACCGCCGCCCACCATCACGTCCACGGCCGAGAATTCGTCGCCCAGGAAATATTTTCGCTTGGAGAGCGTTGCGTTCAGAACCTCTTCGACTTCCTCGGGCGGGGCCCAGCCCATGGCGCCGTAGACATGCTTGATGGCGAAGCGGCGCTCCAGAAATGCCGGCTCCATCACACCGGAACGATAAGCAAGCCAGGAAAGATACTCGCCGCGCTTGGGCTCACCGACCCGCGGACCAAGCTTAGCCTCCGGAAACAAGTCCGTCAGATATAGTGCGATAGCGCTGCTTTCGAACACCATCTCGCCGTCGTGAAGCAGCGCGGGGACCTTGCCGTGCGGATGCGGATTGGCCGCATCGCGCTCGCCCGTACCGTCGGCGCGGCGGATGCTCACCAATTTTGTTTCATAGGGCACGCCCAACTCTTCCAACAGCCAGACGATCGAATCGGAGCGCGTTTTGGGGAACTGATAGAGTGTGAGCATCGGCATCTCCTTATCGGTGGAGAAACGTTAGGGGCTGCGAGAGGCCGCCGCAAGCGCATGCACGCGCAAGGCGCTCGCCAGCGGACGCATACCTCGCTTGCGGTCGATGTCCGCCACGAAGGCAGCAAGGCTTTTGCCGGAGTTCCGGACCTCGGCGTCGAGCACCGCCCAGAACTCGGCTTCCAGCGCCACGCTGGTTCTGTGGCCGGAAAGGGAGAAGGAGCGCTTTTTGAGGACCATTTTTTGCTCTACGCCCGCAGCTCCCTGAAATCCATGGCCTTGAGTTCGGCGGCCAAACTCTTGGCGCAGCGTTGCGGCCGCAATACCAATCTCGGCCGCTTGAGCTTACGGACCGCGCCGGCCGCGGCGACGACATTGCGCCCTTCGCAGCCTTCGCTATCCAGCAGCCGCACCCGAGTCCAGGTTTTCCGCATCAGCTGGGCGAAGCGATCCGGGCCACGGTCCTCGTCGCCGGTCGCCATGAGGTTGACCAGCACCACCGCATTGCGCGCCTTGAGACGTGCCTTTACCAAATCGAAAAAGGCGCGCGTCAGAAAATGCTTCGGCATGGCGTTGTCGGTATAGGCATCCAGCACGATGGCGTCGTATCGCCTGGAATCTCGCCGCAGGAAATCGCGCCCGTCTGCAACGTGGCATTCGACGTCTTCTGGCATGTGAAAGTAAGTGCGCGCGATCTCGAAGTTTCGCCCGTCGATATCCGCGATCGTCACCTTGACGCCGGCGTGCCGCAGCATGGTCGCCAGCGTACCGCCGCCGCAGCCGATCATCAGGACATGACAGCATTTGGCTTGGCGCAGGAATCCGTACATCGCGTGGATGTAGTCGACCAGGCTTATGCCCTGCCTATCGGCGACGCTCTGATTGTCGCGCCGTTCCCAAAAGGAAATCCCGCCGGTCGCGTTGTTCTGCTCGATGACGAAACCGTCGTCATCGTGACATCCGGACGCGCAGGGTCTGCGGGACTTCGTTTGCGCGACGCTGGTGCGATGGCCGGAAAGGGAGATGGAGCGTTTCTTCAACATATAAAGAATCCACCCTCCCCTTGAGGGAGGGTCGAAATTTGCGAAGCAAATTTCGGGGAGGGGTATTGTTCGTCGCGCATTACCCCTCCCCAATCCGTCTTCGCTTCGCTGCGCCGGATCAACCCTCCCTCAAGGGGAGGGTGAAAACCTACTTCGGTCCAATCATATCTTCCGGTCTGACCAGCCGATCGAATTCTTCCGCTGTCACCAGCCCGGATTTCAGTGCTTCTTCCTTCAGCGTGGTGCCGTTCTTGTGCGCGGTCTTGGCGATTTTCGCCGCCGCGTCGTAGCCGATTTTTGGCGCGAGCGCCGTCACCAGCATCAGCGAGCGTTCCAATCCCGCCTTGATGTTGTCGAGCCGCGGCTCGATCCCCGCCACGCAGTTGTCGGTAAAGCTCACGGCCGCGTCGGCCATCAGCCGTACACTTTGCAGGAAATTGTACGCCATCACTGGGTTGTAGACGTTGAGCTCGAAATGGCCCTGGCTGTCGGCGAAGGTCAGCGCCGCGTTGTTGCCGAAGATCTGCACGCAGGCCTGGGTCAGCGCCTCGCACTGGGTTGGGTTCACCTTGCCCGGCATGATCGAGGAGCCCGGCTCGTTTTCCGGCAGCGCCAGTTCGCCCAGGCCCGCGCGGGGCCCCGAGCCCAAAAGCCTGATGTCGTTGGCGATCTTGAACAGCGAGGCGGCCACAGTGTTGATCGCGCCGTGGCTGAACACCATTGCGTCGTGTGCCGCCAGCGCCTCGAACTTGTTGGGCGCCGAGGTGAACTTCAGCCCGGTGATGGCGGCGATCCTGTCGGCCACGGCTTCGGCAAATCCGACCGGCGCGTTCAGCCCGGTGCCGACCGCCGTTCCGCCCTGCGCCAGTTGCATCAACTTCGGCAGCGTCTGTTCGATGCGCTCGATGCCGTTCTGCACCTGCTGCGTATAGCCGGAGAATTCCTGGCCCAGTGTGAGAGGCGTGGCATCCTGCGTGTGGGTGCGGCCGATCTTGACGATGGCTTTCCAGGCCTGCGCCTTGTCGTTCAGCGCGTTACGCAGTTTTTGCAGCGCCGGGATCAGCCGATGGACAATTTCCTCCGCGCAGGCGATGTGCATCGCGGTCGGATAGGTGTCGTTGGACGATTGGCTCAGATTGACGTGATCGTTGGGATGGACCGGCGTCTTCGAGCCCATCTCGCCGCCCAGCATCTCGATGGCGCGGTTGGAGATCACCTCGTTGGCATTCATGTTGGACTGTGTGCCGGACCCCGTCTGCCACACCGCCAGCGGGAAGTGATCGTCGAGCTTGCCTTCGGCCACGTCCTGCGCCGCCGCGACGATCGCCTTGCCCAGTTTGGGGTCGAGCTTGCCCAGGTCCATGTTGACCTCGGCCGCGGCGCGCTTGATGACGCCAAGTGCGCGCACGATGGACGCAGGCTGCTTCTCCCAGCCGATCTTGAAATTCTCGAGGGACCGCTGCGTCTGCGCGCCCCAGATGCGGTCGGCAGGAACATTCACGGGTCCGAACGTGTCGGTTTCGATGCGGGTCTTGATCATGGCTCTTAGTATAGAGATTCGCGCGGATTATTTCTTGCGGAACGAATCCAGGCTAACCACCTCGCCCGGCGCGGCGGGCTTTTCAGGCGACTCGGCCACTGGCGTTTCGGCAACGGTCTTGTCCTGATTCTGTTCCGCCGCAGCTTGGGGCGGCAATCCATGGGCCGGCCCGCCCGCCTTTGCGTCGCTGTCGGCGTCCTTGAACTCCAAGCCGAATTGCACGCCCGGGTCGAAGAACTTGGTCAGCGCGGCGAAGGGAATCACCAGCGTCGCCGGCAGCTTGCGGAAGGTCAGCGCCACTTCGAAATGGTCGTCCTTCACTTTCAAGCCCCAGAACTGGTGCTGGAGGATGATGGTCATCTCGTCGGGATACTGCTCGCGTAGGAAGTCCGGAATATCGACGCCGGAAAAGTGGGTCTTGAACGTCAGATAGAAATGATGCGACGCGACCAGGCCCTGCTTCTCGACGCGGCGCAAGGCGTCGCGGACGACGCCGCGCAGCGCCGCATCCGTCAAAGCTTGATATCCGATGAAGTCCTTCGCCATACGTTCGCCCGGATGAATGGGGGGCAGACTAAACCGGCAATGCGACGAGTCAATGCGCGCCATTTGCCGCCCCTTGAGACGGAAAGGGACATAGAGTACGCCGGTCAGAATCATGACGAATTCTCCCGATAGGAAGCGCACCCGGGGACCGGTTCTCGCCTCGCCGCGCTAGGCTGCGACATGAGCGAGAATCGGCCGCTTGCCGTCACGCCGCCGGATGAGCCACCCGCCGAGCGGGAGTTGGGCGATCTTGCCCTTCCGTCGTCGGCGTTCGCGCTGCTCACGGTTTTCCGTCATCGCAATTACCGGCTGTTTTTTTCCGGTCAACTCGTGTCGCTGATGGGCAGCTGGATGCAGACTGTGGCGCAAGCCTGGCTGGTTTACAGCCTGACCCATTCGCCCTTCATGCTCGGATTGACCACGTTCTGCGCGCAGGTGACGGTGTTTTTCATCGCGCCGTTCGGGGGCATGGTGGCCGACCGGGTGGACCGCCGCAAAATGCTCCTGCTGACGCAGGGCGCGGCGATGCTCCAGGCCGCGCTGCTGGCCGCCCTCACACTGTCCGGCATCGTGCAGGTGTGGGAGATCATCGCCCTGGCCTTCGGGCTCGGCTTCATCAACGCCTTCGATGTGCCGACGCGCCAGGCCATGACGCTCGACATGGTCGAGCGCAGCGACCTGCGCCACGCCATCGCGCTCAATTCGATGATGTTCAACCTGGCGCGGGTGATCGGGCCGACGGTCGCGGGCGCTCTGATCGCCGTGGTGGGCGAGGGGGTGTGCTTCGCGCTGAATGCGCTGTCGTTCGCCGCGGTGCTGACCAGCCTTCTTCTGATGCGCCTGCCGGCACGGGCGCCGCACGCCCATACCCATCCTCTACGCGAGATCGCCGAGGGCTACCGGTTTTCGCTCGGGCATGCGCAAATCCGCGTCTCTCTCATGCTGGTCGCGGTCTCGTCCTGCTTCGGCGCCGCCTATCTTTCGCTGATGCCGGCGTTCGCGCGCGACCTGTTGCATGGCGATGCGACCAGCTACGGCGCGCTGATGGCGAGCGTCGGCGTCGGCGCGTTCATCGGCGCCTACGGCCTGTCGCGAATCCACGAGCGCTGGCTGGCGCTGGCGCCAGCCCTGGCAGCGTTCTGTTTCGGGCTCGGGCTGATCGCTTTTTCGCACTCCCATGTCCTGTGGCTAAGCGTTCTCTTGCTGTTGCCGACGGCGGCCAGCCTGATGCTGCTGGGCGGCACGACCAATACGATCATCCAGATCGTGGCCGGCGAAGAATTTCGCGGCCGCGTAATTTCGCATTACACCCAATCGTTCATGGGCATGATGCCGTGGGGATCGCTGCTGCTGGGATGGGTCGCGGCGCGCTTCGGCGTCAGCGATGCGGTGACCTTCGGCGGCTTGGTCGTTATCGCCTCGGCGCTGTTCGCCTGGTTCACCCGGCGAGGCCAGAAGTGGCGATTCGATAAACCTGCGTCCGCGGATTAGGAAACGGTGGGGGGCTTCTGTTGCCCGGCGCCCACGCAAAGCCGCGCACCTGCGCGGCTTGCCATTATTCAATTGGGGGCGCCGCATTTGCGGCTGGAAACGGTGGGGGGCTTCTGTTGCCCGGCGCCCCCCGAGCCGCGCTTGTCTAACTATAAGTTAGGCAGCGAGGGCCATTTGATTATCGTTGGCACCTGTACGAGTAGCCCGATAACGGCGGATACCATACCGAGCAAAAGGACCACCTTTACACGTCCGTCGATCCTGTTTCGCCCCCACAAATATTCTCCCAAGTCGAGGAGGACATTTGGTGGAGGCGCCGGGTACCGCCCCCGGGTCCGGGCCGCTTATTACGTAGCCGTTTATCGCCATAGTCCGGGCAAGCCCGAACAGGTGTAATATAGGCGCTGACTCAGAAGAATAGTAGGGGAGGTCCGACAATGCCCAATTGGCCCGGCGATGACGCCGTATTTCCGCTCTGCGTGCCGCTTATCAAGCAATATGAAGGATTCCGCGCCGCGCCCTACAAGGATTCGGCCGGCATCCCCACTATCGGCTATGGAACGATCCTGTATCCGGGCGGCAAAGCCGTCACCATGCAGGATCCGCCGATCACCGAACCGAAGGCCGAGGAGTATCTGCGTTACCAGATGAGCCTGAAGAGCAAGACCATCGCGACCTATCTGACGCGCGCGGCAACGCTGCATCAGGGCGCTGCGATGCTGTCGCTGACCTACAATATCGGCACCGGCGCGTTCAAAACGTCCACCGTCCTGCGAAAGTTCAATGCGGGCGACATTCCCGGCTCCGCCGACGCCTTTCTGATGTGGGACAAGGCGGTGGTGGACGGGCAGCTTGTGGTAGTCCCCGGCCTGCACGCCCGCCGCGTAAAAGAACGGGGGGTGTTTTTGACGGCAGACACCTGAATCCTTTTGACCTCCCCCTTGCGGGGAGGTCGGACCGCGTAGCGGTCCGGGTGGGGGGCAGAGTAGACTGCCGCCGGAATCGAGAGCCTGCCACCGGATGCGCCAATATCTCGACTTGATGGACCGCGTGCTGAAGACCGGCGTGGAGAAGCACGACCGCACCGGCACCGGCACGCTGTCGGTGTTCGGCCATCAGATGCGCTTTGATCTCAGCGAAAGCTTTCCGCTGGTCACCACCAAGAAGCTGTTCCTCAAGGCGATCATTTACGAGTTGCTCTGGTTCCTGCGCGGCGACACCAATGTGCGCTGGCTGCAGGAACGCGGTGTCGGCATCTGGGACGAATGGGCGGACGCGGCCGGCGAACTCGGCCCGGTTTACGGCCATCAATGGCGCTCCTGGCCGGACGGCAAGGGTGGCACGCTCGACCAGATCGCGGGCCTGATCGCCGATCTCAAACGCAATCCGGATTCGCGCCGCCTGATGGTCACCGCCTGGAATCCGGCCGACGTGCCGAAGATGGCGCTACCGCCCTGCCATTGCCTGTTCCAGTTCTATGTCGCGCGCGGGCATTTGTCCTGTCAGCTTTATCAGCGCTCGGCGGACATTTTCCTCGGTGTGCCGTTCAACATCGCCTCTTATGCGCTGCTCACGCTGATGGTGGCGCAGGTGGCGGGCTTGAAGCCTGGCGAGTTCATCCACACCTTCGGCGACGCGCATCTCTATCTCAATCATCTGGATCAGGCGCGCGAGCAACTTTCGCGCACGCCCTATCCGTTGCCGTCTATGCGTATCAATCCAGCGGTGACGGACATTTTCAATTTCCAATACGAAGACTTCAAACTGGAAAACTATCAGGCCCATCCGCACATCAAGGCGGCGGTTGCCGTGTGATCCTTCCTCTCCCCGTGAGGCAAGGTGGCGGAAGCGCCGGAACGGGGCGCTTCCGCCTATCTACTCAATAGAACACGCCGTATTCGACCTGGATGATCTCGCCCGAGTATTCGTCGATCAGAAGCGCATCGGGCCCGTAACGCACCCAGACGCAATCCGGCGGGGGCGGTGTCAAACCGTAGTCCTCAAAATCCATGAGCCAGTAATCGCGGCTGAAGTAGATCTGCGGCAGCCATTCGCCGTAGGTCCAACGGCGATAGTGATAGTCGCGCGGTCCGCGATATTCGCCCACGCGGAAATGGCGCGGCGCGACGAAGTTGCGCTGATAGATGTGCACGTCGAAATTGCGGCTGTGGCCATTGTTATTGCCGCCGTGGAAGTCGTTGTTGCGTCCGTGAAAATTGTCGTTGCGGCCGGATCGCTCGCCGCTCGTCGGCCCACTCATGCCATTCATGTGGCCGCTCATGCGGTTGGAATAGCCCGCGCCGCCGCCGCCGGATGATCCATGATGTTCCATCACGGTGGTGTGGCCCGAATCGGCGCCACCGGTCGCATGGCCGATGGTCGAACGGCCTGAGCCGGCGCCGCCGGTCGCAGAACCCATTGTAGAACGGCCTGAGCGGGCGCCCTCGGTTGCGTGGGTGGTGGTATCATTGTCCCTGTTTTTGTTGTGCTGTTCGTCAGCGGCAAGAGCGCTTGGTGCGCTCCATAAGAGGGCTGCCAGGGCTGTGGAGAAAAGCAGGACCTTCATGGAATTGCTCCTTCGTACAAGGGCAAAACGGTGGAACCTGTGGGTTGTTCCGCACGGTTTACCCGATGACGCTCCGACCCTATGTTTACTAAAATAATTGGACATTCGTATGGCAATTTTTGGGCGGGGAAACGATGAAGGATTTGACCATTCGCGTGGCTAAGCCAGGCGATGAGGCCTTAATTCTCTCTTTCATCCGCGAGTTGGCGGATTACGAAAAGCTCTCCCACGCGGTGGTCGCAACGGAAGCCGATGTGTACGCTAGGTTATTTGGCGATCACCCGCGCGCTTTTTGCGACATCGCTGAGACGGGCGGCGAGGCGGTGGGCTTCGCCGTCTGGTTCTTCAATTTCTCCACCTTTCTCGGACAGCACGGCCTTTATCTCGAAGACCTCTTCGTACGCCCGAAATTCCGCGGAACCGGGGTCGGCAAAGCGCTGCTCGCGAGTCTGGCCGGTCGTGCGGTCGCCGAGGGTTGCGGGCGGCTCGAATGGTGGGTACTCGACTGGAACGCGCCTGCGATCGAATTCTACAAGTCGCTCGGCGCGGAGCCGATGGCGGACTGGACCGTGTTCCGGCTTACTGGCGAAGCGCTCGAAAGGCTTGCGAAGTCATGACGATCTCCATCCGGTCTGCGCGGTCCGGCGACGAAGACGCGATTTATCGGCTGCTCTATGGCTTGGCCGAATACGAAAAGCTGCTCTGGCGTTTCTTTGTCACGCGCGAGGATGTCATTCGCGATTATCTCTGCGACGACCCGTTGATCCACGCCGAACTCGCCTTCGAAGACGGCCAGCTTGTCGGCGGCGCCACCTGGTTTTGGACCTATGCCGGATTTGCTGCCAAGCGCGGTCTTTACATCGAAGACCTGTTCGTATTGCCGGAGTGCCGGGGCCGTGGCATCGGCAAGGCGCTAATGGCGCATCTGGTCAAGATCGCGATGCAGGCAGGAGCGGTGCGCGTCGACTGGAATGTGCTCGACTGGAACATGCCTTCCATCGATTTCTACGAAAATCTCGGCGCCCGGCCCCAGGAAGGCGGCATATACTATCGCCTGGACGGCGATGCGATGAGGAAGCTGAGCGAATGACAACCATCTCCCTCATCCTCGCGCGTGCCGACAATGGCGTGATCGGCGATAAGGGCGGCTTGCCGTGGCGGTTGTCCGACGATCTGCGCCGCTTCAAGGCGCTGACCATGGGCAAGCCGATCGTCATGGGCCGCAAGACCTGGGACAGTTTGCCGAAGAAGCCGTTGCCCGGCCGCAGCAACATCGTCGTCACGCGCGATCCATCCTTCGCGGCCGAAGGTGCGGTGACGGTCCGCTCGCTCGAAAAAGCCGTCGCGCGTGCGGAAGCAGAACACCCGGATGAAATCATGATCATCGGCGGGGCGCAGATCATCGCCGCCGCGTTGCCGCGCGCGAACCGCATCCATCTGACGGAAATCCACGCTTCACCCGGGGGCGACACGCATCTCGCCGCCTTCGACCAGAAAATCTGGTGTGAAACCGTGCGCGAAGATCGCGCCGCGCCCGACGGCCTCGCCTACAGCTACGTCACGCTGGAGCGCAAGCTACCCTAGCGGACACTTGCATGCATCGATGACTCCGTTAGCGTCGCGCCTCACGAGGTGGCCCATGCAAATTCGTGAACTGGCAAGCGGTCTGAGATTTCCCGAAGGTCCCGTCGCAATGGAAGACGGTTCGGTGATCCTGGTGGAAATGGCCGCGGGATGCATCACGCGCGTCAAAGCGGATGGTGCGACTCAGACCGTCGCCACGCCGGGGGGCGGGCCGAACGGCCTCGCCATCGGTCCCGACGGCGCGCTTTATGTCTGCAACAACGGCGAGAATTTCGAATTCCAGGACATCGGCGGGATGATGGTGCCGGGCCACACGCCGCCCGCGCACAAAGGCGGCCGCATCGAGCGTGTGAACATCTCCACCGGCAAAGTCGAAACGCTGTATTTGGAATGCAACGGCGAGCGGCTGATCGCGCCGAACGATATCGTCTTCGACAGTAAGGGCAGCTTCTGGTTCACCGATTACGGCAGCGCCACGGCAACCCAGCGTATGCTTGGCGGTCTTTATTACGCCCGCGCCGACGGCTCGAGGATCGTGCGCGTGCTGCGCGAACTGCTCACGCCGAACGGCGTCGGGCTCTCGCCCGACGGCACTCATGTCTATTACGCGGAGACGGTGACGGCGCGGCTGTGGGATTTGCCGCTCTCGGCGCCGGGCACGAGCGCCATGCCGCCGGGCCTCATGCCGGCAAATTTCGCGGGCAGTTTTCCGGGGCTGGCCTATTTCGACTCGCTCGGTGTGCAGGAGGATGGCGGCGTCTGCGTCGCGACCATCTTCGCGGGCGGCATTTCCACCTTCTGGCCAGGGGGCGCCAGATTCGAGCACACGCCGCTGCCCGATCTTGTCGTCACCAACATCTGCTGGGGCGGCACGGACCGAAAAACCGCCTTCGTCACCATGTCCGCCACGGGAAAACTCGCCGCGCTGCCCTGGCGTTCGCCCGGCTTGAAACTCACATACAGCGCTTGAGCGAGCGACAATGGCATTGCCGCAAACAACACTCATTCTAAGTAGCGCGGACTCTGTGACGCTCGACCGCAAGCTGACCTTGCGGAAGGTAGTGGGCGGCGGGCGTGAAACTCGACTAGACTGTTAACAATAATCAGGGAGGACCTTATGCGTCTAAGCATCATCGCAGTATCGCTTGTTGCGCTTTCGGCCACGGCTGCGCTCGCGGCGACCGACGACGAGATCATGGGCACGCGTTATGGCAACACCACGCTCGTCCATGAAACGTTGGGGACATCGCACATCTACTACAAGCAGGACCATACGTTTACGGGCGGGAACTGGATCCTGGACGTCAGCGGCAAGTGGGACATCAAGGACGGCAAGATCTGTCTGCACTACGACAGTACCCCGCCGATGCATCCCAATCCCGAATGCGACGAAGTCTCGGCCCACAAGATCGGCGACAAGTGGAAGCTTGGCGCTCGCGAATTCGAATTGGTCAAGGGCATCACGAAATAGCGGGATGCACGGACCATAATTTTGTTGAATGTGCTGGGCCTCCGCAGTCGGAGGCCCGCTTTTTTTATGGCGTCGTCAGATCGAACTCGATCGTGATGCGCTGGGCCGCGCCGTTGTAGCGGCGCTCGCCGCGCGGCTGCCATGACGGATGCATGATGATCATGCCCGACTGCGGCCGGATGATCTCCGTCAGGCCTGCGGTCAGGCCGTTCGGTACGCGGAATCCGAGTTGCGGCGCGATCATCGCCGGCAGCACGCCGCGCGGATCGCAGAGTTCGCATTCTCCGCCGAGTGCTTCGTCGTCGGATTTCTGATAGCCGTCGTCCACGTAATAGACGCCCGACCAGAACGCGCCCGGACGTGCGGCGCGCTCCTGATATTCGCCCTTCTGGCGTATTGCAGCCCAAGCCGCGATCTTCCAGTTGAACGTCACGCGCCCGCCGGAACGCGTCGCCGTCAGGCTGTCCGCCAGATCGCGCAAAACGCGGAACAACGTCTCCGCTTGTCCGCCGCCCCAGCTTTCGAAATCGGGACCCGTGCGCCAGTCTTCGCCGCGATTATCGTCAGCCATGCGGGGGGCCTGCGCTTTTTCGAGGATCAGCGGGCGCAGTTCCGCGTTGGCCTCTTGCGCGACGGGATGAAAATGGACGCAGACCGGTGTCGCGAACATGCTGCGGATTTGAGGTTTTGTGGCGGCCATGAGCTGTGTGTTTGCTTCCTGATCTATTCAATCACGATTTTCGGCGCGGTGCGCTGAGAGGTTCCGATTTTCGCCGCCACAACCTTCGCGATCAACAGAAAAGCGTTGGCCTCTGCGCTGGCGGGTGCAGCCGCGACAATTGGCGTGCCGGCGTCTGAGGTTTCTCGAATCGCCCGCACCAGCGGAATTTCCCCGAGAAACGGGGCATCGAGCGCCTTGGCGGTCTCGCGCGCGCCGCCGTGGCCGAAGATGTGGCTCTCGTGCCCGCAATTGGGGCAGATATAGGTACTCATGTTCTCGATAATGCCCAGCACCGGAACCTGGGTTTTGCGGAACATCGCCAGGGCCTTGCGCGCGTCGATCAGCGCGATGTCTTGCGGCGTGGAGACGATCACCGCGCCTCTCAGCGGCACGCGCTGGGCGATGGTGAGCTGCGCGTCGCCGGTGCCCGGCGGCATGTCGATGACCAGGATGTCGAGCGGCGCCCATGCCACGTCGCCCATCATCTGGGTCAGCGCGCTTTGCACCATCGGCCCGCGCCAGATCATCGGCGTGTCTTCTTCCACCAGGAATCCGATCGACATCGTCTTGAGGCCGAGCTTGACGATCGGCGCAAGCTTGTCGCCCGCCTGCTCAGGCTTTTCGGTAATGCCGAGCAAGCGCGGCACGCTGGGTCCATAGACGTCGGCGTCGAGCAGCCCGACCTTCAATCCGAGCGCCTGGAGCCCCAACGCCAGATTCACCGCCACGGTCGATTTGCCGACGCCACCTTTGCCGCTCGCCACCGCGATGATGGCGCCGACGCCGGGAATACCCGTCTGGGGCGCAGGCGTATGGTGATGGCCCGCATGGTCGTGGCGCGCCGGACGCGGTGCCGGCTCACCCTGATGCGCGGTGAGGACCGCGGTGACCGACAGCACGCCCGGCAAGGCGTTGACGGCGTCTTCGCAAGCTTTGAGCAGAGGTTCGGCCTTGGGGCCGCGGCCGGGATCGACTTCCAGGACGAAGCCGACATGACCGTCCTTCAGCACCAGGCCCTGAATCATATCCTCGTGGACCACACTGCGCCCGCTTTGCGGGTCGATGACGCTGTCGAGCGCCTTCAGGACATCGTCTCGCGTCGCTTGCGCCATGGTTTGCGCCTCGGGGGGGATGCTCATATAACCGCGTCGCGGCAGAACACAAGAAACCCGACATGCCTTGGGGCAATCAGAACGGCAGTGGTTCAGGCGGTCCTTCCAAGAGCCCGTGGGGCCAGGGACCATCCGGCGGGGGCATGCGCCCCTCGGATTTCGAGGAATTGCTTCGCCGTGCGATGGAGAACCTCAAGCGCTATCTGCCGATCGGCGGGATGGGGCGGGGCGGCTGGACCGTCGCTGGAATGGCCGTCGTGATCCTCTGGCTGCTCAGCGGCTTCTATATTGTCAGCCCATCCGAGCAAGGCGTGGTGCTGCGGTTCGGCAAGTTTATCACCCACACCCAATCGGGCGTCAATTATCATCTGCCCTGGCCGATCGAGACGGCCTACACTCCCGAAGTGAAGCGCCAGAAGCAGATCAACATCGGCTACAAGACCGCATCCGACAGCAATCAGTCTCAGCCCGAAGACGTCCCCGACGAAAGCCATATGCTGACCGGCGACGAGAACATCGTGGATCTGAATTTCACGGTCTTCTGGCAGATCAAGGACGCCAACGCCTATCTGTTCAATGTCGATCTCAACATCGACCGCGCCGACGACACGGTGAAGGCCGTCGCCGAAAGTGCGATGCGCGAGGTGGTCGGTCAGGAACATATGGACCTCATCATGACCTCCGACCGCGAGTTGATTCAGCTCAAGGTAAAGAAGCTGATGCAGCAGACGCTCGATTCCTACAGGGCGGGCATCTGGATCACCGACGTGAAGATGCAGAAGGCCGATCCGCCGATCGAAGTGCGCGAGGCCTATCTCGACGTGCAGAAGGCGCTGGCCGATCAGGACCGCAAGCGCAACGAAGCGGAAGCCTACGCCAACAGGATCATTCCTCAGGCGCGCGGCCAGGCTGCGCAGATCGTTCAGGACGCGGAGGCTTACCGTCAGAAGGTGATCGCCGAGGCGACCGGCGAAGCCAAGCGCTTCCTCTCCGTCTATCAGGAATACAAGAAGGCACCCGAGGTTACCCGCCGGCGCATGTATCTGGAAACCATGACGCAAACGCTGGCGCCGCTGAACAAGATCGTGGTCGACGATGCGGCCAAGGGCGTGGTGCCCTATATCCAGCTTCCGGCGCTGCAGAAGACCTTGCCGGCGGCGCCGGCCTCGCGGGCACAGCAGCCGGCACAGAGCGGCGGCGATCAGCCCACCGTAACCTCCGCTGATCAGGGGAACGGCCAATGAACCGCACGCTGACCGTCTCGCTCGCCGTCACCGCGCTGTTCGTGCTCGGCGTGCTGTTTTCCTGCGTCTATATTCTCAATCAGACCCAGCAGGGGCTGGTGGTCCAGTTCGGCGCGCCACAAGAGGTCGCCAGCGATCCCGGGCTGCATTTCAAGCTGCCGTACCAGCATGTCTATTTCTTCGAAAAGCGGCTCCTGAACCTCGACGCCAAGAGCGAGGAAGTGATCGCGCGGGACAAGAAGCGCATCCTGGTCGACGCATTCGCGCGCTGGCGCATCGTCGATCCGCTGCTGTTCTATCAGGCGCTGTTCGATCAGGACACGGCGCAGACCCGGCTGTCGCCGATCCTGTCGTCCAACATCCGTCGCGTTCTGGGTTCGCAGAATTTCGCCGAAATGCTGTCGGGGCGCCGTGGTGAACTGATGCACGAGATCCGCGATAACATGAACCAGGACGTCAAGGGTTTCGGCATTGTCATCGCCGACGTGCGCATCCGCCGCGCCGACCTGCCTCAGGAAAACAGCGTTGCGATCTACCAGCGCATGCAGAAGGAACGTCAGCGCGAAGCCGCGGAATTCCGCGCCCAAGGCGACGAGACGGCGCAGCGCATCCGTGCCCGCGCTGAGCGCGAGGTGACGGTGATCACCGCGGAAGCGACGCGCGAATCCGCCATCCTGCGCGGCGAAGGCGACGCGGAAAAAACCAAGACCCTCGGCGAAGCCTACAGCCAGGACGCCGATTTCTTTGCGTTCTTCCGCTCGATGCAGGCCTATCAGGAGACCTTTGCCGGCGGCAGCACGACCGTGGTGCTCTCGCCCAAGAGCGAGTTCTTCAAATATTTCGGCGAGGGTCCGGGAAGTTCCGGCCGCCGAAAGTAGTATCGAAACCCCCGATGTCCGCCGTAGCTTTAGCGAAGGTGGGCGAGGGTCCTGGCGGCGGCTACCGTAAATAGCTTTTTACCACTCCCCGTCTCTCGGCCGGCAATGGGGCTGAGTAGTTTCCGAGCCTCCTTTGCATGATTGCCGACCTATATGGTCGCGGTAGCTATTGCACGACGTCCCACAAACGCGCGAACGGCAGAACCGGCGGAACTCTTCGCCGCGTCCCGCGTTCGACTCTACAGCATCAGGAGTGGATCATGCGTTCTCTACTGTTCTTGGTCATCGGCATACCGATCCCGATCATCATCCTTGTGTGGCTCCTAATGGGGCACGCATAGGCATGCGGTGCATTGACCGGATGCAGACCGATATCCAGACAGAAGCCCGACATGCCGGCGATTTTGCCCGGCACACTGCGTTCTACGCGGGCCTGTGGATCGCGTTCTCGCTTCTTTTCGGCGTCGTTGTCGCCATGACCGGAGCGGCGTTTTCGCGCAGCGAAGACGAGCGCGATGCCGGCCGCTAAGAAAAAAGTTGCTATCGCTCGCGCTTTTTTGCCTTCGACGTCATCGCCTCTAACCAACGGAGACCGCCAATGATGGGACACAAGAAGAACGGTACAAAGGGCATCGACAAACGGCTTGGCGCGTTGCGCTCGGAACTCGACGCCTTGCAGGGAGACATGAAGGGTCTCGCAGGCGACGTCACCGACGTCGCCGATGGTCGCGTCCACCGCGCAATTCGCGACGCGGAACAGGTCGCTGAGCGCGCTTACCGTCTTGCCGAGGAATCGGTCGAGCACGCAGCCGACGATGTGGAGACCTGGACCAACGACAATCTCGATTCCGCGCGCCAGTCGGTGCGGGCCCAGCCGCTTGCGGCGGTCGCCCTTTCGGTGGGCATCGGCGCCTTTCTCGGGGCCATCTTCCTGCGCCGCTAGACTGCGGCAAGGGGCAGGCGGGTCTGGCATCGAACGCAGGCGTCAGACTCAGACATGGCAACGAAAGAGGTGTCGTGATGAAAGGCTTTGTGCAGGACATAGAAGATCTGGCCGTCAAAAATGATGAGTTTCGCCGCGTGCTTTACACCGCGAAACACTGCCAGCTGGTCGTCATGGCGCTAAAGCCCAAGGAAGAGATCGGGGCAGAGGTCCACAAGCTCGACCAGTTCTTTCGCGTCGAGGAGGGGGCCGGCGAAGCGGTTCTCGATGGCGTTCGGACGGCGATCCAAACGGGGTTTGCGGTCGTCGTTCCGGCCGGTACCAATCACAACATCGTCAATACCGGCAGCGTCCCCTTGAAGCTCTACACGCTCTATGCGCCGCCGAACCATCGCGACGGCGTCGTTCACCATACCCGCGCCGACGCGGAAGCCGACAACGAACACTTCGACGGCAAGACGACGGAATAGCGGGGCGACGACACCGCGGTCGTCTTCTCGCCAAATCGCGCGTGCGTCGCAGCGTGTCAATGGGCGACCGCCTTCAAATAGCGATCGAAGGATTCATCGACGGCCTTGCGCCCGCCGCCGATGATGTTGCGCCGCCAGGTGAAACCGAAAACGTCTTCGAAGGCATAGCATCCGAGACGGCGGCGGATATCCGTCACATCGCTCGGCCGCATCGGGATCAAGTTCGGATAGCTGTACATGAAGGATACGTGGCGGCGATCCGACACCACCTGCAAGGCATCGCCGGGAAACAGCGCACCGCCGGGGCGGGGCCCGTCCCTCCAATGGAGGACAGTACTGCCCGGGAAATGACCGCCGCAGCGAATGAGCGTGACGGCATCGGATAATCGAAGCTCGTCGCCACTCCAGAATTGGATGTTCCTGGAGGGTCTTTGTACCCAGGTTTTGTCGGCCTCGTGGAGCAGGATCGGAATACCGCCGAAGGCTTCGCTCCATTCCACCATCGATGAATAGAAATGCGGGTGCGAAATGACGATCTTGTGCAGGCCTCCGCGCGCCTTCAGAGCGGCGACGGCCTCCGCGGTAACAAGGCTGACGCATTCCCAAAGGATATGACCTGCGTCCGTGGCGAGATAGAGCGCCCTTTGATTGATGGCAAAGTCCGGCACAAGGCCGATGACCGGCAAACCACCTTCCTCTTCGAGGCGAAGCCTGTACTTGGCGTGGAGCCCCTCATGCGTCGTCCAGCTTTGTCCTTGCCATCCGACATATTGGCGTTCGTCCTCGCAGATCGGGCAATGTCCGGGAGACGCCTCAGCGAATTGGGTCCCGCATGTCTCACAGATCGCTCGCATCATTGCGCGTCCCCCAGAGCCGCCAGTGGTGCGACGCCTTTGGCGAGGCACCAGTTCAAATAGATTTCGCGGGCGGTGTGCGTGTCGGTGTACTCAACGACGTTCTCGTTGCCGTCGAGATACTCGAGCCGGCCTTTCAACACGATTTGAATGATGCAGGGCGCATCGCCCACACAGCGCCAGCTGTCGACATTTCCCGGCGGCTCGTAGACGTACGTTCCCGGTCCGGCGACCTCGCCGGTCTCGATCAGCTCGCGATAACCCGAGAGGTTGAAGGCATGCACTTCGCCGGTATGACGGTGGCGTGTAACCGTGGTTCCGGGCTCCACACGTAACTGAAGGGAATAGCCGTCCGCAGCAAAATGCAGGGGCCGGAACGAAATTCCGCCGCGCAGCGGAATCCAATCGGCAAGGGAGGCATGAACGGGATGGGCCGTCTGCGGCATGAGCATTGGTTCCTTTTCTTGTCGGGTTAGCCTTGACGCGCGCCGCCGAACAGAACTGCGCGCGCCTTGTCAGTCAGGGGGTGGTTCGCGTACACGTCCTCGACGCCGTTGTAAGCGCGGCGGGTGGCAGGGCGTGCGGCAATTGCAGCGAACCAGCGCTTGATATGCGGATACTCGTCGAGGTCCTGGCCTTGTGCCCGATGCGGCACAATCCACGGATAGCAGGCCATATCGGCGATCGAATAAGAACCGCCGATGAATTCGCGATCGGCAAGTCGCGTATTCAACACGCGGTAGAGGCGGCTGGCCTCTTTGGTGTAACGCGCGATGGCGTAGGGAACTTTCTCGGGCGCATGCACATTGAAATGGCCGATCTGGCCCGCCATTGGTCCGAGGCTGCTCATCTGCCAGAACAACCATTGCAGCACGTCCATGCGTCCGCGCGTGTCCTGTGGAATGAAGCGGCGGTATTTCTCGGCCAGATAGAGAAGGATTGCGCCGGATTCGAATAGGGAGATTGGCGCACCGCCGCCGGCCGGCTCGTCGTCGACAATTGCGGGAATCTTGTTGTTGGGCGAGATGGCCAGGAATTCGGGCTTGAACTGGTCGCCTTCGCCCAGGCGCAGCTGCACGATGCGGTGGCGTATCTCGGCTTCCAGTAGGAATAGCGTGATTTTCAAACCATTTGGTGTCGGCGACATGTGGAGTTCGATCATTTCGTCCTCAGCGGCCCCATCTTGCGGATGACAAACTGGCCCACAATGTGGTACTTATAAAGAGCCAGATTCATGGTTTTCTATGGAACCAATTCTGCCGATTGCGATTGCCTTCCCGCCCCGCGGCGATCACGATCTCGTGCGCAGCCTGCATCGCCAATTGCAGGGCGCGATTTTCGACGGACGGCTGCATTCGGGCATGCGCCTTCCGGCGTCGCGCAAACTGGCCGCGGCTCTTGGCGTATCGAGGAACACGGTGGTCGCGTCTTACGACCTCCTGCTCAGCCAGGGTTATCTGACGGGCCGGCGCGGCTCTGGCATGTATGTGACAGACGTCTTTCTGTCGAAGCCGCCGCGCAGGCAGATTGCGCATGCCGCGACGGCCGATCACCGCCTGAGCGTCGCGTGGCGCGGTGCAACGCCTGCACTTGTAACGCAGCCTTCCGCCTCATACCGCTACGACTTCCGTGTGGGTCTGCCGGACAAGACCGGTTTTCCGTTCGACGTTTGGCGCCGTCTGTCAGCGCGCGGGTTGCGCGCGCTGTCACGTCCGGCCGCGGCCTATTACGAACCGGAGGGACTTCCGGCACTGCGCGAGGCGATCGCCGCGCATGTATCGTTCGCGCGTGCTGTGGCGTGCCGTGCCGACGACGTTATCGTCACCGCTGGGGCGCAGCAGGCTTTCGATTTAATTGCACGTATTCTGGTGACGCCAGGCCATACCTGCGTGGCGGTCGAGGATCCGGGCTACCCGCCGGCACGGGCAGCATTTGCCGCCGCCGGTGCAAGACTGATCGCGGTTCCGGTCGATGCGGAAGGGCTTATTGTGGAACGGCTTCCCGCCGAAGCCCGCGTGATCGTGGTCTCACCGTCCCACCAGTTCCCGCTTGGGGCGGCGATGTCGCTTCGCCGGCGCAACGAACTCCTGGAATTCGCGCGCGCCCGCGATGCCGTCATTGTGGAAGACGATTATGACGGCGAGTTTCGCTTTGCGGGGCTGCCGCTCGATTCGCTCCAGACTCTCGATAGGGCTCAGTCCGTGTTCTATCTCGGCACCTTCTCGAAGAGTCTTTTTCCGGCGCTGCGGCTTGGCTTTGTCGTCGCGCCGGAATGGGCGCGCGGCGCGCTGATTGCGGCCAAACAACTCAACGATTGGCACGGGCCGCTGTTGGCGCAGGAAACGCTCGCCGCCTTTATCGCCGAAGGCCATCTGGCGCGGCATGTGCGCAAGATGAGGCGTATCTACGGCGAGCGCCGCGCCGCCCTTCGAACCGCCATCGCGCACCATTGCGGTAACCACTTGACGCTCTTTCCGTCCGACACGGGGCTGCACGTGGCAGTACGACTGCCGGATGGTGTTGTGGCGCCGCAGCTGGTTGCGGCGGCGGCACAGGATGGCGTCGGCGTGGAGGACTTGAATCGATATGCGTTCCGTTTGCCTGCCCCAAATGGGTTGGTGCTGGGCATCGGGCTGATACCGGCCGACCTCATCGACAAAGGGATCGAAACCCTTGGCCGGAGTATTTCGGCGGACGCGTCGGTGCAGGGCAAGCGCCGTACGAAGACGGCGGCGCACCGCCGGCCGTGACCGTTATCCTTGTCATTCGTGCTGCTGCGACAGGTACTTGGTCGAACTTATCCGGCACCGCCGGAACGGCCGTATAATTGCCGCGAGGCAGTCGAAAAGGAGCCAAACGCTGCGAGGTGGGCCCCGGGGAGGGGGTACCTCCCACCCAAAACCGGAAATCAACCTCAAGGCATAAATGTAATAAAATGAACGTGTTACCGAAAATCAGGTCAGAACTGCGGACCAAAAGCCGAGGCGGGGCGCCCAAGGGCAACCGCAATGCCCTTAAGACTGGCCTGCACACCAGACAGTGGCGGGACTGGCGCGCACAAATGCTCCAGGTGATACGCCGGGCGAAGCAAACGCTCGCCGATGCCCAATAGGTCACGCTTGGCATTTAATCGCTTCACCCTATTTGCATCGCAGTCGGTTCGCCTATGCTGCGCGCGAATCCGTTATCGGGAAAGTTTTGTTGATGGGCCTTCGTTCGCTCGGTTTGGCGGTCGCGCTGCGCGGCGCGCTGGCGTTTGTGGCGCTGGCCCCACTGCCCGCTCTTGCGCGCGGCGCACCCGATTCCTTTGCCGATCTTTCCGCCAAGCTGCTGCCGACGGTCGTCAACATCGCCACGACGCAGACGCTGAAGGCGAACCAGAAATCGCCGCTGGCCGATCTGCCGCCCGATTCGCAGCTGAATGACTTCTTCAAGCGATTCCTCGGGCCGAAGGACAACCTGCCGCGCCATGTCACCTCGCTCGGCTCCGGCTTCGTCATCGACGCGGGTGGGCTGATCGTCACCAACAATCACGTGATCGAGAATGCCGAACAGATCACCGTGACGCTGAACGACGGCACCTCGCTGTCCGCCAAGCTGATCGGCCGCGACGAGAAGACGGATCTGGCGCTGCTCAGGGTCTCGTCGAAGAAGCCGCTGCCGTCCGCGCATTTCGGGGATTCGGACAAGGCGCGGGTCGGCGATTGGGTCATCGCCATCGGAAATCCGTTCGGCCTCGGCTCGACGGTCACCGCGGGCATCGTCTCGGCGCGCAACCGCGATATCGAAGCGGGGCCCTATGACGATTTCATCCAGACCGACGCGCCGATCAACCGCGGCAATTCCGGCGGACCGCTGTTCGACATGGACGGCAATGTCGTCGGCGTGAACTCGGCGATCTATTCGCCCACTGGCGGTTCGGTGGGCATCGGTTTTTCGATCCCCTCCAATTTGGCGCGTGAGGTGATCGGCCAGCTTCGCCAGTTCGGGTCCGTGCGGCGGGGCTGGGTCGGTGTGCGCATCCAGCCGGTGACGCAGGACATCGCCGAAGGCATGGGTCTTGCCGGCGCTTCCGGCGCACTGGTGGCGGATGTGACGGCGAACGGACCGGCCGCCAAGGCCGGCATTCGCAACGGCGACATCATCACCGGCTTCGACGGCAAGAAAACCGGCGATGCACGGACGCTGTCGCGCGTCGTGGCCGACGCGCCGATCGGCAAGACGGTGAATGTCGATCTGCTGCGCAAACGGCAGAAGATCACGGTGCGGCTGACCGTCATGCGTCTGAACGAGAGTGCGCCGCGGCCGGCGAAACCCGCGCCCGCGCCGCCCAAGCCGAAGAACAAGATGTCCCAGCTCGGCCTGTCGCTGTCGCCGATCGATGGCGACGCGCGCGCCCAGTTCCAGCTGGCCGGCAGTGTGCAAGGTGTGGTGGTGACGGACGTGATCCCCGACAGCCCGGCGGCAGAGCGGAATTTCCGCGCCGGCGACGTGATCGTGTCGGTTCAGGATATGGCAGTTCGCACGCCCGACGATGTGGCACGCCGCATCGATGCCGATGCCAGGGCCGGCAAGAAAGTGGAAATCCTGCTCGTCAACCGCAGCGGCCTGCTCACCTACGTCGCGTTGAGGTTGGGTTAGGTTTTCACAATTTCTTCGTCGCGATAGCCCTGCAGATAGAGCAGCGCCGTCAAATCGTTGTGCGCGATGCTGGCGCCCGCAGCCGCCGCGACGACCGGCTTGGCGTGATAGGCGACGCCGAGTCCGGCGCGCTGGATCATCGCCAAATCGTTGGCGCCATCGCCGACCGCCAACGCGTCCTGCGGCCGCAACCCGAACTGCGTCAGCGCGCGCTCCAACGCGTGCAGTTTGGCCTCGCGTCCCAAAATCGGCTCGCCCACCTCGCCGGTCAGCGCCTCGCCGTCGTCGATCAGCACATTGGATTGGTGCTCGTCGAAGCCCACTGCTGTGGCCACGCGTGCGGTGAAGAACGCGAAGCCGCCCGAGACCAGCAGCGTATGCGCACCGTTCGCCTTCATCGTAGCGACCAACGCCTTCGCGCCGGGAATGAGCCGCACGCGGTCGCGCCAGACGCGCTCCAAGGCGTCAAGCGGCAATCCTTTCAGCAGTCCGACACGCTCGCGCAAGGCGCCTGCGAACTCGATCTCGCCCCGCATGGCGCGTTCCGTGATGGCGGCAATCTTGGGCTTGATGCCGGCGATATCGGCCAATTCGTCCAGGCACTCGCAGGCGATGATGGTCGATTCCATGTCGGAGACGAGCAGCCGCTTGCGGCGCCCTTCGGCCGGAATCACGTTGATGTCCGCCGCGACGCTCCCGATCGCGTCACGCGCCTCGTCGATCGTCGTATGCGGGTCGCCGGCCACCGGAATGTCGAAGGCCCGGCGGGGAGAAAGCCACTGCGCCTCGCCGATCCAGCGCATCTTCGCCGCCAGAATATCGGCGCGATCTGCGATAACATTCAGCACATGGGAGAATCGCTTATCCAACCGGGACGCCCTCGATGTCGGTAGATGCCGTGCTTATCGCAGGACCAACCGCCAGCGGCAAGTCGGCGGCAGCGATGGCGCTTGCCGAAGCTCTGAACGGCGTAATCATCAACGCCGACTCGATGCAGGTCTATCGGGAAACGCGCGTTCTTTCGGCCCGTCCGTCGGATCGCGACATGACGCGCGCTCCGCATCTGCTCTATGGCCATATCGGCGTCGCCGAGCGCTATTCGGTCGGCCGCTATCAGATCGACGCGGTTACGGCGTTGGCCGAGGCGCGTGCGCAAGGCCGACTACCGATCTTCACCGGCGGCACCGGCCTCTACTTCGCGGCGCTGACGGACGGTCTCGCCGATATCCCAAGCGTTCCGGGCGCGATCCGCCAGCGCGTGCGCGACAGGCTCGATGCGCTCGGCGTCGCCGGCCTGCATGCCGAATTGGCGCGGCGCGATCCCGAGACGGCGGCGCAGCTACGCCCGTCCGATCCTCAGCGCGTCTTGCGGGCCTATGAAGTGTTCGAAGCGACGGGACGCCCGCTGGCGAGCTGGCAGCGCGAAGCTGGCACAGCCGTGCTGGTGGGCCTTCGTCTGGCGCGGTTTGTCCTCGACGTGGAGCGCTTCGAGCTGCGCGAACGCATCGCGGCGCGCTTTCACTCTATGCTTACGGACGGTGCTCGGGCGGAAGCGGCCGCACTGAAAGGCCTCGATCCCACGCTCCCGGCGGCGAAGCTCCTCGGCTTGCGCGAACTCTGGGCGCTGGACGAGGGTTTGATGAGCGAAGCTGATGCCGTCACCGCCGCCGTCATCGCCACCCGCCAGTATGCCAAGCGGCAGGTCACCTGGTTCCGCCACAGAATGGAGGACTGGAGATGGCTGGAAACCGGCGATTTTAGTAATATTGTTACTATTATGCGACAAGATCACACATGAAATTGCTTGACGAGGATTCTCCGGCCCCCTAATTTGGCGGCCTCAACGAGGCATCACGTTTTGAAAACCACGCTCGTAGTACTTAGCAGGCCGCTATCCGGACGGGATTGACCCGCTCTCCGGCACTGGCGGCTTGGTTCAAAAAGGGGCGGAAACGCCCCTTTTGCTTTTCACGCTCATTGTTGTTTCACGCTTATCTCGAAGGACGTCCATGATGGACAAGGAAGATACCACCCCCCCGCACCCGCAGACGGTCGAAATGTCCGGCGCGGAAATGGTCATTGCTGCGCTGAAAGATCATGGCGTCACGCATATCTTCGGCTACCCCGGCGGCGCCGTCCTTCCGATCTACGATGCGCTGTTCGCCGCCAACGGAATCGTTCACGTTCTGGTGCGCCATGAGCAGGGCGCGGTGCATGCCGCTGAGGGCTACGCGCGCTCCACCGGCAAGCCCGGCGTGGCGCTGGTGACGTCCGGGCCTGGCGCGACCAACGCGGTGACGGGTATTGCCGACGCGCTGATGGACTCCATCCCGCTGATCGTGCTGACGGGTCAGGTCGCCACGCATCTGATCGGCAACGACGCGTTTCAGGAAGCCGACACGGTCGGCATCACGCGCCCCTGCACCAAACACAATTGGCTGGTGAAGGACATCAACGATCTGGCCCGTGTGCTGCACGAGGCCTTCCAGATCGCGACCACCGGCCGGCCTGGCCCCGTCGTGATCGACATCCCGAAGGACATCCAGTTCAAGAAGGGGCCTTATGTCGGCCCCGCCAACGTGACGCACCGCACCTATCGGCCGAAGTCCGAGCCCGATCCGAAAGCCATCGAGCAAGCGGTTGCCATGATGGCCGGTGCCAAGCGGCCGATCTTCTACACCGGCGGCGGCATCATCAACGCGGGACCCGAGGCGAGCGCGAGTTTGCGCGAGCTGGTCGCGCTGACCGGCTTTCCGATCACCTCCACGCTGATGGGGCTGGGCGCCTATCCCGCCTCGGGCAAGAACTGGCTCGGCATGCTGGGCATGCACGGCACCTACGAAGCCAACAACGCGATGCACGATTGCGATGTGATGATCTGCCTGGGCGCGCGCTTCGACGACCGCGTCACTGGACGCGTCAGCGGCTTTTCGCCAGGGTCGAAGAAGATTCATCTCGACATCGACGCCTCGCAGATCAACAAGAATGTCCGCGTCGATCTGCCTATCGTTGCCGACGCCGCAAAGGCGATTTCCGCGATGGTGCGGCTGTGGAAGGCGCGCAAATGCAAAGCCGACGGCGCGGCGCTCGCCAGTTGGTGGGCGCAAGTCGAGCGTTGGCGCGAGAAGCGCTCGCTCGATTACAAACACTCAACCAAACTGATTAAGCCGCAATACGCCATCGACCGGCTGTACGAGCTGACGCGCGGCCGTGACATCTACATCACGACCGAAGTGGGCCAGCATCAGATGTGGGCCGCCCAGCGCTTCAAGTTCGAGGAGCCGAAACGCTGGATGACCTCCGGCGGGCTCGGCACCATGGGTTATGGCCTGCCGGCTGCGATTGGCGTGCAACTCGCCCACCCCGACAGCCTGGTTGTCGACATCGCGGGCGAGGGCAGCGTGCAGATGACGATGCAGGAGATGTCCACGGCGGTGCAATACAATTTGCCGGTCAAGATTTTCATCCTCAACAACCGCTACCTGGGCATGGTTCGCCAGTGGCAGCAATTGCTGCACGGCGGGCGCTATTCGCATTCCTATTCCGAGGCGCTGCCCGATTTCGTCAAGCTGGCGGAGGCGTTCGGCGCGGTTGGCTTCCGTGCGGAAACGCCGGCAGAACTCGACGCCAAGATCATGGAGATGATCGATGTGCGCCACCCCGTGCTGTTTGACTGCCGCGTCGATCAGAAGGAAAACTGTTATCCGATGATCCCGTCTGGCGCTGCCCACAACGAGATGATCCTCTGTGACGCGGAAGAAGAAACGACGCAAGTCAGCGACGCGGGAAAGATGCTGGTGTGATGCGATATCTTTACGTCAAGTGGTTGCACAAGGATCCGAACGCCCCGGTCCACCTCTACAGCGAGGTCGGCGAGGACTCCTACGAATGCCGCAAGGTGGAAATCTATGCGGACGGCCGCAAGGGCTTCGCCGACAGCAGCGAGGAAGCCGGCGGGACGGTCCTCGGCAGCATGCCCGTGCCGTCGCTCAAGGAAATTGCGGCTCAACCGGAATTCGAGCCGAAAGAGATTCCACAGGAAGAATTCCAGAGAATTTGGCTGAAGCGCAGATGAATACGCCCGGAATCGAACGCCACACCATCGCCGTCCTCGTGGACAACGAGGCCGGTGTGCTGGCGCGTGTCGTCGGCCTGTTCTCCGGCCGCGGTTACAACATCGAAAGCCTGACGGTGGCCGAGATCGATCCCAATGCGCACACCTCGCGCATCACCATCGTCACCTCGGGCTCGCTTGAGGTGCTGGAACAGATCCGCGCCCAGCTTGGCCGTCTGGTGCCGGTCCAACGCGTGGTGGACTGGACCGTCGACAAGCCCGGTATCGAGCGCGAGATGGCGCTGGTGAAGGTGGCCGGGACCGGCGAGAAGCGGGTGGAGGCGCTGCGCATGGCCGACGCTTTTCGGGCGCGACCCGTTGACACAACGCACACGAGTTTCGTTTTCGAAATCACTGGTGCGCCGTCCAAGATCGAGAGTTTTATCGACTTGATGCGTCCGCTCGGCCTGGTGGAAGTCTCCCGCACCGGCGTCGCCGCAATTTCCCGCGGGCCGGATGCGATGTAGCTCGCTTGAGCTTAAGAACTGAGGATTCTTAAATCTAGGATTCGAGCATTAGGCCGAAAACGTGTTACGTTTGAGTCCTTTCTTGCGAGTTTGAGGCCACTAATGATTTCAGCGCTCGTATCTGCCAGAGGCTGGCTGATTTCAGGTATCGCTGTCCTCGGGGTACTCTTTTCATTTCTTTTTTTTGGCTCACACCCCGACACGACCGTGGACGTGGTTTGGGTCTATGCCCTTGTGTTTTTCCTTCTTTCTCTCCAAGTCTGGCTTATTGGTGCCCTAGTGCAAATGCAACACGAATGGAAAGGTACTGTCGCCAGAATTCGAGGTGTATTCTCCGCCACAGGCGACCCCGAAACGGATTTGAGTTTTTTGCTCGATCCGAACGACAGCTTCAGCAGCCTACTGACATGCTCGGTCTTCATCGTTGACGATGGTGTTGAACTCTATCTAGGAAGCGCGTTTGTCTACAATGTACAAGAAGACAAGCGCGTGCAACTTAGAGTGCGATCAAGAGAGCCCTCGAAGGCCGCCATCTGGAAACGGATCGAGGCGAGTGACAAGACAATCATTGATAAGATTTTGGTTAAGGTTGGAGAGAGAATGCCATGAACGCCGCAACCGGAACGATTCGTGTGGTGGATGTGCTCGATGAAGAACACATAGTTCTCAATGCGGGCACCAATTTCGGTATCAAGGTCCAGGATTCGTTCATGGTCTTCGCGCAAGATCGCGAGGTGAAAGACATCAACGGAAAGAGTTTAGGGCCTCTCGAAATTGTCAAAGGGTACGGCAAGATATCTCATGTGCAGGAAACTATGTGCATACTGACGTCTAACCTTCTGAACGGGTTTAAGGCTAGCCCAACGCCTCCGCCAGACGGTCTCGTCGCCGCCCTTGTCGGAATACAGAGGCCAAATTTCCTGAGTGTGTTACGCGGGGACTTCGCCAGACCTGTTTAGTTTATTCACATCAATGAGGAAATCATGCGCGTCTACTATGATCGGGATGCCGATCTGAAATTCATCACCAACAAGAAGGTTGCCGTCATCGGCTTCGGCTCGCAGGGCCACGCCCACGCGCTCAACATGCGCGATAGCGGCGTGAAGGAGGTCGTCATCGCGGCGCGTCCCGGCGCCAGCGCGAAGAAGGCAGAAGCCGCCGGCTTCAAGGTGATGCCGGCCGCCGAAGCGGCCAAGTGGGCCGACGCCATGATGATGGTGACGCCCGACGAACTTCAGGCCGACATTTACAAGGAAGACCTTGCCGCCAACATGAAGCAGGGTGCGGCTTTGTTCTTCGCTCACGGCTTCAACGTGCATTTCCGCCTGATCGAGCCGCGCAAGGACCTCGATATCTGCATGGTCGCGCCCAAGGGACCCGGCCACACGGTACGCAGCGAATATCAGAAGGGCGGCGGCGTGCCGTGCCTGATCGCCGTGCATCAGGACGCCAGCGGCAACGCGCACGACCTCGGCCTCGCCTATGCCTCGGCCATCGGTGGCGGCCGCGCCGGCATCATCGAAACGACTTTCCGTGAGGAATGCGAGACCGATCTGTTCGGCGAGCAGGTGGTACTGTGCGGCGGCCTGGTCGAACTCATCCGCGCCGGTTTCGAGACGCTGGTGAAGGCGGGCTATGCGCCCGAGATGGCTTATTTCGAGTGCCTGCACGAGGTGAAGCTGATTGTCGATCTGATCTACGAAGGCGGCATTGCCAATATGAATTATTCCATCTCCAACACGGCGGAGTATGGCGAATATGTCACCGGCCCGCGCATCATCACGGCGGAAACCAAGAAGGAAATGAAGCGCGTGCTGGACGACATCCAGTCCGGCCGCTTCGCGCGCGACTGGGTGCTCGAGAACAAGGCCGGCCAGCCTTCGTTCAAGGCCACGCGGGCGAGGAACGCCGCCCATCCCATCGAGGAAGTCGGTGCCAAGCTGCGCGCCATGATGCCCTGGATCGCGAAAAACAAACTCGTGGATCAGAGCAAGAACTAAATGGCGTGGCTGATCCCTCACCCTTCGACTAGCTCAGGGTAAGGGAATCCTTTAATCCCTCATGCTGAGCTAGTCGAAGCATGAGGGTCCGCTGTGCGCCGTCTGCTGATTGTCGTTGCAGTTGCCTGTCTTTCTGTGCCCGCTTGTGCCGGCGATGCTCGTACCACCGCCGCCCTGCGCGACCGGGCGCTGGGAGATTCCACTGCCTGGAATGTTCTGGAATCGCTGACCACCGAGATCGGTCCGCGCCCGGCAGGAAGCCCGGCGGCGCAGCGCGCCCGCGATTGGGGCCTGGCCAAGCTGCGCGCCCTTGGATTTATCAACGTCCACGCTGAAGCATTCCCGCATCCATCCTGGGCGCGCGGCGATGAATCCGCTGAGGTCACGGCACCCTTCCCCCAGAAACTATCCGTGATCGGCCTTGGCGGCTCCGTACCTACGCCGCCGAACGGAATCGAAGCGAACATTATGGTGCTGAAGAAATACGCCGACCTTCTCGCCGCTCATCCGGGCGCATTCAAGGGCAAAATCGTAGTCGTCGATCAACCGATGAGCCGGACCAAAGACATCGCCGGCTATGCCGAAGCGGTGTTGGCCCGCTACGGCGCTTCTGAGGCCGCGAAGCGGGGAGCCGTGGCCTATCTTGTTCGTTCGATCTCCACCGGCGACACGCGCGAGCCTCATACCGGCTCCGGCAAGTTCGGGGCGGACACGCCCAAGATTCCGGCAGCCGCACTCGGCGTACCGGATGCCGATCTGCTGGCGCATATGGCGGCACGCGGACCGGTGCGAGTGCGCCTGAAGCTGGCCTCCTTCGTTCGGCCGAATTCGATGGCCTGGAACGTATCGGGAGAAATTGTCGGGAGCGCGAAACCGTCCGAAGTGATCGTCATCGGCGGCCATCTCGACAGTTGGGATCCGGGCACCGGTGCCATCGACGACGGCGCAGGCGTCGCCATCACTACGGCCGCGGCGCATTTGATCGCGGGCTTGCCACGTCACCCGCGCCGCACGATCCGTGTGGTGATGTGGGGTTCCGAGGAAACCGGCGGCTCCAGCGACGCTTATCTCGCGGCACATAAGAATGAGGCGCCGAAAATCGTTGTGATGGGAGAAAGCGACCTGGGCTCTGACCGCGCCTATGCGCTCGAACTGCCGCCCGGGGCGCTGCGGCGGCCGGCGCTCAGGCCACTGTCGAAACTGCTGGCGCCGCTCGGGATTGCAGTCTCGCGGCAGGCTCCGAAGGAAGCAGGTTCGGATGTGGAGGGTTTGCAGGGCGCCGGTGTTCCGGTGTTCGCTTTGAATCAGGATGCGACGCGCTATTTCGACATCCACCATTCGGCCGACGACACGCTGGCCGTGGTCGATCGCGCCCAGTTGAACCAGAACGTCGGCGCCTGGGCGATACTGCTTTATCTCGTCGCCGACAGCGACGTGAATTTTAGACCTAAGCCCGCGAAATGAAGATCGTTCTTCCGCAATTTCCCATCACCGGCGGCTGCGCTTGCGGCGCGGTGCGCTATCGCCTGAACGCGCCGCCGCTCTCGCTCTATGCCTGCCACTGTATGCGTTGCCAGAAATACACGGGCTCTTTCACGCTTTCGATGCCGGTGCGCCGTGTGGATATTGAATTGCTTGGCACCGAACCGGTCGAACACAACGAACCCGCCGACAGCGGGCGGCAGTCGCGCATTTTCTTCTGCCCGAATTGCCATGTGCGGGTGTGGCATGCGCCCGCCATCCCCGAACTGCTGACGATCATGGCGGGTACCCTCGACGACACCTCCTGGCTCGTGCCCGTTGGCCATATCTTTGCACAGTACAGACAGCCCGGCGTGCTGATCGATGATGGCGCACTATGCTTCAAAGGTCCGCCGCCATCCCGCGAGGTGCTCTATGAAGCCTTCCGGCGCGCCACAGTCTGAAAACATTTTCCGAATGATGCGGGTAAATTGCGACGCATGTTTATTATCAAATGGTGTGAAAAATATTTGCCGCGCCCCCTTGAACCGACAAGGTCGAATGACCATTTCAGCTAAATCCACACAATTGCATCCACGAAGGAGGGAAAACCTAAGTCGGGTTCTCCAGGCTGAACGTCTCGCCTTCCTTGTCATACGAGAACAGTTCCGCGAAACGTGCCCAACTGATGACCGCGCGTAGCGTTTCTTGGGCGGCGTCTTCGGCCATGTGATCTTCGAGTTCGTCGATAAAACGCCGCCGTGGTGCGGTGTGATTGGCGCGCTCGTCGAGCACCCGGCGGATATGGGCGGCCAGGGGAACGTAGCTTATCAGGGCGCGCGAAAAGATCTCCTTGCGCTCGTTGGTGTCGGCGTCGGCAAAGCGCTTGCCCATGTGGGTGAGCTTGATGTCGCCGCCTTCCACGTCGCCCAGCCGCAGAAGCTGCAGCGCTTCCGTCACCGGGAACAGTTCGTCGATCTCAAGCTGCAGATCCGAAGCGATGTCGGGCAGGTCCGCTTTACCACCGTATGGCGGCGCGGCGACGGTCTCGATCAGGCCGGCGATAGTGCTGGAAGAAACATGCGTCAGCGGCGTGTCGAGGCCGTAGCCGGCCGGCTGCGCCTGGCGGTACGCCTGACGGTCCACGCGCCTGGCCGTCATGTCGACATAGATGCGATCCACGTAATCCTCGAAGGTGGGCGACGTGCGTTCGCGCGGGCGCGGCATATCGATCTTGATTTCGGTCGTGACTCGGCCAGGGCTGGTGGAGAACAAGAGAACGCGGTCGCACATTTGCACCGCCTCCTCGATATTGTGGGTGACCAGGATCACGCCTTTGATCGGCAGTTTCTTGTCGCCCCACAGTTCGAGGAAATCGGTGCGCAGGTTTTCTGCCGTCAACACGTCGAGCGCCGAGAAGGGCTCGTCCATCAGAAGGATGTTGGGGTGCACCACCATGGCGCGGGCGAAGCCGACGCGCTGGCGCATGCCGCCGGAAAGCTCGCGTGGATAGGCGCTTTCGTAGCCGTCCAGGCCGATCAGGTCGATCGCGGCCAGCGCCCGCGTGCGGATTTCCTTTTCCGGCAGGCGCATCGCCTCCAGCCCGAGCTGCACATTCTCCAGCACGGTCAGCCAGGGAAACAACGCAAAGCTCTGGAAGACCATGGCAATTCCGTTGGCCGGCCCGTCTATGGGCGTCCCCAGATAGGTCAGTGAGCCGCCTTGGGGCTGTGCCAATCCGGCGATGAGGCGCAGCAACGTGGATTTGCCCGAACCGGAGCGGCCAAGCAGCCCCACGATCTCGCCCTCGCGCAGCGTGAGGTTCACGCCTTCAAGAACCAACAATTCCTCGCCGCCTTGCCGCGGAAAGGCACGGCGGACTTCGTGGACGTCGAGAAGGGTTGCCTCTGCCATGATCGCCTCCTATCCGAGCCGGTACTTGCGTTCGGCGTACCAATAGAGCGGCCGCCAGAATAGCCTGTTCACAATGACGACGAAGAAACTCATTACGGCGAGGCCGAGCACGATCTTGCGGAAGTCGCCGGCCGTTGTGGCGTCGGTGATGTACGACCCCAGGCCGTAGGCGCGCAGGGTCTTGTGGCCCCATTCGACGATTTCAGCCAGGACGGCCGCATTCCAGGAGCCGCCCGACGCGGTGATGGCGCCGGTGAGGTAGTACGGGAAGACTGCCGGCAGCGCGACCTTGCGCCACCACAGCCAGCCCTTGATTTGGAGATTGTCGCTGGCGTCCCGCAACTCCCGCGGCAGCGCCGATGCTCCTGCGATGACGTTGAACAGGATGTACCATTGCGTGCCGAGCACCATCAGGGGCGACAGCCAGATATCCGGATCCAAGCTCCACATCGCGATCAGCGAGACGACGATCGGAAACAGAAGATTGACCGGGAACGCGGCCAAGAACTGCGCCACCGGCTGCACGACCCGCGACAGGTGCGGGCGCAGGCCGACATAGATGCCGATAGGTGTCCAAATGACGCTCGCCAAGGCAATCATCACCACCACGCGCGTCAGGGTGGCAAAGCCTCGCAGGGCAATGTTGAGGAACTCGCCGAAGCCGAGCGGGATGGCCGCGAAACCGGCAATCTGCCACAGCGCATAGGCGGCCAGACCGGCAAGGCAGACATACCAGACGATATCGGCGATCCGAGAGCGGGCGACGTTCGGGCCCTTCTGCAAGCCCCGGGCTGGCGGCGTCAGCCGGTAGGTCCAATGCATCATCCTGTCGAACGGCGCGCTGATGGCGTCGATCAGCTTCGACCGTCGGAACATGGCGAGCGCCCAGGATTCGCGCCCATCTTCATCGTCGTTGGCGTCGGCATCGATGCGGAAACGGTCGGCCCAGGCGATCAGCGGCCGGAACAGAAGCTGGTCGTAGGTCAGGATGACGACGAGCATGGCGGCGATCGCCCAGAAGATCGCAGCCATGTTCTTGGCGGCGACCGCAGTGGCGATGTACGAGCCGATGCCCGGTAGAACGATGGAGGTGTTGCCGACGGTGAAGGCCTCGGCGGCTACCACGAAGAACCAGGCGCCGGACATCGACATCATCATGTTCCAGATGAGCTGCGGCATCCCGAACGGGACCTCGATTCGCCAGAAGCGCGCCCAGGCGTTGAGGCCGAACAACCGTCCGGCTTCCTCCAACTCGGCGGGGACCGTCCGCAACGACTGGTAGAAGCTGAAGGCCATGTTCCAGGCCTGGCTGGTGAAGATGAGGAAGATCGCGGCGAACTCCGCGCCCAGGATCCGGCCTGGCGCCAAAGACAGGAAGAACGCCAACGTCACGGACAAGAAGCCGAAAATGGGGATCGACTGGAGGATATCCAACAGCGGCACCAGCAGCGCTCCGGCCCGCGCGCTTTTTGCGGCCCAGGTCGCATAGGTGAAGGTGAAAAGCAGCGAAAAGCCCAGCGCGACCAACATCCGCAGCCCGGTCCGCAAGGCGTAACCGGGCAGAAAGGAGGGATCGAGTGAGATCGGCTGCTGCTTGAGGCTCGCAAGCGGTTCGATCACCGCGCGGCTGGCGTCCGCGAGCAGAACGATGAAGCCAAGCACCAGCACCGCCGCCAGCAGGTCCCAGGGACCGGGCAGCAAACGGCGAGCCTCGATCGAGACGGGCGGCAGGATTTTCATATCCAGCAGGCCTCGAAGCAGATAGTTGGCGAAGGCGGGCGATCCACGCGCGGACGCGCGGTTCGGGTGCAAACAACCATGCCCACCAGCCGCTGCAAAGCGAAAAAATGGGTGACTGCGCAGGTTTCTTGAGGGCTTCCCGGCTGGGTCGGCACGATGGGTTCCGGAAGGGCAACTGGCTGTCCGAGAAGGTTGGCAAGGCGTTAATTTGGCCGGCAAAACAGGGTGTTGGCCTTGCGCCCTTTAGCCCTTCCGGCGTAAAAGCCTGCCAACGAGGTCGAACCGCGTCTTCACCGGCGTTTAAGGGCGCTTCGTTAGGGTTTAGCGAGCTGAAAACTCGGCGGGCGGAACGGCGATCCGGCGATGACGAAAGGTGCGATGCACGATGACGCGAAAGGCGGATTCTCCGCTCGCGTTTGCACGCGCATTGCGCTCGCGCCCCGTCCTTCCCTCGGTTTGCCGCAAACAGCGCTTCTCCTCCTTAGCAGCCCCTAGGCGCCGGCAGGCGCGAGGTCGTCCTCGCGCCGGGTGTTTAGGGGAATGAAAGCGAAAGGAGAGATCGAAGCCGCTAAGCGCGGCGAACGGAAGGAACGTGTGGCCATGAGCACCAATACAGTGAAGCCGGAAAGAGTAAGAATCTTCGACACGACATTGCGCGACGGCGAGCAGTCGCCGGGCGCAGCGATGACGCTCGAGGAAAAAATCGAAGTCGCGGAATTTCTCGACACCATGGGCGTCGACGTCATCGAGGCGGGATTTCCCATTTCCTCGCCGGGCGATTTCGAAGCGGTATCGGAAATCGCCAAGCGCGTGAAGAACGCGGTCGTCTGCGGACTGGCGCGCGCCGGTTTCAAGGACATCGATCGGGCGGGCGAAGCGCTGAAGAACGCCAAGCGCGCGCGCATCCATACCTTCATCTCGACCAGTCCGGTCCATATGAAGCACAAGCTCAATATGGGACCGAACGCGGTGCTTGATGCCGTCGGCGCCTCGGTGAGCCACGCTCGCTCTCTGACCGACGACGTGCAATGGTCGCCGGAGGATGCGACCCGCACGGAACATGATTTTCTTTGCCGTTGCGTTGAGCTGGCGATTCGCTCTGGTGCCACGACGGTCAACATTCCCGATACGGTCGGCTACGCCACGCCGCAGGAGTTCTTCGAACTGATCCAAATGCTGAAGAACCGGGTGCCGAACATCGACCAGGCGGTGATCGCGACGCACTGCCACAACGATCTCGGGCTGGCGGTTGCCAATTCGCTGGCCGGCGTGCTGGCGGGCGCGCGTCAGATCGAATGCACGATCAACGGGATCGGCGAGCGCGCGGGCAATGCGGCGCTGGAAGAAATCGTGATGGCGCTCAAGGTACGCCGCGACCGCATGCCGTTCGCGACCGGTATCGATGCGACGATGCTGGCGCGCGCGTCCAAACTGGTGTCCAACGTCACCAGCTTTCCCGTTCAGTACAACAAGGCGATTGTCGGCAAGAACGCGTTCAGCCACGAATCCGGCATCCACCAGGACGGCATGCTGAAGAACGTGGAGACCTACGAGATCATGCGCCCCGAGGAAGTCGGCGTGAAGGAAACCTCGCTGGTACTGGGCAAGCTCTCCGGCCGTCACGCCTTCCGCGACAAGCTGGCGAACCTGGGCTACGAACTGTCCGACGCCGCCGTGGAAGACGCTTTCCGTCGCTTCAAGGAACTCGCCGACAAGAAGAAGCGGCTGTTCGACGAGGACATTGTGGCGCTGGTGGACGACGAGATCGTTCGTGGCCACGATCTGATTTCCGTCAAAGGGCTTCGGGTGGTGACCGGAACGGGCATGGCGCCGACCGCCGACATGACCTTGATCGTCGATGGCGAAGAAAAGCGCATCAAGACCGAGGGCGACGGCCCGGTCGATGCGATTTTCAAGGCTATTCACGAGCTTTATCCGCACACGGCCAGTCTGCAGATCTACCAGGTCCATGCTGTGACCGAAGGGACGGACGCCCAGGCGACAGTGAGCGTCAGGCTTGAGGAAGACGGTCGTACGGTTACGGGCAGGGGAGCGGACACCGACACCCTGGTGGCGTCCGCCTATGCTTATGTTAATGCTCTCAACAAACTATTGGTAAAACGCAAGAAGCTGGCACCGGAGACCTTAAGCGTTGCACGATGAGACAAAAGGGCTCCGGCGGACCCCCGCCGGAGCCGCTTTTGTGGGTACGGCAATTGCAGGAATGGCGCCACGGTAGGAAAGAAATGGCAGGTTAAGCATGTTCGGCAGTCTTCTCGGCGCGCTGTCGAGCGATATGGCGATTGATCTGGGAACCGCGAACACCCTTGTTTACGTCAAGGGTCGCGGCATCGTCCTGAACGAGCCTTCGGTCGTCGCCACGATCAATCGAGGGGGTAAGAGGCAAGTCCGCGCGGTCGGCAACGACGCGAAGATGATGCTTGGCAGGACGCCAGGCAACATCGAGGCGATCCGGCCGATGCGCGACGGCGTGATCGCGGATTTCGAAGTGGCGGAGGAGATGATCAAACATTTCATCCGCAAGGTGCACAACCGGCGATCCTTTGCCAATCCGATGATCATCGTCTGCGTGCCTTCTGGCTCGACCGCCGTGGAGCGGCGTGCCATTCAGGAATCGGCGCTGTCGGCCGGTGCGCGGCGCGTTTATCTCATCGAAGAACCGATGGCTGCCGCGATCGGCGCAGGCCTGCCGGTCAGCGAGCCCACCGGCTCGATGGTTGTCGACATTGGCGGCGGCACAACGGAAGTCGCCGTGCTGTCGCTTGGCGGCATCGTCTATTCGCGTTCGGTGAGGGTCGGCGGCGATAAGATGGACGAGGCGATCATCGCCTATATCCGCCGCCACCAGAATCTGCTGATCGGTGAGGCGAGTTCGGAACGCATCAAGAAGGAAATCGGTTCGGCGGCGCCTCCCGCCGACGGCAACGGCGTGACTCTCGAGATCAAAGGGCGCGATCTGCTGAACGGCGTGCCGAAGGAAATCACGATCACCCAGCGGCACATCGCCGAAGCTCTTGCCGAGCCGGTTGGCGCCATCGTGGAAGCGGTCAAAGTCGCCCTTGAGGCGACGCCGCCGGAACTGGCTGCGGACATCGTCGACAAGGGCATCGTGCTGACGGGCGGCGGTTCGCTGCTCGCCAATCTGGATCAGGTGTTGCGTGAAGAGACCGGGCTGCCGGTGTCCATCGCCGACGATCCGTTGTCGTGCGTGGCGCTTGGCACGGGGCGCGTGCTGGAAAACACCAAAGGCATGCGGCACGTCCTTACGACCGCCTTCTAGGATCAGCTGTCGCTGCGCGTTTTGGGGTAGGTATGGCGAACGGGACCTGGAGAATGGCGCGAACGCGCGGTGGTGCGCGCCTCCCGCTGATCATTGTCGCCGCGCTGGCGGTGGCATTGATCCTGATCGGAAAGGCTCAGTCCTCGCTGTTCGATCGTGCACGGACCCATGTCATGGATTGGATGGAACCGGCGCTCCAGGCCAGCCGCGTACCCGTGGACACGACCACGCGCTGGGTGGGTTCGATCGGCGCAATCTTCTCTGTCTATCAGGAAAACCTTCGGCTCAAGGAAGAGAACGCCCGGCTGCGCCAATGGCACAACACCGCCCTTGTCCTGGACGACCGGGTCAAGCGTTATCAGCTTCTGCTGCATGCGGTTCCCGATCCTGCGCTCTCATCGGTGGTGGCGCGCGTGATCGGCCGCGCCAGCCATGCGTTCCGGCAGACGATGATTTTGGACGCCGGCAAGGCGGGTGGCGTGAAGCCCGGTCAGGCGGTGGTAGACGCGCGCGGCATGATCGGGCGCATCTTCCTCACCGGCGAGCGTACGTCGTGGGTCATTCTCCTCACCGATATGGATAGCCGCATTCCCGTGACCATCGCGCCCGAGAATGCACAGGCGATCATGGCGGGGGACAATTCGCCTGCGCCGACCATTGAAACACTATCGCAGGGCAAACAGCTCAAGCCCGGCGACCAGGTGGTCAGCTCGGGTGACGGCGACATTCTGCCCGCGGGCCTGCCCATCGGGACGATTGTGGCCGTCGGGGGCGGCTACCGCGTTGCGCTGTACGCAGATCAATCGACGACACAAGACGTCGAAATCCTCGATTTCAAGCTGCCGCCGGAAAAACTCCCGACGCCGTCGCCGAACGATTTGCCGGTCACTGCCGCTGGCCTTCCGCCAGCGGCGCCGCCGGTTGCGCGGGCCCCGGCGGGGGGCGGCCCCCCCGCCGCGCCGCCGCCCCAACCGGCTGCGAATTCTCCGGCGCAAAGCGTCCCTCCGCCGCCGAAACTGGCGGTCAAGCCGGCCTCAAGCCCGAAGCTTCCCGCCGCCAACCCGGCACCCACTGACTCCGGAACGAACGTCAACGTTCCGGACGATAACAATCAGTGAGGTCGGCTGGTGGACCGCGTAGGTAACATGATGGGCGGAAGACTCCTCGCATCGGTCATCCCCGTGATGTGCGGAATCATCGGCGCGTTCGCGGACAATTTGCCGATTTCCATCATGGGTCCGTGGGTTCCTTCCCCTTTGTTCTCGCTGATGCCCCTGTATTACTGGTGTCTGGTACGGCCCGATCTGATGACGCCGGCCTGGGCGTTTCTGATCGGTGCGACAGAAGACATTCTCTCGGGCGGTCCGCCCGGTGTGTGGGCGGCATCCTTCGTCGCCACCTATGCCCTCGTCGACCGCCAACGCGATGCCTTTGCCGGGCTTTCGGGCTGGGGCGCCATGTTGGGATTCGCCACGGCCGCGCTGGTCGCTTGCAGCACGGCCTACGCCATCATGCTGATCCATCAATGGAGCCTGCTGCCGCTGACGCCCGTGCTGGGAACGTTCGCGATGACGGTGCTGTTCTACGCGATAGCAGCCGTTGTTCTGGGCGCGGTACATCACCGTTTGGTCGGACCCATGCGGAGTGACTTCTGATGCCGTTGTTCGACCGCAGGGACAAAAGCCGCTACGCGAGCTTCACGCGGCGCACGCTGCTCTTGTCCGGCGGAATGACCGCCCTTTTCGGCTTGCTCGCCGGGCGGCTTTATAAGCTGCAGATCGTCAACGGCGGCCAGTATTTGACGCTCGCCGAGGACAATCGTGTCAGTCAGCGACTGATTCCTCCGCCGAGAGGGCGCATTCTGGACCGGTTTGGCGTCGAGCTGGCCGACAACCGCCGCAATTATCGCGTCGTTCTTGTCGCTGAGCAGGCCACCGATGGCGTAGAAGCGGCGCTGGATGCGATCGGCAAGGTTATCCTTCTGCCGCCGCACCAGAGGGAACGCGTGCTCCACGACATCGCGCAGAACAAGAAGTTTGTGCCGGTGCCCATCGCCGAGAATCTGAGCTGGGAAGAGTTTGCGCGGGTCAATTTGAATCTCCCCTACCTGCCCGGCGTCCAGCCCGAAGTCGGCGAGACGCGGTCCTATCCGTTCAGCACGGAACTCAGCCACGTGGTCGGTTACGTTGCCTCTGTCAGTCCCGACGACAAGAAGAACGACGACGATCCTCTGCTTGATCTTCCCAGTTACCGCATCGGCAAGCGCGGAATCGAAAAGGAATTCGATGCGGAGATGCGTGGAGAGGCCGGCGTCAGCCGCGTCGAAGTGAATGCTTACGGCAGGATCATCGGCGAATTGAGCAGCGAGACGGGCGTGCCTGGCAAGGACGTCTACCTCACCATCGACTGCGAGCTGCAACGCTTTGTGGAGCAGCGTTTGGGAAATGAGAGTGCCGCTTGCGTCGTCATGGATTGCAGCAACGGCGATGTGCTGGCGCTGACTTCGACCCCCGGTTACGACCCCAATCTTTTCAACGTCGGCATCAGCAACGAGCAGTGGCACGGGCTGATGACGGACGACCATAAGCCTTTGCTCAACAAGGCGCTAACGGGCGCCTATCCGCCGGGTTCGACCTTCAAGCCGGCGATGGCACTGGCCGCGGTGGACAATGGGCTGGCCGATTTGCAGGTCAATTGTACGGGCGCGGTCACGCTCGGCAATCACGTCTTCCATTGCTGGAAAAAGGAAGGCCATGGCCACGTCGATTTGCATCGCGGCATTCAGGTCTCTTGCGATAGCTTCTTCTTCGAGGTCGCCCGCCGGCTCGGAATCGACAAGATGGAGGAAGCGGCCCGGGCGTTGGGCCTGGGCGCGGAAACGGGCATCGAGTTGCCAGGGGAACAAGGTGGCTTCATCCCGAGCCGCGCCTGGAAAATGGCGAGATTCGGCATTCCCTGGCAGCAGGGTGAAACGTTGGTCAACGGCATCGGCCAGGGCTACGTGCTGGTCACGCCGCTTCAGCTGTGCATGCTTGCTGCCCGTATCGCCAGCGGCAAGGCACTGATCCCGCGCATCACGCACCAGGTCGGCAACACCGTGCAGCCGAAGCCTGTTCCCGCGGCCCTGCCCTTCTCGCAAGCGGCCTTTGCCGCTGTGCGCGCCGGCTTGAGCGCCGTTGCCAACGAGCCGGGAGGCACGGCCTATGCCTGGCGTATCACCCAGGCGGGTTTCGAGATGGCCGGCAAGACGGGCACGGCCCAGGTCCGTAAAATTTCCGCGGAAGAACATCTTGCCGGGGTCAGGAAAAACGAGAGCCTGCCCTGGAACCTGCGCGACCACGCGCTGTTCTTCGGTTACGCGCCCGTCGATCAGCCGCGCTACGCCTGCGTGGTGGTGATCGAACATGGTGCGATCGGCGCCCATCCTCAAGTTCAGATGACGCGCGACATCCTGCTCTATGCGCAGCAGCGCGACCCGGTGAAAATGCCGGTGGCCTATCCGGTGCATGCCGCCGGTTCCACCGCAGGGGTGCTGGGGACATGACGATACGCCCTTATGCCGCCGCCCACGGGACGCTTTCCATCGTGGACAAACTCTACGAGATCAACTGGGGCCTTGTGCTCCTCATCACGATCATCGCCTGCGTCGGATTTGCGATGCTCTATTCGGTGGCCGGCGGATCGCTGTCGCCCTGGGCCGACAAGCAAATGGTACGCTTCGCCATCGGCTTCATACTGATGATCGTCGTGGCGCTGGTGGACATCCGCGTCTGGCTGAGCGTTGCCTATCCCGCCTACGTCATTTCGCTCCTGCTGCTTATCGCCGTGGAAGTGGCGGGCCATGCGGGGCTGGGTGCGCAGCGCTGGATCACGCTCGGTCCGCTCGAGTTGCAGCCGTCCGAACCGATGAAGATCGCCCTGGTGCTGGCGCTGGCGCGCTATCTGCACGGCCTGAGCGTGGAGGACATCTCCAAGCCGCTTCGCTTGGCGATCCCGCTGGTCATGATCGCGCTACCCGCTGGATTGGTGGCGATTCAGCCCAATCTCGGCACCACCATCATCCTTCTGCTGGATGGCGCGTCGCTGCTGTTCTTGGCGGGTCTTTCCTGGTGGTGGATCGCGCCCACCGTCGCGACGGCCGCAGCCGCAGTGCCGCTGGCGTGGCGCTATGTCCTGCACGACTACCAGAAGGCCCGCGTCATGACATTCCTCAACCCGGAATCCGACGCGTTGGGCGCGGGCTGGAACATCACACAGGCCAAGATCGCGGTCGGTTCCGGCGGCGTGGCGGGCAAAGGGTTCCTGCAAGGCACGCAGAGCCGACTCAATTTCCTGCCCGAGAAGCAGACCGACTTCATCTGGACGAATTTTGGCGAGGAATTCGGTTTTGTCGGCTGCATAGCGCTGCTCATTCTCTTCGGCGTGGTGATCGGCTATGGCGTGCAGACCGCGATGAGCGCGCGCAGTCAGTTCGCGCGCCTGCTGGCGATGGGAATTATCCTCAACTTTTTCTTCTACATCATGATCAACACGGCGATGGTGATGGGCCTGATTCCAGTGGTGGGCATTCCCATGCCGCTGATTTCCTATGGCGGTACGGCGATGCTGGCGGTGATGTTCGGCTTCGGCCTGCTGCTCAGCGTGCATGTGCACCGGCAGGTCGAAATTCCGAGGCATTCGGCCGGGATCATCTAGCGCTTTGGAGCGCATGGACTCGGCCAAAACGCTCTGCTATAGGCCCGCCTCCTTGGGTTGGGTGATTAGCTCAGGCGGTAGAGCAGCTGACTCTTAATCAGCGGGTCGCAGGTTCGAGTCCTGCATCACCCACCAAGTTTTCCGTTATAGAATAACATGTTACCCACCGCGTAGCCGGAAACGGTGCCGCGCTGTTCAGTGCCGTGGTACCGCTGTGGCACCACCTGAACGAAATTTGCCGCGAGTGGTCGCTAAGAAGTCATTTGTCGCATAAGAGAACGCCCTAAGACGGTGCGCCCTTGTCGCACTGCGCAACTGTACTCGCGCGAGGACACTCAACCACGCACCACCCGACGTCTGATCAGGACGCAAATCCCCAACGAGGCAGAACCTCTGCAGGGGTGAATTACTCTGCCGCATATCCCAGCCGTTCGAGCGACAGCCTCAGAATACTCACCGCCTCATCCAGATGTTTGCGGTAGTACCGATGGCGATAGACCGAGCCGTCGTAGAACTTTTCCATCACCTGCGCATAACTGGCCGTGCGCGCATAGCGTTGGTTTTCGTGGAAGGCGAGCGTTCTGGGATCGAACGCGACACCGACGAATTCCAGAATCCGGCACAAATGCGGCTCCTGATCCCCGACCAGATCCTCGTAGCGCACTTCCAGGTAGTTGAGATCGAGCTGCTGCTTGCAATGCTCCACCAGTTTGTCCATCAGCACAAAGTGCGAAGCGCAGGTCTTCACATCGAAGGCTTGGTCGAATCCGTGGTGAGGAAATAGGCAAAGTTGGAAAGAACAATGTCCAGTGGATGGCGCCGTCGAACTTCTCAAGGTGCTGCAGGCGCAACACGCGTTGTTCACCTCCCCGGGTTCAAGCGTGCAGGTCAAGCTGGCACGGCTTCAGGCGAGTGTCCGGTTTTTCCACGCGCTGGGTGACGGCTGGGCCGCAAACGAGGACGAACCGACCCGAAACAACTTCATGCTTCTGCTGTTTTGAAGCCGACAAGCGCATCTCCCTCAAAGGCACATCAAGTAGATGACGAACATCCGGAAGTGGCGCTCTCGCGAAGTAGAACGAACTACCTCTTCCAGCCTGTTTGCTGCCGCTCAATCCAGGTCCGCTTCGCGGCAACTGCGGACATAGCTTTCCCTCCGTGACCCAGGAAAATCATTACCCGCGTGGCATGCACTCGTTCAAACCGTCAGCGGGCTTGGACCCGGACGTGAAATGCCCATCCCCGAAGTGCTGAAGCCTGTAGTACTGAGGTTGCGGCGCGTCGCGTAATCTGGTTTCGGAACGCTGTGCGCGTCTGGTCATATTTCGACTAAGTTGAACGGGTCGCAACGCGCCGCAGCAAGCACATGACGGCCACGACGGCGGCGAATTCCAGCCGGCACGGACCATGAACAAAACCCAGGGGGTTACAGCGGATCCGCATGCCGTGTTATGCCAATGTATGCCGACTTGTGCCGAAAAAAACAATACGGCGCTGCAATAGAGCTTGTAAATCCTACAAATAATGATGGGTGCGATAAGGATCGATCCTGCGACCCCTCCCGCGCGAGGGGAGTGCCGCGTCTGCGCAATAGAATTCCATGCCCTATTTTATTGGAAACAATTGTTGCCAGTCTTCGCGGCGCTACTGGTTGACTCCGCCATTGCGGCGGCAGTTGCGATTGGATTGCCACTACGGCGGAAGCGAATGTGGCGAGGTTGCCACCGCTCACGTTGCGCTGCGCGGTGAGCGTACTGGTGGCTTCGGCCTTCGATGCGGCCACTTAGATGGCCATTGTGCGGGGATTCTTACATGCCGCTGGCGGATCGGCGGGGAGGGAGCTGATAGGGAAAGTGAGGGTCACCGCCGAACGCCGTACCGGAAACTTGCAGAGAGCTTGACAAAAGGAGAGTGCATGAAGATTCCAAATGCCGTTTCCCGGATTGTCGCCAGAGGCGCGATTGCGCTTACCGCCGCTTTGACGGCGTCGTGCCTAAGTTGTGCCGTCCCTGCCTATGCGCAAGATCCGCAAGCCTCACCACCGGCCGCCCAGTGCAGTGCGCTAACATCGCTTGCGAGTCCCAACCTCGTCATCACGACGGCTCAGGCGGTTGCGGCTGGCCCGTCGCCGCCACCACCGATGATGATGATGCCCGGAATGAAGTTGCCGGATTTACCGGCGCACTGTTTGGTGCGCGGCGTCCTGAACCCCCGCAAGGGCGCCGATGGTCGTCAATACGGAATTGGCTTCGAATTGCGCATGCCGCAGAAGTGGAACGAGCGCTTCCTCTTTCAAGGCGGTGGAGGCCTGGACGGATTTGTTTTGCCCGCCGTGGGTGCGACGGCCGCGGGCGAACATCCGGCGCTAACGCGTGGCTTTGCAGTAATTTCCAGTGATGGCGGCCATGAAGGCATGGACCTCAGTTTCGCCGGCGACGAGAAGGCCAAAAGCGATTATGCCTACGCACAGCTCGGCGCTATCGCGGACTTGGGCAAAACGATCGTCGCGCAATACTACGGCAAGAAGGCGAAGTATTCGTATTTCGTCGGCTGTTCCAATGGTGGCCGCGAAGCCATGGTGGCCGCCGACCGCTTTCCGGGCGCCTTCGATGGCGTTGTTGCGGGTGACCCCGGATTTAATCTCTCGGCGGCCGCGATTAACGAGGTGTGGAGCCTCAAACAATTGGAGGCAATTGCGCCGAAGGATGCGCAGGGGCAACCGATTTTGAGCCAAGCGCTCAGCGATGACGATCTAGGACTTGTGGCCCATGCGGTCCTCGCGGCGTGTGACGGTCTGGATGGGCTTGCCGACGGCATGATCAATAACCGAAGTGCATGCCGCTTCGACCCAAAGGTGCTCACCTGCAAGAAGGGGCAAAGCAGCGGATGCCTCGCGCCACATAAAATCACCGCCCTCAAAGCCGTGTTCAACGGTCCGCGCGACTCAAGCGGTCATGCGCTTTATGCCTCTTTGCCCTACGATGCCGGTATTGGCACACCCGGTTGGCGCATGTGGAAACTGGGCAATTCGCCGACGGCAAACCCCAATGCCATCGACGCGACGATGGGACTTAACGCCCTGCGATTCTATTTCCTCACGCCGCCACAGCCAGGTGTCACAGCACAAACCTTCGATTTCGATCATGCCGTGGCGCAAACTCGCCAGACGGCCGATATCAACGATGTGACCGGCGCGCTGTCCGCCTATGCCGCTCGCGGCGGAAAGTTGATCGTCTATCAGGGAATGAGCGATCCCGTATTCTCCGCGAATGCGATCATCGATTGGTACCGGCATATTGACGCGAAAGATCCGGCGGCGCAGAACTGGGCCCGGTTGTTTTTGGTTCCGGGCATGAATCACTGCGGGGGCGGACCGGCGTGCGATCAGTTCGACGCATTGTCCGCCGTGCAAAGTTGGACCGAAGAATCCACGGCCCCCGATCGTATCGTCGCGCACGGACAGGCATTCTCCGGCGTCGAAAGACCGCTTTGTCCATTTCCTAAGTTTGCCAGCTACAGCGGGGGTAATGTCGGCGATGCGCGCAGTTTCGTCTGCAAAGCGGTGGGTGCCAGATAGTCTGTACGAGATTGGGATAATGCGATGGTTGCGACTACCGAGACCGACATTGTACGAATGAGTCTTGTGTCACTGCCGAATCCTTGCCGGGTCGCTATCCCACGTGATGGCGGACGCGGATAGATATTTTCGGTCAACAAAGAGTAGAGAACGAACCCATGTCGGAGAGTCCCGCCACCTACCGTATCCAGGATCGAATTGCCTGGCTGAGCTTCAATCGTCCCGAAAAGCGCAATTGCATGAATCCCGCGCTCAACAGCCGGATGGGGGAGTTGCTCAACGAGCTCGAATATCGCGACGATTTCGGCGTTCTCGTGCTGAAGGGCGAGGGTACTGCATGGTCGGCCGGGATGGATCTAAAGGAATATTTCCGCGAAACCGAAGCGAAAGGATTGGAGGCGGTGCGTTCGGCGCAGCGCGACGCTTATGGCTGGTGGCGGCGGCTGCGCTGGTTTCAGAAACCGACTATCGCGATGGTCAACGGCTGGTGCTTCGGTGGCGGCTACGGCCCGCTCTATGCTTGCGATCTCGCGGTAGCCGCGGACGAGGCCCAATTCGGCCTCTCCGAAGTCAATTGGGGGATTTTGCCGGGCGGCGGCGCCACCAAGGTCGTCAGCGAATTGCTGCCGATGCGCCACGCCATGTACCATTCCCTCACGGGCGAGCCGATTGATGGAAAGAAAGCGGCCGCGTGGTCGCTGGTGAACGAAAGCGTGCCACTCGAGCAGCTCGAGGCACGCGTCACGGAGATCGCCAGGCTCCTGCTCGGCAAAAACGCCGTTGCGCTTAAAGCAACGAAGGATGCCATTCGTCGGGTCCGCGAAATGACCTACGATAATGCCGAAGACTATCTTGTGCGCGCTCAAGAAGCGGCGAACTTCCACGACAACGAAGGCCGCAGAGAGGGCATTCACCAGTTCATAGACGAAAAGAGATTCAAGCCGGGGCTCGGAGCCTATAAAAAGGCCTGACTTTGGCGCGTGCGCGGTTCACCGGCCGCATTAAACAATCTCGGGCCCATGGACGGTTTTTCGGATTTGAGCCGTCTTGTGTCGACGGCTGAGAGCAGCGTCGCAGGCAGCGCCTCCGACCCGGTTCTCCGACAGAGGGGCTTGACCGGCAGGGCTGGGCGGTCAACTCACGAAAGCTCTCTGCAACCAAAGCCAACCATACGCGCACTCGCGTCGACTTTGAGATTTGCGACCACGTTGGGCGTGTCGTCGATTTGACCGAAAACCTCAGAACACAGATCTAAGTGCTCTGTGATCTTGGCGACCGGTATTCGATTGCATTTGGTCAGGTGTTTTCGAGCGGTGTACGCAACCAAGCAGAGTGACAGCAAATCGACAATTGGAGAGTCTGCAAGTATCGTGAGATGGCGCAGGAAGTGCAGATACTCCAGCCTTTCGATTTGGTCGGCTTGGCGAAGGTGGAATATCTTGTCCCTCACGACCGCGCGTTCGTCGTCATTGGCTCGCGACGCCGCCAGCACTGGGAATGCGGCGTTGAGCAGGCAAAGCAGCTTTCGCGGGCTGACGTCGTCGAAACCTTTCCTAACGAGGTGGCTGGTAACCTGCCGGACCACCCAGGCCTGGTGCGGGGCACGGATCATCAGGCCTCTCCCCCTACCGCGCTTGCTTTCTACGACACCGCCATCCTCCAAGATCCGTACCGCTTGGCGCAGCACCAAGCGACTCACACTATGCCGCTCACACAAGTCCCACTCCGAGCCCAGACGGCTCTTACCGACACTCAGCGCGATCGCGGCGTCATTGGCCAAGAGCTGCGCGACCTGGCTTGCGCGGCTCCGGGGACTGGTGCCAGCGGTCGGAGCCACAGAGCTAAGATCAGCGCGGCCAGCGTGGAATTGCTCGTTGAGAATTCTTGCGAAGGCAACACTAGATTTCTGCATCGCGGCGGCCGCGGCGTCGGCGTCAGTTTTCTCAATGGCATCGATCACGGCCCGCTGACAGCGCTGCTCGGATCGCCGAAAGGCCGACGCAGCCTGTGTATTCCGCGACTCGGGACGGAATAGATCTAGAGTGAGTTCGTTCAAAGCGTCGACAAAGAGAATTACCGCCTGGTTTCCGCCAAGACATGCAAATTGGTTGCGAAAGGCGAGCGCCGCTTTCAGTTCGCTTTCCAGGCTGTCGTCGGGTTTTGAATCGTGGACGAACAGGCCGGCCGTTGGGTTGCCCGTCTTGGGATGTTCCACGGCCAAGCGCACCGCCAGCATGTCGACCGCTTCGCGCGCATCCAACAATTGCCGCTGCCGAAAACCGACAAGGCGAAAATAGTCCGCGATTGCCCACCCCGGCGTCTCGTGAGAAAGCGTGCCAACGATGAATCCGCCGGATGGGCCGGGGCGCGGCTTTCCCAGCCCACGGCGCTCCAAAATGCGCACGGCCTCGCGCGCGAGCGACCGTCCAATCCCGAAGCGGTTTGCGATGTCTTGCTCGCGACCGATGCTCTCTCCAGGTTGGATATCGTTGGCGCGTATCCAGTCTTCGATGAGACGTGCCGCCACGGCCCCGCGATGAAGTCGGTCAGGCGGGTCATTCAAAAGAGCGAGATAGTAACTCTCGCTGTTATTGTCGACACCAACGGACATAATCACGAGAGACTTTAGTGGTTGATACGTCACCGCTTATCAATATTGAGAATTGTAAGCATGACATCCTAATTACCTGCTTACAATCAGGCTGCAGACAAGGCGGTACCAATTTGCAACGCAGGGTAAGGGAATTGTGAGCACTATTTTTCAACAATTCTCCCGGCAACCCTGAGGGACATTTGGGGGCAGTCGCGCTTTTTGGGGCCGCTCAAGCAACCGGTTTCCGGCCAATCCGGAAAGAGAGACGCCCGGAACGCCGTTCCAGACGCGAATTCAGGCCGCGCTCGATATCGTTTGAGTGTTTTGGTGACCGGCAAGGTGTTCGAGCAGGGCAAAATTGCCTCGGCGGAAACTTGCCCTTCACCGCCAGCGGGACCTTTCCTGCCATCCCAAGGAATGAATGCACATGAAGCACCCACACAGCGCCTCGTTGGCCAACCCAGCAGTCACCATCGCGCTATGCTTCGCGGTGGCGATCCTGGAAGGGTTTGACATCCAAGCCATTGGTGTGTCGGCGCACAAGATTGCCAAAGAATTCGGCCTTCATCCAGACCAGATAGGCTGGATTTTTTTCGCGTCAAATCTCGCGCTTGTGATCGGGGCGAGCGTCGGGGGATGGCTCGCCGACAAGGTGGGTCGCAAACCGATATTCATCAGCGCGGTGCTGGCATTCGGCGTGGCGACCTATGCGACGATCTTCACTTTCGACTTCTTCACCTTGTCCGCAGCGCGTGCGCTTGCGGGCTTTGGATTTGGCGCTGCATTGCCAAACCTCATGGCAGTTGCCGCAGACATCAGTAAGCCGGAGCGCCGAGCTTCCACCGCCACGGCAATGTTCTGCGGCACACCGCTCGGTGGGGGCATGGTCGCAGTGTATACCCAAGTGCTTCCTGCCGGTCACGACTGGCGAATTCTCTTCGAGGTCGGCGGCATATTGCCGGTCGTGCTCGCCCCGCTGCTCCTGTTGTTTATGCGCGAGACAAGCGTTCCCGGCGAACGACACGTCGACAACAAGGTCAACACGTTTCGCGCGCTGTTCGGAGAAGGGCGTGCTTTGACGACGTTGCTGCTTTGGCTGGCCTTTTTTCCCACTTTGGCAATTCTCTATCTCGTTCTTTACTGGCTGCCGACGCTTGCGGTGGCCAAAGGACTTGGCGCCGAAGCAGCACCGCAGGCTTCCATTGCATTCAATTTCGCCAGCGTTGTCGGTGCCCTGTTCGTGGGACGCCTGGTAGACAGAAGGGGGGTTCGTTGGCCTCTCACAATCTCATTTGCCCTCTTAGTCGGCGTCATCTTTGCCCTTTCGAAAACCGACGGCTTGGTGCCAATCCTCATTCTGAGCGCAGGGTTGGGTGCACTCCTGCTGGGGGCGAATTATTCGCTTTATGGCGTGGCCGCCTCACATTATCCGAAGGCCATACGCGGTACCGGATCGGGCGCAGCTGTAGCAGTCGGACGTGTCGGCGCCATCATTGGACCGCTGCTGCCTGGCCTTCTGTTGTCTGCTGGTTCCAGTGCCAATGAAGTCATTAAGCTCATGGCGCCAGCCGCCGCGGTCGCGGGCCTTGCCGTTTTCGCCGTAAGTTTCATCAAGCCGGTGGACCACGACTAGGCAGTGAAAATGCTCGTCGCGGCGCGTGCTTTGGCCAGCACTTCCTTCGCTCGCGAGGTGTCCACGGATCCCGGCATGCCGAATCGCGTCACTGCGACTCGATTTGCCTAAGTTGACGTGAACCCCGAGGCCGTTGCGGAAGAGCCGATTATGTTGCTTCGACGGGCTCGACACGCCCGGCTCGCAGCGCCGTCTTCACCATACGGAATGTGTCCATCCGGCAACAAATGAACAAGCCGGAAACCCGAGCACTATTTTCAGCGAAGTCCTGCGGCAATCGTTCAAGAAAAATCGGGGAACTAAAAATAGATTCCGGGAGTGAAACGAAATGACGAAGGTCCAGGTCGTCGGTTGCCTCAAGGCATCGGCTTCGGTGATAGCGCTCGTCTCGGCGCTGGGATTGTTTTCGGGAATGGCGGGGGCCGCCGATCAAGGGACAGGCAACACCGCCGCTTCCAATACGACAAGTGAAAACGTGTTTATTGAAAAGGTCGAGGTGACGGCGGAACGCCGAGCCACGGACGTTCAGAAAACACCGATCGCCGCGAGTGTTCTCGCGGGCGATCAGCTCGAGGGCAAGGGCGTCCTCCAGATGTCCGATCTTCAAAAGGCGACGCCGTCCCTTTCCATCCAGGGCGCAGGCCTAACCCAGAACGTCAACATTCGCGGAATTGGTTTGGACAGCGGCTCGCCGCAAGTCGTGCCGGGTGTCGCCTCGTACCGCGAAGGATTGTGGGAGCCGCCCATCCTGAACACGGATTCCTTCTACGATATTGCCAATGTGCAGGTCCTTCGCGGGCCGCAAGGTACTTTCGTGGGAACCAACTCGACCGGCGGTGCGATCTTCATTACGTCGAACAGTCCGAATTTCGACGGATTTCATGGCAATCTCGAGGTGCAGGCCGGCAACTATACGGACTTAGGCGGGCAAGGAGCCGTAAATATTCCGGTTACGGATGAACTCGCCGCCAGACTTGCCTTTAAGATCGAGAATCGAGACAGCTTCTATAAGCAAATCGGGACGTCGACGAGTCATCCGGGGTCGCTCGACGAAAAGAACGGCCGGCTTGGATTGCTGTGGCAGCCCAGCCAGTCCCTGACCGTACTTTTCAAGTCCGAGGCCAACTACAAATCGACGGGTGGCTACGCAGATACGCCGGCACCGTCGACAACATATTATCCGTTCACGCCCACCGATCCGTTCACACTCAATTACGATACGAACACCAAGAACGACGAGTATGGTATCCGCAACAGTCTGCAGATCGACTGGTCTGTTTTTGGTGATGGAACGGTTCTGCGGTCGATTTCCGGCTATCAATATTTGGACGTCAGGAATATTTACGACACCGACGCAACATCTCGGGACGTACCGTTTATCACGATTGTCCCAGGCCCGCCCTTTCCGATTCCCTTCCAGCCGAAGGAAGTCGAGAATCAGCTGGTCATCGAGCGTCCGATCTCTCAAGAGTTCAATTTGATCTCGCCCGATACCGGACGGTTCCAATGGATCTTGGGCGCTTACTATCTTCATGACACCAGAGAGGTCATCCTCTCCAATCCGAGCGACGGCATCCCAACCGATGTCGACGTCAATCTCTACACGACTCTGCAGGCGGAGGCGGTATTTGGACAGGCAACTTACAATCTGACCCCGTCGCTTCAGGTGCAGGCGGGCCTTCGGTATACGCACGACTCTGAGGAGAACCGGCCAGCCAACTCGGTGCAGATCCATTTGCCGCCACCTTACGGGCCGGGCGTGATCACGGTTCCAGGCGGGGGCAAGGAATCGGACGATGTGGTGACCGGCAAAGCCGCGATCAATTACAACCTCGACGACGACAACTACTTCTATGGCTTCGTGGCAAAAGGGTTCAAGGCTGGAGGGTTCGACCTCGGTCTTCCCGTCGACCATTTTGCGCCGGAGGTCGTCTGGGACTACGAAGCCGGATGGAAGGCCACCCTGTTCGACGGCCACGTCCATACCCAGCTCGGCGGCTTCTACAACGACTACAGCAACCTTCAGGTGTCGGCGATCAACCTTGCTTCAGGTCAGAATGATCTGAGAAACATCGGCCAGTCGACGATCATGGGCTTCGAAGGATCTGCGCAGGGCAGATTTGGCGGATGGGATTTCGATTTCGGCTTCGGCTATGTGGACTCGAAGCTCGGCAGCCTGACGATCGTCGATACGACGTCTCCTCCATTTCCAAATCCTGCCCCCGGTGTGCCGCAATGTACGTCTCCCGGAGTTCCAGCGGGGTGTTTTGACTACACGCCATATCTTGCCACAGCCAGCGGCAAGCCGAATCCGTTCTCACCGCGTTGGACGGTCAACGTGGGCACGGGCTACACGTTCACCCTCGCAAACTCGGATACTCTGACGCCGCGCGTGAACTACTCATACATCAGTTCGCAATGGGCCACGCTGCTTCAGCTGCATCCTGCTACCGACCTCATAGCCGGTCATGGGCTCTGGAATCTTCAGCTGACCTATACGCACGGTGACTGGCGCGCTGAGGCATATGCAACGAACCTTCTCGACACGAGGTACGTGCTGGGCCAGTACAGTTTCAACGCCAGCAGTCCCAACAACTTCGAGGGACCGCCCCGGCAATTCGGCGTGAGGCTCACGCGGGAATTCTGACGCCGGTCATTTCTCGCGAAGGATCGGTCGAGACAGCGGTTTCGGGGTGAGGGGCTCACCTTGCGTCAAGATTTGGGCGCACCCCGGACTGCCTCGCCGAACAGTAGGCGGACGCAGTCAAACGCGACCCTGGGACGCCGGCGGATTGGCCCTGTATCACTGGGTGCGTTCGCCGGTGGTCCCAAAATTTTAATGAGCCGCATCGCGGGGGATCCGGCCGAAGTCATGCCCATCGCGTGCGCCGCAGAATTGGAGCATGATCCTTCCAAGGGGTGATATTCAGAATGCTGCATCATTAATTGTCGCGGGAGGTTTTTGATGCGCACTCAGGTTTGCATCATCGGTGCCGGACCCTCTGGACTTCTGCTGTCCCAGATTCTTCACCTCGCCGGCGTGGACTGCATCGTACTCGAGCGGCGGAGCCCGGAGTACGTGCTGAGCCGCATTCGCGCCGGTCTGCTCGAGCGCATCACAGTCGACATGCTGCGTGCGGCGCGCGCCGCCGATCGGCTCGACCGCGAGGGGCTTGTGCATGATGGGGTCGAGTTCGCGTTCGGCGGCCGGCGCTTGCGCATCGATTTCAAAGCGCTCGTCGATGCACATGTCACTGTGTACGGGCAGACCGAAGTCACCAGAGATTTGATGGACGCGCGCCGCAAGCTCGGCGGAGTGCCGGTTTACGAAGCCGAAGACGTCAGCATTCACGATTTCGAACGCGGCGTTCCCGTGGTGCGCTATCGCAAAGACGGCACAACACACGAGATCGCGTGCGACTTCGTTACGGGGTGCGATGGCTATCATGGCGTGAGCCGCGAAAGCGTGCCGGCGCAAGCGCTCAAGACATTCGAGCGCGAATATCCATTCGGTTGGATGGGCGTGCTTTCGGAAACCAAGCCGGTCTCGCATGAACTGATTTATGCCAACCACCCGCGTGGCTTTGCGCTCTGCAGCATGCGCTCGCAGACCCGCAGCCGCTATTATGTACAGTGCCCATTGACCGATACGGTCGAAGATTGGTCCGACAATCGCTTTTGGGATGAATTGCGCCGCCGGCTCCCCGACGATGCCGCGCAAAGCCTGATCACCGGGAAGTCGATCGAGAAAAGCATAGCGCCCTTGCGCAGCTTCGTCGTCGAGCCGATACGCTTCGGGCGACTGTTTCTGGTTGGCGATGCCGCGCATATCGTACCGCCGACCGGCGCCAAAGGACTTAATTTGGCGGCATCGGATGTCCACTATCTGTCATGTGCGCTGATCGAACATTATCACGACAGGAGCGATGGCGGGCTCGAGCGCTATTCGGCGACGGCGCTGGAGCGCGTCTGGAAGGCTGAGCGCTTCTCCTGGTGGATGACCAACCTCATGCATCGGTTCGGCGAGGGGCCGGACGAGGAATTCCGTCGTCAAATGCAGCAGGCAGAGCTCGAGTATATCGCCGGCTCGGTGGCGGCGCAGACATCGCTGGCAGAAAACTATGTCGGCTTGCCAGTGTGAGAGTCGAATGCAGTTCGCAATCGACGGACGGGGAAACGAATGAGAAAGCCAACTTTGTTGTTTCTGGCGGGGGTCGTTCTGATAGCGGCGAGTGGTGAAGCCCTTGATCTCGTGCCTGACAATCCCGCCAACGATCATCCGGTCAAATGTCGTGGCGGTGACCGGGGGAACTGCAGCGATGAAAACCATCCTAAAGATTAGCCGCGCGATGTTGGGAGAAGGACGCTCCATACCAATTATTCCTGAGGGAACGCGACAACACGTCTACGCACGGCGCAAGCATCTGAAATGCGCGACGGGCGTCCATCCAGAGAATGGTCAGAAATACAGGCTGAAGGTCGCGCCGCCCCCCGGTGTTTCGGACAAGATCACCGTCGCGCTGTGTACGGCAGCGATGTGCCGCACCAGGGTGAGGCCGATGCCAGAGCCTTGCCGCTTCGTCGTATAGAACGGCGCAAACACTTTTTCGCGCAGGACCGGTTCGATGCCCGGCCCGTTGTCGGCGAGGGAGATGACCGCACGCCCCGAGGTTTCGCAACGCGCCGACAGCACGATGGAAGCGCGTTCCCGTCCGCGCACTGCCTCGAAGGCATTGCGCAGCAGGTTGATGAGCGCTTGATCCAGCAGGTCGGCGTCGGCGGTGATCTCAAGGGTTTCGGGCTCGACTGTCATGCGAAAGTCCACGTTCTCGGTTGCCATATCTGCGGCCAGAAGGCTGTGCAGGCGGACGAACACACGCCGCACCGATAACCGTTCCAATGTGGCGGTGAACCTATGAGTCAGCCGGCGGTGGTTTTGCACGAAACGCAGCAGCCCCTCGCTGCGCCGCGCCACCGCTTTCAGCGCCTCCGCAGCATCGCCCAAGGGCTGTATGTTGGGGTCGTCCTTGGCGAGACTTGCGAGTACGCCGCGCACGGCCTCGTTTGCGGTCGCCGATAGCGAGGAAAGAGGCGTCAGCGAGTTCATCACTTCGTGCGCCATGGTGCGGATGACGGTTTGCCAGGCGGCAAGTTCCTGCGCGCTCAGTTCGCTGGCTATGTTCTGCAGCGAGACGATCCGTTGATGGACGCCGCGCACGGTAAATTCAGTTGCAGCCGCCTTCAAATGCAGCGTCCCTGATGGGCGTTCCAAGCGCAGCAGCGCCGTCTCTCCCGGCCTGAGCTGCACCAGGTCCGAGGCGAACGCCTCTCCGTAGCGGCTGAACTCGGCGACACTCGCAACCGGCGCCTCGAATATGCGCCGAGCCGCCGGGTTCAGGAACTTCACGCCATGCTGCTCATCGAGCGAAATCAACGCCACCGGCACGTGCTCCATCAGCGTTTGCAGATAGCGTGTCTGCTCTTCCCGTGCGGCTCGCGTCTCGCGCAGCTTGTCGATGACGCGCGACATCGCTTCCCCGAGTTCGCGAGAGCTGGTGTCGCGGGATAAGCCGGTGAAGGTCTGGGACACGTCATCGAACGACAAAGCATCGAGGAACCGCGCCAATTCGCGATTGGACGCCTCGGCGAAGCGGACCAGCAGCCAGATCTCGACCACCACTGTGGCGCCCAACAGCGCGGCGGTCACGTACCAGTGCGTCTCGGCGAGCACCCACGCCAGGACAAACAGCGTGACGGTCAATGCACCGACGCGGATCGCGACTCCTGCCCTGTAGTGACTATAGCCCATGCTTCTGCATCCGCCTGTAAAGTGAGGCGCGGGTCAATCCCAACGCCTGGGCCGAGCGGCTCACATTCCCATTGTGCTGCGTCAACGCGCGCGCGATGGCGTCCCGCTCCAGCGTGTCGAGATCGAGGGCGGTTCCGGCGGCAGGCGGTTCGGGGGGCCGCCGCTCGGTGTTGAGCGGGAAATCGTCAGCTTCGAAGGCGGAGCCTTCGCTCAAAATCACCGCGCGTTCGACGGCGTGGCGCAAGGCGCGCACGTTGCCGGGCCAGTCGTAGGCGCAAAGCCGCTCCAGCGCGGCCGCCGTGAGGCGTTTGCGCGGCATGTTGTATTTCTGGCAGTAGATGCCGATGAAGTGTTCGAGCAGCGGCGGGATGTCGTCGCGGCGATCCCGCAGCGGCGGCAGCGTCATCTCGACCGTGTTGATCCGGTAGAGCAGGTCGGCACGGAATACCTGCGCGTCGTTCAAATGCTGCGACGGCATGTTGGTGGCGCAGATCAGGCGCACGTCGATAGGCTCGGCGCGGTCGGAGCCGACGGGAACGACTTCGCGGCGCTCGAGGGCCGTCAGAAGCTTTGCCTGGAGATGCAGAGGCACGTTGCCGATTTCGTCGAGGAACAACGTTCCGCTCGTGGCGGCGCGGAAGCGGCCGGTGCGGTCGTCTTTGGCGTCGGTGAAGGCACCACGCTTGTGCCCGAACAACTCGCTCTCGAACAGCGCGGCCGGGACGCTGCCGAGATCGACGCGCAGAAAGATCTCGTTTGCCCGTTTGGATTGGCGGTGGATTTCCCGCGCGACGAGTTCCTTGCCCGTACCGTTCTCGCCCAGGATCAGCACGTTGGCATCGGTCGGCGCCGCGCGACGGATGAGATCGAACACGTGCCGGATGGCAGGCGAGGCGCCGACGATCGCGACTTCCGACTGGCTGGCTGCTGCTAATCCCCGCTGGCGCGTCTTCAGTTCGGCAGCTTCCGTACTGGCACGCCTCAGATTGGCGGCGGCTGTAAGCGTCGCGATGAGTCTTTCATTCTCCCACGGCTTGACCACAAAGTCGGCGGCGCCCTCCTTCATGGCGCGCACCGCCAGAGTCATGTCGGAGTGCGCCGTGACCAGAACCACCACGGCCTGCGGATCGATGGCGAGCACTCGTGCGAGCCAGGACAGGCCTTCCGCTCCACTGTCCGCGCCGCGCGCGAAATTCATGTCGAGCAGCAGCACATCGAACGAGCCCGCACGCACGCGGGTAGGCAACTCCGCCGGGTCGCGCAGAGTCTCGACGGTCGCGAAATGACGCTTCAGCAGCAGGCGGGCGGCGAGAAGAACATCTTCTTCGTCGTCCACCACCAGGATACGCGCGGGACTTGGAAACGCCGGGGCCATGACCGTCCGAAAACGAACACTTCGCTAACAACTGTACGTCTGCGAACAGCGCTTGTGAAGCGACCATGGGTTAAGCCATTGAAATATCTTGCTTGACGGCGTGGCATGGCAATTGCCCTAAGGTCAGTCATGAACCTGGATCGCCCCATCGGAGGCCTCGACCCTGACGACGCCTCCGCTATGGACCGCGCGCTTCCCGGGCGTTCGCGGTTCAGACGCTGGTGGGCTTTTGCCCTGGTGGCCCTCCTCGTTATCGCCGGGGCGACATGGGTCTTCATGTCGGGCGGCGGCAACGTCGTTCGCGTACCTCTCAACCATCTCACCATTGCTACCGTCACCGAAGGTCCCTTTGAAGACTATGTCGCCGTGCGCGGTAAGATTGCGCCGTTCATCATCGCCCATCTCACGACCGACCAGGGCGGAATCGTGAAGCAAGTGCTGGTCGACGATGGAGACATCGTAAAAAGCGGCCAGCCACTCATCGTTCTGTCCAATCCGGCGTTGCAGCTGCAGGTCGCCTCGCAACAGCTTCAGTTCGAACAGACACGATTCAAGTATGAGCATGATCTGCTCGATATCGATCACCAAGTCAGTCAGTTGAAGAACAACTTGGTGCGCGACAAGATTCTGCTCGATGCCAATGCCATAGCAACGAGCACCTACCAGCAGGAGTTGGACGACTACCAGTATCTTCTCAAGCTGCGGGCCGCGCTTAAAGCATCGCGCGATTTCGAGCAGCGCGTGCTCGCCGCTCCGCTGGTCGGCCAGTCGGCGGACGGGAAGACCCGAATCGATATCTCCAATGCCGCGGTGGAAGCGCTCACCATCCGCGCGCCGATGGATGGCCAGCTCACGGATCTGGATGCGGAGGTCGGGCAATCCAAGCCTCAGGGGGCGGTGCTGGGGCAGGTCAATTCGGCGGACCGCTTCAAACTGACAGCGGATGTCGATCAGTTCTATCTTGGCCGCGTCGCCAACGGCCAGGAAACGCTGTTCACGGCGAACGGCCACGATTACCGGGCGCAGGTCGCCAAGGTCTATCCCCAGGTCACAAACGGCACCTTCAAGGTCGACTTTTATTTCAACGGTTCTGCACCGCAGAACGCGCACGTCGGCCAGGAGATCGACCTCAAGGTCGAGCTTGGCGGCGCATCGCGTGCCATCATGCTGCCGAACGGACCTTTCTATCAGGACACGGGCGGCAACTGGGTTTTCATCGTCTCCGCCGACGGCAAATCCGCGCTGCGCCGCAATGTGCGGCTGGGCCGGCGCAATCCTGACCACGTTGAGGTGCTCGACGGATTGAAGCCCGGCGAGAGGGTCATCGTCTCCGGTTACGAGGCCTACCTGAAAATGGACCGTGTGGACATCGAGAATTCCTCCAATACCGACCAGCCTTAGGAATCAAACCATGATCAAGTTGAGTAAACTGACGAAGGTTTATCGCGCCGCCGAGGTCGAGACCACAGCACTGCGCAACATCGATTTCGACGTGAAGGCGGGCGAGTTCGTCGCCGTTATGGGACCGTCGGGCTGCGGCAAGTCCACGTTGCTCAACATCGTCGGCATGCTCGACCGGCCATCGAGTGGCGAGTATTGGTTCGGCGACCAGAACATTTCGCGTTGGCGCGAAGCAAAACTCTCGGAACTGCGTAAGAACGCGATCGGCTTCGTCTTCCAGAGCTTCAATCTCGTCAACGAGCTGAACGTGTTCGAAAACGTCGAGTTGGCGCTGCTCTACCACCAGGACGTTTCGCCGCGCGAGCGCAAGAAGCGCGTCAAGGACGCGCTGAAGCGCATGGGCATAGCCCATCGTGCCCGCCACATGCCGCAGCAGCTTTCCGGCGGCCAGCAGCAGCGCGTCGCCATCGCCCGCGCGGTGCTGGCGAACCCCAAGCTGATCCTCGCCGACGAACCGACCGGCAATCTCGACACCGCCAATGGCGAAGAGGTGATGCAGCTCCTTACCGAGCTGAATAAGGAGGGTACGACCGTGGTGATCGTCACCCACTCCACCAGTCACGCGGAATATGCCCACCGCATCGTCAATTTGCTCGACGGTGCCGTTGTTACGGAAGACGTGAAGCGGATTGTCTGAAGGAGCCACCGATGTTCTGGAACTATCTGCTTAGCGCATTCCGCAACTTTGCACGGCACAGGCTCTACAGCTTCATTAACATCGCCGGGCTCGCGGTGGGGCTGGCCTGCGCGACCTTCATTCTTCTGTTTTTGCAGGACGAACTTTCCTTCGATGCGTGGATTCCCGATAGCCAAAACCTCTACCGCGTAGAAATGACCGGGCACATGCCGGGTACAGAGCCCATACCGCTGACGACAAGCCCGTTTCTGCTTGGTCCGACGATGCAGGTGGAGTTGCCGGAGGTCGCGGGCCAGACGCGGATCATGCCGCAGACCAACACCGTGAGTATTGGCGACAAGCAATTCTCCGAACACGTGAACGCGGTCGATCCCAATTTCTTCAAAACCATAAAACTGCCGTTGGTCGAAGGTACTCCCGCGAGCGCTTTTGCGCATCCCGATTCAGTGGTTCTGTCGCAGACGACGGCTGGCATTTACTTTGGCAATTCCGACCCCGTGGGAAAGGTGCTGACATTCGACGCCACCCATGCGCTCACGGTCACGGGCGTCATGCGTGACTTGCCGTACAACACCCAGATCGCAGGCGGGATATTCATCCCCGTCACGTCCAAGGCAGTCCGGCTCGACGATTCTTCGAAGAACAACTGGTTCGATCTTCAGACATGGACATATGTGCGACTTGCTCCCGGCGCCGATCCCCGGCGCGTGGAATCGAAAATCCCCGGCGTCTTCGGGCGGCACCTCTCGCCCGAATTGGCGTTGTTCCTGCGAACTTCGGTCCGTGCATCGATTGAGAAGTTCGTCAGCGCGGATGTGGTGCCGTTCCATGATGTGCACTTGAAAACCGATCATTTTGGCGGAATGAAGCCGGGGGGCAGCGAGACCACCGTCTACGGGTTCGCGGCCATCGCGCTGCTCATCATGCTTATTGCTTGCTTCAATTTCACGAATCTTGCGACGGCGCGCGCCGTGATGCGGGCCCGCGAAGTCGGATTGCGCAAGGTCGTGGGCGCCAAGCGGCGGCAGTTGATTGTGCAGTTTCTAAGCGAATCCATTCTGACCGCACTCCTGGCGCTCGTTGTGGCGCTGGCGATCGTCGAAATTCTGCTGCCGGCCTATGACAGCTTTCTCGGCCGCTCGATCGCGCTTCACTACGTCGAAAATTGGCCACTCGTGCTGTGCGTGATCGCAATCGCTGTGCTCGCCGGCCTGCTCGGAGGCATTTACCCAGCGCTCGTTCTGTCCGGCTTTCGCCCTGCGTCAGCGCTGAAGCCGGCAGCGGCCAGTCAAACCGGCTCAGGATTTCTGCGCAATGTGCTGGTCGTATTTCAATTCGCCGTTTCCATCGGCCTCGGCATTGCCGCGATCGTGGTATTCGCCCAAATCGGCCATGCGCGGCAGCTCGACCTCGGCTTCAACCGGGACAATATGGTGGTGGTCGATCTCTCAGAAGCCGGCATGACGTCCTCCACCGTAGAGAGCATTGTGCACACTCTTGCCTCGGGGCAGAGCATTGCCGGCGTCGCATTGTCGGACAAAGTGCCTTTTCAAGCGGATGACAATTTCACGACCGTCACGATTCCGGGAAACCCGCAAAGCATCTCTTTCAGGCGGATCGTGATCTCGCCGGAATTTCCAGCCGTTTATGGCATGAAGCTTCTGGCGGGGCGCCTGCTGTCGCGTGACCGCGGCACGGATATCAGTCGCGAACACGGCAATGACATCGGCAATGGAACGAATGTGATCGTCGACGCGAGCGCGGCGCATGCACTTGGCCTTACGCCGGAGAGTGCGTTTGGGAAGCAAATCAGTATCATGTCGTCGCATGTAACGATTGTTGGCGTGATCCAAAACGCGCTCTTTCACGGCGCTCGAACTGTGGCGGTGGCGCCGGCGGTCTACTATTACCGCCCGGAATATCTCGGCACCTTGTCCATCCGCGTGAAGGGCGGGCACGTTGCCGATGGCCTCGCCTTCATCGACGCGACATGGCATCGATTTGTACCCGGCGTTGCGATTCAGCGCCATTTCTTGGATGACAGCTTCGACAAGCTGTTTGCGGCGGACGAGAAGCAAGGCGCGATGTTCGGCCTGTTCGTCGGGATCGCCATCTTCATCGCCTGCCTCGGCCTGTTCGGGCTGGCCGCGTTCACTGCCGAGCGCCGCACCAGGGAGATCGGTATTCGCAAGATTATGGGCGCCAGAACGCAGAACATTGTGCGCCTGCTCTTATGGCAGTTCTCGGTGCCGGTCCTCGTCGCCAACATCATCGCCTGGCCGGTGGCCTGGTACTACCTGAGGCACTGGCTGGACAGCTATGCCTACCGCATCGAGCTGAGCCCGCTCTATTTCGCGGCGGCGGGGCTCGTTGCTCTTCTCATCGCCTGGCTGACGGTGATCGGTCACGCCGTGCGGGTGGCCCGCGCCAATCCCGTGCACGCTCTCAGATACGAATAGGTGCCGCAGATGTTCCGCAACTACCTCCTTAGCGCTTTCCGCAACGCCGTCCGGCACAAGCTCTACAGCTTCATCAATCTCGCCGGGCTGACGGTGGGGCTCGCCTGCGTGATCCTGGTGACCCTGTCCGTGCGTGAAGAACTGTCCTACGACACCTGGGTCCCCGATGCGCAAAATCTCTACCGGCTGGAATTGACGATCTTCGTGCCCAGCCGCGGGGCATTGCACATGGCCATGGTGCCTTATGACATGCCGGCGGCGATGCGCGACGAGCTTCCCGGCGTCACCGGCCAAACACGGCTGCATGTCGAGAACATGACCCTGGTCGCGGGAGACAGACAATTCTCCGAAAACGTCGATGTGGTGGATCCGGGCTTTTTCACGCTCATCAAACTTCCGTTCATCCTCGGCGACCCGGCCAGCGTGTTCCACCAGCCGCAGTCCGTCGTGCTGACGCAATCTGAGGCGCGCAAATATTTCGGTGACGCCAACCCGATCGGCCGCGTGCTCGCAACGATCAAGTCCAACTGCCCCGATAAGGACATCGCTTGCCAACACACGATGATTTCCCTGACCGTAACGGGCGTCATCCGCGACCTGCCGCACAATACACAATTGGCCGGCACCATCTTCATTCCCAACACCTCGATCGCGGATGTTTTTACCCAACAGACAAAGCACCAATGGCTGTCGCAGAACGGCTGGGGGTTCATCCGCCTGGCTCCGGGCGTCGATCCCGCGGGCGTGGCTGCCCGTATGCCGGCCATTTTCGACCGCACTGTGACGCCCGAACTGAAGAAATTCGGCATTCCGGTCGCGGGCAGCAAAATCTACCAGTTCCACATGACGCCGTTCACCCGGGTCCATCTCGAATCGTCGCAATGGGACTTGAACCAAACGCCTGCGGGAAGTTGGACCACGGTGTATGGCGTGACGGCTATCGGCGTGCTGATCCTTCTGGTGGCCTGCTTCAATTTCATGAACCTCGCAACTGCCCGCGCGCAGCTCAGAGCGCGCGAAATTGCGCTGCGCAAGACCATGGGCGCCTCGCGCCGGCAGATTGTCTATCAATTCCTGAGTGAGGCCGTCTTGATGGCCTTGCTGGCGCTGGTGCTGGCCATCGCGGCCGTCGAAATGTCGTTGCCGGCCTTCGACAGTTTCATGCAGGCTCCGATCGGCTTCAACTACGCAACGGACTGGCTTCTTCTGCTGGCGCTCGTGGGCGTGGCGGTCATCGCCGGTCTGATAGGCGGACTTTATCCCGCCCTGGTCCTTTCCGGTTTCCGCCCTGCGACCACGCTGAAAACCAACAGTGCGGGGCAGGTCGGCTCAGGCGCTCTGCGCAATGTGCTTGTGGTGCTCCAGTTCGCGGTTTCCATCGGTCTGGGGATCGCTGCCGCCGTCGTGTTCAGCCAGATCGATTACGCGCGTAATATCGATCTGGGATTTGACCGCAACAATATCGTTGCGGTCGATCAGGGTCGTTTGAACATAGAGGAACGCGCCGCCTTCGTTCGCGCTTTGCGCGCCTACCCGGGCGTTGCCGAAGTGGGCGAGACCGATCGCGCGCCGTTTCAAGTCGGTCAAAGCATGTCGGTTATCCGGCTCCCCGGCCAATCCCAGGACATCTTGCTGAACGCTGTCCAAATCGACCCCGAATTCCCCAAAGTCTATGGCATCAAGCTCGTGACAGGACGGTATTTCTCGGAAGACCGGGCCGACGACCAGATGCATAGCTACTCGCCGGCCCCCGACCCGCTAAATGCCGGGCGCAGTATCCTCGTCAACGTCGCCGCCGCACACCGGCTCGGGTTTACGCCGGAACAAATCGCCGGAAAGACGGTCAGCTACAATCGAAACCCGGCACGCATCGTGGGTGTCTTGGCCGACACCAAGCTCCAGGGCGCGCGCGAGCCCGTCAAACCAAGCATCTACTTCTACGTACCGACGTCATCCATGCAGTTCCAGGTACGGCTGCGGCCGAATATGATCCCGCAGACTCTGGCGTTTATCGACCAGACGTGGCGCAGATTTTCCCCGGAAGTAAGCATCCAGCGTCATTTCATCGACGAGACCTATGCCAAGTTCTACACCGCCGACGACCGCCAAGGCACGATGTTCGCCGTCTTCGTCGGCCTGGCGATCTTCATTGCCTGCCTGGGGTTGTTCGGGCTCGCGGCTTTTGCCGCCGAGCGGCGCACCAAGGAAATCGGCATCCGCAGGATCATGGGCGCCACAAACACGGACATCGTGCGTCTGCTGCTGTGGCAGTTCTCGATGCCGGTCCTCGTCGCAAACATCATCGCCTGGCCGATCGCTTGGTACTACCTGCAACATTGGCTTGAAGGCTATGCCTACCGCATCGAGTTGAATCCGCTTTATTTCGCGGCGGCCGGGCTGGTTGCGCTCCTCATCGCCTGGGTGACGGTGATCGGCCACGCCCTGCGCGTCGCCCGCGCCAATCCCGTGCATGCATTGCGTTACGAATAGGATGGGGACGATGGTTCCGCGTTGGTTCGTTTCGGCCGCCGCCGTCGCGCTGATGGGCTGTGCCACCGCGCCGCCGGTGCCCGTCAAACCCGACGAGGTTCCAAAGGCGTTCGATGCACCCATGCCCGAGACAGGCGGCCGGTCGATCTCCGCGGCGTGGTGGGAGAGCTTCGGGAGCCCAGAGTTGACGGGGCTCGTCTCCGCCGCGCAAACGGGCAATCTCGACGTCGAAGCCGCCGCCGCTCGTGTGGAGCAGGCCCGGGCACAAACGGGAGTCGTGGCATCGGCGCTGTTTCCGGCCATCAGCGTCGATGCCGACGCGGGCCGGCAAGGTACGCACGCCCCAACTTCGGGATCGAGCTCCTCCAACTCGGTCAGCCTTGCCAGTGCGGCCTCCTATGAATTCGACTTCTGGGGCGCGCAGCGGAACGCCTGGAGCGCGGCCCGCCACTCGGCACGGGCGGCACAGTACGCGCGGGATGTCGTCATGCTTACGACGGAAGCCGACGTCGCCAACACCTATTTCACGGTGCTGGCGATCCGGCAGCGCATCATCATCGCGCGGAACAACATTAATGCGGCCAAACGCGTGTTGGCCGTCACACTGGCGAAGGTGACGAACGGCACCCTTTCCCATTTGGAGTTGGCGCAGCAGACGGCGCAGGTCCGCGGTCAGGAGGCGCAAATCCCGACGCTCGAGGAGCAGGAACGCGAGGCGCGTTATGCACTCGCCGTCCTGCTGGGGCGCATGCCGGAGAGCCTTGAGATCGAAGTGGCATCGCTGGAAGGGATCGCCGCGCCCGCGGTCGAACCGGGCACTCCGCTCAGTCTGCTGAGCCACCGCCCCGACGTGGCCCAGGCCGAGGCGGACCTGCTGGCCGCACACGCCAATCTCGATGCGGCGCGCGCCTCCTTCCTGCCTTCGATCGGGCTGAGCGCCAACGGCGGCTGGTCGGCTGCCACGTTGGCAAGCCTGGTGAACCTGTCGAACCTTGCCTGGAACATCGGTGCGTCCCTGGCGCAAACCGTATTTGATGGAGGACGGCTTTCATCGCAACGCGATGTGGCGAAGGGGCGTGAGGCTGAGCTCATCGCCGCCTACCGCAAAGCCGTGCTGAGCGCTCTGGCAGACGCCGAAGCCGGTCTCGGCAGCGCCACGGCTTATGCTGAGCAGGAGCGGCTGATCGCTGACGAGGCTGGCAACGCCGCGCAAGCGTTCCGCATCTCAGAACTGCAGTACCGAGAGGGCGTCGTCGACCTTCTCACGGTACTGCAGGCGCAACAAACGCTGTTCAGCTCCCAGGATTCGCTCGTGCAGGTGAAGCTGGCGCAACTTCAGGCGGGCGTCCGCATGTTCCGTGCGCTGGGCGGCGGCTGGGTCGCAAATGAGAGCGAACCGACGCGAAACAGCTTCATGCCTCTACCATTTTGAGGTGCAACAGCTGAATCGTCGTCTAAGCCGCATCGAGCGGACGGCACGCGTTCGAAGGCCGTCATCAATTCACAATTCGCTTAATGCGCCAGCCAACATTCGCGCGCTGAAAAGGCCGTGGAGAGACCAATGACTTGCAGCCTATTGCCGGAAACTCGAAATCGGGGGCGACTTATGTCGAGACCTTGAATGCGGCATCGTCCTGTTTTCAAAGCTTCCCAAAAAAGCGGACGCTATCGCGCCCGCATTAGGGGATGCCATGGAACGATAACGACGCAGTTCTACTGCAGCAATTCCACGCCGTACGGCACTAGGCGAAGTGTGCTGGTGTAGCGCTGGCCCGAGAGGGCTCCCGTCTTGGTGCCGTTGATGGAGATGGTCTTCGGTTCCGTGGTGCTGTTGACATACAGCGTCCGTCCGTCGACGACGCGCGCGTAAACCCCCGCCGGGGTCTGCGGCCCCCGTGCAATGCCGAGCTTGGTATAGAGCGAACGCACCAACGGACCGTCTATCGAACTCTGTGAACCCGTCGCCAGATAGATGGCTTGCCCCTTGCCGTAACGATTGATCGTCACTGCGGGGGATTTCTCGGGCGTATTTGCAAAACGCGCCAGCACTTTGGCGGTCGAAGGCTCAAGAATTTCGTAATAATTGTCTTTCGCGGTCTGCAGCTTGCCGCCGATCGTTACCTGAAGCGGCTTTTCCGAACGGTAAAAGGCGTTGGTGTGCAATCCGAAAACATCTGTTAAGCCCCCGGGCAGCGGCGTGTCGAACCACAGACCGTGCGTATCCGCCTTGTCCGAATAGCCGGTCATGATGACCGTGCCGCCGTTCTCGACATAGCGGCGAATGGCGTCGGTGCTCTTTTCGTCCATGAGGTACTGACCCGGGATCACGACAAGCTTGTAACCGTCCAGCGCGGCATGGCCGATATTGATGATTGCCGTGTCGATATTGTCGGTGAAGAACGGCTCGAACGCACCCTGCACCTGATCCATGTATGGCAACTTGTAATACTGAGGAACCGTATTCGGGCCCGGCGGTGGGCTTGTCGCGTTATTGCTGTCGAACGAATAGGCGATGGCAACCTCCGGCTTGTGGGTGCGCGGGAAGCCGAGCTTTTCGAGTTTCTTGAATTCCGTCGCGATCTGCGCGAATTCATCCACCTTCCAAGAGGGTGTGCTGTCGTGATCGACCAGGCCGAACAAGGCCTGTTCTTCGCCGCCGCGGTGCGAATTGAAGGTCCAGGCCAGGATGGTCTGGGCTTGATCGATCAGGGCGATATAGGCCCACATATGGCTGCGGCCCTTAGCACCGTAATCGCCGCCGCCGCCGGCGGTAAATTCGTTGAACCAGAGCGGCGTGTCGAGATCGCCTTTTACCGTCAAAGCGCCGAGGCTCCCACCGACGGCTTCGCCGGGATAGAATCCTTCGGCGCCGTAGCTGACATAGTCTTTATACGAACTGAGATAATCGAACGGCTTGCCTGGAGCCGTGTCCCAAAGGTTGGAAACCACGGGAATATTCGGAATGTTCCTCTTTCTGACGGCTTCGAGCTCTTTCAGCGCAGCGATGGTTTCATCCGACCAGAAACGGTGAAGATCCAGGTTTCGCTCGTTCGGCCCGGGCCCGTTGCCATAAGGCAGTTCGACCTCGTCCCAATCGTTGATGCGGCGCGACCAGCGCTGCGTCGCCCAGGCCTGGTTCAATGCTTCGATGGTTCCGTATTTGGCCTTAAGCCAATCGATGAACCGGAGACGGTCGGCGGGCGAATAGGACATGACGCCATTGCCGATTTCGTTGTCGTAACCGATGGCGAACAGCGCCGGGTGTTTGGCATAGTGCTTGGTTAGCTCATCGGCCATGCGGACCGCCAGGCGGCGATAATCGGGATCGCCGATGTCATCGATATAGCGCGAAGCTGGGTGGAGCATGACGCCATCCTGCGTCACCACGTTCGCGCCGGGGTATTTGTGATGCAACCAGGTCGGTGCCGGCAGGCCAGGGATGTCGAGAAGCACCTTGATGCCGTTCGCCGCCATCTCGTCCATAACCTTGTCGAACCAGGCGAAGGTGAATTGTCCCTCGGAAGGTTCGAACGAGTCCCACGACAGATCGCCCATGCGCACCAAGTTGAAGCCCGCCTTCTTCATGATGGCGATGTCGCGATGGATTTCCTCGGGCGTGCGGTCGATCGGCTGGTAGCAGGTGCCGACAAAGAGCTGTCCCTTGCCCGGCCAATCGGGGTGATCGGCGATACTCTGCGCTGCAGCTTGCGGGATGACCGCGCAAAGCATGATGGAGACCGCGAGTACCACAAATTTCGTCAGAATCTTCCGTCGCAGATTAAGGCGCATTGTGGAGCTCATTTTGACCTCGTTCGTCGTGCGCATCGGTGGGATGCTGTGCGGACTATAGTCGGCGCGCGAAGCGGAAAAAAGCGCGACCCAACACCACGCCGAGTCAGGTCGCTCATCGCCAGCCGACTTCTTCAACACCCTACGGGATGTATCGGCACCACGCTTTGTTACCGACGGAAATCGCACCGCGCTAGGTCTTCCACGGAGCGCAGGGTGCTATTTGGCCGGTTCGCCATAGACAATCCCCCGTCCGTCCGTCCCGACGTATACCCGCCCGAATACATTCTTGTCGGCGGCGATGCAGCGAAAAGCGCGGTTATACTCGTGATGTGCATCGTTCACGCGCGTCCAGCTTGCGCCGTTGTCGGTCGAGCGCCAGATCGCGGCATTACCGTCTCTTGTCCCGATGGCGTAGAGCGCCAAGTTGTGCATGCTTGGCGCGGCCTTGCCAAAATCCAGCGCGACGATCGAAACGCCGCCATTGATTTCCTCGAAGCTCTTGCCGCCGTTCGCCGAGTGGAACAATCGGCCTTGCGAGATGAACCAGAGGTCGCCCTTCTTGTTGGGTGTGGCAAGCAGAGGCCAGGCGATTTCCCGCCAATGCGGCAGATCCGCCTTGATGTCCGAAGGAAGGCCTGTCGTCTTCTGCGTTTTGAAGCTGCGCGCACCGTCCGTACTGATCGCGATCGCGCTGTTTCCGAAATCGACGGCATAGAACCGCTTGGCGTCGGCGCGATCCGGCACCGGACGGCCGTCTGCGGGAAGTCCTTTGATCTTGGTCCAGGTCTTGCCGCGGTCGCGCGTCAGCACTGGTTCCGGCGTCATGACGACGAATGTTTTGCCGTCCGCCGAGGTCACGATGGCGGCGTCTGTATAACGATCGCTGTGATTGTACGGCATTTTCTCCGGCGGGATTTCGGCATAGCCCGCAGGCAGGGGCGCAAAGAGCGGCTTCCACGTCTTACCGGAGTCGGTGGAATAACCGAGCGTCGCGGTGCGCATGCTGGCGTGCGCCGCATGCGTGCCGCTGCGCACGATGACGTTGGGCGCCTTCTCGGCATAGTCGATGTTGTTGGTATTGATGAACATCGGGTTTTCGACGATCGGCAGCGACTTGTCCAGGCTCGTGTGGACAAATCCGCCGATGTCGCCGAAGCCGCTGATGAGAGGCGCGCCCTTCGGCGGACTGCTCAGTGTGATCACCGCGGTCTGCTCGACACCTTCGACCCACGGTTTCCAAAGGACGGTCTTGTTTTGCGCGGCATCGAGAAGGTCTGCTGTGGCGTACACCGTCGCGCCCGTCGAATAGGCGGCACGGCTGGAATCGAAGGGATCAATCGCCAACCCAGTCAGCCACCAACCGAAGCTGGCTTCCTTCTGTCCCCAATAGAGGAATGGCACAGATGAGACATCGCGCTTGCTCAACGCGCGGACGTCCTGCCAATGCGCGCCGCCGTCGGTGCTGCGCCACAGGATGTCGCCCATTCCCTGGCGGTCGATGGTCGCGACCACGAGCGTGTCGTTCTGCTGGCGGTCGACGCTCAGTCCCATATAGCCGCCGGCCGGCCGGTCCGCGCTCTTGTCGGGCGTGATATCGCTCCAGACGCCGCTGTGTGTATTGAGTTTGAAGACGGCGCCGTCTGTCACCCCATAGGGGCCCATGCTGTTGCTGTAAGCAATATAGAGAACACCGTTGCGGTCGAGCTGCGCCTGGGCCGGTAACAGATTGGCCGCGGGTTCTCCCGCCACGGGGATCCAGCTCTGCCCCGCGTCGTCGGAGCGGAAGAGGTGGTGGTCTCCAGGATCTGCGACCCCCACAAAGATCGTGCGCGATGGTGAATCCTTGGTCCCGCCCGCCGGATCGATGATCACGAAACTCAGGCCGGCGCAAGGGCGTTCGCCGTTGGGAGGCACGGCATGACCGGTGACGGGAAACGAGGCCACCTTGGTCCAGGTCGCACCACGATCGTTGCTGCGCTGAAGCCCGTCGTATCGCGTGCCAAAGTAGAGAACGGAGGTGAGGTTGGGGTCGACGGCGAGCCGCTCGCTCAAGCCGCGGCCTTCCTCATTGCCGCCCATGCCAAACGGTACGGGGAACGTCTCCCAGCTGTCGCCGCGGTTCGCGGAACGCAGGATAGCCGACGGCTCATGGCGGTAGGTGCCGACTGCGGCATACACCACGTTCCCATCGATAGGATCGGGTGCGACACTCTCGATGCCGCGGTAGTTTGGTTCGGAGTTACCGTCCTGCAAGGGAATCCAGCGCTGCGTTTTGGCATCCCAGCGATAGATGCCGCCCATATCCGATCGCAGATAGGCAAGATCGCGCTCAACTGGACTGAAGACGATGCCGGGGATGTAGCCCCCTCCGCCCACCGTTACGCTCCGCCACACGTACGCATCGGACGCTTCGGCGCGAACGGTACCCGCGAACAGCAACAGGCAACTCAAAGCCCACATCCAACTCACGTGCTGCAATCGAGACATCATGGCCAACCCTTCGCGCACTTTTCCGCCGTCCGGGCCGTATGAATCGTATAAGTTCGAAACCAGCGCAAATGAACTCTTGGAGCACCGGCATGCGACACATTCGATCTTGGGTGAAACCGAGGGTTTGTATCGCCTTGCTCGGAGCGCTCGCGTTTTTGGTGCCAGCACGTGCGTGGGAGCGTTCGGAGCCGCCGGCTTTAACGCTCTGGTACGACAAGCCGGCTTCGGATTGGGAGCGTTTCGGTCTGCCCATCGGTAACGGCGCGATGGGCGCAGTAATCATGGGCGGCATTGCCATCGACAGCATCCAATTCAACGAAAAGTCGCTTTGGACCGGTGGTCCGGGCTCGGCCGGCTACGCCTTTGGATTGCCGCCGGAGTCTCTTGCCGGTGCAGTGGCGAACGTGCAGGCGATGCTGAACAAACACGGGCGGGCGGAGCCGGAAGCTGTCGCCGCCGTACTGGGCCGGCCGATGACCGCCTACGGCGATTACCAGACCTTCGGGGATGCGGTCATCAGCTTCGTCGACGCACCGAACTCGCCGCATGACTATCGCCGTTCGTTGGACATCAAACATGCGATCGCAAGCGTACGCTATTCGATCGGCGGTGTGCGATATGCGCGAGAGTATTTTGCATCCTATCCCGCAGGCGTAATTGTGATGCGCGTCACGGCAAGCCGGCCGGGGAAGATATCGTTCACGGCCACATTGAACGCGCCCGCGAACCGCAGTGCGACCCGCGTGGCGCAGGCCGGGCGCGTCACGGAATCCGGAACGCTGAACGACAACGGGCTGATGTACGAAGCGCAGCTGCAAGTCATCAACCAAGGCGGTCGGCGCACCGACACGGGCGAGGGGGCTGTCTCGGTAACCGGCGCGGACTCCGCGCTGGTAATCCTTGCCGCCGGGACGAATTACGCACCGCATTATCCCGCTTACCGCGGTGCCGCCCCGCACGAAACCGTGACAGCGCGTGTCAGTACCGCGGCAGCAATGGGGTTTGACCGGCTGCTTCGCGATCACCTGAAAGACTACGGAGTTCTATTCGACCGCGTTTCGCTTGAGATCGGGCAGGCAATGCCGAACGTGCCGACGGACGTGCTGCTTGGTCGCTATGGAAAGAGGGCGGAGGCGGCCGATCGGGCGCTGGAGGCGCTGTTCTTCCAGTACGGCCGTTACCTGTTGATTTCGTCCTCACGCGCGGGATCGTTACCGGCAAACCTGCAAGGTGTGTGGAACAACTCCGTTACTCCACCGTGGAACGCGGACTACCACGTCAACATCAATCTGCAGATGAACTACTGGCCCGCCGATCCGACCAACCTGTCGGAGAGCGAAGCTCCGTTCTTGGATTTCGTGGACAACTTGGTCGAGCCGGGGCGGACGAGCGCCGAGCGCATTCTTGGGACTAAGGGATGGACCTTGTTTCTCAACACCGATCCCTGGGGCTACACGGGCCTCATTTCTTGGCCCACGGCATTCTGGCAGCCCGAGGCGGGCGCCTGGCTGGCATCGCAGTATTACGATCATTACCGCTTCACGTTGGACAAGATGTTCCTGGCAGAGCGCGCCTACCCCCTTCTGAAAGCGGCCGCGCAGGTGTGGCTCGATGCCCTCGTCATCGATCCGCGCGACGGAAAGCTTGTGGTCTCGCCGAGCTATTCCCCTGAGCACGGACCGTTCTCCGCGGGAGCGTCGATGTCGCAACAGATCGTGTACGGATTATTTGTCGACACATCCGAGGCCGCAAGGATCATCGGCGACGACGACTTTCGCGCCAAACTGGACGCCGCTTTGTCAAAGCTCGATTCGGGACTGCGCATCGGCTCGTGGGGGCAACTCCAGGAGTGGAAGGAGGACTGGGATGATCCCAAGGATGATCACCGGCACGTCTCGCACCTCTACGCGCTCGATCCTGGGCATCAGATCTCGCCGAATGCTACGCCTGATTATGCGGCGGCCGCGCGCATTTCACTGAAGGCTCGCGGTGACGGCGGCACAGGATGGAGCAAAGCTTGGAAGATTAGCTTTTGGTCGCGCTTATACGATGGTGACCACGCTCATCTCATGTTGGCGCAGCAACTCAAGGACAGCACCCATCCCAATCTCTGGGACACTTGCCCGCCATTTCAGATCGACGGCAATTTCGGCGCCACGGCTGGCATTTCCGAAATGCTGATGCAGAGCCAAAGCGGATTCATCGACATTCTCCCTGCGCTGCCGCGAAACTGGTCCACAGGCGAAGCTCGCGGCCTACGGGCGCGAGGCGATGTGACGGTCGACATCCGTTGGAGCGGCGGTCGTGCACGCAGCATCGGGCTCATTGCCGGTCATGCAGGGCGCATCACAATCCGCAGCACCATCTTCACCGGTCGATTCAAAGTCATCGACGACCACACGCGAGCGCCGATGGCCACCAGTGGCAACGGGATGTTACGCACATTGTTCGCCGCGCCGGGCCACCGGTACGAGGTAACCGCTGTCTGAGCTAACGCCAGGGGGAGGCGCGCGCCAAAGGGCAATAACGCTGGAGTGACATTAGGTCACAAGACTGACAAATAGCGCCCGGAGTACACGCAGAATGATATTTACAATATCAGTAGTTATTTTTGATATATCTATATTGATGTATTTACCCAAGAAAAATTTAGGTAATTTTTCCTGGTAGCGCTATCTTTTCCTTCGATATTTTTAACACACTTGTCGAGATTTGGGCTGGGATCGCCCTTTGATTCATTGTGGGTACTTGTCGGTAAGCGCTGTCTAACATATCCTATTTATATGATAATTATTCTCTAATTGGCTTGTTTATCTGACGCAACGTTGGGGCCTCTTGGGGAGTGAGTGTTTGGGGCTGGGGAATTTGAGCGGGCTGAAAGGGCAGAAATGCCGTCTGCGCGGTATTGCAGAGCTTAGGCCCCCTCTTTTGGTTCCCCACGTCCGAAGCATTCGGAAGTTGAAACTGTATCTGCGCGAATTATCGGCAACCCGATAAGCGAGACGCAGGCGGTGGTACCGCAAAAAGGTAACAACGGGAGGGACTTCGTGAAAAACTTCGTGCAACTTCAAAAAGTGCTGCTTGGCAGCGTTTCGGCGTTGGCAATCGGTGCGATGGTAGGCCCTGCGCTTGCGCAGACCTCTGATCAGGCTGTCGAGACAGTCGTCGTGACTGGCATCCGGGCGAGCCTAGAATCGGCGCAATCAATCAAACAGAATGCGGATCAAGTCGTCGACTCGATCACCGCAGTCGACATCGGCGCTCTGCCGGACCGCAACATCGCCGAAGCGCTACAGCGCGTTCCCGGTGTTACGCTCCAGCGTAACGACGCACCGAACGATCTGGTGCGCATGGGTTCGACTGGCCAATCGGTCTTCATCCGCGGCCTTTCGTGGGTCAAGTCGCTGGTCAACGGCCGCGACGAGTTTACCGCTGTGGCCGGCCGTACGCTGAGCTTCGGTGACGTGTCCGCCGATCTGATGTCCGCGGTCAACGTCTATAAGAGCCCGACGGCCTCCCAGATCGAAGGCGGCATCGGTGGCACGATCGACCTCATCACCCGCAAACCGTTCGACCAGGACGGCTTGAAGATCGCTGTGTCCGGCGACTACACCTATGGCGATTTGATCAAAGCCGCCCGTCCGTCCGGCAACGCCCTGATCAGCGACCGCTGGAATACCAAGCTGGGCGAGATCGGCATTTTGGCATCGGTCGACTGGCAGGATCAGATCAACCGCACGTCGGGCGTCAACGTCGATCAGTATGCGTGTTGGAATCTCGTCGCTACACCCAACTTGGCGCAGTACTCGAACCAGAAGGCAACAGACTCCCACTATGGCGAGTGCACGGCGTTGCCCGCCGGACCGAACGGTAGAGTGATGATGCCGAAGGGCTGGGCCTGGCGTCAGATGGAATTCCGCCAGCAGCGCCTTGCCTCCAACCTCGTGTTCCAATGGCGTCCGAGCGAAAAGCTGGAGTTCACGCTGTTCGCGATGAACACCTATGCCCACAATCAGGACATGGAGCACTATGACTACAATCAAATTTCTTCGGTGACTGCGCAAAACTTCGACTCGAACTGGGTCTGGACGGGCAGTCCCTCGACCCTGACGTCGATCGATACGCGCGGCGGCTCCGGTCATAACCGCAATACGGACTTCAGCCTAAACGTTAAGTACAATCCGACAGATGCCCTGGAAATTACGGCCGACGCACAGTTCGTGGAATCCAGCTCCCCTTACCGGAACATGACCTTCTTCACGGGGATGAATACGCAGCCCCATACAAATATCGACGTAACGGGCGACATGCCGAAGATCACCTTCGACGACCTGGCCTCCAATTCCGATCCGGCCAACTACTACTTTAACGCGGCGATGGACCATCTGCAGTACAACTCGGCCCATTCTTCGAACGCGCGCCTCGATGCCACCTACAAGTTCCAGGGCAATGGTGTGTTCGGCCTCATCAAGGAGCTGGAAGTCGGCCTCCGCACCGAGCAGAAGCTCTCGGTCTCGCGGGCCACAAGCTATAACTGGGCGATGTTGAGTTCGAACTGGCTCGAAAGCAGCTATCCCGGACTTGACGGTAACCTCCACTGCGGGACGCCGCCTTGTTCTTGGGTGTCGGCCGACGGCAACACGTACACGTCCGTTACCGGTGCCTTGAAGACGGCCATGGAGCAAGCAGAGCTGTTCCACTATCAGGGCGTGCTCGGAAATGCCTTGCCGGCTCTCTGGGTCCCCAAGGCCAGCTTGGCTGAGATGAATACGCTTCAGTCCAATGCTCTCTTGTTGGCAGCGTTGCCGGCAGCTTCCGCGGTACCGAGCTGGGCCCGCGGCGATCAGATTTGGGCGCAGTGGAATTCCTATGCCAGAGAGCATGGCTGCACCGGCGACGACATCACCTGTCTGGCGGCGTACGACAACACGCCGGGTTCGGCGAGCGCGGGCAACCGGAAAAGCAAGCAGGCCGAACAGACCTATGCTGGCTACGCCCAATTGGATTATGGGTATGACAGCTTCCTAGGGTATGACATTCCGGTCAGCGGCAACATCGGCGTGCGCATCGTCCGCACGGAGGATCAGGTCAGCGCCGGTCTGCTTATCATGCCGTATTTGAGCCAGACCCAGTGTACCGTCGGGACTGGCCTCAACCAGAGCTCGAGTTGCGCTGATTGGACGGCCGCTGCGGCGTTCCTCGGCGGCAGCAGCATTGCCCTCCAGGGCGCAACCGTTCCGCGGCCCAGCGTGAAGAGCGGCTATACCGACATTCTGCCGAGCTTCAACTTCGTGGCTCACCTCTCCGATCAGGTTCAGGGACGTTTGGCCTATTCCGAGACCGTCCTTCGGCCAGACTTCAGCTTTACCTACAGCAGCGCGTCGCTCAACTTCAACTTCTATAATACAAACGGTCCCGACTATGGCGTCTTCTCGAGCGATCCTTCGGGCAGCGGCGGAAACCCGTACCTCAAGCCGATGCGTGCCCGGAACTTCGACGGCAGCCTGGAATGGTATTTCTCGGCGTCCGGCAGCCTGACCTTGTCTCTGTTCCACAAGGATCTGTCGAACTACATCTACTCGTCGACGACGATGATGCCGATCACGGGTCCTGCCGGGCAGACGATGAACTTCAACTACACGACCTACGTCAACGGCTCCAAGGGCAAGGTCGAAGGCTTTGAGTTGGGCTATCAGCAGTTCTATGACCAGCTGCCTGGTGCCTGGAACGGTTTGGGGTTCGCGGCCAATTACACCAAGATCTACAACACCGGCGGCCACAATACCGGTTCGGACATGACCAACCAGGTGGCGATCAATGCCGCCAACGACGCGAGCCTTCCGATGGAAGGCATGTCGAACGACAGCTACAACCTCGCGCTTTTGTATGCGAAATACGGCATCGACGCGCGCTTGGCTTGGAACTGGCGTTCGCACTACCTGTCCTCGAGCTCGGATGCGAACAACAAGATTCCGACGTGGCTTGAGAACTTCGGACAGCTCGATGGCTCGGTGTTCTACAGCTTCATGGAACACTACAAGATCGGTGTTCAGGTCACGAACATCACCGGGTCGCTGTTCTATACCGACATGGGGTACAAGGACTTCCACCCGCGTACCAACACGATCCAAAACGACCGCAAGTTTGCAGTCGTCCTCCGTACGAACTGGTAATTTTCTAGTCTCATGAGAGTGGCCCCCCGGCAGCAATGCCGGGGGGCTTTTTGTTGCCGCAAAACCCTGGTGTCTGCGCTAACCGGATTGTGGGCCTTGGACGCCGCGGGTAGTACTGTGCCGCATTGCGCTCTACGACGCCGCGCCGTGTCGCGCTACTGCTTCGGCAACCTACAAGGGGCCTTGGAAACACCATGAACGACCGTGGAGACAAATCGGCAGCGGAAAGACATCGCACTGCCGCGCTGATGCTCCACCGGCAGGGACGCCTTGCCGAAGCGGAACAGGAATACCGGACAGCCCTCTCACTCGACGGCAGTCATTGCGACACGATGGAGTGGCTTGGGGCCTTGTGCCTGCAAGTCGGCAAGACCGACGAAGCGGTCCGTTGGCTTGGCGAAGCGGCGGAGCGGTGCCCCGACACAGCGGCCTATCACGACAATCTTGCCGCAGCGCTGATGCGGGCGCAAAGGCCAGAAGAGGCCGCCGCAGCCTATCGGCGTTCTCTTGCCGCCGCACCGGATTCGATCGAGACGCGGATCAATCTCGCCAATGTCCTGCGACTGCTCGGCCGCCATAGCCAGGCGATGACCATTCTCGATCAGGCCGTCGCCATGGACCCGCATCTGAAGACGGTATGCCGCGATCCGAGAGAGCTTCCGACCGAAGAGGCGCATTGCAGCACGGTCCTGGAGAATTGCCGGCATATCCTTGCCCGCTTTCCGAATTATGCGCCTGCCCATTACAGTATGGCGTGCGCCTTGCTGAACCTGGGGCAGGTGGCGGAGGCGCGCCGGGCCTGCGAACGGGCGCTCGTCCTTGATCCCACGATTCCGGCCTATTATCACATCCTCATCCATAGCGGCGATGTCGCGCAGAACGCATCCGCCGTCTCGGCGCTTGAACAATTGGCCGCACAGGAAGATGCGCTCCCCGAAGACGGGCGCGCCATGCTGCATTTCTTATTGGCCAAGGCCTACGACGATCGAGAGCGCTATGACGAGGCTTTTGCGCATCTCGAAAACGCAAATGCCATCCAGCGCCGCGCGATTGCCTATGACGAACCGCGCGAGATTGGCCGGATGTCCGCTATTGCCGCCGCCTTTACGCGCGAGCACATGCGGGAGTTGCGCGGATCCGGGTACCCAAGTTCCGCGCCCGTGTTCGTTCTCGGCATGCCGCGTTCCGGCACGTCGCTGGTCGAGCAAATTCTGGCCAGCCACCCAGGTGTCTACGGCGCGGGCGAACAGACCTTGTTGAACGATCTGGTCCAGAATGGTCGTGCGGGGACGCCGTTCCCCGAGGCCTGTGCCGCGCTCGGGGGCGAGGATTGGCGCCACCTGGGCGAGGCCTATGCGGGCCAGCTTGCCGCGGTGAAGCCCGAAGCCGAGCGAATCGTCGATAAGCAACCCTATAATTTTCGGTTGGTCGGGCCGATCCATCTGGCGCTGCCCGGCGCACACATCATCCATGTGAAGCGTGATCCGATTGACACCTGCTTTTCCTGCTACTGCCTGAAGTTCGCCGGCGATGTCGGTTTTGCCTATGACCTGGGCGAACTCGGCCGCTATTACAAGGCCTACGAAGCGTTGATGGATCATTGGCGCGCTGCACTGCCCGAAGGGGCGATGCTGGAGGTGGAGTACGAGGATCTGGTGAATGATCTGGCGGGGCAGGCGAAGCGGATCGTTGAATACTGTGGCCTTGAATGGGACGCGCGTTGTCTGGAATTCCACAAGGCCGAACGGGCTGTCTCCACCGCCAGCCTGGTTCAGGTACGCCAGCCCATATTCAAAAGCTCGGTGGGACGGGCTCAGGCATATGCGGCTCACTTGGGACCCTTGCGCGAGGCATTGGCGTTGCCCTGAGCAGCCAAGGCGATTGCCTCAGTGTTCGATGGGCTGAGAGTTATCCCTGGCTCACAACCAATTTCAGAACGAAAGCGGTGCACCAAAAAAACGGAAAAGGATCGGGCCCACAATCAGAAACGCCAACAACGTCGCGCGCAGGCGCGGGTTGCGCAGCGTCGAAGCCGCCGAAAGGCCGCATAGCGGAACGATCGCTGCAAGTGGCAGGTAATAGCGCGGATAGGCATCCATCATCCATCCTGTCGCCAGGTGGCGCTCGTAGCTGAATATGATGTGACACGCGAACGTCACCGCCAATGCCAAGACGCCAGCCAATATGATGACGTCGAGCGGTTGTTCTTCGCGACGTGCAAACCTATGCGCCGGCATCCAAACACCCATTGCCGCGCACATAAGCGCCGCCACGGGGATCAGCAACATCGCGTATTGAAATGGGCTGCGTGGCATCAGTGTCGGCATCCATTCGGCGACGAACCGGACGACGAATTGCCCCGCATAGGCGGGTGGCGACAGGCGAGGCGCACTCGCCCAACCTGCGAAATGCGAACCGGAATGCAGCAACGCCTCTTGGGCCGCCGTATCGGGAGCGGGGCTGCCGTATTGCGCGACAAATATCGCATAGGGCAACACCGCGAGAACGGTTGCCACAATCGCCGGCGTGATCCACTCCCGCCGGAATTGCTTGCGCCAGATCATGTAGAGAACGACCGCTGTTACGATGGTCTCTGTCAAGATAAGGCCGGTCAGTTTCGCCCATCCCGCCATGATGGCGCCGGCCAGAGCCGTATACAGCCAAAGCTGCCGCCCCGTTGTCAGAAGCCGGAACAGACCGATAAGGACGATGGCGCCTCCGCAAAAAGCGGCGTTGTCGTTGTTGATCGCGCCAGCAAGCGGAGCGAGCACCGGAATGCATAGAAGTGGAACGGCATAGGCGTAAAGCTGGAGCCGGCCGAAGAGTGCATAGAATCCAATTGCCAAACTCGCCGCCAGGCCGATTGCCGCCAGCAGGACATTCGCCAGCCGGAAAAATAGCAGCGCCTGCGGATGCCCTTCGAGATGGGGCCCCAATCGCGCCAGGACGAGATAATAGAGTGGCGGGTGATTGAGGTAGTTGGCACGTTCGGTGAAGCGAAAGGTTCGGGGGTCAAGAAGGTGGAGCGCGTTGAGATTAGGCCACACCGCCCCCCCCCGCTGCATCTCGGCGACATAGGAGCTTTGCGCCACTTCGTCGAAACCCTGTGAAACATCCTTATGGGTTGCCGAGAGCACGGCTCCAAATATGAACAGCGTAACGATCATCGTCAGTACGACGAGGCGTTCGCGCGCCGAGAAGGCGCGACCTTGGGAATCTCCCGCGACAGATGGCGAAGCCATGGGCATGCACTAACCTAAGGCGGAATCGCTTATCAAAGCATGGCGAACCGCGCTGAAAAGTGACGCATATGTGGCGGCTGCCAAACGATTTTCAGTCCGCGCATCTCGTCTTTCCTTCGAGCAATGTCTTCGAACACCTCGACGACGTAATCCGCGTGGCTTTGGGTGTAGACGCGGCGCGGCAGGGCTAAGCGCACTAGGTCCATCGGGGCGGGCATCTCGCGACCGTCGCTTTGCTGGCCGAACATCACGGTGCCGATTTCGCACGACCGAATGCCGCCCTGAAGATAGAGCGCGACGGCCAGGGATTGTCCGGGGTATTGCAACGGCGGAATGTGGGGAAGAAAGGCCCTGGCGTCGACGAAAATGGCATGCCCGCCAGAAGGTTTGACTGTTGGAACACCCAACGCTTCAAGCCGCTCGGCGATGTAAGCCGCGGTTCGCAGGCGATAGGCCAAATAGTCTTCGTCGACGATCTCCTTGAGGCCTTGGGCGATCGCATCGAGGTCGCGCCCCGCCAGGCCGCCATAGGTCGGAAATCCTTCCGTCAAGATGAGGCGCTCGCGTGCCGATTGGGCCAACTTATCGTCGTTCAGGGCCAGCCAGCCGCCGATATTCGCGAACGCATCCTTTTTCGCGGACATCGTCATGCCGTCGGCGTCGGCGAACATGTCGCGCACGATGTCCTCCACACGCCGGCCTTGCTGCCCTTTTTCTCGCAGCTTTATGAAGTAGGCATTCTCTGCGAAGCGGCATCCGTCGATGATGAACAGCTTTTTGTATTTGTGCGCGAGCGCCGCGGTCGCACAAATGTTTTCCAGACTGACCGGCTGACCGCCACCGGCGTTGTTGGTGACCGTCATCATGACGCACGGAACGGATTCTGCGTGTTCCGCTAGAAACGCCTCCAATCGTGCAAGATCCATATTGCCTTTGAATGGATGCAGATTGTTCGGGTCCAGGCCTTCCGCAATGACCAGATCGAACGCCTCGGCGCCCGTTGCTTCGATATTCGCTCTGGTGGTGTCGAAATGCGTGTTGTTGGGTACCTTCACGCCGTTGCCGCCAAGTACGGAGAACAGGATCGCCTCTGCGGCCCGGCCTTGATGCGTCGGCAGCACGTGGCGGAACGGAAACAGGTTCTTTACGGCCGCTTCGAAGCGGAAGAAGGACGGACTGCCGGCATAGGATTCGTCACCGCCGATCATGGCAGCCTGTTGGGCCGCGCTCATTGCGGAAGTGCCGGAGTCGGTCAGCAGGTCGATGATCACGTCGTCTGAGTGCAAGGCAAATAGGTTGTAGGAAGCCGCGGCGATCAGGCGTTCGCGTTCATCCCTCGTAGTCATGCGGATCGGTTCGACCGTCTTGATCCGAAACGGCTCAATGATTGTTCTCATCCGGGTCTGCCCAGTGATTTGCGCGGGGGACATTAGCCGAAGCGACGTAGGCGGCCTACATCGGATAGGTCGAAAGCAGCAGGCTGGTTTCCGAGCTGGCGACGCCCTTGATCTGTCGGATGCGCTGCAGCGCAAGATCGAAGGCTTCCAGACTGTCGGTGTTGAGTTCCACCACCAAGTCCCAACGGCCATTGGTGGTGTGGACGGCCGCGATTTCGGGATGACCACGTAGCTGCTCAATGATCCGTTCGGAGCGTTCGCCTTCCACCCCGACCATCGTGATGGCGCGGATGCGTCCGGGTTCGGCGTCTGCGCGCACACGCACCGTGAAACCTTGGATCGTTCCGTGTTCGGTCAAGCGGTCGATACGGTTCTGCACCGTGCCGCGGGAGACGCCGAGCGCCTTTGCCAGCGTGGCGACGGGCAACCGCGCATTCTTGCGCAGCAGGGCGATGAGCTGGCGGTCTTTGTCGTCCATGGCACCCTCAAACTGTCGTATCGCCAATCACATATATCACAATGACAGAATATCTGTCACTTTCTAGCACCATGCTGGCTATCTGTTAACAAGCATTTGGTCCACGATATTCGCAAATGCGCCTCTTACGCCCCGGTCTCCAAGGAGTACCCATGCCCCACCAAGCGACTTTGCTCGTGGTCGACGCTGGTCACTTTGAAGTGTCCTACGTCATCAATCCGTGGATGAGCCCGACGGCGTGGTCCGAGGATCCCGAGCGGCACTTCCGTGCGGCGCAATTGGCGTCCGCAACGCTCGCCAAGGCGTTGACCGAGGCGGGAGCCGACGTAATGCGGGTGCCCGGCGTGAAGGGCTTGCCCGATATGGTGTTCCCGGCCAATGCGGCCATCGTGCTCGACCGCCGCGCGATCGTCGCCCGCTTCCGCTTTCCCGAACGCCGCGGCGAAGAGTCTTTATTCCTGAAGATCTTCGAAGACCTCAAGGCGCGCGGCCAGCTCGATACGGTCGAACAATTCCCCGCAGGCTGCTTTCAGGAAGGCGCCGGCGACTGCATCTGGGATGCGACGCGCCAACACTTCTGGGCCGGATACGGCCAGCGCTCGAGCCGTGAAGCGATCCAGGTTATCGAAGAATTCTTCGACGTCCCGGTAATGCCGCTCGAACTCGTTTCCCCGCGCTTCTACCATCTCGATACCTGTTTCCTGTCGCTCAGCGGCGGCGAGGTCGTGTTTTATCCGAAAGCCTTTTCCAAGGACGCTCTGGCCACGATCCGCGCCGCGGTTCCGAAGGAAAACCTGATCGAAGCCAGCGACGAAGATGCCGCCGGTTTCTGCGTCAATGCCGTCAATATCGGCCGCCACATCGTGATGGCCCAGCCGCGCGACGGACTGCGCGCGATCCTCAGCGAGCGCGGCTACAGCGTGACCGGCGTCGATCTTGCACCGTTCATCATGTCCGGCGGCGGCGCCTATTGCATGACCTTGCGGCTGGACCGTGCGCGAGAAGCGACAGCGGCAAAGAGAACTGCCGCCGCGTCGTAACCCGCATATCCCTGGGAGGATAGGATGAATCTCAGAACCGTTCCCCCGCATCCGGTCTCGACCGGCGACTTCATCGCGCTCGAAGAGCGTTATGGCGCTTCGAACTACAAGCCTCTTGACGTCGTCCTTACGCGCGGCGAGGGCGTCTATGTCTGGGATGTGGAAGGCAAGCGCTATCTCGATTGCCTGTCGTCTTATTCCGCGGTCAACCAGGGTCACTGTCACCCGAAAATTCTCGCAGCGCTGCAGGAACAGGCCGCAAAGCTGACCATCACGTCGCGCGCGTTCCGCAACGATCAGCTCGGCCTGTTCTACGAAGAACTCTGCGCCTTGACCCATTCGCACAAGGTGCTGCCGATGAACTCGGGCGCCGAAGCAGTGGAAACCGCGCTCAAAGTGGCGCGCAAATGGGGCTATGAGATTAAGGGCGTGCCGGCTGATAAGGCCGAGATCGTTGTCTGCAAGAACAATTTCCACGGCCGCACGCTGGCCATCGTCGGCTTCAGTACCGACGCTGGCTCGCGTCAGAGCTTTGGTCCCTTCGCGCCGGGCTTTAAAGTCGTGCCGTTTGGTGATGCCGGGGCGCTTGAGCGCGCAATCACGCCCAATACCGTGGCGTTCCTGGTGGAGCCGATCCAGGGTGAGGCCGGGGTCATCGTTCCGCCGCCGGGCTATCTGAAGAAAGCACGCGCATTGTGTACGCATCATCGCGTCATCCTAATCCTGGACGAGATCCAGACCGGGCTTGGGCGCACCGGCAAGTTGCTGGCCGAGGAGCATGAGGGCGTGGAAGCCGACCTCACGCTGATCGGCAAGGCGCTGTCGGGCGGCTTCTATCCTGTATCGGCCGTGCTCTCGAACAAGGAAGTGATGGACGTGCTGAAACCGGGCGAACACGGTTCCACGTTCGGCGGTAATCCGCTGGCCTGCGCCGTGGCGCGCGCTGCGATCCGCGTGCTGGTGGACGAAGGCATGATCGAGAACGCGGCCAAGATGGGCGATTATCTGATGGCGGCCTTGCGCGAACTCAACTCCGGCATCGTCAAGGAAGTTCGCGGCCGCGGCTTGATGGTTGCGGTGGAGCTTCGTCCCGACGCTGGCGGCGCGCGCCGTTACTGCGAGGCGCTGAAGGACCGAGGGATTCTTTGCAAAGAGACTCACGATCACACGCTGCGCATCATGCCGCCGCTGATCATCACGCAGGCCCAAATTGACGAGGCGATGGTGCAGTTCGGCGCCGTGCTGGCGTGAGCCAACGGAAATAAGTGATTTCCCTCAATGACAGATCGCCAGACTATGTCTAAATGGCATCTGACACTCCTCAACGGAGGCGAAGATGTCGATTGTCGGCGGTTTGGTTGATGCCCACCATGAAATGGAGTTGAGCCCCTCGGTTCGGCTCATACGGAGCAATTGGCTCGCCAGACACATGTGGACGATCTTACTGAGTGGCGCCGCAGCAGGACTCTATTTTGCACTCTGACTGCAGTGCTGACGGTTCATTCGTCGCGTCTACTGGACAAGTGTATTCTGCCTTCGTTGAACTGCGACGTTGGGAAATTGGGTGCGGCAAGATGGGCGAGCGCTCCGCCTTGAAGCGCCACAACAGAATTCCCATATCCCTTCGGCCGGATGTGCAAAGCGGGAAGCAAAAAAAGTCTGGATCGTGGCGACTGGAGTGGCGGGAGGGGTACCCCCTCTGGATTTTCGAAGGAACAATTATATTGCCGAATTCGATGTAATATATTGCAATTACTTAGCTATTTCAGTTTCAGTCCGCGCTTGGTGCCAGCAGCCGCACCTGCCGTGCCAGCTTGGTCAGCAGCCGGTCGAGCGCCTTGCGTTCGTCGGCAGTCAAGGCGGAGAGAAAGGTCTCCTCCAGGTGCAGCGCCAGCGGCACGATCTCGTCATAGATGGCGAGGCCAGCACGCGTCAGCGAAAGACAGCTGACGCGGCCGTCCTCGGCATCGTAGCTGCGCTGCACGCGCCGCGCCGCCATAAGGGATGATACCGCGCGGCTCACTTGCACCTTGTCCATCGCAGTGCGCACAGCGACGTCGCGCGCGGAAAGACCGGGCGTGTCGCCCAGGACCGCCATCACGCGCCATTCGGGAATCGTCAAACCGAAACGGTCTGCGTAATGACGCGCGATGGCGCCGCTCACCTGATTGGTCAGGACCGACAGGCGATAGGGTACGAATGCGTCGAGCGCCAGCTGCCGGCTCGCGCGTGCGGAGCTATTCCGCATCGGGCTGGTTCTTTGGCAGCGCATCAACGAACGCCGCAAGTTCGAACGCAGCTTTCTCGATCCGCAAGAGTGTGGGATAGGCAGACAAATCCATCTCGGCCCGCCGCGCATTTGCCAATTGCGGGATCAGGCAGATGTCAGCCATCGTCGGACGATCGCCATGACAGAACTGGCCGACGGCGCCCGCGACCAGCGTTTCGATGGCGGCAAAACCGAGCGCGATCCAATGTTGATGCCAAGCCAGCACCTCTGCCTCACTATGGCCCAGCGTATCGCGCAGATATCTCTGCACCCGTAAATTGCCGAGCGGGTGAATGTCGCAAGCCACGGCGTAAGCGATCTGTCGTACACGGGCGCGGCCGAATGGATCGGTCGGCAGCAGAGGATGCTTCGGAACGATCTCGTCGAGGTACTCGATGATCGCGAGCGATTGTCCGATGGTGTGGCCGTCATGAACCAGTGTTGGGATCAGACCTTGCGGATTGACGTTACGATAATTCTCCGCGCTTTGTTCGCTCTTGCGCAAATGCACAAAGACCTGTTCGGGTTTCAGGCCTTTCAGGTTCAGCGCGATGCGCGTACGGAACGCAGCCGACGAGCGGAAATACGTATAGTGCCTTACGTTGGCGCTAAGGGTTTCGGTATTGGGCAACATGTTGGTCGATTGCCCCGAAAATGGAGCGTCCTTCTTGGTCGAACATTTCGATGCGAATCCGATCGCCGAACCGCAGGAAAGGCGTCTTCGGCTCGCCGAACTCGAACTGCTCCAACGTCCGCCGCTCCGCAATGCAGCACGAGCCAGCGGAATGGTCTTTGTTGGCGACGGTCCCCGAACCGACAATCGTTCCGGCCGATAAAACACGCGTCTTTGCCGCATGTGCAATCAGCTGCGCGAAAGAGAACGTCATATCGGCGCCGGCGTTCGGCGCTCCAAATCGCTGACCGTTCAGCTCAACGGCCAACGGCAAATGAAGCTTGGTGCCATGCCAAGCCTCACCCAATTCGTCGGGCGTTACCGCAACCGGTGAAAAAGACGTCGCCGGTTTGGACTGGAAAAAACCGAAGCCTTTCGACAGTTCGTTGGGGATCAAGTTCCTCAAACTCACATCGTTGGCGAGCATGATGAGCTTGATGTGCGGCTCTGCCATCTCCGCACACGTGCCCATCGGAACATCGTCTGTGATTACCGAGATCTCGCCCTCGAAATCTATGCCATATTTCTCATCGGCCGCCAGAATCGGGTCTGCCGGCCCAATGAAGCCATCGGAGCCACCCTGGTACATCAGAGGGTCCGTCCAGAACGATTGCGGCATCTCCGCACCGCGCGCCTTGCGCACAAGCTCAACATGCGTGACATAGGCGGATCCGTCAGCCCACTGATATGCACGTGGCAAAGGCGACGCACACAAGTGCGTATCGAAGGGTGATACGTCGCCGATCTTTCCGTCGTTGAGAAGATCATAGACCTCATTCAAGCGCGGCGCCGAGTCGCACCAACAATCCAAGGCCTGTTGCATCGTATGCGCAATGCGGCCAACGCTCACGCAACTCGAAATGTCGCGCGCAACAACCACCAATTCTCCATCTCGGCCTTGTTTCAGGGAAGCGAGCTTCATCTTGCTTTCCAGCTGTCAACATACGAGCAGTCTTCAACGTCATCAGCGGCCTGCGCCATATCGAGCGGATCGCGTGTGTCGATCATTACGGCCACTTCGTCGGTCATTGTCTTTTCGGCTTTCGCCCCGGCGGCGAAGGCTTTGGGGTGTGGCCCATGCGTGAAGCCATTGGGATGCCAGGTCAACATGCCGGGTCTGATATTGTCGCGGCTGAAAAATTCTCCCGCATGATAGAAGATCACCTCGTCGAAATCGTCGTTGGAATGGAAGAACGGCACTTTCAACGCACCGGGATCGCTCTCGATTGGACGCGGTACAAATGTGCAGACCACGAAGCGGCCGGCGACGAAGGTCGCGTGTACCGAAGGCGGTATGTGATAACGATGGCTCATCACCGGACGTATGTCGCGCCAGTTGAGGCGCACGGCGCACAGATTTCCTTTCCAGCCCACGGCATCGAGCGGGTTGAACGGATAGGTCACCGTGGAAATCTCACCGCGCCGTTTGATTTCCACTTTCCACGCGCATTCGTCGGACTGGGCGCGGAATTTTTCGTCAAGTTTCGGCGTATCGAGAGCCGCTGGATCGAAGATCGCATGCGGTCCCAGCACGCCGCGTTCCGGCAATTGATAGGCGGCATTCGTCGCCTCAATGAGCAGCGTCACTGTGTGCGTCTTTGGTACCACGCGCCACATCGTCCCGCGGGGCAGCAGAATGTAGTCTCCTTCGCGATAGGGTATGTGCCCAAAATCGCAGAACAGGTCGCCGTCGCCTTCATGAACAAACAGAAGCTCGTCGCCGTCGGCATTGCGCGCCAACGCAGGCATAGGTCGTTCGCATGTCCAGATGCGCAGCTTAATATTGACATTGGAAAGCAGCAATGCAGCGCCGAACGGCGAGGATGACGCGTGCGCTGCACGCTTTGCATCGAACGCACGTGGACGCAACGGACCTTCAAATGAGGTCCATCCGGTCGGTGCATGGCGATGATAGAGATGGCAAGCAGGACCGAAGAATCCGTCGCGGCCGATTTCGCGTTCATAGGTACCCGGCGGCAGATCAGCGTGCGCTTGACGCGAGGCTTCACCCTCGACACGGGGTAGCTCGATCCAATTTTTTGCACTCATGCCTTAAGTACTCCGCGCTTGATCTGGTCCGCCTCAATGGACTCGAAGAGCGCACGGAAGTTACCCTCTCCAAATCCTTGGTTGCCTTTGCGCTGGATGATTTCGAAGAAGATCGGTCCGATAGCGTTTTGTGTGAATATCTGCAGTAGCAGGCCTTGGTTATCGCCGCCGTCGATCAGGATGCGATCCTTCTTCATGCGTGCGACATCCTCGCCATGACCCTTCAAACGATTATCGATACGCTCGTAATAAGTGTCAGGCGAATCCTGGAACTTAACTCCCAGCTTTGTCAGATTTTCCACGGACTTATAGATGTTACCGGTTCCTAACGCGATGTGTTGGATGCCCTCGCCGCGATAAAGGTGGAGGTATTCCTCAATTTGCGATTTGTCGTCGGAGGATTCGTTTATTGGTATGCGGATCTTGCTGTCAGGGCTTGTCATTGCGCGCGACTTCAGCCCCGTCAGCTTGCCCTCGATGTCGAAATAGCGCACTTCGCGGAAGTTGAAGAACTTCTCGTAGAATCCGGCCCATTGGTCCATATTGCCGCGATAGACGTTGTGCGTCACGTGATCGATCTCGGTCAGACCGACGCCGTCATGTGTCAAACCCATGACCGGATCTGTCGGGAGAAAATCGACGTCATATATGGAATGCTCACCGTAACGATCGACCAAGTAGATCACGCTGCCGCCGATACCTTCGATGGCGGGAATGTTCAACTCCATGGGGCCGACCTGATTGGAAAATGGCTTTGCGCCCGCTTGGATCAGTTTCTTGTAAGCTGTCGCCGCATCCTTCACGCGAAAAGCCATCGCACAGGCACTTGGCCCATGCGCCTTGGCAAACCGGCTGCCATGGCTATCAGGCTCAGCATTGACGACAAAATTGACGTCTCCTTGCCGATACAACGTGACGGATTTGGAGCGATGACGGGCGACGGCGCGAAAGCCCATGCGTTCAAAAAGGGTGTGCAACTGGCCGACATCGGGTGCGGTATACTCGACGAATTCGAATCCGTCGGTTCCGACGGGGTTCTCCCAGAGATCGCGCGACTGTTCTGTCATTATGGCTGTCCCGCCAAAGTCTCGACATAATAGTTGCACATGAAACTAACGGCATCAAGCAGGAGACGAAAAGTTATTGGAAATTCCGTCATCCATAGACGATAAGGACCGACAGCGCCTTCGGCCCATGTGCCCCGGCATGGACCTCGGCACCTGCGTTCCGGGCCGGCTAGCATTTTTCACTGGTTTTGCTGTGGCGAAACCTGCCTGGGAGCGAACAAGGCAGACCGGAGAGGTCACTCAGGCGGTACCCGCCCCATGCGAAAACGAACGGCCATGCTTGGGTGCACGCCGTGGCCTCCTTATTCGCGATTTCGGTGGATTTATCACCCCAGTACCAAGCGCATAGGTCAAATCTCTGAGGTGTTGCATGAACGCATACCGATCAGTAATGGAGGATAGTGCAGCAAACGGCACAACATCACCGACGCGGATGCGCACCTCGCTGCCGATCTTGTCGTGAACCTCTTTGAACAACAGTGACAGTCGCAACGTCATGCTGACATGACTTGCCACCTGGAACAGACGACTGTTCTGGCCGGCGAAATAGATCGGCGCTACGGGAGCTTGCGCCTGCGTGATCAGCCGCGCAGTAAAGGTTTTCCAATCCGCATCGACAGCCCGTTTGTGCCATACGGTAGGCGTCGTGGAGACTCCGCCGGCGGGGAAGATCACAAGACAACCCCCACTCATCAGATGCACTTTGGCTTCCGCGCGCGATTGTAGGTTTGTCTTCAGCGCGTCCTTAGTCTCAGCAAAATCGATCGGCAGGAGAAACGGCTTGATTTCATTGGCGCGATATAGGACCGAGTTGGTCAGGATCCGAAAATCCGTCCTCACTTTCGCCACGAGGTGGCAGATCGTAAGACCGTCAAGCACGCCGAATGGATGGTTGCAGACTACAACAAGCGGCCCCGTCTTTGGCCACAGCGCCAGTTTCTCCTCGTTGCAGGCGATCTTTAATTCGAGGCGGCGGATCGCAGAATCCCAGAAGGTCTCTTTTGGTGGTGAAAGATTCTGGTAGTCCTCATAAAGCCAGCGCAGATAGGGCTGTCCCGTCATACGTTCGACGAGCCGGATGACAAGGCGCTTAAGCCGCGGATCGTCAGGGGCGGCATAGGAGAACGTGTCGATGTCCCGTGACTCAGTCATGGCGTGTCGTTCGATCCAACCTCAAATAAATCGCCGCTTGAGCCAATCGACCATGATCGCGTTTGTGCGGTACGGATATTCCTGCTGGGTCCAGTGGCCACAATTAGCAATCAGCGCCTTCTCGAGATCCGGCACATACTTCTCCATCCCGTCGGACATCTTAGGAGGCAGCACGATGTCGTCCTCTGCCATGATCATCAGGCCTGGCACCTTGACCTTCTCTTCGATATTGGCCATGCGTTCCCAATTGCGCGACAGGTTGCGGTACCAGTTGATGCCGCCGGTAAAACCAGTCTGCTTGAAGGCGCCAACGAAGACTTTCATCTCATCCGGCGTAAGCAACGGGTCTCCGCGCCAGTCCGCTTCGTCCCGCGCCATCGCCTGGATCAGCGCCAGCGTCTTTTGCTCCGGTCGGGCTGCCTGAAACTCGACCTGCGTCATGGCGTTTTTGCGCATGAAGAAACGGAACGTGCGTTCGACATCCTTCGCAAAAAGCGCGTCCACTTCACCGGCCTTCTGAAATTGAACGATATACATGTCGTCGCCGTACGCGGCGCGCAGCGCCATGATCGGATCGATTGGGGGGCGCCGCAAGAATGGTGTGTTTACGCCGATGACGCCGCGGACGCGCTTTTCCTGCAATAACGGCATGTTCCACGCGACGATCCCGCCCCAATCGTGGCCGCAGAACACGGCCTTGTCGATGCCGAATGCATCGAGTAATCCGGCCATATCTCCGGTTAGGTGTTCGATGTCGTATTGATTCACCGCATCCGGTCTGCTCGACAGGCCATAGCCGCGCTGGTCGGGCGCCAGCACGCGATAGCCCGCTTGCGCGAGCGCGGGCAGCTGATGGCGCCAGGAGTAGGCAAGCTCGGGAAACCCGTGGCAGAGGACGACCGGGATGCCATCCTTGGGACCGGCCTCATACACCGCCATATCGATGCCGTTGGTCTTGATCATGGTAGGCGACGGGAACGAAACCATCATTTCCTCCGTACCTTTATGGTTTGAGGCGCAAGCCGGCCCAAACCAGCGCCAGCCAACCGCCAAGAAATGCCAAACCACCGAGCGGCGTCACATAGACGAGTGCATGCACGCCGGTTAGCGCCAGCACGTAAAGGGAGCCCGAGAACAACATGATGCCGCCAAGGAACAACCATGCCGAAATCCGGGCACGCGGCGCAGCGTCTGTCCGCATGGCCAGCGCCGAAAGCCCCAAAGCCAGCGCATGATACATATGATAGCGGGCGCCGATCTCGAACAAGCCCAACGCGTGCGAGTCCACTTTCAGCCCGTGGCTTGCGAATGTTCCCGCAGCGACGGCCAGTGCGCCATTGATCGCCGCGACGGCAAGCCAGATGTTCACGCGCAACCGCAGCCCCCATGCGCATGGTCGTGGCGGGGCGGATTCACACCCACCTTGGCCAATGCGAGCTTGGATAAATCGGCTGTCGCCTCGAAGTCCGCGCGCACCGTGTTCATCGTTGCCGTGTCGCCCATCAGTTCCAGAGCGGTGAGCGCCAGCGCCTTGGCGCCGTCGATCACCGCCGCATCGCCTTTGTCCGAAACCGCCCAGCGGGCGAACTCGGGATTGTGGATGATGACGCCGGCTGGTGCGACCGCCAGCATGGGATGGATGGACGGGACGCGGTGGCTGACATTGCCCATGTCGGTCGAGCCGGCGAAGCCGGGCGGAATGTCCTTGACGGGGAAGAAGTCACGGCCCAACGCGACCGCATGGCGCCCGAACACCTCGGCCATCGGCCAGTTGGTCTTGAGGTCGAGATAATCCACGCCACTCCAATTGAGCTCGAGCCGGCAGCCGGTGGCGAGTGCGCCCGCCTCGAAGCAGGCCTGCACGCGCGCCTTGAGCGGCGCCAGTGTCTCGGCGTCGGCGGCGCGGACATAGAAGCGGCAGGCCGCGCGCTCGGGCACGATGTTCGGGGCCAAGCCGCCTTCGGTGATGATGCCGTGGATGCGCTCGGTGTTGCGGATGTGCTGGCGAAGCTGCGCGATCGCTTGATAGGCGCAGACCACCGCGTCGAGCGCATTCAGCCCGCGATACGGCATGGCGGACGCGTGCGCCGCGCGGCCATGATAGACCGCTTCCACGTCGGCTACTGCGATGCAGGGCATGGTGACGAGGTTCATGTTGGACGGATGAATCATCATCGCCGCATCGGCGCCGTCGAAGGCGCCGAGCCGCGCCATCAGCTCTTTGCCGCCATGACGTTCCTCGGCGGGCGTGCCGAGATAGCGCACGACGCCGGGCAACTTCGCGCCCAGCTTGGACAGTGCGATGGCCGCGCCGTAGCCGGCCGAGGCGATGATGTTGTGGCCGCAGGCATGGCCGATGCCGGGCAGCGCATCGTATTCGGAGAGGATCGCGACGGTCGGACCGCTCGCCTTGCCGAATTCGGCGACATACGCGGTCTTGAGCCCGAAGGCATCGCGGCTGACCGCAATGTCGTGACCGGCGACCGCATCGCCGAGGCGCGCGGCGGCCTTGAATTCTTCCAAGGACAGCTCGGGCTCGCCATGGATAGCGTGGCTCAGCGCCAACAACTCGTCGCGCATCGAATCGACGGCCGAGACGACGTCTTTTTGAAGCGATTCCAGCGACATGCAGTTCCCATCCGGCGACGGACGGCTATCATAGACACTCCCGGACGGCTTTGCGAAGCTCGTTCTAGAACACCGCCGGAGCGAACCGTGTCGCATTTTGCCATTTCAAAAGACGGCGCCCGCATCGCCTATAGCGTCAAGGGCGAGGGCAGGCCCGTCGTCCTGATCCACGGTTTCGCCTCGAGCCGCGAGCAGAACTGGGGCTCCTCCGGCTGGATCGACCGGCTGGCGCTCGCCGGCTTCCGCGCCGTCAGCTTCGATTGCCGCGGCCACGGCAAGAGCGACAAGCCGCACGATCCCGCCGCCTATGGCGAACACATGATCGACGACATCCTCGCCGTCATGGACGCGTCCGGCGCGCTGGTTGCCGATGTGATGGGCTATTCCATGGGCAGCATGCTCACCATCCGTTTCCTGATGGAATATCCGCAGCGCGTGCGCCACGCCGTGTTGGGGGGCCTCGGCGAGACGTATTTCAAAGAGAACCCCGCTTGGCGCAGCATGGTCGCCGACGCGATGGCGGCCGACGACATCGCGTCCATTGAAGATCGCGTCGCCCGGCGCTTTCGCATCTTCGCCGCGCAGAAGGGCAAGGACCGGCTGGCGCTGGCCGCCTGTATGCGCTCGCCGCGGCACAGATATGCGCCGGCCGATCTGAATCACTCCCAACGTCCGGTGCTGGTGGTGTGCGGCGAGCAGGACGATCTCACGGGCTCTCCCTTTGTGCTGGCGCAGGCATTCGCCGACGGGCGCGCGGTGATCCTGCCGGACAAGGATCACATGACGGCGGTCGGCGATCCCGGCTACAAGAATACGGTGCTGGAATTTTTGAGCGAATGAGGATGTTTGTCTTCAACCCTCCCCTTGAGGGAGGGTCGAAGCGCGAAGCGCTTCGGGGAGGGGTCATGCGGCGGTGGCCATTACCCCTCCCCGAAAAATTCCTCGCTACGCTTGAATTTTTCGACCCTCCCTCAAGGGGAGGGTCGAAAGATTTGGCATGGGGAGGGTGGAGGTCCTTGTTATGAAACTCTCCGGCGTTCGGGTGCTCGATCTCTCGCAGTTCCTGCCGGGGCCGCATCTGACCATGACGATGGCCGATCACGGCGCCGACGTCATCATGGTCGAGCCGCCGGACGGCGAACCGGCGCGCGAACTGGGCGCGCGGACCAAGGACGGGGTTACGGTCTGGTTCCGCAACATCGCGCGCGGCAAGCGCAACGTGACGCTGGATCTGAAATCCGCTGCGGGTCGCGACGCGTTCCTCAAACTCGCCGATGACGCCGACGTGATCGTGGAGGCGTTCCGCCCCGGCGTCGCCAAACGTTTGGGCGTCGATTACGAAACCGTGGTGGCGCGCAATCCGCGCCTCGTCTATTGCGCGATCACCGCGTTCGGACAGAGCGGGCCACTGCGCGACAAGCCGGCGCACGATCTCGTGGTGCAGGCGCTGACGGGAACCGCGGATCTGGCGCGCGGGCTTCATGACGGCGAACCCGCGATGCCAAATATCGTTGCCGCCGACGTGGCCGCTTCGCTCACCGCGCTGTCGGCGATCCTGATGGCGCTGTACGCGCGCGAGAAAACCGGGCGCGGCGAATATATCGACATCGCGATGTATGACAGTTTGCTGGCCTGGACGCCCAACATCACTGCACCCGTGTTCGCCGAAGATCGCGCGCCGGTGCCCAATGCGATGCGCAATTACGGCGGACAGGCGATGAACCGGGTCTATGCGACGAAGGACGGGCACATCGTGCTCGGCGGTTCGGAGGCGAAGTTTGCCGAGACCCTGCTGCGCGCGCTCGGGCGGGCGGACCTGCTCGACATCGCCAGGCGCGAGCCGGGCGAGCAGCAGGCGCTGATCGATTTTTTCGTCGAGACCTTCGCTGGGAAAACGCGCGCAGAATGGGAGGCGTTTCTGGCGCCGCTCGATATTTGCTGGGCGCCGCTGCGCAATTTGCGTGATGCGTTCGGCGATCCGCACACGGCGGCGCGGGGGATGGTGCTGACGGACGAGGCGGGAAATCGTCACATCGGGCCGGCGGTGAAGTTTGCGAGCGATCCGGCAGAGCCGGATCTGCGGTTGCCGGAGCGGTCGGGTTCAGCCCCTGCTTGGAAACCGCGCGGATAAGCGCAGAATGCGGGCCTGTGTGCGCCTGCGCCATCGCAACGGCGACGGCGGCGAGCCAGCGCAGCCGCTCGCAGCGCACGCGGATCGCTTTGCTGCGGGCGATGACTTCGGCGGAGAACGCACCGTGTTTGAAGGCGTTCTGGTTGCCGCGTGGCGCCCCCGCGCCGGGTGCGTTTTTTCCACCATTCGGATTTTGCTTGCGGGTTCCATGGCTTGGACGGTATTCGACAAGATAATTGTTTCCTGCGCAATCGAGGGGGGTACCCCTTCCTGCGCCTAATCCCTCATGCTTCGACAAGCTCAGCATGAGGGATTGGCTTGTTCCAGCTCCCTTCACCCTGAGCTTGTCGAAGGGTCGAAGGGTGCGGCGACGACGAAGCGGACGCAGTTTCGCCTCCGCCAGAATGCGGGGAGTGGCAGCGGCAGAAAGTGCAAACGCCTTCATGGCGCGCATTATACGCCCGCGAGGCGAGACGTGGATAAGTTGGGCGAGGGGAAAGGGAAGTGCGCGATTCGTATGGATAATTTGAACTACGTCGAAGTGGATAAGGTCCAATTTGATTTCGAAAGTTTCTTCGCGGTCCGCCGTTCGTGCTTGTCCCACCTAGATGGCTCGCACTGGGCGGGCCATGACAACAAAAGCAATATGGAGAAGAAGATTTGCACTTCCCCGGCTTTGGGAGAGATGGAGCTTCCCCCGTTCCAAATTGGACCGGGGGAAGCCGGATTGGATACGATTGAGAGTGTTACGGCGGCTGCGCCTGCGGTTGCTCAGGAGCGGGTTGGGCCGGTGGTGTCTGATCGGGCACCGTTTGCGGTTGCGGCTCTGGTGCGGTTGGCGTCGGCGCGGGCGTCATCTCGCTCGGCGGCGCCACGTCGGTTGAATTGTCGGATGGCGTTGCTGCCGGCGCACGAACATGCGCTCGCGCGGCCCTTACCGGCGGTGCTTTCGGCAGAGGTTGCACCGGCGCCATGGTGTCCGGAGGCGAAGCAAGCGGCGGGGTGGCCGTGGTCGGCGCATTGGACTGCATCGGTGGCGGCGGCGGTGGAACATCGTTGGTCGCCACCCGCGTCGACGCGGTTTGGACGGGCGGCGCGTTCCACATGCCCGCCGCATAGCTGTAGATGCCGACCGCGCCGATCGCGACGGCGACGATCACCGCGGCGACGATTTTGTTGGTGCCGCTGCCCTCGTCAATTTCAGGCGCGTATAGTCGTATATCGCTCATCGCATTCTCCTGTGTGGATCGACCACTACTGAAGAAACGTTCGACGAGTTTGCAGGTTGCCGAAGAGCCAAAGTGCGGCGGCTTTAAGGCACTCGCGGTCTTTTTACGGCATCCGTACGCTACGGAATCATAGGGAGGGGCGCCTCATTGTTCCAAACTGACCCACCCTCCTGCGTGGGGAAAGATAAGTGAATGCAGACGGACCAACAGCACGACCCGCAACGCTTCCTCTCTGCCCAGGCTCCGGTAATCGAGCAGGTGCGAGCGGAGTTACGCGCAGGGAAGAAGCGCGGGCATTGGATGTGGTTTGTTTTTCCGCAAATCGCGGGGCTGGGCCGCAGCGAAACGGCGCAGAAATTCGCCATCGCGTCGCTGGACGAGGCGCGGGCGTATCTCGCGCACGAAATCCTCGGGCCGAGGTTACGGGAATGTACGGCGCTGGTCGTCGCCCTGCAGGGGCAAACCATCGGCGAAATTTTCGGATACCCCGACGATTTGAAATTCCACTCGTCGATAACCTTGTTTGCGCGCGCGGCGCCGAATGAGCCGGTGTTTCAAGAGGCGCTGAACAAATATTTCGGCGGGGCCGAGGATATGGCGACGGTGGAGAGGATATGACTGGCCGCCCCCCACCCGATCCGCCTTCGGCGGATCGACGTCCCCGCAAGGGAAAGGTGAAGATTCAAAGCGCTCTTTGACGCAGTTGGCGGAACGAAAATTGCGCCGCCATATTTGCCCCGGCATTTTGTAGCGATGGATTCACATTGTGGCAGGTGTGCCATGATATTGCCCAACTTTGTTCTCTTGGAAAGCGGGGAAAAATCATCGTAGGTCCAACCCAACAGTTGAAGAACACCACCCACTCAGGAGACATCGATGAAGGATCTGCGCGGCAACGGAAAACCTGAAGTGAAGGCGGGAAGCAACACCAGCAAGATCGTCGCCGTGGCCGTTATTGCCATCGCGGTCGGCGCGATTTTCACCTACGGCAATGCGACCGGAATGTGGAATGCACCTGCGTCACAACCGGTGGTGAAGCACGCGCCAATCGATAATGCCGAGCCGCTGCGGCCCATGGACCAGCTGCTGCGGGCCGACACTCAGAAGCCGGCCGACGCGTCCAAAAAGGGCGAGTCTCCGCGCTAACGCCGACGGCGCAGCCCCAGCCATAATCGAATGCGGCGGCCGCTGAAGGCCGCCGAAGCTGAGTAGTTTCCGAGCCTACCGCCGGGAACAACCGGCGCGCATCGTGATTGCCATACTAGAGAATCCGGTTACTTTTCATTGTCAGTGCCGTCGTCCTTATCGTCGTTGGCGTGCCGGCCCGGGCAGCCCGACGGATGAAAAGATCGAGGGCCATCTCTAGCAATCGGAAAACACGATCCAGCTGGGAGACAGCCATGACCAATCTACGAGGATTCGATACGGCCGAAGAAGAAGTCGGAAGCAGCAACAGCAAAATCTATGGCGCGGTGATCGTTGCCGCAGCGATCGGCGCGTTTGTCGTCTTCGGCTTTGCAACCGGAATGTGGAATGCGCCGCCGCCCGCGAAACCGGCGACGTTCAACGTCGCATCCAACGTGGTTGCGCCGCCTGTGACACCGACTGCAGTGCCGCCCACGGAATTGGGCACGCCGGCGCCGGCCGTTCCGGCACCAGTGGAGATGGCTCCCGTGCAACCGGTCAGGCACGCGCCGACGATCAGGGCCGCGCGGGCGCATGTTCGTGCGCCGGCTGCGGTGCCTCAGGACGAAATTTCTCCGGTCGCGGCACCGGTAACGTCGCCGGTCGACATCGCGCCACCGCCCGCACCGCTCGAAACGCTTCCAGTGCAGACGGCGCCTGTACAGCCCGAGCCGACACCGCCCGCACAGCCCCAGCTATAATCAAAGTCCGGCAGGCTTCCTCCGTTCCGGGCGAGGGAAGCAGGCCGCTTGACTCCGATACGCAGCCGCCGTATTAAACCACGTGGTTATTTAACCGAGTGGTTTATAAAACAATGCCGAGCGACCGCCTGAGCGAGACTTTTTCGGCGCTGGCCGATCCGACCCGTCGCGCCATCCTGGCGCGCCTGGCGCTGGGCGAAAGCACCGTCAGCGAACTCGCCGAACCCTTCGACATCTCCCTTCCCGCCGTCTCCAAGCATCTGAAGGTGCTAGAACACGCCGGGTTGATCGCACGCAGCCGCGACGCGCAATGGCGGCCCTGCCGTTTGCAGCCTGCGCCGCTCAAAGGCGTCGACGACTGGCTGGAGGAATATCGCGAGCTCTGGGAGCAGCGCCTCGACCGGTTGGAAGATTATCTGCACGAACTGCAAGCCAAGGAGAAGAAACGTGGCCGCCGAAAATAGCACCGAGCTGGAAGCCCGCTCGATCGTCACCACGCGCGTGATCGATGCGCCGCGCGAGCTGGTATTCGACGCCTTCAGCAATCCGGACCATCTGGCGCGCTGGTGGGGACCGAACGGTTTCACCACCACGACGCATGCCTTCGACATGCGCCCGGGCGGCGCGTGGCGCTTCACGATGCACGGACCGGACGGGCGCGATTACGAGAACCACATCGTTTATGACGAAATCGTGCGCCCAGAGCGCATCGCATACCAGCATGGCGACGACAAGGGAACCATAAGTTTCGAGTCCACAATTACCTTCGAGGATCTCGGCGGCAAGACGCGGATTACGCTGCGTGCCGTCTTCCCGACGAAGGAAAATCGCGATTGGGTGGCCAAGACCCATGGCGCGGTGGAAGGCGGCCGGCAGACGCTGGGCCGGCTGGAAGAGTTCCTCACCGACAATGCCTTCGTTTTTTCGCGCAGCTTCGATGCGCCGCGCGCCCTAGTATGGAAAATGTGGAGCGAGGAGGAACATCTGGCAAAATGGTGGGGACCGAAGGGTTTTCCCTGGGTCAGCTGCAAGCTCGATTTCCACCCTGGCAGGACGTTCCACTACTGCATGAAGATGCCGAACGGCACCGAGATGTGGGGCAAGTTCGTCTATCGGGAGATCGTGGCTCCCGAACGCATCCTGTTCGTCAATTTGTTCTCGGATGCGGAAGGGAACACTACGCGCGGGCCTTTCATGACTGACTTTCCGCTCGAAGTGCTCAATCTGGTGACCTTCACCGAGGAAGGCGGCAAGACGGTGGTGACGCTTCGAGGCGGCCCGATCAACGCCACGGCGGCGGAACGCGACAAGTTCAAGGCGATGCACCCCTCCATGCGGGGTGGGTTCGGCGGGACCTTCGATCAGCTCGAAGGGTATCTGGCGGACATGCAGAACAAAGCCGGAAGCCAATAGAAACATTCTTCAACCGAAAGATCGTTCGATGCCTCTCACGCTCTATTACCATCCTCTTTCGTCGTTTTGCCAAAAGGTGCTGGTTGCACTTTATGAAAACGACACGCCGTTTCTGCCCCAAATCATCGACCTCCGCGACGCAAACTCCCGCGCGCAATTGCTGAAGGTATGGCCGATCGGCAAATTCCCCGTGTTGTGCGATGGGGACCGAACGATCCCGGAGTCGAGTATCATCATCGAATATCTGGCACAGCGCTATCCCGGCAAGACGCAACTTGTACCGGCTGACGCGGACCTCGCGCGGCAAACCCGCATGCGCGACCGCTTCTACGATCTGTACGTCGACGTACCCATGCAGAAGGTCGTCGGCGACCGGCTGCGATCCGCAGGGAGCAAAGATCCCTTCGGCGTGGAACAGGCAAGGGCGGCGCTGCAGACAGCCTACGGCATGATCGATCAGGATATGACGTCTAAGACTTGGGCCATGGGCGACAGTTTCAGCATGGCGGACTGCGCCGCGGCACCGGCCCTTTATTACGCGAACCTGGTGGCGCCATTCGGTGAAACATACAAGAATGTGGAGAAGTATTTCGAACGGCTGATGGTACGGCCGTCCTTCGCGCGCGTGGTCAAGGAAGCGGAACCGTATCGTGCCATGTTTCCGAAGTAAGCGCCGATCAAGACAGCGCAACCAGATCGGAACCCAAGGCGCCGTCAACCGAGACAGCACTGGAGAACGCCATGCAGCGCATTTTTCGGCTCTGTCAAACGGTGGCGTGGCTGAAATGCCGATGCAGGAGACCTTTTTCGACACGCGTTTCGGCATGGTGACGGATCGCTTCGGCATTCCATGGATGGTAATCTGCCAAAAGGCGGCGTGATCCGGCGCCGACAAAGGAGAATGTTATATGAGACGAGATTTCGTAATTGGCGCGGCTCTCGCGCTCGCGCTCAGCATTCCGCAATGCGACGGAATGGCAGGAAATTTGCCGAAGCCTGCCAAGGTGACCGCGCCGGCCGGCACCTATACGGCCGACAAGGCGCATACCAGCCTGATCTTCCGGGTGAACCATATGGGATTTTCGAACTTTACCGGACGGCTGTCGCACGTCGACATCCAATTGCAGTTCGACCCGGCTCATCCGGCGCAATCAAAGGTGGATGCCACGATAGACCCGCTGTCGCTTGAAACCGACAATCCGCCGGCGCACTTCCTCGACGAGTTGCATGGCGCCAGCTGGCTCGACGCCGCGAAGTTCCCGGCGATCACCTTCCACTCCACTAGGGTTGTGCTGACCGGGTCCATTACGGCGCGCATCACCGGCGATTTCACCTTGCACGGCGAAACCCATCCCATTGTGCTGAACGCCAAATTCAACGGAGGCTATTCCGGCAGCCCGATGGACCCGCGCGGGCGCGTCGGTTTTTCCCTTCGCGGATCGTTTAAGCGTTCCGCCTTCGGCATGGGCGCCTGGGTGCCGAAGCCGGGCACGACGTTCGGCGTCGGCGATGTCATCGAGGTGGCTGTCGAAAGCGAGCTGGGCGGACCGGCCTGGAACCCAAAGAAATCAAGCACCGGGGAGTAACGCCATGAAACAGAAGATCACGACCTGCCTGTGGTTCGACGGCCGGGCCGAAGAGGCCGCCACGTACTATGTGTCGGTGTTCCGCAGCGGCCGTATCCTTGAAACCGTTCATTGGGGCAAGACGGGTCCCGGGAAGGAAGGCGCGGTGCTGACGGTGCGGTTCGAGATCGGAGGTCAGGAGTTCCTCGCGTTGAACGGCGGTCCCCAATACCATTTCACGCCGGCGATCTCGTTGTCGGTGGACTGCAAAACCCAGCAGGAGGTGGATGCGTATTGGGAAAAACTCACCGACGGCGGCAAGCCAGTGCAATGCGGTTGGCTGACCGACAAGTTCGGCGTCTCCTGGCAGATCGTTCCCGACATTCTTCCCAAAGCGCTGGTAGACAAGGATCGCGCCAGGGCGGACCGCGTCCTCAAGGCGATGATGGGAATGGTCAAACTCGACATCGCGAAATTGCAGGAAGCCTACGACGACAGATAGTCAACCCACTCTAAGGGTTGACCGACTTTCCCGCCTTATCGAGTGCCGCAAATTCGTCGTCCGACAGCGCGATATTCACAGCCGCGACATTCTCCTCGAGATGCGAGACCTTCGACGTGCCGGGAATGGGCAACATCACCGGGCTGCGCTTGAGGACCCAGGCGAGCGCAATTTGGCTCGGCGCGGCGTCGTGGCGCTTGGCGACGGTGTCGAGCAACGAACCAGGTTTCGCCAGATCGCCCGCCGCCAGCGGGAACCACGGGATGAAGCCAATGCCTTGCTGCTCGCAATAGTCCAGCACGTCCTCGCTGGAGCGGTCGACCAAATTATAGCGGTTCTGCACCGTCGCCACCTTGAACTCCTTGGAGGCGGCCTTGATCTCCGCGACGGACACTTCGCTGAGGCCCGCGTGACGGATGACGCCCTCATCAAGCAGGGACTTGATCGCTGCAAACTGTTCGCCCTGTGGAACCTTCGGGTCGATGCGATGGAGCTGCCACAAAGCGATCTGCTCGACGCCGAGATTTCGCAGACTCTTGTGCGCCTGCTGAATCAGATACTCTGGCCGCCCGAGGGGAATCCACTGCTCGCGGCCGGTCCGCGCGATGCCGCCCTTGGTGGCGATGAGCAGGCCTTTGTAGGGATGAAGCGCTTCTTGGATGAGCCTTTCGGAGATGTCGGGCCCGTAGGAGTCGGCCGTATCGATGAAATTGACGCCGATCTCCGGCAAGCGCTTGAGCGTGCGGATGGCTTCGGGCCGGTCGGCGGGCTCACCCCAGATGCCCGGGCCAGTGACGCGCATCGCGCCGAAGCCAAGACGATGAACTTCGATCTCCCCGCCGATTTTTAAGGTGCCGGATTTTGCAGCATTGAGCGTGGTCATGGTTGCGAGCCTTTCGAAGGGAGTCACATATCCTATAATCCCGAAGCCCAGGGGGTGTGACTTTTTCGGGCCGGGGGCAGCAATACGGAGTAGATAGGCGCTTGTGGCGGGGGGACAAGCCTCATCAATGTCGATTACAGAGCAAACATCGATCCTCCCCGCCGTCTTCGCGCGCTGGTTCGCCGCGCGGGGCTGGACGCCGCGGGCGCATCAGATTGCGCTGGTGGAGCATGCGGCACGTGGGGAGTCCGTGTTGCTGGTGGCGCCGACCGGTGGTGGCAAGACGCTGGCGGGGTTTCTACCGACGCTGATCGAATTGGCAGCGCCCCCCACCCGATCCGGCTTTGCCGGATCGGCCTCCCCACAAGGGGGAGGCAAATTACTGCGTCGCTCCCGCATGCTCCATACACTCTACATCTCGCCGCTGAAGGCGCTGGCGGTGGACGTGGCGCGCAACCTCGAAACGCCCATCCTGGAGATGGGGCTGGACGTGCGCGCCGAAACGCGCACCGGCGACACGCCGCCCTCGCGCCGTCAGCGCCAGAAATATTCGCCCCCGGACATTCTGCTGACAACGCCCGAACAGTTGGCGCTGCTGCTGTCGAGCCGCGATGCGCCGCGGATGTTCGAGAACCTGAAGACCGTGGTGCTGGACGAACTGCACGCGCTGTACAATTCCAAGCGTGGCGATCTGTTGGCGCTGGGGCTGGCCAGGTTGCAGAAGCTGGCGCCCGGTCATCGCCGGGTCGGTCTTTCGGCGACGGTCGCGGACCCAGCGCCGTTGCAGCGCTATTTGGTGCCTCAACCACCGGGCCGTGAAGCGCTCGCCGTGTTGGTGAAGGGCGCGCCCGGCGCGATGCCGGACGTCTCCATTCTGGCGTCGGAAGAATATGTGCCCTGGGCGGGGCATCTGGCACGCCACGCGATGATGGACGTGATGGCGGCGATCAAGAGCGCCAAGACCGCGCTGGTCTTCGTCAACACGCGCCGCCAGGCCGAGCTTACGTTTCAGGATTTGTGGCGGGTCAACGACGACAATCTCGCCATCGCGCTGCATCACGGCTCGCTCGCTCCGGGTCAGCGGCGCAAGGTGGAAGCGGCGATGGCGGGCGGGCGATTGCGCGCCGTGGTATGCACCTCCACCCTCGATCTCGGCATCGATTGGGGCGCGGTGGACATAGTGATCTGCGTCGGTGCACCCAAGGGCGCCGCGCGGCTGGTGCAGCGCATCGGCCGCGCCAACCACCGTTTGGACGAGCCGAGCCGCGCGCTGCTGGTGCCGGCCAACCGCTTTGAAGTGCTGGAATGCGAAGCGGCGCGCGAGGCGGTGCTGGCGGGCGAACTCGACGGCGACCGGCTGCGCGACGGCGGCCTCGACGTGCTGACGCAGCACGTGCTCGGCATGGCGTGCAGCGCGCCGTTCGATGCGGACACGCTGTATGCGGAAGTGGTTTCGGCGTCGCCGTATCGCGGGCTGACGCGGACGGATTTCGACGCCGTGGTTGGTTTCGTGGCGACCGGCGGCT